>Ga0302314_10000177_pt1 | contig 111081 bp, 96 predicted proteins | sample III_Palsa_N2_3_FD_200533 | JGI IMG/M metagenome (GOLD analysis project Ga0302314, IMG submission 200533) | Peat permafrost microbial communities from Stordalen Mire near Abisko, Sweden - III_Palsa_N2_3 | ecosystem: Environmental > Terrestrial > Soil > Palsa > Peat permafrost | place: Sweden... | reverse complement strand
GGTTCATACGACGCCTGCCCGACGTTGATCGCCTGACGATGCATCGCATCGCGTTGATTGTTCTGAAACGGGCATACCGGGCGGTTGATCGGAATCTCATGGAAATTCGGCCCGCCGAGGCGGCTGATCTGCGTATCCGTGTAGGAGAAGAGCCGTCCCTGCAGCAGCGGATCGTTGCTGAAGTCGATGCCCGGCACGATGTGCCCGGGATGGAACGCCACCTGTTCGGTTTCGGCAAAGAAATTGTCGGGGTTCCGGTTCAGCGTCATCTTACCGATGATTTGCACCGGCACCGTTTCTTCGGGAATCAGCTTGGTGGGATCGAGCAGGTCAAAGGGGAAGCTGTTTTCGTCCTGCTCTTCGATGATCTGCACGCCGAGCTCGAATTCCGGAAAATCGCCGCGCTCGATGGCTTCCCACAGATCGCGCCGGTGAAAATCCGGATCCTTGCCGGCGAGTTTTTGCGCTTCGTCCCACAACAGCGAATAGGAGCCGAGTACGGGACGCCAGTGAAACTTGACGAAACGCGCCTTGCCCGCGGCGTTGACGAAGCGGAACGTGTGGATGCCGAAGCCTTCCATGGTGCGCAGGCTGCGCGGAATCGCGCGGTCCGACATGGTCCACAGCACCATGTGCGCCGATTCGGGCACGAGGGAGACGAAATCCCAAAACGTATCGTGCGCGGAGCCGCCCGTCGGCATTTCATTGGGCGCTTCCGGTTTGACCGCGTGGACGAAGTCCGGAAACTTGATGGCGTCCTGGATGAAGAACACCGGCATGTTGTTGCCCACCAGGTCGTAATTGCCTTCCTGCGTGTAGAACTTGACGGCGAAACCACGCACGTCGCGCACGGTGTCGGCCGAGCCGCGTGGCCCCTGCACCGTCGAAAAACGCACATAAACCGGTGTCTGTGCGGCAGGGTCCTGCAGGAATGCGGCCTTGGTGTACTCGGCCATCGGCTTGTAGACCTGGAACACGCCATGGGCGGCCGAGCCGCGTGCATGCACGATGCGCTCGGGAATGCGTTCGTGGTCGAAATGCGTGATCTTTTCACGCATGATGAAATCTTCGAGCAGCGACGGGCCGCGCGGACCGGCGCGCAACGTGTTCTGGTTATCGGCGATCTTCACGCCCTGATTGGTCCTGAGCGCTTCGCCGTCAGGCCGCGCGCGAAACTGTTCAAGATCCCTGGATTTGGAATCGGTGCCTGCGGGTGCGTGACCCGCGGGCTGTCGGGTGTTCGATTTACCTGCCATAGAAAGACTCCTTGCGTTCGGCGCCGCCAAGCGACACGTCGGCCTGGCGCCAAGTTGACAAGCAGCAAGCGTTGTTCCCAAAGGCGCGGTGGGTGGGTTTCAGGGGAAAGTCGTGGATTGCACAAATACCTGTATGGATGTACAGTATTATTCAGCCAGATTCCTCGCCGCGAGTGCGGCACCCATATCACTGCGAAGGCTGCGCCGGCGTCTGCGTGGGAACGGGCGCAAGTTGCCGGCCCGCCTGGCACACCGAGCGAACATCGGTCACATCTATGGAGAAGACATGCTGCGATTTTTGAGCGCGGGCGCAGTGTTGCTCGCGGTGGCATCCACTGCAACTGCCGGTGAGCACTACGCGGAGGTCTGGAATCCACCGGAGGCGCGCATCGGTCAGCCTGCGGGTAAAGGCAAATCGAAGGTGGGTAAAACGGCACTGCTGTCGCGCGGCATGGGTAAAGTTGCGACGCGCCGTATCGCGGATCCTTTGGCTAAAGCTTCGGCGGGGAAACATGCGGGCGGCGACGGTGCAAGGAAAGCCACGAGTCCGCGTTTTATCGACATTCCCCGCATCCTGACGCCCGAAGGCAATGTGCTGCAGGTCGGCACCGGCCACACGTCCGTTTATGTGGTGCGATGAATGCAAGCGATTGACCTACAGTAGGTTCATGGAATCCGAAATCTATCAGGGCTATGCGATCTGGGGACACGCCATCGTCCAAGGCGACGGATACGCGGCCAGCGGCACCATCACGCGCGGCAACAAGCTAGTGGAAGGGTCGGGCGTGCTCGGGACGTTCGATACGGACGAAGAGGCCCGGTTGGCCGGCCTCGATTGGGCGCGGGCCTGGGTCGATAGTCACGGGTGAACAGCACGTATAAATTGCCACGGGTGAATTGCCACGGGTGAATGACCCCCGCGCGCAATCCTCGTCGCACGCGGGGTCGGGATGATGCGCTCGCCACCTGTCAAACCCGACCATCATTGTCCCGCTGGTCGGTGACTGTCCGGTTCACGGCATCTAACGTTCTATAGGCTGAGGGGAGCGCGCCTTGCAAACCGGCATCCGCAGACGGATGCGAAGTGACCGCCTTCACCCCATTTTGGATGGTAGGTGCGGCGACGTAGGGGAGGAATGCTGCGATGGCAACGACAAAGACAAAAGTAAACATGGCTGCCAGCCTCTCGGTTTCCAGGGTTGGAGGAGCCCCGCGAAGAACATCTCGCCGAGACATTCCGGTCCACCGCCTGGCAATGGCGAGCGTCCATAAAAGCTGGCGTCAGCGCCGGACTGGTGCAAACGCATTCTGACCCGCGTACCCCACGAAGTTGTCGATAAGCAGCAGCAGATCCGCCTCGTCAGGTCGGGTACCCCATCGGCTATGGCCCGAACTCGACGCTATGGCGAACCACGAATGCGGCGGAAACCATTCGGCGTGGACAGTGCGCTCACCGATGATACGCAGGCGTCCGGTATCGCACACATACTCGGCACGAACCGTTTCCCCGTCCACCACTTTGCTAGCAGTAATAGGTGCGGACTCAAACATGATGTCCTCCCGTTTTATGGACCTTCTCCCTTCAGACGCGCGTGTCCTCCCCTGTATTCGAACGACTCAAACGCGCCCACTGACGGCAGCGTGTTTAGCACCCATCCTGGCAAGCTTGGGATCGTCATGCGAGCGCCTCGCGCATCGCTGTACAAGGCAAGATTTGTGCCGAATTGGTCAACTGCCCGGTATACGGGCTTTTGCTCAAACATCAGTTTTAACGGCTGCATGCTTGTGTGGCGAAACGCGTCGCGTCAAGCGCCAAATCGAGTACGTCAGCACCGCTTCGGTGCGGATCGAGCGTGCGGTCCACGTGGAGTATTCATCCGATGTGATTTAATACGGTGTACAGATCAAATTACCCAACGACCAAGGGGCCGGACTTTCAAACGATGTAGCCCGCGGCTTCCCTGCACGCTTGACAATATCTGCATGAAGCACGGCTCGCGCGCTGCCATTGTTACGCGAGTTCGCTTGTGCCAATCGTCTGCCCAATTCGTTCTATACGTCAGGGGAATCGCCGACAACCGAGGACGCGGCATTTAGCCGACACCTCAGGCACCCTGCTTCGTACCCCTGCAATCCAGCGCGATACGCCCGCTGGCCGCTGTAGAAGCGCGGCGCGGCGCACCCGCCGGCGACGCCCGTGGCAAGCAATTCGCCGAACTGCACGGCCAATTCCCCTCGTTTCGCCGGATCGTTCCTGTTTCTTTCTCTCTACACTGGTTTCCATGGGCGCAACGAATCACCGAGCCCATACGCGGTCTTCCCCCCGCGTTGTTTTGACCGTACCTATAGAGCAGTTCCGTAGAGCAGTTCCGGTAGTGGCCGTAGAAAAACGCAGTCCATTCAAGCGGTATGCAGTAAGCAGCAGGTGTCAGGCAGTTCGCAACAGGCAGCAGGTATTACGCAGCATGCAGCATGCGGTAATGAGTCGAGCAGTCCGTAGCAGGCAGTTGCAGTAACCGAAGCACCAAAGCGCTTCTCGCATCACATGCAATAAAAGCAACAGGGGTTTGCAGCAAAGCGAAGGTGAAGGACCACGTTTCAAGCAGTATTGAAGTGCAACAGCGTTGTTGTGGTGGGAACAGGTCGACAAGCTCCACGCGCCTGTACGACTCTTCCATCCTGTCCGGCCCTGTCCCTCGCGGGACAGGGCTTTTTTTTGGCCACCGCTACACTCCATCTACGAACCACGTTTTCGTAACAGACTTTTTCGGCGCGGCGCGATTTAAGCCTATCTTAATTGTTGCTTGCGATGATGCAGACAGGACGCATATCAGAGGTTGCTTTTACCCGCCGGTGCACCGCATACAAGTAAGTTCGGTGGCGGGCCGAGCGTTACAGAACGAGGTTGAAACCGTCATGCCCAACAAATCGCCAAGCCGCAAACGCAACCAGCCTGCCATGTCGCCGCTGCTGCGCGCCCTCACGTTCAGCCGGGCCGCGCACGAACCGGTGACCCAGGCGATGCTGCTGCAGTGCTACACCGCGCTCGATGCGTTCAAGCGCGGTCATGGCTCGCGGAATCTGTTTATGACCCTCGGTCGCCATTTTCTGGTGTCAGAGGAACTGTGCCGTCTCGGACTCCAGCCCGAGGGCGTGGAGTACGTCGAGAGCGCGCACGCCGCCATGGTCCAGCTGGATGTCACCGAACCTCAGGCCGGCGGCTGGACACTCGGCGAAGACGAGTACCTGCGTCTATGCGCAGCGCTTTCGATTCTGGATGCCCAACTGTCTGCTGCATCGCTCGAAATGATCGCTCGGGCAGAGGCGCGCATGGTGGAAGGCCTGCTTCGGGCAGGACAAAGACAGACTGTTGCCGAAGCCTCGACAACGGTCTGCTAGGTCGGGTGCGTCACGCGCGCACTGTATCGAGGCAGTGAGGCTCGTCACTGCGCGCAGGCTCCGTCGGGCGCCTGCGCACAGCAAGCCGACTCAAGCGAACGGATTCAGCCAAGCCGACTCAGAACTGATAGTTGATCGATAGATCCAGCACGCCGTTCGACGAACGCTGCGTGATCGGACTGCGTGCTGCGCTGCCGACCAGTTGTTCGAGCGCGAAATCACATGCGGCAAACCAGTGTTTCTGGAAGAACCAGATCGCACTGACGCCGAAACCCGCCGATTTGAGACCGGCGCTCGCGTGATAGTACGAATATTGGGAATCGGCAGCCTGCGCCTGGCTGACGCCGAACCAGCTATTCATGTACTTCGAATCCGCGAACGTCAGGCTCGGCCCGGCAAACCAAAAGAACGTTTTCGAACTGCCCGGCAGCGGCATGTACGCGCCAAGATCGCCGACCCAGCCGTTCGAGCCGCCGAAACTGCGGCGGATATCGGCGCGCAGCACCAGCGGAAAACTCTTCGACACGACGTAATCGGCCGCCAGCTTCAGTTCGGGTGCGGGATTGATGTTGCCGAGGCCGTGCAGATGCTCGTCGTCGTCCTGGCCGCGCCGCCCGAGATCGTAGGCCGCGGCAAGACTGATCCGCCAGTTCTGGCCCTGCGCCACGTTGGCGCCGAAGCCTTCGCCCGTCGAAATGAAGTACAGGTCGCTATAGCGGATGTCGACGCTCGGGCCGCCTTCGAAGTGGTAACGGTCCGCGCCGTCATAGCGCGGCTGGAAGGCCGCGGCAGCACCGACCGCGACTTGCCACGTGGGGATTTCCGGCGCCATCATCTTTTCCAGCGGGACGCCTGCGGAATACTGCCACTCCTGCAGCGGCGCCGGCGTTTGCGCGCTGACCGGGGCCGGCATGACAGCGATGCCGGCGACAGCGGCGGCGGCCAACCACGGCGCCACGGCTGTTGTTTTGTGGTCGCGGCAGCGGATCATTTGCTTTTTTCGTCTGTTCGACACCCATCCTCCGATCGCGTTGGCTGCGAATGAATTGATTGCCCGTCTTCCGAATCGCGCGTGAGGCTGTAAAGGCTGCCACGCAGACATGCCTGGGCATGTAATTTCTTCAGCGACGGGTACGTGTGGGTCAGGCGCTGGCTGGGTTCGTTGTCGCTTTTGCACGAAACATCCGCTTTCTCGTGGTCCCATTCCCCATACGACTGACTTCTCGCAGGCTCGACCTGTGCAATATCCGGGCCTGATCGGTGGCGGGGGTTCGGTGGTGTGTTCGGTGGGGACGGCAAAGCGCGTGCGCGGCGAGGCAAGCGGCAAGCGGATGCGGCACGCATTGAATGTATGCGCGCCGCGCGTCGAAGGCAAAGGCAAAGGCAAAGGCAAAGGCAAAGGCAAAGGCAAAGGCAAAGGCAAAGGCAAAGGCAAAGGCAAAGGCAAAGGCTCGAATAATCTAGCGTGCGAGAACAGGTGGTCGCTCAGCGAGGCGCGCCACCATCCGCTCGTAGTCTTCGGGTGTATCCATATCGGTCGTGAACCGGTCGTGAACAGCCTCGTGGATAAAAACTTCGTCGGGATGCTCGGCAATCAGCTTGCGACACCCTGGATTGATGTGGCCGCTGATCACCTCGGCGGCATAACTCACGGAAAACGCCACCGGATTCCCCCGCTGCCCCTTAAACGCAGGTACCAGGATCGATCCGCGCGGCATGGCGGCGTAGGCGTCGATCAGCTCGCGGTAGTCCTCAGCGGTAAGCAGCACCTGATCGGCGAGGCAGACCAGAACGATGTCGCAAGGCGCAGCCAGTGCGGCCACACCGGCGGCCACCGAGGTCATCTGCCCTTCTTCATAGCGTGGATTGGCCTGGAAACGCACGGGCAAGCCGTCGAGCGCTTCCATCACGGCGCGTCCGTGAAAGCCTGTCACCACCACGATTTCTGCCGGCCCAGCGGCGACTAGCGCGCTCACCGTGCGCCGCACCGCCGGCTCTCCGCCGACCGGCAACAGCAGCTTGTGCTGCCCCTGCATTCGCGACGACATGCCGGCGGCCAGCACAACCGCCGAGAAGACAGGCGCTTGCGGGGCCGCGCCTCCGCTCCACGGAACGTTCATGTTTTCTCCAGCGGTTCGGCCGGCTCTGCCGGTGCAGCGGGTACATCACCGGGAGTTGCGGCCAGGTATTTCTCCGGCGTCCGTTCGAACTCGATCTTGCAGCCGTCGCAACAGAAATAGACCCGCTGCCCGCCCCAGTCGAGCACGTGCCGCGCCGAAGCGATGTCCACTGCCATGCCGCAGACCGGATTGACGTAGCGTGCACCGGCAACGCGCGGCTCGACCGAGGCCATCGATTCGCACGGCGGCAAATCCGGCACCACCTCGCCGCTCGTTGGGGTCGAACTCTCAGCCAGCGCCGCTGCCTCTTCCAGTTCACGGCGCAGCATCACTAGGCCGGCAACCGCTCCCAACGCAATCTCCTGCGGCGTGTGGGCGTGGATCGACGGGCCGGCGGGGGCATGCAGCGCCGCGAGACGCTGTGCGCCAATGCCACGCGCTCGCATCGTTTCGCGCAGCTTGTCCGCCTTGCGACGGCTCGCGACCAGCAACACGCCCATCGCCCCGCTGCGCAATGCGGCTTCGAGTGCGTCTTCGTCGTTGTCGCCCTGGGTGGCGACAAGGATCAGTTGCGGTTTGACGCGGTCGAACGCCGTGGCGTCAAGACCTTGCATGACGTGCCGCAGCCCCAGACCCGCGAAGGGCGCACTGACCGTGGCCGCGGCGCTCACGCGCAGGCCGACCCGCTGCGCCAGCGCGCACGCCTCTAGCGCGGTGGGCGTCGAACCCAGCACGAGGATCGACGGCGCGGGCACGGTCGGCTGAATGAACAGTTCGAGGGCGCCGTTGCTCGCGCACGGCATCGCATGCGTTTCGATGCCCGCCTCGATATCGGCGTTGACATCGGCGTCCGACACGCCCGGCTCGTTGCTGATGCGCACGCGCTTGGGCTGCCCCGTGCGGATCGCCTGTTGCGCGGCCTGAATCACGATCGCCCGGGAACAGCCGCCGCCTATCCAGCCATGCAGTTCGCCGTTGCCGTCGATCAGGGCCTGCGCCCCAACCCATGCTGAGGTAGGCGGCCCCGCGCGAATCACGGTGGCCACCGCAAACGGCTCGGACCGGTCGATGAGCCGTTGCTCGAGTTGCAGAAGGGTATCGGAAGTATCGGTATTCATTGCAGGGCGGATAACACTTGGGGGAGCACCCGTTCGAGACTCGCCAGGTCGCGGGCGCCGGCTAACAGATCGATATACGGCAGGGCAGCCTGCATGCCGGCGCTCGCCGGGGTGAAATCGGCACGGCTCGCCAGCGGATTGAGCCACACCAGACAGCGGCAACGGCGCCGCATCGCGGCAAGCGATTGCTGCAGGCGTTCGGGGTCGCCGGCGTCGTAGCCGTCGCTGACGACCACTATAGCGGTGCGCGAGTGCAGCAGCTTCGCTGCGTACTGCTGATTGAATTCGCCGAGGCTGTCGCCGATGCGCGTGCCGCCGGCCCAACCTGCCGACAAAAGCTGCAAGCGTTCCTGCGAGCGCCATGGGTCGGGGTCGCGCAACGCCTGTTCGATGCCCACCAGTCGCGTATGGAAAATAAAGCAGTGCACGTCCGACACCCGCGCGCTCAGCACCCGCGCGAGCCGCAGGTAGAAAAAGCTGTACAGGCTCATCGAGCGGCTCACATCCAGCAGCAGCACGATGCGCGGACGCTGGCGCCGCTTGCGGCGCCAGCCGAGTTCGAGCGGCATGCCGCCGCGTGAGATGCTACGACGGATCGTCCACGCCATATCGACGACACGCCCATTGTTGGCGCGCTGTTCGCGGCGGAGCTGGATGCCCCGCAAGCGCTGGGCAAAGCGCCGAATTGCATCGTCGATCGCGAATAGTTCGTCGGGCTGGTTGAGATGCCGGAAGTCCGCATGCGCGAGAGACGCTTCAACGGAAGCGCCCTGCTCGGCCGTCTTGCCTGGCACCTGATCCGGGTCGGCCGCGCCGGGGCCGTCGTGGCCGAGCGGCGTGCCTTCGCTTGCGTCGCGGCGGCCGGCGGTGTCACCGGTTTCAATACGGCCCGCACCGCCCGCTTTGGATTCGCCCAGTTTGCGGCGATTCGGCGCGAGAAAATACGCCTCGAACAAGGCGTCGAAGCGGCGCCACTCCTCAGCGCGCGAACACAGCAAGGCACGCAAGCTCCAGCGCAACAACTCGCTATCCAGTTGGCCCATGCGTTGCGCCATCTCCAGCGACGCGGCCACGTCAGTCGAGGTCACGCGAAAATCGTTCGCGCGCAGCCAGCCGGCAAAGCCCGTGTAACGCGCCACGAGTGCGTCCTCGAGGCTCGCCGGCGGCGTGCGTTCGGCGGCGGCGCTGGGGATCCCGGTCAACATGACGCCACCAGTCTTTCAACAACGGGCCGCGTCATGCCGGCCTGATCCTCGCGTGTCTTCACGAGGGCCGAGAGCGAATCCATGATCCGCTCTACACCGTCTTCGTCGATCGCGCTCACGCCCAATCTGAGCAAGGCTGCAACCCAGTCGAGCGTTTCCGCGAGCCCCGGCTTTTTCTGCAGGTCCATCTGACGCACCGACTGCACGAATTCGACCATCTGCCGCGCCAGCTTCTCCGGCACCTCCGGCACCTGGGTGCGTACGATCAACAGCTCCTTGTCGAAGCCCGGATAGTCGACGTACTGGTAGAGACAGCGGCGCCGCAGCGCGTCCGAGATCTCGCGCGTGCCATTCGAAGTCAGGATGACGAAGGGCCGTTCGGTGGCGCGGATCACGCCCAGCTCCGGTATCGACATCTGGAAGTCGGACAGCATTTCCAGCAGATACGCTTCGAAGGCCTCATCCGTGCGGTCGATTTCGTCGATCAGCAGGACCGGTGCGGGTGTAGTCGTGATCGCTTCGAGCAGCGGGCGTTTGAGCAGGTAGCGCTCGGAGAAGATGTCCTGCTCCTTGTCCTGAACCGGCCGCGAGTCCTGCTCCAGCAACTTGATTGCCAGCAACTGGTGCTGATAATTCCATTCGTAGAGCGCCGAGTGGGCGTCCAGTCCTTCGTAGCACTGCAGCCTGATGAGCCGCGTGTCGAGCAATCTGGCGAGCGCCTTGGCGACCTCGGTCTTGCCTACGCCGGCCTCGCCTTCGAGCAGGAGAGGGCGACGCATTTCCATCGTCAGTAGCAGCGTGGCTGCGAAGCTGCGCTCGGCGATGAAGCCGTGCTGCTCCAGCCGCTGCTGCAGGCTGACGACGTCGCTCATACGGTCGGTGGCCATGGCGGTCTCGATGCTCAGACGGTCTTGCGCGAGAACAGCCCGCGCAGCCAGTCGCGCAAGATGGCCCATGCCATGGCAAGGCCGTTTAGCTCGGCGGGCGGCGCTGTGCTTTCCGCTATCGTGGTGGTGCGAGCGGACGGCGCCGCGGCAGCCTTCGAGGCGCCCGTCGCAGTGGTAGTCGCAGCGGCAGCGGCGGTGGGCATGCCCCCCAAGGCGCCGCCGGACATGACAGTTGCCGTACCGGCGGATGCGGCGCTACTGGCGCTCGAAGCCGAAGCGGTAGCCTCAGCCGTGCCTGTGGCCGCGGAAGCTCCCTCCCCGGCAGCTTCCGCCTGCGGTGCCTGCGGCGCTTGCAGTGCCTGCAACCGCGCCGCGAAATTTGCCACAAACTGCTTGAGCATCTGGTCCGCCACCGGCCCCATCAGCCGGCCGCCTAACGACGCGGCTTTGCCGCTCATCGTGACTTCGCTCTTGCCCGCCAGTTCGCAGGTGTCGCCGGTGGACTGCACGGCAGCGGTCAGATCCATCGACGCCGCCGAGGTGCCGGTCGCATCGGAGCCTTTTCCGACCATATGCAGGCTGCGTGTTGCGGCATCGAGATTCAACACTTCGATCTCGCCCTTGAACGCCATCGTCGCCGGCCCGAGCCGCACGGTGATCGTGCCTTTGTAATGGGTCTCGTCGATGCGTTCGGTAATCTTCGCGCCCGGCATGCAGCCGGCGACGGTTTCGATGTCCTGCAGAAGTTGCCACGCACTCTCCGCCGTAGCGGCGAGTGGGAATACCTTATCGAGTGCGACTTTCATCCCAGCATCCTTTGCCAGTAGGCTGCGGCGCGCTCCGGCTCGCTAAAAACCTGGTAGTGCAGAACGACCCCGCACGAGCCCAATTACCCAACAGCGAGCGCCGACCCGCGCCGCGCTACTGCCTCGTCAGTCCAAGCGCGCGACATTGCTGCCAGACGCGCCAGGCGTTATGGGGCATGTTCATATGCGTGACGCCGAGATGGGCGAACGCATCGACCATCGCCGACGTAAAGCACGGAATCGAGCCGACGTGCGGCGACTCCGCCACACCCTTGGCCCCGATCGGATGATGCGGCGACGGCGTCACCGTGAAATCGGTCTCCCAATGCGGCGTTTCGACCGAGGTCGGCACGAAGTAATCGAGCAGCGTCGCGCCGAGCAGATTGCCGGCTTCGTCGTAGGGCATCTCCTGCCCCATCGCGACCGCAAAGCCTTCGGTCAGGCCACCATGAATCTGCCCTTCGATAATCATCGGATTGATGCGCGTGCCGCAGTCGTCGAGCGCATAGAAGCGGCGTACGCGAGTTTCGCCGGTATAGCGGTTCACCTCCAGCACGCACACGTAGGCACCGAACGGGAACGTGAAGTTGGGCGGATCGTAGTAATCGACCGCCTCGAGGCCCATTTCCATGCCCTCGGGCACGTTGTTGTAGGCGGCCCAGGCGACCTCCTTGATGGTCTTGAACTGCTCCGGCGCGCCTTTCAGCACAAAGCGGTCGAGATCGAACTCCACGTCGCCCGGACTCGCTTCGAGCAGATGCGCCGCAATCTGCCGGGCTTTCTCGCGGATTTTGCGCGACGCGCGGGCCACTGCGGCTCCCGCCACCGGCGTCGAACGCGAGCCGTAAGTGCCGAGGCCGTAGGGCGCGGTCGAGGTATCGCCTTCCTCGACCGTAATCACCGAGGCCGGAATGCCGGCTTCGGTGGCGATGATTTGCGCGTAAGTGGTCTGATGGCCCTGCCCTTGCGTAATCGTGCCCATCCGTGCGATGGCCGAGCCATCCGGGTGCACCCGAATCTCACAGGAATCGAACATGCCGACGCCGAGGATGTCGCACATCTTCGACGGCCCGGCGCCCACGATCTCCGTGAAATTCACCACGCCGATCCCCATCAGCCACTCCGCGTGAGGGTCGGCTCGCCGCGCGGCCTGCTCGGCGCGCAGCGCCGGATAGTCGACTGCGGCCAGCACTTTATTCAACGCCGGCTCGTAATCGCCCGAATCGTATTCGAGCCCAAGCGGCGTCGTATAAGGGAACTGGTCCTTGCGAATGAAATTGCGCAAGCGCATTTCGACCTTGTCCATGCCGAGTTTCTGGGCCAGCACGTCGACCATCCGTTCGATCAGATACACCGCCTCGGTCACGCGGAACGAGCAACGGTAGGCGACGCCGCCTGGAAACTTGTTGGTATAGACGCCGTCGACCGAAACGAACGCGTTGGGAATCGCATACGAGCCGGTGCAGACGTGGAACATGCCCGCCGGCCACTTGGTTGGGTCGGCGCAGGCGTCGAACGCGCCGTGGTCGGCCGTCACATGGACGCGCAACGCCTTGATGCGGCCATCGCTATCCGCGGCCAGTTCGCCGGTCATCAGATAGTCGCGCGCAAAAGCAGTACTACTGAGATTTTCCGAACGCGACTCGATCCACTTGACCGGCCGTCCCAGCACGATGGAAGCGACAATCGATACGACGTAGCCCGGATACACGCCAACCTTGTTGCCGAAGCCGCCGCCGATATCCGGCGAAATGATGCGGATTTTCGACTCCGGTATCGCGGACAGCAGGCCCACCACGGTACGCACCACGTGCGGCGCCTGCGAGGTGATATACACCGTCAGATCGCCGCGGACCTTGTCGAACGAAGCCACACAGCCGCAGGTTTCCAGCGGACAGGGATGTACGCGCGGATACAGCATCTCCTGCCTGACGGTGACGTCGGCGTGGTCGAAGACGCGGTCGGTCTTGTCCTTGTCGCCGATGTTCCAGGTGAAGATGTGATTCGGATGCCGGCGCGCGCCATGCGCTCCGGTCTGCTTGTCGCGGATGTCTTCGCGGATCACCGGCGCGTCCGGTGCGAGCGCCGCCAGCGGATCGACCACCGCAGGCAGTTCTTCGTATTCCACTTCGACCAGTTCCGCCGCATCCGCCGCTACATAACGGTCGTCGGCGACTACGAAGGCCACTTCCTGATTCTGGAAACAGACCTTTTCGTCAGCCAGCACGGCCTGCACATCGCCGGCCAGAGTCGGCATCCAGTGCAGCTTGAGCGGTTTCAGATCGTCGGCGGTCAGCACCGCGTGCACGCCCGGATGGGCGAGCGCCCGCGATTTGTCGATCTTCTTCACGCGGGCATGTGCATACGGACTCCGTACCATCACGCCGAACAGCATGCCCGGCATCTTGATGTCGTCGACGTAGGTGCCTTTGCCCTGAATAAAGCGCGGATCTTCACGGCGCTTGCGGGAGCAGCCCATCCCTTCCAGCGCGGCAAGACGATCGAGATTGGCGTCGAGATTTCCCATGGCGGTTCCCCCGATAGTCAGTGGTGATCTGCGGTTTCCGCTGCCATCAGCGGATGCGATGATTCCACAGCTTCACCTCGCAGCTTGCGCGCCGCGTACTGCACTGCCTTCACAATGTTCTGATAGCCCGTACAGCGGCACAGGTTACCCGCCAGCCAGTAGCGGATTTCTTCTTCACTCGGATTGGGGTTCTCCTGCAGCAAGCGGTACGCTCGCATCAGCATGCCGGGCGTACAGAAGCCGCATTGCAGGCCGTGTTCCTGCGTGAAACCATCCTGCAAGGCATGGAGCTCGCCACCTTGCGCCAGTCCTTCAACGGTCATGACGTCCGCCCCTTCGGCCTGCACGGTCAGCATCGTGCAGGACTTGACCGACATGCCGTCGAAATCCACCGTGCACGCGCCACAGTGCGACGTTTCACAGCCGATATGCGGGCCGGTATGCAGGCATTTTTCGCGCAGCGTGTGAATCAGCAACTCGCGCGACTCGACCACCACATCGGTCTCCTTGCCGTTCAGCTTGAACGACACCATGATTTTTTTGCTCATGCCGTGTTCTCCAGGACTCGTGGTTTCAGTGTGCTGCTCGCGCGTACGCTGTGGCCAGCGCGCGCCGCGTCATTTCGCCCGCCATCGCGGTTTTGTAATCGGAGTCGCCCCGCAGATCGGCCACCGGCGTGCACACGCTCATCGCAAGACGTGCGGCCTCGGCGATACTGGCTTCATCAACAGGCTTACCGCGTAGCGATTGCTCGGCATCAGTCGCGCGGATGGCCGTTTCGGCGACATTGGTTAGCGAAATGCGGACCTCGCTGACCGTTGCTCCGCTCATCCTTAACGTCACCGCTGTCGCCGCGGTCGCGAAGTCACCGGTCTTGCGCTTCAGTTTGGCGTAGCAATAGCCGGTGCCCGCCGCCGGTGTCGGGATACGGATCTCCGTCATGATCTCGCCGGGTTCCAGCAGCGTCGTATAGGTACCGACAAAGAAACCGTCAGCCGGCACGACCCGTTCGCCACGCTCGCCCACCAGCATAAAGGACGCGTCGAGCGCGATCATCAGCGCCGGATGGTCGTTGCCCGGATCGCCGTGCGAAATGTCTCCGCCGAGCGTGCCGCGATAGCGCACCTGCGGATCCGAAATCTGCCGCGCGCCTTCGACCAGCAATGGGCAACGCGTTTGCAGCAACTCCGACCAGATCAGCTCGTTCTCGGTGGTCATGGCGCCGATGCGGATTTCGCCGTCCACTTCGCGGATGCCCTTTAACTCGGTCAGCTTGCCCAAGTCGATCAGATGCTCCGGTTCGGCGAAGCGCAGCTTCATCATCGGCAGCAGACTGTGGCCGCCGGCAAGCAGCTTGGCGCCTTCGCCGTGTTCGTTGAGCAGCGCGATCGCTTCCGGCAAGCTGCGTGGAACGTGATATTCGAATGGTCGTGGGATCACACCGGCCTCCTTTGTTGTCATCCGCCTGGGAGTGGGAGCGTCATGGCCCCGTGATCGAGCATTTCACAATGCAATGCAGCAATTCAACGCGATTTCCCGAACGGCGGCACACGCGCGCCAACTACCGGAAAACGTACATGAAAGCCGAAGCGCGTCAGACGATCAGGCGTACGTGCACTCTGGCATGCTCAGCTTGGCCAATGGAATGGCCGCCTCATAATCCACTGCGTCACGTTGTAGCATTCAGACGCCGATTTCCCGAACGGCGGGTTTACCTGCGTGAATGACCCGGAAATTTGCGCGAAAATGGCTCACGACAGATGCGGAGCCCATGCGCCATTGCGCCTGGACACGCCCCATGAGGGCATGGAGACCGTATGAAACCGTTTGAACACGCCACACCACCGGCGTCTGAGTCACGTCGCAGCGAGACCTTCCAGCACAAGCTGGAACAGTTCAATCCGGGCATGGTCTGGCTCGACGAGCAGGGCTACGTCACCGCCTTTAACGACGTGGCGCTGCAGATTCTCGGGCCCGCCGGCGAACAGTCGCTCGGCGTCAAGCAGGACATGCTGTTCGGCATCGACGTGGTGCAGTTACACCCCGAGAAAAGCCGCGACAAGCTGCGCTTTTTGCTGCACTCGCGCGATGCCGGCGGCTGCCCCGTCAAATCGCCGCCGCCGGTGGCGATGATGATCAACATCCCCGACCGCATTCTGATGATCAAAGTCTCGAAGATGAGCAACTCGAACGGGGCCTGTGGCACCTGCATGATCTTCTATGACGTGACCGACCTGACCACCGAGCCGTCAAGGCCGGAGGCGGACGAATCCGGTGCCCCCGGTGCTCCCTTTATGCAGCCGCGGCGCCTCTTCAAGATTCCGGTGTATCGGGGCAATCGCGTGATTCTGATCGACCTTAAGGACATCGTACGTTTTCAGGGCGACGGCCATTACACGACTATCGTCACGAAGGACGACCGTTACTTGTCCAATCTGTCGCTCGCCGACCTCGAACTACGGCTCGACAGCAGCATTTACCTGCGTGTGCATCGCAGTCATATTGTGAGCCTGCCGTATGCCGTGGAACTGGTTAAGTCAGACGAAAGCGTCAATCTCGTGATGGACGACGCCGAGCAGACCCAGGTGCCGGTCAGCCGCTCGAAGACGGCGCATCTGAAAGAGTTGCTCGGGGTGGCTTAACGCTGCCCTGCCGTTTTCCTGACGCGTTCACCCATCGCTCACCCAGCCAGTGTTTTAGCCAGTTGCTCGCGCAAGAAGCCGGTGAACGCCTGGATGGTGGTCGAGCTTTGGCGATGCTGCGGATAGACCGCATAGAGCGCCGACGCGCGCGGCAGGAAAGGCTCCAGCACGGGGACGAGGTGCCCGGCTTTGATCGCAGCGGACACGATGAAATCCGGCAGCCGCGCAATGCCGAGCCCGGCGATGGCGGCATCGCGAATCAACTCGCCGTTATTCGCGCGCAACGGTCCGTGCACTTCGACGGCCTTGTGCACCCCGTCCACTACGAGGTCCCAGCTCGCCGGGCCGCCGTGCCCGTACAGCAAGCAGTCGTGACGCTCCAGATCGGCCGGTGCGGCAGGCGTGCCGCGCCGCCGCAAATACTGCGGGCTGCAACAGGCCACCATCCGGACCTCGGCCAGCTTTTGCGCGATCAGCGTCGAGTCGGCCAGCGTGCCGATCCGGATCGCCATATCGAAGCCCTCGCCGACCACATCGACGGTGCGATCGCTCAGTTCCATATCGAAGCGCACGTCCGGATGCTTTTTCAGGAACATCGCCACCAGCGGCGATAGATGCACCATGCCGAACGACATCGGCGCGCTCACCCGCAACAGACCATGCGGTGACGCGCGTCGCAGCGACATGGCCTGCTCCGCCTCCGCCACCTCGCCGAGAATGCGCTTTGCCCGTTCGTAGAACTCCTGACCGAGCTCAGTGACCGCCAGCTTGCGCGTATTGCGGATCAAAAGTCGCACGCCGAGCGCTTCCTCCAGCGCCATCACACGCCGGCTGACGAACTGCTTCGAGAGCGACAGGCGGCTGGCCGCGCTCGTGAAATTGCGCGCGTCGACTGTGGTGACGAAAATCCGCATGTCTTCGAGTTGCATTGCATGACCCCTTCGGGTGGCCTGATTGCACACCCGCCTGCCCGCTTGCTTTTCTGGCCAATTGTCCACTGCACAGTGACAGTGTTTCCTATTCAGGCTCGATTATAAGCACATTGATTGACGTACACTACTGTTCATGGATCACGGACGACAACCTCGCCGGATCGCACAATCAAGGAGAAACAACATGCTCGATATCAGACACGCCAATCAACGCGGCCGCGCGGAGCACGGCTGGCTCAGTTCGCGTCATACGTTTTCCTTCGCCAACTATCACGACCCGAAGCAGAACGGCTTTTCGGACCTGCTGGTGATCAACGACGACCGCGTCGCGCCATCGCAAGGTTTCGGCAAGCATCCGCACCGGGACATGGAAATTTTCTCCTACGTGCTGGAAGGCGCGCTGGAACACAAGGACACCATGGGCACCGGATCGGTGATCGTGCCCGGCGACATCCAGTTGATGAGCGCAGGCACAGGCGTCGCCCATAGCGAATACAACCATTCGAAGGCTGACCCGGTGCATTTCCTGCAGATCTGGATTGCGCCCGCAGCCAAAGGCACGCCACCGCGGTATCAGCAAAGCCACTTCGGCACAGCGGAAAAGCGCGGCAAGCTGCGCCTCGTGATTTCGCCGGATGGAGCGGACGAGTCGCTGGTAGTGCAGCAGGACACACGCGTCTATGCTGGTCTGCTGGACGGCGACGAAACCGCCCAGGTGGAACTGGCGGCTTACCGCTACGCCTATATCCACGTGGCACGCGGCAGCGTCACGGTGAACGGTGTGGCGCTGGGCGAAGGCGACGGTGTACGGGTGCGCAACGAACAGGTCCTGACGTTCACGCAGGGCCACGACGCCGAAGTGCTGGTGTTCGACCTGCGTAACATCGAAATGTCGGAGCTGTGGGCCTGAATACGCCCTGACGGAACGGTTCGCCGCGGCGGTTCGTGGCGGACCTGATCCAAAACTGATATCTGGAACTTCTGTTTTTTTAGATTCGCAATCCTTAACAAGCATTCACTGGAGCCCATCATGCGCTACACACTATTTGAAACCCGCAAGGACGAACTGATTCTCGTCGCCCGCATTTTGCTGATGTTGTTGTTCGTGCTGTTCGGCTGGTCGAAGCTGACCGGCTTCTCCGGCGCCGTGGCCTATATGGCACAGACCGGCGCACCCATGCCGGAAGTGTCGGCGATCATCGCGGTGGTGATGGAGTTCGGCGTAGGCGTCGCCATCGTCGTCGGCTTCTATACCCGGCCGCTGGCGGTGCTCCTCGCGCTCTATACGTTTGGCACAGCACTGATCGCTCACCATTACTGGACCATGACCGGTATGGAGCAGTACGTGAACATGATCAACTTCTACAAGAACGTCAGCATTATCGGTGGCTTGCTGCTGTTGAGCGTGACCGGTCCTGGCAAGTACTCGATCGACAGGAAGTGATGCGGGTACAGCACCGCTCAATCACACAGTGGTTCGAAGCGGCGGTTTGAACGCGGGCGGAGCCGAAGAAGCGAATTGCCTCGGTTATTGCCCGCTGTTCGCATCATCGCGAGACGTTTTGCTCGACTACGATGGTTCTGTGGCTGTTAGCGAAGCCACCTCCAATACGTAGCCCCGCTTGTGAATCGTGATTGTGAGCTTCTGCCTGACGGGATGGCTCGAGCGACGCGGGAATGCAGTCTGCACGCCGCTTAACGAGGGGACGGCCGTGGATATTGTGAAAATTGCCAGGACAGCGGGTTTGCAGATTTTGCTCGATGCCCGGATCGGCCGCGAAACCTATCACAGCGTCAGCGGATCGCTCTCTTCGTTACAGCGTTTTGCCGATGCGGTGTGTGCCTCGATGGCAGATGAGTGTGCTGCACGCAGCGAACAACCCGAGCGTCACGAAGCGTAATTGCCCGGTACGGCATGCGACATCGCCGCGTGGCTTCACCTCATCCGCGCGCGCCGTCAAGCCACGCCAGCACCCGTTCACGGATCGCCGGCCGGATATCGGACTGCTCCATATTGCCGCGATAAAACAACGAGCCCGCGCAAAGGCGGGCTTCGTTGCAATGCAGCAGGCGGAATTGCGCAGCTGGCTTACGACCGACAGCCGTCCACCAGAGGATTTAGCTCTCGGCGAGCGCAGCTTCTTCCTCAGCTTTGACTTCCACTTCGTCGTCCGCGCTGCTACGGATCAGATGATCGAACGCCGCGAGCGATGCCTTCGCGCCCTCGCCCACGGCGATGACGATCTGCTTGAATGGCACCGTCGTCACATCGCCGGCGGCGAACACGCCCGGCACCGAGGTCGCCCCGCGTGCATCGACCACGATCTCGCCGTGCTTCGACAGTTCGACCGTACCCTTCAGCCACTCGGTGTTCGGCACGAGACCAATCTGCACGAATACGCCTTCCAGTTCGACCGTTTTCGTCTCGCCCGAACGCAGATCTTTATAGACGAGTCCGTTGACCTTCTTGCCGTCGCCGGTGATCTCGGTGGTCTGCGCCTGCGTCACGATGGTAACGTTGGCGAGGCTGCGCAGCTTGCGTTGCAGCACTTCGTCGGCACGCAGTTGCGCGCCGAATTCGAACAGCGTCACTTCGCGTACGATGCCGGCCAGATCGATCGCCGCTTCGACGCCCGAATTGCCGCCGCCGATCACCGCCACGCGCTTGCCCTTGAACAGCGGGCCATCGCAGTGCGGGCAGTAGGCCACGCCGTGATTGCGATACTCGCGCTCACCCGGCACGTTGATTTCACGCCAGCGTGCACCCGTAGCGAGCACGATGGTCTTTGCTTTCAGCACCGCACCGTTCGCGAGATGCACTTCGTTGATGCGGCCCGGGATCAGCGCTTCGGCGCGCTGCACGTCCATGATGTCAACTTCATAGCTCTTCACGTGCTGCTCGAGCGCCGTGGCGAACTTCGGTCCTTCGGTCTCCTGAACGGAAACGAAATTTTCAATAGCGAGCGTGTCGAGCACCTGACCACCGAAGCGTTCGGCCACCACACCCGTCGCAATACCCTTGCGTGCCGAGTAGATTGCGGCGGCCGCGCCGGCGGGACCGCCGCCGACGATCAGCACGTCGAACACCGGCTTCTTCGCCAGTTCTTTTGCCGCACGAGCGCCCGCGCCGGTATCGAGTTTGGCGAGAATTTCCTTCACGCCGCTGCGGCCCTGGCCGAACACTTCGCCGTTCAGGAACATCGTCGGCACGGCCATGATCTGGCGTGCTTCGACTTCGTTCTGGAACACCGCGCCGTCAATCGCCACGTGGCGGATGCGCGGGTTGATCAGTGCCATCACGTTCAGCGCCTGCACGACTTCCGGGCAGTTCTGGCACGACAGCGAGAAATAGGTTTCAAACTGATACTCGCCGTCGAGCTCGCGGATCTGTTCGATCACCGCGTCGTCGAGCTTGACCGGGTGGCCGCCTACCTGCAGCAGCGCGAGAACCAGCGAGGTGAATTCATGCCCCATCGGGATGCCGGCAAAGCGGATGCCCGTGTCTTTGCCCGGCTCGCCGATCGAAAACGACGGCTTGCGTTGGTCATCGCCGCGCCGTTCGATCACCGTGACGCGCTCCGACAGCGACGCGATGTCCTCGAGCAACGCCAGCAGCTCTTGCGATTTGGCGCCGTCGTCGAGCGCGGCGACGATCTCGATCGGCCGGCTGACCTTTTCCAGGTACGATTTCAACTGAGTCTTGAGATTGGCGTCCAGCATGGTTATTCGAATTCCGTGACGAGAGTTGGGGCTCCGGGCGCCACCGCAGGGCGTGGCGAGGAGGCGTGCGGACCGCATGCATGACATTCCATGACGCGGTCCGCACCAGAGAGACGCCTGCGAGAGGCGCGTGATGCGATACAGCCAGCCTGAGCTAAGCGCGCTTGCTTAGATCTTGCCGACCAGGTCCAGCGACGGGGTCAGCGTTTCAGCGCCCGGCGTCCACTTGGCGGGGCAGACTTCACCCGGGTGAGCCGCGATGTATTGCGCTGCCTGGACCTTGCGCAGCAGTTCGCCGGCGTCACGGCCAATGCCGTTGTCGTGAACTTCGCACAGCTTGATCTCGCCTTCCGGGTTGATCACGAACGTGCCGCGGAGAGCCATGCCTTCTTCCTCGATCAGCACGTCGAAGTTGCGCGAAATGGCCAGCGTCGGATCGGCGATCATCGGGTACTGGATCTTCTGGATCGTGTCCGACGTGTCGTGCCATGCCTTGTGGGTGAAGTGCGTATCGGTCGAGACGCTGTAGATTTCCACGCCGAGCTTCTTGAATTCGGCGTAACGATCGGCCAGGTCGCCCAGTTCGGTCGGGCACACAAACGTGAAGTCAGCCGGGTAAAACACGAACACGGACCACTTGCCCTTGAGGCTTTCTTCCGTCACGGTCTGGAAGTCGCCATTGTGGTAAGCGGTTGCCTTGAAGGGTTTGACTTGGCTGTTGATGATCGGCATATGCTGCGTCCTCTTTGTTACGTGGTTGAGAAAGTGATGAGAGTATGTCTAGAAACGATTAATAGAAAAAGTTGATTGTTTAAATCGTCACGATTGTCATTGGCTATTCAGCGCGAAAGCCCCGCTGGAAGCCCTCTCCGCCTGCCTGAGAGGCGCTCGTACAGCCATTGATTAAAAAAATCCCCAGCTTCCGAAGCAGGATTTGCCCTTCTTGGGCAATACTTCTACGTTTTCCCCGCGAACGTAAAACGTGTTCCACGGATGGTTCGCGCGGGGATACCGGGGATGGGAACACGCTTTTGACAGGAAGCCGCAGCAGCATGAATCGACGCCAACACCATGACGCGCAAGCGCCGTTTGCCCAGACCTGCGCGCAATCGCCTGACCGCTCGCTCGAGGGGGCGCGATGACCGATCAAAGTCGCCCGTCCTTCATCGGCTGGCTGCCCTACATCGTCGCGGCGACCTTCTTCATGGAGTATCTCGACACCACGGTGATCGCCACGGCCCTGCCGCAGATGGCGCGCTCATTCCACGTGGGTCCGAACAGTCTGAGCCTCGGCATGACGGCTTATATGCTGGCGCTGGCGATTTTTATTCCGGTGAGCGGCTGGGTCGCCGACCGGTGCGGGTCGCGCACGGTATTTTTTAGCGCGATCGGCATATTTACGGTCGCGTCGGTGTTGTGCGGTATGTCGCAGAACGTCACGGAGTTCACCGCCGCGCGTTTGCTGCAGGGGATAGGCGGCGCCATGATGGTGCCGGTCGGCCGGTTGATCGTCGTGCGCAGCACCGAAAAGAGCCGCCTGATGCAGGCCATCTCCACCATCACGTGGCCGGCTATTGTTGCGCCCGTGGTCGGGCCGCCGGTGGGCGGTTTCATCACGACGTACGCGAACTGGCGCTGGATTTTCCTTCTCAACGTGCCGTTCGGCATCGCGGTGATGGCCGCGGTGGTCGCACTGGTGCCGAACCTGCGCGGCGGCGAACGCCGGCCCCTGGATCTTGTCGGCCTGATGCTGAGCGGCGCGACGCTCACCTCGATCCTGTACGGTGCAGAACTCGCCAGCCAGCCGGGTGAAAATCCGTGGATTGCCGGCGCTTTGGTGGCGGCGGGGCTCTTGCTCGGGTTTGTCGCGTTCCGCCATGCGCAGCGTCATCGGCACCCGCTGATCGACGTGTCGACGCTCAAGATTCCCACCTTCTCAGTGACGATCGTAACGGGCTCCTTGACCCGCATCGGCATCGGCGCGGTGCCGTATCTGATGCCGCTGCTGTTCCAGATCGGCTTCGGGCTGTCGGCGTTCAAGTCGGGGCTGTTGCTGCTTGCAAGCGCCCTCGGCAACCTCGGCATGAAGGCGTTGACCACCCGCATCCTGCAACGCTACGGCTTTCGTATCGTGTCCATTGTCGACGTCGCAGTGGCCAGCGTCTTCACGATCGCGTGTGGCCTGCTGACGCCGGAGTCACCGCTTGCGTGGGTGCTGCTCGTGGTGTTCGTGTATGGCGTGGCGCGCTCAATGCAGTTCTCGACGCTCGCCACCCTCGCTTACGCAGACGTCGCCCAGCCGCAGATGAGCGCCGCCAGCACGCTCTGGAGCGCCGCGGCGCAAATGACGATTGGCCTCGGCATCGCCTTCGGTGCGGTGGCTCTGCGCGGCGCGGCGGTGTTCAACGGTGAGTCGTCCGGGCATGTTTTTACGCTGGACGACTTCCGTATTGCTTTCCTCTGCGCCGGTCTGCTGACGCTGGTGTCAATCTGGGGATACTGGCAGATGGCGCATGACGCTGGCCAGAGCGTGGGGGGCGGATCGCGGCGGCAGGACGCTTCCTGAGAGGTGAATGGCAAGCGGCCTCAAACAAACGCCCGTTCGCGCACCCACTTCGTCATGATCCATTTTTCGCCGTCAAGCACGGGCGCGCCGCCATGCAGCGTCAGCGGATCGAGCTCGCGCTGCCCGTTCATGTAACGGAAATATACCGCGTTGCCCTGCTTGACCGCGACGGAGATTCCGGCGTTCGGAAAGTACGTCTCGCCACCGTTGGGTACATCGTTGAGATAGAGCACGAGCGTCGCCACGCGGTTGCCGCTGCGCGCCGTATGGGCTGCGCTGCCCGCCTGCTGCGGCGGGAAGTAATCGAAGTGCGAGCGGTATTCCGCTCCGATCTGATAGTTCAGCACCTGGAGACCTTCGCCGTTCTCGACCGGCCAGTTCATCAGACTCGCGATACGCTGCTCCAGACCTTCGATGAACGGATCTTCACCGCGGTTGAAAAACATGCCCTCGCTGGTACGGTTCGCAATGACGTCCTTGCTGCCGTTCTCGGGGTTGACCGTGGTTGAACGCGTCAGCTTGGGGCGCGCGCGGTCAATCAGCTCCGCACATTCGTCCGCGCTCAACACATCGCCAAAGACGATGACTTGTGGACGCTCGCAGCACATCAGCACCTTGATATCGCGATCATGCGCACGGATCACGTTGCCTGCGGCGACCGGCGCCGGATCGTAACGGTATGCGCCGGTGGCGGCTTCGACACCGTGCGGGTAGTATTCTTCGCTATAGCAGCCGGTAGCCGCCAGCAGCGCTCCTCGCACGGCCGCATCCGCGGCGGGCCGGTCAAACCCGACCTGGACCAAAGCGTCGACCATCGACGCCGCGTCGCATCCGCGATTGGCGTGATCGGCGAGCCACTCTTGCACCGCAGGATTGACTTCAGGCATAGGTCTTCATCTCACTTTCGAATTGCGCGTTCCGCATGCACACGCTCGAGGCCGCGGTGCGGCAAACCGAAAATGGTATGTCTTCCTGTCGCTCCAAATACCCCGACCGTTCCGACGACCCGCCGCCTATTGCATAGGGCATTTGTCAGCCGTTTGGCATTTGCGCGTAGCCTATTTCTTACGTCAACGTAGGGTGAAGAGGGTCGGCCCACGCCGCGCCAGGCCGGACGGGCTGTCACATCCCCGCAACGTTCGACGGCTAACTTGCTGGGATTACTCGAATCGCGTCCGCCCAATGCCATCGCCGTCAGAGCGTCCCCGTCAGTCGCGCGGCAGTGCCTTCAAGGCTGCCTACGTGAGCGCCATGCTAAATGCCGCTCTGATGACATTGCAGATCGTCATTGGCCTGTTCGCTCATTCCGACGGACTCGTGGCGGACGGTATCCATACGCTTAGCGACCTCGCTGCAGACGGCGTCGTCATCGCCGTGCTGTTTCTCGGCCCGGCCGCCGCGTCCGGCCGGCGTGCTGCCAGTGCCGACGGCAGCATGCATGCCACGCTCGCCTCGCTGTTCATCGGCACACTGTTGATTGGCACCGCCGGCGAGATGCTGTGGCATAGCATCCAACCCGCCGCCATCCTGACCGTCAGCGCGACCGTGCGTGCAAGCGCGCTGGTCGTCGCAATCTTCGTGATGTTCGCCAAAGAGGCGTTATTCCGCTACATGCGCTCCGTATCGCAGCGAACCCATTCCGGCGTTCTACTCGCCAGCGCGTGGCACGCCCGGCTCGACGCGCTGTCCGCGCTGGTCGCCACGCTGGGGATTCTCGGCAGCATGGCCGGCCTGCCGATGCTCGATCACCTCGCCGCGGGCATCATCGGCCTGATGATCCTGCGTATGGGTTACAACACCTGCTGGACGGCCCTGAAAGACCTGTCCGCGCGCCCGCTCGGCAACACGGCGGGGCAATGAACGTGGTTGGCCACGCGGCTGGCCGGCCGTTCGTGCATTTGCGCGGCGCCAGCAGGCGCCAGCATTTGCTTGACTCGGGCCGCCGTTTGTGATCCTATTACGCCCATGTTCCGCGCACAGACCCTGCTATCCCTCCTACTACTAGCCCGCTCTACCGGGCTAGGTCTGCTGCTACGCGCTTCCTGCATCTAACGCATCTGAAGCGTCGTTAATTCCCAAGCTTTGCTGACCTTGCCCCGGTTGCCAACCGGCGGCCGTGCTTCGTCTCGTTCCTTTCACGCTCCATGGATTGCTCACCGGGCAACGGGCTGATGAACCACTACAGAATTCCTTCTTTGCTTTACCGGGCGACCGCAACGTCAACGCGGCCGGCCTTCACTATCCGGCCTTTGCGGGCCGCCTGTGGCGCATTCGGCCAGCCTGGCCAGTGCCGTCACGCCGTGCCGCGCCGGACACCTATGCACGTCTTCTTCGTTTCGATCCCTTCACGTCTTTTCTGAACTCACGAGACCTCCATGTTGAAAAATCCCGCTACCAAGTACCGCTCCTTCCCGCCCGTAAACTTGCCTGATCGCAGTTGGCCTTCGCGCACCATCACGCATCCGCCGATCTGGATGAGCACCGATCTGCGCGACGGCAATCAGGCCCTGTTCGAGCCGATGAATGCACAGCGCAAGATGCGCATGTTCAAGACGCTGGTGCAGATCGGCTTCAAGGAGATTGAAGTCGCTTTCCCGTCGGCGTCGGAAACCGACTTCAATTTCGTGCGCGAGCTGATCGAAGGCGGTCATATTCCCGATGACGTCACGATCGAAGTGCTCACGCAGGCGCGTGACGACCTGATCGAACGCACCTTCGAATCGTTGCGCGGCGCACCGCGTGCGATCGTCCATCTGTACAACGCCACCGCGCCTGAATTCCGCAAGATCGTCTTCGGACTCGAGCGCGACGGCGTCAAGCAGTTGGCCGTCAACGCAGCGCGCACCATGAAGCGTCTCGTGGACGCGACGCCGGAAACGGCCTTCACGCTGCAATACAGCCCGGAAGTATTCAGCGGCACCGAACTCGAATTCGCCAAGGAAGTGTGCGACGCCGTGTTCGATATCTGGCAACCGACGCCCGAACACAAAGCCATCGTCAACCTGCCGGCAACGGTCGAAATGTCCACGCCGAACATCTATGCAGACCAGATCGAATGGATGCACCGCAACCTGGCGCGGCGCGATTCGCTCATCGTGTCGGTCCACCCGCATAACGATCGCGGCACGGCGGTCGCGGCGGCAGAACTGGCGGTCATGGCCGGCGCCGACCGGGTCGAAGGCTGTCTGTTCGGCAACGGCGAGCGCACCGGCAACGTCGACCTCGTGACGCTCGCGCTCAATCTGTACACCCAGGGTGTCGATCCGGGCCTCGACTTCTCGAACATCAACGAAGTCGCCCGCACCGCCGAGGAATGCACGCAGTTGCCGGTGCACCCGCGCCATCCGTACGTTGGGGACCTGGTGTTCACGGCCTTCTCCGGATCGCACCAGGACGCCATCAAGAAAGGCTTTGCCGTGCAGAAGGACGATGCGGTGTGGGAAATGCCTTATCTGCCGGTCGACCCGCGCGATCTCGGCCGCACCTACGATTCGATCATCCGCGTCAACAGCCAGTCGGGCAAAGGCGGCATTGCCTATCTGCTCGAGCAGACCCATGGCGTGGTGCTGCCGCGCCGTCTGCAGGTCGACTTCAGCTCAGCCGTGCAGCAAGTGACCGACGACAGCGGCCAGGAAGTCAGTGCCCAGCAGATCTGGGAAGTGTTCCAGGACGAGTATGTGCGTAGCGTCTCCCCGGTGCGCTACATCGGCCACACGCTGTCGGAAGACGGTGGTCGCGAGCGCATCAAGCTGACAGTGGAAATCGCCGGCGAGCGCACGGTGCTGGCTGGTGAAGGCAACGGTCCGCTGGACGCGCTGATGCACGCGTTGCGCACGCCGGTGCGGATCCAGCACTACGAGGAACGCGCACTCACGCAAGGCGCCGACGCGAAAGCGATCGCGATTGCCGAAATGGCGGGCGCGCAGGTGGTGGGTAACGCGTTCGGCGTCGGCATTGATGCGAATCTGATTACGGCGTCGATCCGCGCGGTGATCAGCGGGATCAACCATGCCTACGCACGCTGTGATGCTGAAGCGCAAGCGCATTTCTTCGATGCCGTGCTGCGCGAAGTCGGTCACGACGCTGAGCGCAAGGCACTGCAGGCGGGCTGACGCGCGGGCGACGGTGTGAACCGCGTTTGACGACGTTGATGTGCGCGTGGGGCTTCCAGACGGAAGCCCCCACTTGCATTCAGATCAGAGGTCTTTCGCCAGGGAGATTCGCGCGTGTACTTTCGCCGCAGCGGTTCGGCCGCCAGCTTTCGCCGGAGCGCTTCTCGCGTCCACCCTCGCCGGAGCGCTCCGCGCATCACGCGTACTCCCGCTCCCGCATCCACTTCGTCATGATCCATTTCTCGCCGGCCCGTACCGGCGCACCGCCGTGCAAGGTGAGCGGATCGAGTTGCCGCAGGCCATTCAGGTAGCGAAAGTACACCGCGCCACCCTGTCTACCCGCAACCGCCAAACCCGCCTCCGGGAAAATCGTTTCCCCGCCGTCCGGCACATCGTTGAGATAGACGATGAGGGTCGCCACCCGTTGGCCGCCGCGTACCGTATGCACAGCGCTGCCTGGCTGATCCGGCGGAAAAAAGTCGAAGTGCGGGCGGTATTCGCCGCTCGTGTTGTAGTGGAGGATCTGCAGGCCCTCGCCGTTCTCGATCGGCCAGTTCATCAGGCTGGCGATCCGCTGGTCGATACGCTCGATGAACGCATCCTCGCCGCGCTGAAACCAGATGCCCTCGCTGGTGCGATTGCGGATCACGTCTTCTTGCCCCGTCTCCGGATTGACGGTGGTCGAACGCTTGAGGCAGTGCCGCGAACGCTCGATCATCTCAGCGCACTCTTCGGCCGAGAGCACGTCGCCAAATACGACCACTTGCGGCCGCTCGCAACGCATCATGACTTTCACATCGCGATCGAACGCGCGGATCAGATTGCCGCTCGCCACCGGCAGCGGATCGTACTGGTAGTCGCTTTGCGGAGCTTTGACGAGGCGCGCCTGAGTGCCACCTCCGGATTGGCTGGCGCCGGGTGTCGTGACATGGCTCGTGGCGACAGCGGTAAGCCCGTTGCCAGCGCCCATTGCTGAGCCTGCGAGCCCCAAGCCGCCCACCCCGACACCGCCCAGTGCTACGCTGACCGCGCGCTGTACCGCGGCGCTTGCCGACCGCGAATCGAAACCCGCCCCCACCATTGCTTCGACCATCGAATCCACCGTACAGCCGCGCTTCGCATTGGTGGCAAGCCAATCCTCCCAGGCCGCATCCACGACAGGCATAGCTATTCGTCCCATTTGATTTTGTTGGTTCGGCGCGCGCGGCAATTAGCAGCTAACAAGAGCTACTGGCCTCTCCGACACGGCGCGCCTGCTGAACGAAATACTGCAGCATCTGGCCGATCTCGTGCAAGTAGGCCGGATGGCCAGTCCTTATATGCCGTCCAGCGCTGTCCGGTGCGACCCAGTGCAGTCTCAGGCCCGTTTGGCCCGATACGCGTCGAGGCCTTTCCTCGCCTGGGTACGGATCGCTCGCTGCACGGCCGGAGTCCAGCCCAGCAAGGCGCCCTTCAAGCCCAACGCCTGCCGCGACCAGGCCCACAGATCGAAAGTATCGCGATGCTCGGCGATGCGTCCGTCCCGGAACACGAACTGCGCCTGAATCCGATTAACCACGCTGCGGCCGGTCTGACTGAACAGATAACGCGCTACCCAATGGGCGCTGCCGGTGCACTCGTTGGCATCGACGGCGTCGAACGTCAGTGAAAACTCCTGGGCGCGCTGCACCAGCATCCGCCACATGTCACGCGCTTCCTCGCCGCGCAGCTCGCCGAATACGGGATCGCTGAAGACGACGTCGTCGGCATAGCATGCGCCCATGGTTTCGGCATCACGCCTTTGGAAAGCCTCGTAGAAGCGTTCGATCAACTCGGTATTGGGATGACTCATTGTTGGTGTTGTTCCCGTTTGAGACGGATTGGAGTCTGGAAAGAGGTGTCACGAAGACAGTCTAGCGTGTCGCAATAGCCGCAGCCGCACCGACCATCACCGTCGCGCTGGCCCGATTGGCGATTCTGGCCGCGCGCCGACCCGTCAGCAGCTTGCGCGCGCGTGCGGCGAGCAGCGTCCACGCGAGATCCACCGTGATCAATACGGCGAGCGCAGTCAACGTCAGTTCGAACCAGGCGAAAAGAGTCACGCGCGTGAGATCCACGAGTGTGGGCAACAGCGCAAGATAAAACACCATGACTTTCGGATTACTGAAACCGATCGTCAACCCCGCGAGGAACATGCGCAAAGGCGACTGCCCGCTCGGCAGATGCCCTTCGTCGCCATCGGCCGACGTAAACCACATCCTCCAGGCGAGAAACACCAAATAGGCGACGCCGGCAAACTTCAGGACCGCAAACGCCAGCGCGAAGGTGCGCGCTATCACAGCGAGTCCGGCGACGGCGCACGTAAGCCACACGACCTCGCTGAGCCACATCGCTACGAGAAAGGGTAAAACCTCACGGAAACCGTGTGTCAGTACGCGCGACACAAGCGCGGCAATGCCCGGACCGGGAGACGCCGCTGCGACACTCAGGGTCAGCGCGAACACGAGCAAAGCGGAAAATGCCATCGACCTTCTCCTGATGACCGTACGGGTCCGTACACCACCTGCAAACTCACTGCAACGTTCGCATTGTGCCATTCGAACCCGTCCGGCCTCTAGAGAGCGGCCACTGCCTGTCGCGCGCTAGCTGCCCGGGCGCACCGTTGCACGCCCCACCTGCCCCGCTGCTCCGGCCGCCGCGCGGCTGCCCAGCAACCGCACCATCAGCGCAATCACCACCGCCATTGCAGCGGCTACGTACAGTGCCGCGGCAAAACCGCTGGCAAAGCTGGCATGCGCGGCCGCGGCAAGCGATGCGCGCATGGCCGCCGGCAAATGCGCGCTCGCCTGTCCGAGATCGCCGGCGAGCAGGCTCGACATGAAACCGGGATCCAGCTCATGTCTGACGGCAGAGGTCAGCTCGGGCCGCGCGTAAAACGCAGTCTGGGTACGCGCCGCCAGCACCGCACCGAGCACGCCGACCGATGTCACGATCGCGGTGAAGCGCGTCGTCGTGCTGATTCCTGACGCCATGCCTGTACGGTTCGACGGCACGCAGGCCATGATCGCCTTTTGCGTGTCGCCGTTCAGTACACCTGCGCCGATGCCGGTGATCACCATGCCGCATGCCACGAGGTCATAGCGGCCCGCCGCGGCAACCCAGGCCGTCAGCAGATTACCCATGCCAATCAATAGCAGTCCTATGCTCAACATCGTCATGCTCGACAGACGCCTCGACAAGATGGCGCCGATATACGGGCCTACCACCATCGCGAGCGCGAACGGCAGCATCCCCAACGCCGCCGTAATCGCGGATAGCCCGAAGGCGTTCTGCAGATACAGCGGCAAGAAGGTCATCATCACCTGTGCGCAAGCGGCATAGCCGAACATAGCGAGGACCGCGGCAACAAAGCGCGGCTGGCGGAACAGCGCCAGGTCCACCATTGCATGCTGGCGCACGCGTTGTACCTGGACGAACGCCGCCAGCAACAGCGCCGCAGCCGAGAGCTTGACGCCCGTCGCCCCGCTCGCCCACCCCGCCGAAGGCGCCTCGATCAAGGCCCAGATGCCCACTGCCAACGCCAAGCCGAACAACGTGCTGCCGGCCGCATCGACCGGTCCGGCTTCGGGGTTGCGCGATTCCCGGATCGAGCGCAGGACACATACGGCCAGCACGGCACAGACCGGCAGATTCAGCAGGAAGATCCAGCGCCAGCCGAGCCATTGCGTGATGACGCCGCCCACGAGCGGCGCCACGGTCGTCGCCAGTCCCATGCAGGTGCCCCACACCGCCCATGCACGAACGCGCTCAGGTCCCTCATGAAACGTATTGGCGATCACGGCGAGCGCGGCAGTGAGCAACATTGCCGCGCCGACGCCCTTCACCGCCCGGGCCAGATTGAGCAGCGTCGCCGACGGCGCCAGGCCGCAGCCGAGCGACGCCAGAAAGAACACCGCGAGGCCGAGCAACAGCATGCGCTTGCGGCCAAAGCGATCGGCCAGAGCGCCCGCCGGCAGCAGGCACGACGCGAACGCGACCATATAGGCGCTGACGACCCATTCGACGTCCGCGAAGCTCGCGTGAAACGAGCGCGCAATCGACGGCAGGGAAACGGCCACCACGTTGGTGTCGAGGATGATCAGCGCACAGGTCGCCGATGCCGTGGCGAGGACGAAGCCCGCGTTGGCGGCGCTGCGCGCCGCTGGAAGCGGGACGGGTTCATCTGCGGCGTGAGCGCGCGGTTCGTCGCGAAACTGGGGCATGGGGGTAACCGGATTGGAAAGAGACTGGCACCAGTCTAGCGGCGCCTCAATTGCCTGTCATTGACATAGAATGACGAAATAATTGACTGAAATGACAATACCGTGCGACAGCTCGAACTTCGCCATCTCCGCTGTATCGCTTGCGTCGCCAGGCACCTGCATTTCTCGCGGGCGGCTGAGGAACTGGAGATCGCCGCCCCGTCGCTGACGAGGCAGATCCAGGAGGCCGAACGGTTGCTCGGCGTACGCCTCTTTCATCGAACCAAACGCTCGGTGGCGCTGACCGCTGCCGGCGAGGCTTATCTCGCGGATATCACGCCGGCCCTCGAGCATCTCGCGCGCGGCGCTGAGCGTGCCGCGCTTGCCGAGCGCGGCGAACTGGGCCGCGTTGAAATCGGTTACATCGCGTCGGCCGCCTATGCCGGCGTGCTGCGGCAAACGGCGGGCGGCTTCCGTGCGGCGCATCCGGGCATCGAGGTCACGATCCGCGAGGTCCTGATGGATCGCGTGCCCGGCATGCTTAGCGAAGGTCAGCTCGATGTCGCCTTTGTGCGGCCGCCCATGCAACTCAGCGAAGGTATCCACACCACTACGGTGTATCGGGATACGTTCGTGCTAGCGCTGCCGGAAGACTCCGAACTGTCGAGCGCGCCGACGCTGTCCCCGGCGCAGTTGCGCGACGAGTGGTTTGTCCTGCCGGAGCAGGAAGCCGGCACCTACGAAGTCGCGCGCCGCGGACGCTTCTCGCCGAAGCTTGGTCCGCAGCCCGGCACGCTCGCCGCGGTGTTGGCCTGCGTGTCGTTAGGCGGCAACGTGGCGGTCGTACCGCATACACTTGCCGACTGCATCGCCTTGCCCGGCGTCGTCTACCGGACAATCAGCGGCAAGCCGATCCCTTCGGAAATCGCACTCGCCTACCGGCAATTCGAACACGCCCCCGCGGTGCGCACCTTCGTGGACTACGTGAAAAGCCGATAGCAGCGCTGCGTGTTCTGCTGCGCCGCCCACCACTCGCGACGCCATTCGTTATATCCTACGGAATATGACGGTAGGCAGCGAATCAAGAGCCTGGGGCGCGTACAGCAATCCACGCGCCGAAGACACTCCCGCCAACCTTGCAGAACAACCGGCAACCTGGAGCCCAGATTGGTGTGCAGTCGATCCACCCTGTCCGAAGCATCGGAGCGCCGCAACCGGCCCGCGAAGAGCTTTTCAACCACGATCACTGCGTTGAAAGCCTCGCCCGATCGTGGGCGCGCGGAACTGATCCGCGATGTCGTCGATGCTTTCAGGCGTCTTTACGGGAGCGTGTTGCGCTTCGTGCAGATGTTCGCGGACGGTCAAGGCAGTTTCCCGTCCGCCGGCGCTTCGGGGTCGCATTCGTTTAACCAGCTGCTCTCTTTGCTCGCGGAGCAAGGCAAGGCGGCCGGTTTTAGCCGCTTTTACGAACTGCGGACGGCGATCGAGGAAGCGCGCTCAGCGGAACAACTGCGCGACGCGATTTTCTCCGACGCCCATAGCAACGACCACGCCGCGCTACGCAGCGCCGCAGCGGAACTGGAACGTCTCGACGCGACCTTCGTGGGTCTGTGTGTCGAGCACGTGCTGGAACAGCACGCCCGGGCGGCGTTGGTGCTGTCTGCCGACGACTAGGGAAACGCCGCGGCGCGGTTCTTCGCCTGTCCACCGCTATATTCGATGATATATTGCGGTACTGAGATTGATGGTGGCAGCCTCGACATCATCCGGTGCACCTCGCCGGCGAGTTCTGACACCGAACCGGATTCGAGGTCAACATGCAAGCTCCCCCGTTTCGCCTCGCTCGCACCGCTGACGCCAGCCGTGCCGACGACAGCGCCGGCGCCCGACTGCGCGCGGCCGATGCCTGCTGCGCGCCGCCCTCGTCCGCGCAACTCGCCAGCTCGAAGCGGCGCACCAAGCTCGCGGAGCTCAATTCCCATCTCCATTGCTCGGTGATCGGGACGTGCCTCACGACGCACGAATTGCGCAAGCTCGTACCCAAATTCACCGATCTCGATCGCCAGCACGCCAGCGACCTCGAAATTCACCACGCCGCGGTCGAGCTCGCCATTGCAGGCGGCGCGGGCGGCAAGGCGCTGCACAAGGCGCTCGACGAACGCTACGCCGGCGCCATCCGCCGTTTCGAGCAGGCGCGCGATGAAGAGGCGGTGCTCGCGCTGTGGAACGAGGCGCTCAAGAACGGCGACATCCCGTCGGCTTACTGGGCGCTGATGACCCACCCCTTTGCAACGATGCCGGTTCGCCAGGCGGCATTCGGCGAGCTGCATATGCTGTCGCACCTGGTCGGCGCGGCAAACCGCGCGGATATCCGGCGACTCGTGGCGCTCGAAGAAGAAAATGCCGCGCTGCGGGACAAGGTTGAACGGCAACAGAACCGCCTGCACGAGATCAGCACGCAGCGCGACGCGGCCATCGGGCAACTCAGCGAACAGATCGTCAAACTAACCGCCCAAGCTAGCCGGCAACCGTCAGCCGACACCGCCAGCCTCGCGGATGAGGTCAAGGCGCTGCAGGAAAAACTCGCGGAAGCCGACCAGCGCCTCGCGCTGCACACCAGCCGCCGCGAAGCCGCAGAGCAGCGCGCCTTGCAGGAGCAGGGCACGGCTGAGGCACTGCGCGAGAGCCGCGATCAGGCGCTGGCGTTGCTGAAGGTGGTCCAGTCGGAATGCCACGCGCTCGAGCGGGCGACGCTCGACGCGCTGGATCAGCCGGACGCGCGCCGGGCGGGACTCGCGGGCGTGGCGGGCAAGCGGGTGGTGTATGTCGGCGGCCGGCCCGGCTCGAACGCGGCGCTCAAGGCGCTGGTGACGTCGGCCGGTGGCGAACTCGTCGTGCACGACGGCGGCGTCGAAGATCGCAAGGGCTTGCTGGCGGCCGCGCTGCCGGGCGCCGACCTCGTCGTGTTCCCAGTGGACTGCATCGACCACGATTCGATGAATATGTTAAAGCGCGTGTGCGGCCGTCATCAGGTGGACTATCACCCGCTGCGGACGGCGAGCGTCGCCAGTTTTATCGATTTGATCACGCGGTTGCAGACCGACCGGAGCGCGTCGCAAAACGCAGCGGCCAGCGCGCGTCCGACTTCGGCGTTTTGCCTGCGGCACGGGTGAGGTGTCTTAGCGTCTTCACCCCTGGTTGCGGGAGGCGTTGCAGGCCGCGTCAGGCCCGGATCAGCCGGATCAGTTCGTCGATCTGCTTCGCGCAGGCCGCTTCGGCTTGCGCCTCGACGTCACGATAGAGGCGCACGATGCTCTCGCCGACCGGCGTGAGCACGCAACCGCCGCCGCTCTGTCCACCCTGTTCGGATACCGTCGCGGGCGACTTGAGCGACTGGTTCAGTTCGTCGATCAGCAGCCACGCCCGCCGGTACGACATGTCAAGGCTGCGGGCCGCGGCCGAAATCGAACCGTGCTCGCGCACCGCTTCGAGCAATTCGACCTTGCCCGGCCCGAGCGCCACGGTATCGCCCTTGCGAATGCGCATCCGGAAACGCACCTCGGGCCGCGTTTTCGTACGGGATGAAGCGGGGGCCGGCGTGGGGGTTTGCGTGCCGGTTTTGATGCCGGCTTTGGCGCCGGCTTTTTTCGCCGGGACGGATTGGGTTTTCGCGGATTCAGCCATGCGCGAAAGCATACACGAAGCGGCTTGCGAGGCAACACTGGAAAACGGAGCCCTGCTCGGTGCCGCGGGATTGAACCAGACGACGCCTCAGCGGGCGAGTTCCGGAAGTCTCAGGAACCGGACGGAAAGCAATACCCGTAGTCTTCGCAACCGGGACAACCCGGTGCAGGACCCGGCTCCTTGCCGAGCGACAAGGCAAGCTGCCGGGCCAGAAACTTCTTCCAGCGCAAATTCTCGACGTTATTGAGCACGACCAGCGACGGAAAATACCGTTCGAGCATCGCCGAGACTTCGTCGCGCCCCGCCAGCCCCAGATCGCGCCACAGATGATCCGGCCGCAAGCACGCATGCGCGATGATCGAGGCGAGACAGTCGGCGTCGTCGCGGGGCACGGCCGAGTTTACATGCCGCAGCAGCAATGCGCGCAGAGCCGAGACGAACTCGACATGCTCGTGTTTGCTCAGGGCCATTGGGGCGGCGGTGGCAGTTGGGCCAGTTGGGCCTCGTGAACCGGTGGTGCCAGAGAAGCCGGATGAGCCAGGCAAAGCCGACAAGGCCGGCGACCCTGCAAAGTGACGGCTAACGAGCCCGTCCCATTGGGTCTGTGAAAGGCCGAGCAAAGCCCACTCCCCGTGCACTTCGCGCGCTGCGATGAGTTTTGCAAACAGGTGCGTATCGAACGAATAGGCGTCGACGGCCGTCGCCATCCATTGGCCGGCCTACTCCGCGCAAGCTTCGTCGAGGCATTCCGTCTGAGCCGCCGCAGGAGGCGGCGTAGGAGGTGAACCGGAGAGCGTGTCGTCAGACATGGTATGCAGGCCGCGGGGAGATTGGCCCATGGTACGACGCCGATTCACCTTGCGCGCAACGCGCCCGCAAAAGCCCCACTGACCACTAAGCCCTTGCAGCCCCTAGGGCAAATCTTGCTAACGCGTTACAGCGGCCGCAGTACCTGCACGTCGATCCGTCTGAGCCGCTTGACGTGCCGCGGCGCCGCCATGATATCCGCGCCGGAATACAGGATCGGCGCGCCGTCTTCCACGCTCAGGCGCTCGCCGTCGCACTCGTAGGCAATCAGCACGCTCTCGCCCACCGGTGTGTTGAACAATTCGTGCCACGAAAAGGTCACCGCATACCCGTCGTGCGCCGCGGCGACGAACACCATCCGCTTGAAATCGCCCGGCGACTCGTCGCGCAAACCGGCCTCCGAGATCAGCTCGGTTAGCAACACGCCGCGATACCGGCCCACGCGGCGAATATACCGGTTGGTCGTAAAGCAGCGCAGGTCAAACGGCGCACCCAGCGCGCTGTCGTAGCGTCTCAACTGTTCGACGGATAACGACAACGGACGCAGCACGTGGCCCGTCAGGACGAAATCGCTTGCGGCTTTTTCGTGCGCCTCGCGTGCCTCCGCCGCCGGCTCCACGCCCAGATTCATCAGTTCCATGCTTGCAGATCCTCCGGCATCGAGTACGGCGCGTGTAGGCCAAAACGCAGCAAAACCCAGCAAAAGCGCCCAAAAAACCGCGTCAAAAGGACGCGTCAAAACATGCGGCACAAACCTCGGCGCAAACGCGCCACATAATGCGCCACACCCTTGCAACGCTGTATTTTCGCATATATTACGCCGCGCTCCGCGACAGGCGGCCGCACGGCATACCGGATATATCGCCCGAGCCATGCCGGTGCAGAGCGAATCGACCCACATTCGCCTCCGGCGTCGTAATATAGCGATCTTTATAACGCTACGGGAAATGGCATGATTCGCAAGCTGCTTGCATCGTTCACGGTAGTCGCCAGCATGGCGGCCGCCACCCCCAGCTTCGCCCAGGACAATACCGTCAACGTGCTGTACGCCGGCTCGCTGGTCAACCTGATGGAGCGCAGTGTCGGACCCGCGTTCGAGAAGGCCACAGGCTTGCAGTTCCGCGGCTACGCGGCAGGTTCGAACAAGATCGCCAACGAAATCAAGGGCAAACTGCGCCGTGGCGATGTGTTTATCAGCGCCAGTCCGAAGGTCAACCAGAGCCTGATGGGCGCGGACAACGGCGACCATGTCAGCTGGTACGTCAATTTCGCCGAGTCGCCGCTGATGATCGGCTACAACCCGAAGAGCAAGTTCGCCGCCGACTTCAAGACGAAACGCTGGGACCAGGTGCTGCAGGAACCGGGTATCCGTATCGGCCGCACTGATCCCAAGCTCGATCCGAAGGGTGCCTTCACGGTTGAGATGATGACGAAGGCAGCAGATCTCTACCACCAACCGGATCTCGTCGAAAAAACGCTCGGCGACCCCGAGAATCCCGCTCAGGTCTTGCCTGAAGAAACGCTCGTCGGACGGTTGCAGTCCGGCCAGCTCGACGCCGGCTTCTTCTACTCCACCGAGACTTCAGATCTGAAGATTCCCGCATTCCAGCCGGCGCCCGAGCTGGCGGCCAAGGCCAGCTACACGCTCACGATCCTGAGCGATGCACCCAACAGCGCGGGCGCCGCGCGTTTCGTGGACTTCCTGCTTAGCGCACAAGGCCGCGAACTGTTGAAACAGCATGGCGTGGACGTGATCAAGCCCACTGTTACCGGCAATGGCCAGGCCATCCCGCCGTCGGTACAGGCTGTGATCGACGCGGCACAGTAACTGTATGAAGCGTATCGCGGCCCGGCCGCTTTTCTGGCTGGCCGCGCTGCTCGCCGCATACCTGTGTGCACCGTTCATCGCCAGCGTGCCCCAGCTCGGCGCGGCCGATTGGGCCAACATCGACTGGCATGCCACGTGGTCGGCCGTGGGCATCTCCGCGGCAAGCGCCAGCGTCGCCTCGCTGGTCATCCTCATCGGCGGGGTGCCGCTCGGTTATTTTCTGGCGCGCTCGAACTCGCGCAAGGTCGCCATACTCGGCTTTGTCGTGCAGTTGCCGCTCGCTCTGCCGCCGCTTACGAGCGGCGTGCTGCTGCTGTTTCTGCTCGGACCGTATAGCGGCATTGGCCGCCTGACGGGCGGCACGCTGACCGATTCGTTTGCCGGCATCGTCCTCGCCGAGACCTTCGTCGCCGCGCCGTTCCTGATCATCGCGGCGAAGTCGGCGTTTGCTGCCGTCGACCCGGTCTTCGACGACGTCGCCGCCACCCTCGGTCACCACGCCGGCAGCCGTTTCTTTCGCGTCGTGCTGCCGGTCGCGTGGCCAGCCATTCGCGCAGGACTTGCGCTGGCGTGGCTGCGAGCATTCGGAGAATTCGGCGCGACCGTGATGGTGGCGTATCACCCGTATTCGCTGCCGGTCTATACCTATGTCGTGTTCGGCGGCCAGGGCTTGCCGGCCATGATGCCGTTGCTGTTACCCACGCTGGCGATCGCCATTGTTTGCGCCGCGCTGTCGCTGTACAGCCGCCAGACCGGCGCCGCACAGCTGGAAAACGGCGACGATGCCGCCATCCAGCCCGTGAGCCAACCGCCTTCTACCGAAGCCGCTCCGCTACAACTCGCGTTTCAGTTGACCCGGCATCTCGGCGCCTTCGATCTCGATGTTGCATGGGCGCCTGCCACCCGGCGCCTCGCGATCATTGGGCCGTCCGGCTCCGGCAAGTCGCTGACGCTGCGTCTGATCGCAGGACTCGATCACAACGAAAACGGCGCGGTGCGCCTTGGCACGACGGATCTGAACGCGTTGCCGCCGGAACGGCGCCAGATCGGCTACATGCCGCAGGATTACGGCCTGTTTCCGCATATGACGGTCGCCCAGCAACTGGCCTTTCCAGTGGATGCAGACGCTGCCAGCGCCCGCTATTGGCTCGAACATCTGGGGCTCGCCACGCTGCTCGGACGGCTGCCGCATCAACTGTCGTTCGGTCAGCGTCAGCGCGTGGCGCTCGCGCGTGCCTTGACGCGCCACAGTCAGCTTTTGCTGTTCGACGAGCCGTTCGCCGCGCTCGATACACCGCGCCGCCGACGCTTGCAGCAGTCGCTGCGAGCGTTGCAGCGGGAGATCGCGGCGGTGACGATCGTCGTCACGCACGATCCCGACGAAGCCGCGCTGCTCGCCGACGAAGTGCTGGTGATCGAAACGGGACGCGTGCTGCAAGCGGGTCCGATCGATACCGTCTATGAGCAGCCCGCGACGATGCGGGTCGCCGAACTGCTCGGTCTGCACAATGTCGGTGAAGGGGTCATGCGCGAAGACGGCGTGCTCGAAATCGGCGACGGCCTGCGGGTTGAGACGGCGGCGACAGCGGCGCGTTCGATCGCAGCAGGCCAGCGGGTCATGTGGCGCGTGTCGTCGCACGCACTGGTGGCGACAGCCGATGGGCCGCACCTCGGCACGATCGATGCCGTCGAACTGCGCCGTGGCGAGCGATATATCCGCGTGGAGATAGGCGGCGCGTACTTCGATATTGCCAGCGAGGACATGCGGTTGCGCCACGGCTCGCAACACCGGTTCACTATTGCGTCAGCGGGTGTTTCAGTGTGGGCCGCCGAAGCCGCGCGGGGCTGAAGGAACGCGCTCCGGCACGCCGAAGCGGGTTCGCGGCCACCTGGTGCCGTTGGCTGGGGCGGCTTTGAGCGGGAGCGTAGCGACGCGGCGTTGTGCTTCCGGGCTGGCAAATCATCGCACCGCCGCGCCACCGGCGTTCTGCCCCGCTTCCTCTACTTCACGTGCAATCCGCCAGTTAGCCGCCGCCTCAGCGATCCATTCCGCCGCGTGAGCATCCGCCTGGGCGACGTGGGCGTCGCCGCGCGTCAGGCTATCGAGCCGTAACACCGAGACGTTTCGCAGTCCGATAGTTGCCAGCACGTAGCTCAAATACGGCGTAAGAAAATCCACTTGCCCGGTTGCGGTCGGCGGCTCCGGGACAGGACCGCCGCAGGCGATCACCATGAACACCGGCCGGTCGGACAACAAGCCCACCTTCCCTTCGCGCGTGCTGCGAAAGGTCCGTCCGATGCGCACCACATGGTCGATCCATGCCTTGAGTACGGCGGGCACCGTGAAGTTGTGCATCGGCGTGTCGATGACCAGCGTCCCGGCAGATTCCAGTTCGCCAATCAACGTCTCCGACAGCGTCAATGCCTCCGCTTGTACCTCACCGCGCTCTGCCTTGCGCATCAGCGCAGCATCGACGAACGCGCGGCCCGGATAAGGCGGCGGCTGCTCCGCCAGATCACGCTTGACGACCTTCAACCTGTCCGCGTGCACCCGTTGAAGCTGTTCGACCAGTTGTCGCCCGACCCTGCGGCTATGCGACGCGTGCGCCCGCGGACTCGCGCTGATGTGCAAAAGAACGCTCATCGACTCAGTTCCTCTCAAAGCACGGCATTAAAGCGCAAGGCTGTCGCCAGCAGCCCTTGACGATAGTAAAAGCGGTGGCCGAGCGTATTGATCAGCGGCGTGTCCAAAACGAGCTTCGCGCACCCGAGTGCCCGTCCTTCCGCCTTCAGACGCTCCATCAGCAGCTGTCCGTAACCGGCGCTGCGCGATGCCGCTTCGGTCACGAGGTCGTCCACGTAGAAGTGCGGACCGTGCACCAGATTGTCCTGAACCCGGAAACCCGCCAACGCCACCGGCTTCGCGCCTTGCCACAACGCAAGCAGACGATAGCCCACCGCCACCTGCCGCCGCCAACGTTCGATAAATTCATCCTGGGACGCGAGGTGCGGCCGCAGTTCGCGCATCAAGTCGTAGCAGGCGAGCGCGTCGTCCACCTCATCGACGTAGCAGATCTCGAGCGCCGCTTCCTGCGGCATTTGTTGGGTCGTCATTGTCCGATCCTCCAGCCGGCGCTCCAGCCGAGTTCGCGTTTCGCCTTCTCGCAGGCTAGCGTGCCGTCGTCTTCCGCAATGTTGTAGATACCCGGCGTGCCGCGCGCCAATGCCAGCGCCGTGGCGTGCGCCGCCGCGTCGACGTGGATCGGAGCAGCGGCCGCGGCCGCATCGAACCCTGTGCCCGGACCATAGAGCCGCCCATAGCGCAGCACGATGGCATCCAACGGGGCCTCCAGCACCTGGCGTTCGAGGCTCGTCACGCCGCGCAGCGTGACGCCGCGCGGACCGTCGAAGTCCGTATCCAGCGGATCGTCCTCGGTGTGCGGCAATGGACCGTCCGCATAGGCCCACCCGACGCTTTGCGCCAGCATACGCCGCGCTCCCGCCGCGAGCGCCGTGGCAACCAGATTGCGCGTGCCCTCATCGCGTATGCGCGCGTTGCGCTGCGCCGCGTCGGCCATCCTGGCGGGGTCGAGACCCGGTGGCAGATCGGTCAGTTGATGCACCACCACCTGGGGCCGTGCAGCAGCGAGTGCGTCATGCAGCGCCGCCGCATCGAACACGTCCACCACCGCCGGCTCCACGCCCAGTTCACGCAGCATGCGCGCCCGCTCCGGCGAACGTGTGGTGCCCACCACGCGCCAGCCAGCCGCGACGAACAGAGGCGCAACCCGGCGCCCGATGGCGCCAGCCGCGCCGGCAAGGAAAACACATTCACCCATAGCAGGAATCTCCTTCGTTTAGCGCTGCAGCGGATCAATCGATCCGCTGCAAATGATGTACGAGCTCGAACATAATATAAGAGTTCTTATATTATGTGCAAGCCAAGGTGGAGAGACCTGTTTGATCGAATGGAGATGAGGATGCCGCGTAGGCGAGCCGGTACGCCGGAGCTTCGGCTGTCACGCCCCGACCGGTTTCCCTGCGTTGATCATCGTGGGGGGCGTCGGCGGCTCGTCGAGCAGCGCCAACCACGCTGCTGTGTCGGAATCGTAGTCGCGAACGAAAGCCCGCTGGTCGCGCCTGAATGACAGCAAACCGAGGCTGGGAGCAAGATTGAACTGTCTAGCCTCACCTCGCGTAGCTGCAAGGAGGGCGAGATCGCCAGGATGCAGTCTGACGGCAGACGGTACAAGTGGCTGGAGTCCGCCCTCAGTCAACGGCTCGCCATGCAATACGCTTGCGCGCAGAACGCGGCCATCGAGCTGGTGCGGATCACTGAACGCGCCGGGTGGAATCTTGCCGGCGGGCCAATCGATCAGTTTGACGAAACGCGGCCCGAGCCGCTGCCCAACGTCGATATCCACAGTGGCCACCGCGATCCTCGTCGCTGGAGCGGTCTGCGCGGGCACCCAGCGCGACGCGCAGAGTACCGCTACAAGCGTACCCGTGGCCGTGAGGGCTGACGTCCCCATCCATTTTATATTTCTCATCTCGCACTCCTTACTTCACTGCTCATCAGGATTGCGCAAGTAAAGATCGAACAGGATATGTGCCGCACGATAGCTGTCGAGAAGCTGCCGCTGTGCGCAACAGGCGGGTCAGCAAAATAAAAAAAGCGTATATCAACGCCGGCGTCGAATCGCGCCGCAATCAACCGCTCCGTTCCCCTGGCGATCGTGTTGATCCGATCTGCCGCTCGGCCTAAGCCGTCCCCGCGAAGCATCGATGCGATCGGTCTGCACCCGACGGGGGAACACCCGCCCCCGTCCGGTGGCTGCCGATCGGGCTGTTGATCCGCCCGTTGTGAAACTCTTACTGCGAAGCCCTTCTATGAGGGCTTGCCTGCCTTGGTTGGCCCCATCGCGCATTTCTCTGCGTTGACCCCGTCGCACCGTTTGATACGGGCTTGATCGTTCGTGGTTTTTTTCTTCCCTGTGCGTCTTCGCGCTGCCTGTTTTTTTCCCTGCTTGTGCGCCCCCGCGCGCCCTGTTTTACCCCGCACTGCTTGTGCGCCCCCGCGCCACCTGTGATTCCCCGCCCTGCTTGTATTTTCCCGCGCTACTGAGTTGCTGCCGGGTGCAAGTCATATAGCGACGACCGTGCCAGGGCTTCGCAAAGCGTTATGCCACCGGGGGTGGCAGGCAGTGCGCGCGGCAGTCCGGCACGCTTGGAGAGGTGTCGCGCAAAAATTGTTTCAGGCGTGCGACTCGCCGGGCGCGGCATATTTACGGGCCGGAAATGTTGCATCGGCAAGTACTTCCTGCCCGCCGCGCTGCCGCCCCAGAGGGCTTGGCGGAAGGCCAGACGGTGACACTCCCGGCTGGCACCGAGGAGTTCGAAAAATGCGTTGACGGTCACTATGTGGGCTACCGCACACAGCCCAAAGTGTCTCATTTGTGAGACGCCGCCCCCGAGCGGTAGTCTGTGAACAGCGGGGTTGATTACGTGCTGGAGCAGCCGAATGGTCGTTATGCGTCACGCCAAACATGCTGTGCCGGGCGAGACTGGCCGACGTGATTCGCCGCCATGCCGACAGCGCCGGCATGCTCACCTCATGGTGCTCAAGACGCTTGAACTGAATCGCTGGACCCGCCTCTATCAAGGCGCTGGAACCCGTTTCCAGGTTTTAGCCGACCGCCGTTGGCGGCAATTACACACCGCAACGGCGAGTGTCTCTTTCTACGCCGCAAAGGTTTGCACAATTAAGCGCGGAATCAACTGCGGTCGTATTGGTGTCGATAAAAGAGCGCTTCCGGTCAAACATTCCGGTTCCGAATTAACAATCGCCCGAAAATAATCGTTACGTGCATTCCAGGATTGAGACAGAATTGATACACGACGCGGTAACGAGCCGCCGGTGTCTCCTCTCAGCGCGGCGTGCGCGCCCCTCGCCGGCCTAGGCGTCGGGCCGGTCCGGTCGATTTCCGTATCCAGATTTGCTCGTATGGCGAGTCCAAATATTTTGTTCTATCTTTGGGCATGCGTCGCATAGAGCGCAATATAGAGAGAAACCGGCCGAAACGTGCCGGCTGCGGTATCAACGGGGGAGAAACAAAAATGAAAATTGAGCGTTCGTATGAACAAATTATTCGGCATGCCATTGATTTCGTCGTGAGCGGCCAAAGCGGTTGCGGGCCCGTTTCCTGCGGAAACACCTACAACCCATTTGCTCGGCTGATCTCCTCGACGGTCTCAGGTGAAGCGCAACGCGCCGTCGCCAGATCTGCGGGAGCCGCCCTATCCCGGCCCAATTGTTCAGTTTGAAGAATCCTTTACCTGACCCAGCCAGCGTGAATGCTGCATCGAACCGGGGGTAACATGACTACAACTGTCACGCCGCATGAGATGGACCGAACGGTACTCTGTGTTTCCGCCAAACCCGACGAAATGCTGACCAAGTTTCTGGCCGCGTGCGGCTGGCAGGTCGCGCATGCAAAGACGACCGCCCTCGCCGAACGCATGATCGAGCGAGACAACATCAAGGTCGGCCTGATCGAATTGCCGGAAGACTGTTCGTCACAGCATTTGTCGGCGCTCGAAGCATGCATGCGGCGGGTCGAGACCAATTGGGTTGCCCAGATCGCACCGGGCCAGTCCGACAACGAGTTGGTCAGCCGCTTCATCCTCGACTACTGCTTTGACTTCGTTACCCGGCCCTTCCTGAACGAGCGGCTCATCTTCGCCCTGGGGCACGCCCACGGCCTGTCGAACCTGCGCAAGATGCGGGTCGCGCCCGAACCGTCCATGGGCCGCCATGAAATGGTCGGCCAGTGCGAGGCCATGCTCCAGCTCTATCGTCATATCGACAAATGCGCGGTCGCGGATGCGCCGGTGTTTGTCGCCGGCGAGTCGGGTACCGGCAAGGAACTGACCGCGCGCGCCATCCACGTGCGCTCGCCGCGCTCGGCTCAGGCGTTCGTCGCGATCAATTGCGCGGCCATTCCGCCTACCCTGCTGCAAGCCGAATTGTTCGGCCACGAGCGCGGTGCCTTCACGGGCGCCGTGCAGCGCAAGACCGGCCGGATCGAAAGCGCGCATCAGGGCACGCTCTTTCTCGACGAGATCGGCGATATGCCTCACGAGTGCCAGGCGGTGCTGCTGCGCTTCCTGCAGGAAGGCACCATCGAGCGCCTCGGGGGCACCGGCGAGATCAAGGTGGACGTGCGGGTGATCTCGGCAACCCACGTCGACCTGGAAAAAGCCGTCGAAGATGGGCGGTTCCGTTCCGACCTCTATCACCGGCTGTGCGTGTTGCGGCTCATCGAACCGCCGCTGCGCGACCGCGGCGGTGATATCAAGCTGCTCGCCAACTACGCGCTCAGCATGTACAGACAGGACGGGTCACGCAAGATCCGCGGTTTTTCGAGCGATGCAGTGGTGGCGATGTCCAACTACGGCTGGCCCGGCAATGTCCGCGAGCTGATCAACTGCGTGCGGCGCGCGGTGGTCATGAGCGAGGGCCGTTTCATTACCGCGGCCGACCTCGGCCTGCCGCAATCGACCAACGCGCCTCCGGTGACGCTTGCCGAGATCCGCAGCAAGGCGGAAAAGGATGCCATCGAGCAGGCCTTGCAGCGGCATGGCTACAAGCTGTCGGAGGCGGCGGCCGATCTCGGCGTCTCGCGCGCCACGCTGTACCGGCTGATGCATGCCAACCGCGTCAATCAGGATGGTTCATCGGCACGCTCGTCGGACGCGGCTGCGCCGCAAGGCGACGAAGACAGTGAGCGGGATTTGCCATCGATGACGGCGTCGACCCATTGAGCCGAAGCATGGAACGCGGCCGGTTCGTGTCACGCGACTGAGCCGCGACAGCCAACCCGCGGCTCAGGCCGCGCCTGGATCGCTTGGATTGGCCTCCGGATCCGACCGGTAAACCGCGATGCCCTCCATCGGATCGGGCGGCTCACGCCACGGCGCCTTCTCCAGCATGCGCACGGTGTCTTCGTAACCCGCTGCCCAGCGCCGCTTGATGCCGCTCGACGAAAAATCGATATCTTTATGCAGATCCTCGCCCACGAGGCGCGGCGCGTCGAGTTCGATCACCTGCATGGTGGTGCCGCAGCCCCAGCCGAGCAATTCCCTGACCTCAGCCGCATCGCGCTGCGCCTCGGGAATGTATTGTTCCAGTTCACGAATCACGTGGCGCAGGCGGTGAATCTGTTTCTGCCGCTCGAGATGGCTTTCAGCGCGGCTTGAGTACTGGATGTCGCGCTGCCGGCTCATCGCCTGCAAGATCGACTTGGGCTCACGGCCATGCGCCGGCCACAACTGCACCGCAAAAATCACCGAGTCGCGCCGCGGATGATCGTCGAGCACCGCTTCGAGCGGCGTGTTCGAGTAGACGCCGCCGTCCCACCATGCCTCGTCCTCCAGCCGCACCGCGGGAAAACCCGGCGGAAAGGCGGCCGATGCCATCACGTGATCGACATCGAGCGGCGCATCCCGGTTCGTGAAGTAGCGCATGCGGCCGCTGCGCACGTTCACGGCGCCGACCGTCAAGCGCGTCTGTTTGCCGTTCAGATAGCCGAAATCGATCAGCGACAGCAGCGTTTGACGCAGCGGCTCGGTCGAATAGAACGCGGCGGGCGCCACGCCGCCATCGCTATGCATGCCTAACAAGGTGCCGAGTCGCGGCGCAAAGAACGCCGGAATCCCGCGCGTCATGATCGACACGTTGCGCAGCCAGTCGTCCAGGACGGGCAACAGACCTGCCGTTGCACTGCCCTGATACGCGACCAGCTCCCAGAACTGCTTGAGCCTTTCGATGCGCTGGCCGGACGGGTTCCCGGCGATGATCGCGCCGTTGATCGCGCCGATCGAGGTGCCGATCACCCAGTCAGGTTCCACCTTCGCTTCATGCAGCGCTTCGTACACACCCGCCTGATAAGCCCCTAGCGCGCCGCCGCCCTGCAGGACAAAGACGATCTGACCGGGAATATCCTCGCCGGCCGGCTGCGCGGGCGTCCCGCCGGGAGTGTCACTCGCTGCCTGATCGACCATGGTGCTTCTCCGGTTGTGCTGCGCGGCCGCGCGTATCGGATCGATGATGGCACGCGTGCATGACAACATGCAATGCAAGCAAACACGCGTCAATTCGCCGGACGAATGCACCCTCGAACGCTCACGCTCGAGCCGATGGCAGCGCGCGAAGCCTACCAGGCCCTGGCCGCATGGCCGGGCGCCTATCGCTCACGGCATGGCATTGCTATGCTGCACAGAGATCATTGGCGCAGGAGCAGGCTTGGCCGATCAGCAGTTTCCCCGAATACCCGCACGCGCATCTCACGTCGTGGCCGCTCAGGCGAGCCCGTGCGATGAACTCGTCATCGACGCGCAGCCGTTCGCGCTCGGGCGTGCCTGCCGTCATAAGCGGCTTGCGCTCGCGGCAACGATTCTCGGCTCGAGCATGGCGTTTATCGACGGTTCGGTCGTCAACGTCGCGCTGCCGTCAATCCAGGCCCAACTCGGCGCTAGCGTCGCGGCGATCCAGTGGGTCGTCAACGCGTATCTGCTGTTTCTCGGCGCGCTGGTGCTGGTGGGCGGCTCGCTCGGCGACAAACTGGGCCGGCGGACGATTTTCATCGCCGGTATCGGCATTTTTACGCTGGCGTCGATCGGCTGCGGTTTCGCGCCGCAAGCGGGCGTGCTCATCGCCGCCCGGGCCGTCCAGGGCGTCGGCGCGGCGCTGCTGGTGCCGAGCAGTCTGGCGATTATCGGCGCCGTGTTCGACGAGCACGAGCGCGGCAAGGCGATCGGCACCTGGGCGGGAGTCGGCGCGATTACCTCCGCCGTCGGGCCCGTGACGGGCGGGTGGCTCGTCGATGCGTTTTCATGGCGGGCGATCTTCTTTCTCAACGTGCCAATCGCCTGTGCGACGGTCGCGCTCGCGCTCGCGTCGGTGCCGGACAGCCGCAAGTCCGGCGCGCCGGAGCAGCTCGACTGGCTCGGAGCCGTGGCCGCCGCCGCGGGCCTCGGCGCCCTCACCTATGGTCTGACGATCGCCTCGACGCGCGGCTTCGCCGATCCGCGGGTGCTTGGCCTGATCGGCGCGGGCGTGGTCGTGCTGGCCGGATTTATTGTGATTGAAGCAAAGAGCCGCAGTCCGATGGTGCCGCTCGATGTGTTTCGTTCGCGCGATTTCGTCGGCGCCAATCTGGTCACCTTGCTGCTCTACTTTGGTTTGGGCGGCGCACTGTTCTACCTGCCCTTTACGCTGATTCGCGCTTATGGCTATAGCGCGACCGCCGCGGGGGGCGCGCTGCTGCCGCTACCGGTCACGATCGGCCTGCTGTCGCGCTTCACCGGCAATCTGACCAACCGGTACGGTGCGCGTGCGCTGCTGACGGCCGGCCCGGTTGTCGCTGCGGCCGGGTTCGCGATCCTCGCCTTGCCGTGGGCGCGCACAGGCTATTGGACGGGGTTCTTTCCAGCGCTGACCGTGCTGGGGTTAGGCTTGACCATCACCGTCGCACCCTTGACGACGACGGTCATGGCCGCCGTCTCGTCCGGGCGCACCGGTGTGGCGTCAGGCATCAACAACGCGGTCGCCCGGGTGGCGAGTCTGCTCGCCGTTGCCGTGCTCGGCATTGTGTTTGTGTGGGTACATGACGCGGCGCTGGCGGCGCGGTCCGGTGCCCTGATAACCCAAGGCACCGCCGCAGCGCCTAGTGGCCTGGATACCCTGCAAGCGTCGCCGCAGCTTCAACCCGCTGCACAACCGGCATTTGCCCGCGCGCAGTCCGACGCGCTCGGCGCGGCGCTGCGCGCGGTCGCGCTGGTGTCGGCCGCATGCGCGCTGGCGGGGGCAGCCGTCGCGGTCGCCACGATCCGGCCACGCAAATGACCGAGCGTGCATAATCGTCGTGGCGCCCGTGCTTTCGATTCACCAACTCACGCCCCGCAAGACTGATTTATCTCCAATCCGTCCCCATTGTGCGGAACTTGCGCAGCAAGACCGCTGTCGTCTTATAGTTCAGATTTTTCGGTCGAATTGACCTGCATCCGGACGGCGCCGCTCATCGCAGCCGTCCCGCCTATCCCCTATGCGCAAACTACTCGTCGTCTGGTTATTGATCCTGCTCGCCGCGCCGGCATTCGCCGCCTCGACGCAGCCCGCAGCCACCCCCGCTCCCCCAGCCGTCACGCTGACGCCCGACCAGGCCCGGCAGGCGCTGGCGGTCCTCAACGATCCACAACGGCGGGCGCAGGTCCAGGACACCCTGCACGCGATCGCTGCAGCCGGCGCCCTTAGCGCACCACCGGCTTCCGCGCCCGCCGCCGCATCGGCGCCCGCGCCGGCAAGCGGCGCGGCGGCTGCCGTGCACGCGGCGCTCGAGTCGAACGGTCTCGCCTCTCAACTGGCACGCCAGGGCGCGCATGGAGCGATCGAGGTTGCCGGCGCGCTGCGCCGCTCGTTGGTGGCTCTGCTGGACGTGTCGTCCGTACGCGGATGGTGGACCAGTCTGCTGAAGAGCCCGCAGCAGCGCGCGGTGCTGGGCAATATCCTGTTGTCGGTGCTGGGCGCGTTGCTGCCCGCGCTGGCGCTGGAATGGCTCGCACGCCGTCTGCTGCGCCGCGCGATTACCGCGCTGGCGATACGCCGCAATATCGATCCGCGCGAACTGTTCTTCGACGAACCGTCGGAAGCAACGCTGGCGGCCGACCAAGCCGCTGCCCAGGCCGCGCCGGCCACGCCAGCCGGGCCGCCCACACCCGCCACATCGGACAGCACCGCCAGCCGGCCTGCACCGAGTGCCACCGCGGACAGCGACAGCGAATCGGCGGTCACGGCGGAGGAGGAAATGGCCGCGGCCGGCTCCGCTCCCTCTGCCGTCGCGCCGCCAGCCACCGCTGTCGGGTCGACGCCTTCGACCCCCACGCCGCCGGCCAACGCCACCGCATCCACCGCTGCGACCGCCGTGCCGCCGGGCGATGCCGGCGCGCGCCACGCTGCCCATCACTATTCCTTGCTGCGCCGCCTGCCACGGGCTGCGTTGCGCATGGTGGTCCGATTCGTGCCGCTGGGCATCTTCATTGGCGCGGCGAGCCTGCTGATGTCGATCCTCACGGACGAGGGGACGCCGCAAGACCGCGCGCTCGATTCGATCATCGATATCTACGTGCTGTGCCGCGTGACCGTCATCGTCAGCGGCTTCTTTCTTCAGCCCGACGCACCACGCCTGCGTCTCCTGCAGATGGGCACGCCCTGGGCCGCCTTTACGCAGCGCTGGGCGGTGATTTTCGTCAGCGTGGTCGGCGCCGGCTCGGCGCTGGCCGATACGGCCGTGGTCCTCGGCCTGAACGAAGACGCCCATCTCGCCCTGATGAAAGTGGTCACACTGGTCGGCCACATCATGATCGCGCTGCTCATCCTGCAATGCCGCCGCCCGGTTGCCACACGCATCCGGGCGCGCAGCGCCGCCAGCACGTCGCTGTCGGTCTTCGGCAACGCGTTGGCCGACTCATGGGCCACGATTGCCGTGTTCGTCGTGATGGCGCTGTGGTTCGTCTGGGCGCTCGACGTGCGCAACGGTTATCACGCCCTCGTGCATCTCGGCGGCATTTCCATCGCGGTGCTGGTGGGCGCGCGCGTCGTGTCCATCGTGATCTTCGGCGCCCTCGCACGGCTCTTCGATGGACAAGGACAGGGACAGGGGCAGGATTCGCAGACCAGCGACTCCCTCGTTCATCAGCACGCCTACCGCTACTACCCGCTGCTGCGCCGCATTGTGTCGTGGCTGGTCGGCATCGTCACCGCGCTGGTGCTGCTGCAGGTCTGGGGCGCTGACGTCAGCGTGCTGTTCGCAAGCGGCACCATCGGCCACCGGCTCGCTTCCGCGCTCGTCACCATCGCGGTTGCGGCGGTGGTCGCGCTGTTCGTCTGGGAAGCGGTCAACGTCACCGTCGAACGGCGTCTGCACAAGTGGACGACGTCGGGCGACCTGGTTCGCGCCGCGCGGCTGCGTACCCTGTTACCGATGCTGCGCAGCCTGCTGTTCGTCGTAATCGCGCTGGTCGTGATCCTGACGGGGCTCAGCGAAATCGGCGTGAACATCGGGCCGCTGCTGGCCGGCGCCAGCATTTTTGGCGTCGCGCTGGGCTTCGGCTCGCAAAAGCTGGTGCAGGATTTCATCACCGGCATCTTCCTGTTGATGGAAAACGCCTTGCAGGTGGGCGACTGGGTCACGCTCGCCGGCGTATCGGGCACGGTCGAATATCTGTCGATCCGCACCGTGCGCCTGCGCGGCGGCGACGGCTCGCTGTACACGGTGCCGTTCAGCTCGGTGTCGACGGTCAACAACACCAACCGCGGCCTCGGCAACGCGGCGGTGAAGGTCAGCATTCTCTATGGCCAGGACGTCGACTTGGCGATCGCCACGCTCAAGGAAATCGGCGCGTCCTTGCGCGAGGATCCGCAGTTCAAGGACGGCATCCTGTCCGACTTCGCCTACTGGGGCATCGATTCGGTAGACGGCTCAGCGATCACGATGAGCGGCCAGATCCAGTGCCGCGACAGCGGACGCTGGGGCGTGCAACGCGAATTCAACCGGCGCGTGGCCGAGCTGTTTCAGGCGCGCGGCATCCAGATCGCGAATCCGCAACGCACGGTGTTTGTCGAGAGTGGCGCCCGCACGCCCGCTGGAAAAACGGACGACGGTGGGCCTGGTGCGGGGACTCAGGATGCGCCGGGTGCAACGGATACGCCGGCTACCTCGGCGCCAGCCGCTCAACAGCCCAACGTCGCGAAGCCGCCCGCCGCCTAAGGACCTGCGGTGCGCGGTCCGGCCCGCTTAAGGACGTGTGGTGCGCGATGCGGCCTGCCGCTTGACGATCCGTGGCGCGCGGTGCTGCCGCGTTGGGTACTGTGCAGCCATGTCGGTCACACGGGTGGAACAAAGGTTTCGGATGCCGCGCGCGGGCTTCACGGCACCTGCCACCAACGCGGCAACAGTCGGCGCACTTCGGGACGCCGGTAGCGGTCGTCGATCAGATGCACGACGCCGACGTCCTGCTCGGTTCGAATCACCCGGCCCGCCGCCTGGACGACCTTCTGCAACCCCGGATAGAGGTACATGTAGTCGTAGCCGTTGCCGAACTTCGTCTCCATGGTGCGGCGCATCTGCTCGCTAACGTCATTCATCTGCGGCAGACCGAGCGTGGCGATAAACGCACCGATCAGTTGCTCGCCCACCAGGTCGACGCCTTCCGAAAACGCGCCGCCCAGCACGGCAAATCCCACTCCGCGACCCACCGCTCCGAAGCGCGCGAGAAAAGCCTCGCGTGCCGCCTCGTCCATGCCCTGTTCCTGCGCCCAGACCGGCACCTCCGGATAGCGCTCGCGCATCAGCGCCTCCACGCGCTGCAGATAATCGAAGCTGCTCAGAAAACCCAGGTAGTTGCCGGGCTGCGCGGCGTACTGCTGGGCGATCAGCTCGACGATCGGCACGAGCGAGCGCTCTCGATCGCGCCAGCGCGTCGACACGTGGCTCGCGACGTGCACCTTCAACTGCTCCGCGCGGAACGGCCCCTCGACCTCGAGCCAGCGGGTTTCGTCCGCGAGGCCGAGCGTGTCGCGATAGAAATGATGCGGGCTGAGTGTGCCGGAGAACATCACGGTGGTGCGTGCTGCGGCATAACGCGGGGCAAGAAACGGCGCGGGGATCACATTGCGCACGCAGAGGGTCGAGGCGGTTTTTGGATGGGCAGTTGGACTGCCGGTTAGGCCCATGCTTTTCGTAAGGCCGGTTTCCCGGGGGCCGGCCTCACGGTAGCCGGCGTCCGAACCCCGGGCCCGACGCGTGAAGTAGCGCTCCGTCGTTAGCGTCGTATCGAACACCGAGTGCTCGCCGAACTGCTCGGCGAGCGACACGAAGTGCATCGCGTCGAAATAGAAACGCAGTTGCGCTTCGTCGATAGACAGCGGCGCCTCGGCCAGTTGCTCCGTGACAGCCCCGATCAGATTCTGCGCCGCGCTCAGGAGACGCGGCGGCACGTCTGGATGCACCTGGTAAGCGTCGGTCTGCGCACGATTAAGCGCATTCCACTCGCGGTTCAGCCGCTCGAGCGGCTTGCGCAGCGCCACAGGCGCGCTCTTGCGGGCGGCGCGAAACGCGCTTTGCTCCAGCGAGGCCGTGTACATCCGCCGCGCCCGGTCGAGCAAGTTGTGCGCCTCGTCAACCAGCACCGCCACCCGCCACTGGTTGATTTGCGTGAGCGCATAGAGCAACGCGCTGCTGTCGTAGTAGTAGTTGTAGTCGCCCACTACGATGTCGCTCCAGCGCACCAGTTCCTGCGAGAGGTAGTACGGACAGACATCGTGTGCGAGCGCCGCTTTGCGCACCGCCGCGCGGTCGAGACGGTGTTCGGACAATGCCGTACTGCGTGCATCGTCGAGGCGGTCATAGAAGCCGCGCGCGAGTGGACAGGAGTCGCCGTGGCAGGCCTTGTCGGGATGTTCACAGGCCTTGTCGCGCGCCACCAGTTCGAGTGTGCGCAATGGCAGCGTCGACGTGGCGCCACGCGTGCTCGCTACAGCGTTGGCATTGGCATTGGCATTGGCACTGGCACCGGCACCGGCACTGGCATTGGCACTGGCACTGGCACTGGCATGCAGCATCTCAATCGCATCCAATGCGAGCGCACGCCCCGGCGTCTTCGCGGTCAGAAAAAAGATCCGTTCGATCTGATCTGCCGCGCAGGCCTTCAGCAACGGAAAGATCGTCGCAAGCGTCTTGCCGATCCCAGTGGGCGCCTGCGCCATCAGATTTTGCCCATCGCGTGCAGCACGGTAGACCGAGACCGCCAGTTCGCGCTGGCCACTGCGAAACTCGCCATACGGAAACGCCAGCGTGCTCAACGCCGCATTGCGCGCGTTGCGGTGCGCCTCCTCCTGCATCGCCCAGTCGATAAACCGTTCGCACTGCTCGACAAAAAACGCCTCCAGCGAAGCCGCGCTATGCAGTTGCGTCAGCACGGTTTCCTTCTGGCTCGCAATGTCGAAATACACCAGCGCGACGTGCAACTCCCTCAACCCGCGCGTCTGACACAGCAGGTGTCCGTAGACGAGCGCCTGGGCCCAGTGCAGCACACGGTGATTGCCTGGCATGGCCTCAAGGTCGCCGCGATAGGTCTTGACCTCCTCCAACTGGTTGAGCACACCGTCGTATCCGTCCGCCCGGCCACGCACGCTCAGAGTGCGATGCGTGCCGGCCAGCGTGATCTCCGACTCGTAGTCGCTTTCGCGGCGCGCGGCGACGATCGCGTGTCCGGCGATCCCTTCGGACGCCGTCGGCGCAGGCGTGAAGCGCAGGTCGAGATCGCCGCGCCGCGCCGTGAACTCGCATAACGCCCGCACTGCTACGACGTAAGTCATGCCACGGCCTCGGCGTCGCTGGCAAGGGCGTCGTCGGCCCAGCGCACGTCCAGCACGCGCACCGGCATGCCGTGCTGCGCGCAGTACTCGAGCCAACGGATCTGATTGTCCTGCAGACGGTCACCAGGCCCCTTCACCTCGATCAGTTCGTAGCGCCGCTCCGCGGGCCAGAAGCGCACAAGGTCGGGCAAGCCCGACCGGTTACTGCGGATATCGCGCAGCAACCGCTCGAACCATAGTTTCAGATGCGCGGCCGGCAAGCAGTCGAGGGCTTGCGTGACGAGTTCGGGCGTCAATACCCCCCAGAACACAAACGGCGACTGCATCCCGGCTTTGCTCGCCAGGTGTCGCAGGATCGTCTCGCGGTACGCGCCGCTGTCCAGTTGCGCAAGGCAAGCGTTGAAGTGGGCGGAGCGGCGTGCATGGAAATCGGGCGCATGCAGATCCGCGGGGCCGCGCTGGAATGGATGGAAGAACGCGCCAGGAAGCGCCGCGAACACCGGCTCCCAGCACAGCAAACCGAATAACGAGTTAATCAGCGCATTCTCGACGTAATGAACTGGCGCTTGCGGGCAGCTTAGATGGTCGCGCGCCGCGTATTCCACGGTGAACGGCGCAGCGGGCCGATTCAGAACCAGCGCGCTACGCTCGATGGGCCGTGCGCCCGCAGCGCGCGCAACCGGGTGACCCAGGCGGCGCTGCAGCCGCGGCAGCATGCGCGCTGCACGCTGACGCTCCTCTTCGCTCTCCGGCGCGTCGGCGGCCTGTAACGCCAGCGTCAAAGCCGCCTCGAAATGGCCACTGCGCTCGAGCACCCGCATGCGCCGATGCCGTGCCCCCGGCCACGCACAAGCTGCATAGACGGCCAGCGCCGCATCCCAGTCCTGCCGGCGCTCGCAATGCTGGCCAATGCGAAACAGCAGCTTCGCGCGGCGCGTGTCGAGCCATGCGTTACCGGTTTCGATGGCCGCTATTTCCGCCAGCAACCGGTCGACGGACTCGCCGTCCACAAGTGTGTCGAGCGCTTCGCGGCAGGCGTGCAGAGCCAGATAGCGATCCACATCCGCACGCTGCTGGAAGGCCCGCGACGACGGCGCGAACGCCACCGTCTCGTACTGGAACACGCCGAGATCCGCCAGCACGAACTCCGACCACTCCTGGTGCAGATTGCCGAAAAACATCAGGCGCAGTCGCTCGCACAACGGCGCAACGGCGACATGGAATACATGATCGGAGGTCTGCGGATCCCAGACGTTGTAGGGTCGGACGTCGTCGTGGGTGGCACGCAGCGCGTCGAGCAGATCCGATTTGCGGGCGCCTTTGCGGGGCGGGGTCCCGGAAAACGTCCCGGCAAACATCTGCAGCAGTTCGGGCCGGGTCGCCAGGCTGAACAACTCATCGAGACTCAGGTGCGGCTCGGGATCGATCCAGCCGAGCGCCAGCAGCGGCGCAGCGGCTTGCAGCGGACACCCGATCTCGTCGTAGTTCAGGCGGCTGGCGCGAAACAGCGTGCCCTTGCGCATCAGCATCCGCACGAGCAGCGCCCGCGAGGGCTGCGGCAGGCGGCCGAATTCGTCGAGAAAGCTGCGCTCGTCCGCGCCGAAGACGTCGTCGTAGCGCTCGGCGAGCCACGCCAGCGCGCGCTCGAAATTCAGCAGGTAGTAAGGCGCCGCAGAAGGCGGCAAAGGCGCGCCGCCTGAGGCGATTAAAGGCAATCCGCCGGATGCGATTAAAGGCAATCCGGAGGAAGCGACGGAGGGTGCGTCAGGAAGCATCGGTCACCACGGAGCATTCACGGGGGCTGTATGTTTATACAGTGCATGATAGCAAACCCCGCGTGGCCGCGGCGCAGACGCCGACTAGAATCGAAAATGGCGGGACTACTGCCAACCTGCAGCGCGCCGTGAGGCGCGCTGCAGAATACCGGAGACATCCCCGATCAGAAGCGATGCTTCATACCGACCGCGACAACCACCTGCGAGTTACCCGACGAAGGATCGAGACTAAAGACGCTGGCGTCGAACGCCGCATTGCCGTTCCCGCCGCCGACGCGCTGGTAGACGCCTTCCAGGTAGACATCGGTGCGCTTTGAAAGCAGATAATCGGCTTGCGCCATCACCTGGTTCCAATGCGGCGTGGCCGACGTGAAGCCCTTCGAGGCGCCGCCAAACCCGCCCGTCGTGTACGTATAGGACGCGCCCAGGCTAAAGTCCGGCCGTACGAAATAGCGACCGTTGATTTCGAAGTTGTCGAACTTGATGTAGTTGCCGGCGATAGCGCCAGTCGAGGTGCTGCCGCCTTGCCAGATGCCCGTCACGTTGTCGGTGACAGAATGGGTCCAGACGACGCCCACCGAAGACTGGCCGAACTTGTATTGGGCACCCGCGCCGTAGATTTGCTGGCTGCCGCCCGTCGTGAGCTGGTCACCGTCGCCCGTACTCACTGCGCCGGATGCGTTGGCCAGCGAAGGTTGGGACGTACGGTTGATTTGCAGGTACGCGGCCGCGACGTTGAACGGGCCGTACGTATAGCTCGTGCCCAGGCTGTATGCGCTGTTGTTCGCGAATCCGCCCGCCTCGCCCGAGAACGCATACATCGCTCCCGCCTTGAAGCCGCCGAACGAGGCACTGCTGAACTTGACCGAGTTGTTCAGACGCAAGTCGTTGTTCAAGTTGTCGTTGTCATACACGTGCGCGGCCAGGTTACCGCCAAAACCCGAACCCGTCGCGCTCATCGGGGCGACGTAGTCGACCATGAAATCGTATTGACGGCCGAGCGAAAGCGTACCGTACTGGCTGGAACGCAGACCCACCCACGCTTGCCGGCCGAACAGGTCGCCACCGTTCTTCAGCGCGCCGCTGTCTACGTTGAAGCCGTTTTCGAGCCAGAAGACCGCGGAGAGCCCGCCGCCGAGATCTTCCGAGCCGCGCAGGCCCCAACGCGACGTAAAGACGTTGCCGCTTTGCATCGACCAGGCGCTTGCCCCCGGCGACGTGCCGCTCGTTTCGTTCACGCGCGCGTTGTTCTGATAAACGACGCCCGTATCAATGAGCCCGAAAAGCGTCACGCTGCTTTGAGCGTGTGCCGCCCCCGCTACAAGCATGGCCGACACAGCGGCCAGATATCGCATCTTGATCAATCCACACCCCGTTTCAAGTTCGTTTTTCTCACCAGACGATCGGCGATCGCGGTGAATAAAACCGAGCGAAGTATAGGGTTGGGTTTAATTGCGCTGAACGAGATAATCGCGAAAATCAGACTTCCAGATTTTACCGATAATTCTTCACAAAACTTTAACAGTGCAGCGCTCAGGCCCGTCTGTCGGGCGTTTCAGGGGGCAAGATGCAAAGCGACCCGGCTGGTGGTGAATCCCACCACCCTTGCAGTCCATTGTGGCACTCCCGGCATGTCGCAAATCTACCACGACCTGAATTATTGCTTCCTCACGGAGACTAATAATGTCACGCGACAATCGCAATTAGTAATTTCGCCACAACCGGTGATTTGAAGCTTAAATTTAATCTTAATGATATGAAAAGTTTAATTTCAAATTGAACTCTGTCCTTTTCAGACCCGACAGTCGCAAACGGAATTACGCCTGACGCGCGAAGCGAAAGAAGGCTTCGCGCCTGCCGCTTTAAGGCCGCCAGGCCGGTCCATCAGGAAAGTGATACTGATCGAGCGACGCCGCATACATTTCGATGCTGTAGCCGGGAAGTTGCGGCGGCATGTAGCGGCCGTTGCGGATCACGACCGGATCGACGAAATGCTCATGCAGATGATCCACGTACTCGAGCACCCGGTTGTCCAGCGACGCCGACACGCAGATATAGTCGAACAGCGAAATATGCTGGACGTACTCGCACAAACCGACGCCGCCCGCATGCGGGCACACCGGCACGCCGAATTTCGCCGCCATCAGCAGGACGATGATCACCTCGTTCAGACCGCCCAGGCGGCAGCTATCCACCTGACAGAAGTCGATCGCCTTTGCTTGTAGCAACTGTTTGAACATCACGCGGTTTTGACAGTGCTCGCCTGTCGCCACGCCGATCGGATGAAGCCGCTGGCGGATCGCCGCGTGGCCGAGAACGTCGTCGGGGCTCGTGGGTTCCTCGATCCACCACGGATCGAATTGCGCGAGGCGCCGCATGTTCGCGACCGCCTCATCGACGTCCCACACCTGGTTCGCGTCCATCATCAGCTTGCGGTCTTCGCCGATTTCTTCACGCAGGATGCGGGCGCGGCGCATATCTTCTTCGATGTTGCCGCCCACCTTCTGCTTGAAGTGCGTCCAGCCCTGCGCGACGCCTTCACGGGCGAGGCGGCGGATCTTGTCGTCATCGTAGCCAAGCCAGCCGGCCGAGGTCGTGTAAGCCGGATAGCCGTACGCCAGCATGTCCTGTTCGCGCTCGCCCCGCGTCCTGGCATGGCGGTGCAGCATGGCGATGGCTTCCTGCGGCGTGATCGCATCGGTCACATAGCGGAAATCGAGGCAACGTACGAGTTCTTCAGGGCTCATGTCGACGAGCAGCTTCCACACCGGCTTGCCCTCCGCCTTTGCCCACAGGTCCCAGGCCGCATTCACGACCGCCGCCGTCGCCAGATGAATGGCGCCCTTGTCCGGACCGATCCAGCGCAACTGGCTATCCGAAGTCAGCGTGCGCCAGAAGGCGCCCATGTTCGCGGCGATATCCTCGAGCGTCTTGCCCACGACAAGCGGCGCCAGCGCCTGTACCGCGGCCACGCAGATCTCGTTGCCGCGCCCGATGGTAAACGTCAGGCCATGGCCCGTGAGCGACTGCGGCGAATCGGTTTCGAGCGTCACGTAGGTGGCGGAGTAATCCGGCGCGGCGTTCATCGCATCGGAGCCGTCGAGCGAACGCGAGGTCGGGAAGCGAATGTCCCGGACAGACAGCTTGGTGATCGTAGGCATCTGAATCCGCTCCTCCCGGACAGCAATCGGCTTCCAATGACTTCCTGAAACAACGAGGGCCGTGGCGCCGCAAAGCACCGCGACCCTTCCTTCCCGCCATGCTGCGGCGGCTACACGATCAATCGTAGAGCACGGCGGCGATCTTCGGATCGCTGATATTGCTCTTGTCGTACCAGTAGAAGCCCGTGTCAACCTTCTTGGGCAGCGTTTCGCCCTTCAGCGCCTTCACAGCCGAGTCGACCACGCATTTGCCGATGCCGATCGGGTTCTGCGTAATGGCGCCGTACATCAGGCCCGACGTGATGTCGTCCTTTTGCTCCTTACCCGAGTCATAGCCAATCAGGACGAGCTTCTTGCCCGATTCCTTGACGCCGATCGCGGCGCCCTCCGCCGAGCCTTCATTCGAGCCGAAAATGCCCTTCAGATTCGGGTTGGCCTGGATCATCGTCTTGGCGATTTCCGCGGACTTCAAATGGTCGCCGCCGCCGTACTGGACCGAGACGATCTTGATGTTCGGATGCTTCGCCTTCATCTCGTTCAGGAAGCCGTCGCGACGGTCGACGCCGGTGCGGCTGGTCTGGTCATGCACGATCAGGCCGACCTCACCCGAATCGCCGATGGCCTCGGCCATCTTGTCGGCGGCGAGCGAAGCCGCGGCCAGGTTGTCCGTCGCGCAGGTCGTCAGCGGAATGTTGCTGTCGACGCCCGAGTCGAAGGCGATGATGGGTATCTTCTGCGACTGTGCCCGCTTCAGCAGCGGAATGGCGGCCTTGCTGTCGAGCGCGGCGATGCCGAGCGCCTGTGGCTTCTTGGCGAGCGCGGCCGAGAGCATGTCGATCTGCTTGTCGACCATGGCCTCGGTTTCCGGACCTTCGAAGGTGATCCTGACGTTGTTCTCCTTGGCCGACTGTTCCGCGCCGGCTTTCACCGCCTGCCAGAACTGGTGCTGGAAGCCTTTCGAAATGAGCGGGATATAGGGTTCGTCCGCAAGCGCCAGACTGGTCCCGCCAACGAGTGCGCCGACGCCAACCACGACGCTGATGAGTCTTCTTTTCAACATGAGGTCTCTCCTCCTAAGGTGGCCATCAACCTGCAGCCGTTGAGGGAGCGTGTAGCGCTCCCTTTTCTTGATCTTTGATCCTGACCTTGCCCTTCACCGCGTAGCATCAGCTTTTCTTGCGCCGCAAAATATCCGCATAGACCGCCAGAATGATGATGAGACCGGTCACCACGATCTGCCACTCCTGAGCGACGGACAGGATGCGCAGGCCATTGGTCAGCACGCTCATGATGAAAGCGCCGATGATCGTGCCGAGTATCGTGCCCGAACCGCCGCTGAGCGACGTGCCGCCAATCACCACCGCGGCGATCGCTTCGAGTTCATAGCCCTGGCCTAGCGCCGGCTGAGCCGAATTCAGGCGCGAGGCGATCAGCAGCCCCGCGACGCCGCAAATCGCCCCGCCCAGGCTGTAAATGGCGATCTTCCACCGGTCGACGTTCACGCCCGACAGGCGCACGGCCTCTTCGTTGCTGCCGAGCGCAAACGTGTAGCGGCCGAGCGCCGTACGATTGAGCGTGATCGAACTCGCGACCGCGAGGAAAAACAGGATCAGAACTGCGTTTGGAATCGGCACGCTCGGCAGGACATAACCGATCAGCGAGTCCTGCGAGATCATGTAGAAGTTGTCGGTGTCGGTGAAATAGATCGGCTTGTCGGCCGAGACGACGAGCGACAGCCCTTTCAGCAACATCATCATGCCCAACGTGGCGATGAATGGCGGGATCTTCATTTTCGCCGTGAGCGTGCCGGAAATGCTGCCGCACAGCGCGCCCGTGCCGATCGCCGCCAGCACGCCGGTCCACATCGGCAAGTGCCAATAGGTGAGAAACACGCCGCAAATGACCGCCGTGAAAGTCATCAGCGTGCCGACAGACAGATCGATGCCGCCGGTGATGATGACAAACGTGCAGGCGATCGCCAGCACGCCGTTGACCGCCGTCGCCTGCAGAATCCCGAGCATGTTGTCCATCTGCATGAACGAGGGCGAGGCAAAGCTAAAAAAGACCAGCAGCAGGATCAGGCTGCCGAAAGCGAGCAGCTTTTGCAGCGCGGCCGGCTTGAAGAGTCGGGCTCGCAGGCCCGAGGGCCTTTCCTTGCTGCCGAGCGCCGAAGTATCCGATGGCTGTGTCATGAAATAGACCTCTCGAGGCTCACGCCGCTTTTAGGGTTTCGCGCTGCGTCGCGAGATGCATGATGCGCTCCTGCGTCGCCTCCGCCGCTGAAAGTTCGCCGGTAATGCGGCCCTCGCACATGACGACAATGCGGTCGCTCATGCGCAGGATTTCCGGCAGCTCCGACGAGATCATGACGATCGCCTTGCCTTGCCCGGCAAGCGCGCGCAGCAGCTTGTAGATTTCGCTCTTGGCGCCCACGTCGATGCCGCGCGTCGGCTCGTCGAAGAAGAGCACGTCACAGTCGCGCTCGAGCCATTTGGCAATGACGATTTTCTGCTGGTTGCCGCCCGACAGGAGCCGCACCTGCTGCGCCGCGGAGGGCGTACGGATGGCGAGCAGCTTGATGAAATGGCTGGCGGTCTTGCGCATCTGCTTGCGGCGCAAGAAGAACTTGAGCGAGAGGAATTTGCTCAGGTTGGACATCACAATGTTCGCTTCGACGTCCATTCCGGTCGCCAGACCGAAACGCTTGCGGTCTTCCGACAGGTAGCCGATACCGCGCGCCACGGCGTCACTCGGCGTCCTGATGGTCGCCTTCACACCTTTCACGACGATTTCGCCGGATTCGATTGGATCGGCGCCGAACACCGCGCGGGCGACCTCGGTGCGACCCGCGCCCATCAGGCCAGCAAAGCCCAGTATCTCGCCTTTGCGCAGCGTGAAGCTCACGTCTCTGACCAGCGGCCCGGCGTGCAGGTTTTTGACTTCGAGTGCGACCTCGCCCTCGCCTGCCACACTGTGGGACGGCTCGAGGTCCGCGAGCGTTCGTCCGACCATCATGCCGATGATCGCTTCGACGCTGGTGTCTTTGGCGGCAACGGTGGCCACGTACTCGCCGTCGCGCATCACAGTGACGCGGTCGGCGATCTGCTTGAGCTCATCCATCTTGTGCGAGATGTAGATGATGCCCACGCCCCGGCTCTTCAGCTCGCGGATGATGCGGAATAGCTCGGCGATCTCGGCGTCGTTGAGCGCTGAGGTAGGCTCGTCCATGATCAGGACGCGTGAATCGAACGACAAGGCTTTGGCGATCTCGACCATCTGCTGGCTGGCAACGGTGAGACTTCCGACCAGCGCGCGCGGGTCGAGATTCACGTGCATGCGGGTGAGGATGTCGCGAGCCTGCGCGTTGAGCTTGTCTTCGTCGAGGAACAGGCCGAGGCGTCCACGCGGTTCGCGGCCAATGAACATGTTCTGGGCGACGCTCAGATGGTTCATCAGTTGGAGTTCCTGATGAATGATGCACACGCCCATGTCCTGCGCCTCGCGCGGGCTTGAAAACTCGACCGGCTGGCCGTCACAAAGGAATTCGCCCGAATCCCGCGTGTACACGCCGGCGAGGATTTTCATCAGGGTCGACTTGCCGGCGCCGTTCTCGCCCATCAGCGCGTGGACTTCACCCGCCACGAGTTCGAACTGGACTTCGTGAAGCGCCCTCACGCCGGGAAAGCTCTTGCTGAGCCTTTTGACAGAAATGAGCGGGGTCACGGCGCGGCTTTGATGACAATGCCGCGACGGCCGCTGGCCTCCTCGCGAGAAGCGGGTCGAGAATACGCGCAGCGTGACCACGCTGGGCGTGGCCGGCTATCGCCGCAGAAATCGTAACGAGAAGCCAGACTCATGCCTCGGAGCCCCCCAAACCGATGTGCCACGATTCTACGACGCTGGACAGCAGCGATTCAATTAGGCATTCCCTAATATCGCAGCCGATCGCGTCAATTCTATGCATTGGCGTAATTGCTTCGACGGCCCCAGTTAGGCCAACATGTGCTGCGCGCCCGTTGCGCGGCCCGGTTGGCCGCCGCGCGATCGGAAGTCGCTTCTCCGCAAGGCCGTGTCGTATTGCTGCCGGGCGCTGGCGACCCGCGGCCACTACAGTCGAGACACCGCACCCATGCACGGCACCCCACGCACACGATGAAACCGGCCAACGAATCCTGGCTCCGCGACGCGGCCAGTCTACCGGTCGCGCCGGCGGGTACCGCGCAGCATGAACCGATGGGCACGCCGCCCACGCCCACGCTCAACGAATCCGTCAGCCGCCCGGTGGCGCCGCTCCCCGGCGGCACGCTGCAACCGCCCGTACCGCCCACGAGCGCCGCCATGCCCCCGAGCAGCTTACAGGCGACCGCCATCCTGCTGCTCGGCTATGCGATTCTCATCACCGGCAACGGCCTGCTCGGCACACTGATCTCGCTGCGGCTGATCCAGCAGCAAGCGCCGTCGCTGGTGGTCGGGGTGGTGCAATCGGCTTACTACGTCGGCTTCATGGTCGGCGCGCTGTGGGGCGGTGGGCTGATCGGGCGCGTGGGGCATCATCGGGCCTTCGTCACCTTTGCGGCCGTCTCGGCATGCTGCGCGCTCGGCTACGCGGCATGGAGTTCGGCGGCGACGTGGGTCGCGTTGCGCTTTGTGATGGGCTTTTGCCTCGTCGGCATTTTTACGGTAGTCGAAAGCTGGCTGCATCAGGTGGCGAGCAACGCGCAACGCGGGCGCGTGTTCTCCGCCTATCTGATCACGAACTATCTGGGCGTGGGCACCGGACAGTTCCTGATCGGCCTCGCCGATCCATCCGGGTTCGCGCTGTTCAGCGTCGTCAGCGCGCTGTTTTCGGCCTCGCTGATACCGGTCGCACTGGCAGGCAATGCGCCCATGCCGACGGCGCCCGTGGAAACGGCCAACAGCAGCGGCGGCGGCGGTTCGCGGCTTGCGCGTGGACTCTCGGGTTTGAGTACGGTCTACAAGCGGGCCCCGCTTGGCGTCTACGGCTGTCTTGCCGCGGGTCTGCTTAATGCCGGTTTCTATTCGATGCAGCCGGTGTTCATGCGCAAGCTCGGCTATTCGGTGACCGACGTGTCCCACTTCATGGGTTTTGCGCTGCTTGCGGCGCTCCTGCCGCAATGGCCGGTGGCGCGGCTGGCGGACCTGTTCGACCGGCGCATCATCATCGTGGCGATCACGGCGCTTGCGGCAGCGTGCAGCGCGCTGCTGTTCCTGCTGCATGGGGGGATGCTGGTCGAAGCGCTCGGGTATTTATATGTCAGCGTGGTTTTTTCGCTGTATGGCGTGGTGACGTCGTACGTCAACGATTGTATTCCTGCCGGCCAGCGTATTGCCGTCAGCGCAGGATTGCTGCTGATCTTCTCGCTCGGCGCCAGCGGAGGTCCGACGCTGGCTTCGGCACTCATGGCGCTTGCGGGTCCAAATGGGCTGTATCTGTTTACGGCGATGGTGACCTGCACGCTCGCGGTGCTGACGCTCAAGAGTTTGCGGACTACGCCGCGTGTGGTTCGCTGAGGTGGGCAAGCGCCCGCGCCGTAGCTGCGCGCGGGTGACATGCACGCGCTGTTTGCGGCAGCGGACCCGCGAGCGGTCAACTGCGGCAAATGAGAGCGCCGTGCGCATGCGGCTTCGGCTTCGGCTTCGGTCCGCTTCAGTCCGGCGCTAACCACACCACCGTCAACGACCGAACACCCTGCGCGCCGCGAATCAGCACGCCTTCGATGTCCGCCGTAGCGGACGGCCCGGTCACCAGCGCCGCATAGCGGGCGTCACGGAAGTCCGGCCGCCGGTATAGGTCCTGTAATCCGTCGATCATCTGCGCGGGGTCCAGCAGCACCACCAGATGCTGCACGATGTAACCGAGCGCGTTCACCACGTATTCCCGCTCGCTGAACCACACAGAGCCCGTCTCGGCGACCCCAAAGCGGGCCCGTACCACACCGACGTCCACATCCTGCAGGGAAGCCGGCAGCGTGTCGGCGCTCAATGGCCGGGTGCCCGGCACCTCGGCAGTGGCCGAGCAAACCGACGCTTCCGCGCCGAACCGCTCGTGAATCAACGAGAGCACATCGCTGCCCGACGCAGCCTCGACGCACGTCCCACCCATCCCCGCCAACCCCGCGGTAAACCGCGCCCGCAGATCGCCCCCCGTCGAAGCGAACAACGGCACCTCCGGGCGCTCCCGCGCGTCCGGCTGCGCCGCGCGCACCTTCGCGAGGAAAGCCTCACGCGTTGCCATCACCACCTCCACGATTCTTGCGGTACCACGCGTGAAACGTCAGCTTCGGCGCCTCCGGCAGTTCGCGCTGCCGGCCCCAGATATTGAGCGGGTTATACAGTACAAAATTCGGCAGACGCCGCAGCGCGCCGCCCATCGACGACACCGTCGCGCGATACAGCGTCGGACTCGCGAGCAGGCGCCCGGCCATCTTCAACACTTCCTGCTTCACGAACGGCACCTCATGGCGCTCGGTAATCACTTCGCGCCATTTGTAGATCTGCTCGTGGATATTGATCTTCACCGGACACACATTGGTGCAACTGCCGTTGAGCGTCGAGGCAAACGGCAACGCGCTATAGCGCTTGAGGTCGAAGGTCGGATTGATGATCGCGCCGATCGGCCCCGAATATGTGCCGCCATACGACAGCCCGCCGCTGCGCCTGTACACCGGACAGGTATTCATGCATGCGCCGCAGCGAATGCATTTGAGCGAGTACCAGAAGTCCTGCATCGCAAGCCGCTCGGAACGGCCGTGATCGACGAGGATGAAGTGCATCTCGGTGCCCGGACGCGGTGCGCGGAAGTGCGACGTATATTGCGTAATCGGCGAACCTAACGCACTACGCGACAGCATGCGGATAAACACCCCAAGGTCCGCAACCTTGGGAATCAGCTTCTCGATGCCGATCGACGCGATATGCAAAGGCGGCACATTCGCCGACAGATCCGCATTGCCCTCGTTGGTGCACACCACCACCGTACCTGTTTCCGCCACCGCGAAATTGCAGCCCGTCATGCCGGCCGTCTTCTCGCGCACGAAATACGGCCGCGTATTCATGCGCTGGCTTTCCGCGAGGTAGTGAATGTCGCTGTTCTCGGGATCCGTGCCGATGGTGCGGCCGAACAGTTGCGCGACGTCGCCGCGCAGCTTGTGCACCGCCGGCACCACCATATGGCTCGGATCCTGGTGATCGAGCTGCTGGATGCGCTCGCCGAGGTCCGTCTCCATCACCGTGATGCCGCGCGGCTCGAGATAGTCGCGCATGGCGCATTCGTCGGTGAGCATCGACTTGCTCTTGACGAGCGTCGTCATGCCGCGCTCGGACATGATCTTGTAGACGAGTTCGTTGTGCTCTTCGGCGGTGGCCGCCCAGTGCACGACCACCCCGTTCGCTTCAGCCGAGGACGCAAACTGCTCGAGATACTGGGACAGATGCGATAGCGTGTGTTCCTTGATACCCGACGCCAGTTCCCGCAGCGTTTCCCATTCGGCAATGCCGTGCGCCTGCACATCGCGCTTTTCGCGCAGGTCCCACAGGCGTTTGTCGTGAAACGCCACGTGTTCCGTCTTCGCGATGAAAGCGCCCGCCGCCTTCGCGTGATCGATCCGGCTCATTCGCGTGCTCCGTTCAGGACCTGAGCGATATGGATGAAGCGCGCCTCCGCTTTCATCCGCTCGGCGCAGCCCTGCTGGTGCATCAGGCACGACATGTCGCCCGATACGATATATTCCGCGCCGGCCTGCAGATGGTCGCGGACCTTGTCCTGCCCCATGCGGACCGACACCGGCTCCTCGGTCACCGAGAAGGTGCCGCCGAATCCGCAGCATTCATCGGGGCGCGCGGGCTTGACGAACTCGATGCCCTTTACTCCTTGCAGCAAGGTCAAAGGCTTCGAGAACGGCGTGGCGGCGATTTCGGAGACCGACGCCTCCTTCAGATGCCGCAGCGCGCTGCAACTGTTGTGGAGTCCTACCCGGTGCGGAAACTCGGCCCACGGAAACTCACGCGCGCCCACCACGTCGTGCAAAAACTCGACCAGCTCGTACGCGCCGGCCCGCACTTTCTTCACTTCGTCCGTCTGCTCGATCGCGGTCAGATGCTCGCGCACGTGATGAATGCAGCTTGCCGACGGCCCGACAATGTAGTCATACCCGGCAAAGTTGCGCGCAAACACCTTCTCCGTGCCGGATGCTTCGGTTTGCGCACCGCTATTCGCCATCGGCTGTCCGCAGCAGGTTTGCTCCTGCGGATAGTCGACCTCGATGCCGAAGCGCTCGAGCAGTTCGAGGGTCGCGATCCCCACTTCCGGATAGAACGCGTCGATAAAGCACGGTATGAAGAGTGCGACTTTCATGAATTCAAGGGCCAGTCTATTTGAGGGGACGAGGCGCTGCGGCTCGATGGCGGACGCATGTGCTTACTCTACTGCGGATTCCCGTTCGTTGAGCAATTCGACGCACACGTCCTCAACCAGTAAGACTGGTCTTGTTGGTCTGACCAAGAATATAAGGAAGTTGGAAAGGCGTGTCAATCAAAGCCGCTCAGGACGGTTTCGCGCCCTCTTCGTCATACAGATCGCGCACAAACGTCAGGTGCCGTTCGGCCGCCTTGCGGGCTTTTTGCGCGTCGCGCGCCATGACCGCATCGAAGATCGCCTGATGCTGGGTCAACAGCTGGCGCTCTTTCGCGTCGTCGTAATCGATCAGGCGACGGTATTGCCGCATCCCTTCGCGAATCAACGTATGGATGCCGTGCATCACGTGGGCGAGCGCGATGTTGTGGGTCGAATCGGCAATCGCCAGGTGAAAGGCCGCATCCAGTTCCGCCAGATTCGCGCGGTCCCCAGACAGCGAACCGGCCTTCAGTTCTTCGAACGCGCTGCGGATCTTATCGAGGTCGGCGGCGGTGGCGCGTTCGGCGGCGTAGACGGTCGAGATCGATTCCAGCCCCTGGCGCAACTCGAGAATATCGGCGCTGGTGCGCGGATTCTGCAATAGCAGCTCCGCCAGCGGCTTCGAGATGATCGGTGCGGTGACGTCCACCACAGTAAAGCCGCCTCGCCCCGAGGTTTCGATGTAGCCATCCGCCTCCAACCGGATCAGCGCCTCCCGCAGCGACGGACGCGACACGCCCAACTGGGTCGCCAGATCGCGTTCGGCAGGCAGACGGTCACCCGGCATCAACGCACCGTCCGAGATCAGGCGTTTGATCTGGTCGGACACGACATCGGACAGACGTTTGCGCGTGAAGGACTGAATCGGGTCGAATTGCATGGGCTGGGTGGGCGTAGCGGTAGAGGGCCTGACGGGCGGCGGGAGTAGCCGCCGCGCCGCCAATGCGCGTGACGTTTCTGCTGGACAAAGCGTTGCGCAACAACGGACTGGCGCAATTATAGCGTCCGCCTTCAGCGGCGCAGGACGGCTTTCGATGCCATGCTCGGCCGGCCTGCCGAGCGCCTTGCCTCCTCCCGTGCCTCAATGTACTGCTCAATCGAAGCGGCTCTGCAACAGGCTGATCAGCCAGCTCACGAATACCTCGACGCGGTCGGCGCGATGCCGCCAATGCGGATAGATCGCCGACACCTGCATGGGCGCCGCGCGCCACGCGGGCAGCACATCGACCAGGTCCCCTGCGTCGAGATGGTGCTGCACGTCGTAACGCGGAATCTGGATCAGCCCCAATCCCGACAGACAACAGGCGATATAGGTCTCCGCATTGTTCACGGCCACGTGGCTGCGCATTGGCATGTTGATCGTCTGCGCGCCGCTTTGATACTCCCAGGTGGCAACGCGCGCGGCACCCGCAGACGCAAAATCGATTGCCCAGTGCCGGGATAAATCCTCGGGCGTGTGCGGCATGCCATGCTTTGCCAGATACGCGGGACTCGCACAATTGATCAGCGTGAGTTGACCGAGCGGCCGCGCGACCAGACTCGCGCTATTCAGCGGGCCCACCCGGATCGCGCAATCGACGCCTTCCTGAATCAGGTCAATCGGACGGTCGGTCGAGCCGAGCACCACCTGCACGTTCGGATAGCGCTCGAAAAATGCCGGCAGCGCGGGCGCCACCAACCGCCGCGCAATCCGGCTCGGTACGTCGACGCTCAGGCGTCCCGCGATCTCCGTGGGGGTTTTGCGGAACAGTCCATCGATATCATCCGCATCGGCCAGCCAGCTACGGCTGCGCTCCAGCAGCGTCCGCCCGTCCGGGGTCAGTTGCACCAGCCTGGTGGTTCGGTGCAACAGCCGCGTGCCCATACGCTGCTCCAGTTGCTGGATCGCCAGCGAGACCGTCGCACGCGGCAAATTCAGCGCCTGCGCCGTCTTGATGAAACTGCGCTTATCGGCCACCGCCACGAAGACCCGTAACAGGTCGACCTGATCCATTAAAGTTGGGCTCCCTTTGCTCTTTCACGACTGAGACTGAAGCACGAATGCGGCGCAGGCACAAGCAACGTCAAAGACGCGCGGACGTCTGATGGCCTTGTTGCGGGAATGGGGAGCGGCGCAGACTGGGGCCTGAGGTGTCGCCACGCATCAGCCCGCAGCAACGGGCTGATGCGGGCTGCTGCAGGCGCGCCGGCGTATCCGGTAAGCTTGATGCAGCGGCTAGCGGGTCGTATAGCCACCGTTGGCGAAGATCGTCTGGCCGGTGATCCACCAGCCATCGGTGACGAGGAATTTGACAATCGGCGCGATATCGCCGATTTCGGTGAGGCCGCTTTGGGTCTGCTTGCTGAGTGCCGCAGCCGTGGCGTGATACGCCGCAGACTCTTTCGATTCAGCCGGATAGAAGAACGGCGTGTCCATCGGCCCTGGGCCGATCGCATTCACCGAAATGCCACGCTCGCCGAACTCCTTCGACGCCGCCCGCGTGTAGTGTTCGATCGGCGCCTTGCTGCCCGGATAGATCGAATAGAACGGTGTATAGGCCGACAGCAGCGACGTCACGATAGTCACGACCTTGCCGTTGTCCGCCAGCTTTTTGCCCGCTTCCTGCAGAAAGAAAAACGCCGCTTTCGAATTGACCGCGAAAATCGTGTCGTAATCCTGCTCAGTCACTTCGACGATCGGCTTCTTGATCACCATGCCGGTGGTGTTCACTGCGATATCGATCTTGCCGAACTGGCTCAGCGCTTCATCGAACAGCCGCGTGACGTTTTTGGGCTGGGTCAGGTCGCCCTGCACCGCAAGTGCCTTCGCGCCGGCGCTCTGCACGGCGGCGACGGTTTCTTCCGCTGCGCCCCGGGTAGCGTCGCTGTTGTAGTGAACCACCACCGCAGCCGCCCCACCTTTGGCGAGCTCACGGGAAATCAGCCCGCCCAGGTTCTTTGCACCGCCCCCAATCAGGACAACCTTGCCGTTCAAAGAGTGATCTGCCATGACGTCCTCCAGGACATTGAGTGGGAGTCCAAGTATAGGAGGGCCACTCATCGCTATTGGACCGTCGTGGCTGGATGCAAAGTCCAGCAAACGTGAACAATCGGGGGCGCGCTCACCCACGACGCGCTGAGGCGGCCTCACCGATCCGCATCACCGAGACTGGCCGCGCGCAACCGGTCGAAATCCAGAATGGCGATTTCGCCGGATTTCAAACTCACTATCTGCTGACTTTCGAGGCTCCTGAGCAACTGATTGGTGGTCTGTCGCGACAGCGACACCATTGAAGCGAGGCTGTCTTGCGAGAGCCTTATCCTGCTCTGCGCCGCGTTGAGGCCGCCATAACCGCCGGCGATCATCAGCAAACGGTTCGCCACGCGCTGCGCCGCGGGCAACAGCGTGATCGCCTCGGTGTTCTCGAACAAAACCCGCAGCCTTTGCGCCATCAACAACGCAAAATCGCGCCAATAGCGAGGCGTGGAATCGAGCAGGCTTTGCAGCGCGGCTTCGGGCACGTGCAGCAAAAGCGTCCGGCTGACAGCGCTGGCGTTGTTCGGACGGGGCAGTCCATCGAACAGCGAGATTTCCCCCACCCATGCCGTCGGTCCGAGTACCGCGAGCAGCGCTTCTTTCCCGTCCGTGCCGACGGTGCCGATAGCGAGTGCGCCGCCCAGCACGGCGTACAAGCCGTACGACTGCTCGCCGCGCCGATACAGGTATTGGCCCCTCTCCAGCGTGAGCAGGACGGCATGGCCGATCAGATAGTCCTGCAACTCGACGCACAGGCCCCGGAACCAGGGAGTCGTTTCGAGTTGGGAGCGGTAGCGATGCAGACTGGATTCCATGGGCGCGTTGAGCTGTCGGGTATCCGACAGATTTTAGGCGGGTTCGCGCCCATCATGGGGACTCGCATCTGACGACGCGATGACCTTGGCCCTTGACGCACTCGCTGCGTCGCAGGAACCCAATGCGCGATCTCGCAGGGCGCTATTTCAGGTTATTCCATCGCTTGAATCATCGAATAAGGAGTGTCGACATGGCCACATCTGCTGTCAGTCTGAAGAACGACGTATCCCCTGCCGAATGGGAAGCGCGAGTCAATCTCGCAGCGGCGTACCGCCTCACCGCGCTGTTCGGCTGGGACGACCTGGTGTTTACCCACATCTCGGCGCGCGTGCCCGGCCCCGAACACCATTTCCTGATCAACCCGTACGGCATGATGTTCGACGAAATCACCGCGTCTTCGCTGGTCAAGATCGACCTCGACGGCCGCAAGGTTTCCGAATCCCCGTACGACGTCAATCCGGCCGGCTTCACGATCCATAGCGCCATCCATGCGGCGCGCGACGACGCCCTTTGCGTGATGCACACTCACTCGGTCAACGGCGTTGCCGTGTCGGCGCAAGAAGAGGGACTGCTGCCGCTCTCCCAGCAGTCGCTCGGCGTGCTGGCGTCGCTCGGCTATCACGACTACGAAGGCATCGCACTCAACGAAGCCGAGAAGCCTCGTCTCGTTCAGGACCTCGGACGCAACACTTATCTGATGCTGCGCAACCACGGCCTGCTGACGGTGGGCATGACGCCGGCGGACGCCTTCGTCGCCATGTACTTCTTCGAAGCAAGCTGCATGATTCAGGTGCGTGCCCAGGCAGGCGGCGGAAAGCTGACGCCCATCGCACAGCCGATTCTCGACGGCATCAAGGACCAGATCCGGATCGCGACGCGGGGCGTCAATCCAGGTGCGTTGGTGTGGCCTGGGCTGCTGCGCCGGCTCGATCGCCGCAACCCCGGATTTGCTGACTAACTCACGTGAGAACCTGTATGGCAAAGATCTTTATCTACGGCGCCGGCTCGATTGGTTGCTATGTCGGCGGACGGCTTCTTGCCGGCGGTAGCGACGTGACTTTCATTGGGCGTGCTCGCGTGGCCGACCAGCTGCGCGATCGAGGCATCACGCTGTCGCGGCACGACGATAGCCGCTGGCATGCGCCGGCAGAGCGGATCGACGTATCGACGGATGCGGCCAGCGCCGCCGCAGCCGATCTCGTGCTCGTCACCGTCAAGTCTGCGGCGACACCCACGGCTGCGGCAGAACTGGCGAACGTACTGCGCCCCGGTACGATCGTCGTGAGCTTCCAGAACGGCGTCGGCAACGCGGACGTACTGCGCGCCGCGCTGCCACAGCACACGGTGCTGGAGGGGATGGTGCCATTCAATGTCGTCGAGCGCGGCCCTGGCGCATTTCATCAAGGTTCAGGGGGCGAACTGGAAATCAGGCACGCGCCGGCCATGCAGCCGTTCGTCGACGCGTTCAGGAAAGCGGGTCTGCCGCTGATCCAGCACGCCGATATGTTGCCGGTGCAGTGGGCGAAGCTGTTGCTCAATCTCAACAATGCCATCAACGCGCTCGCGAATCGCCCTTTGAAGGAGGAGCTCTCGCAACGCGCCTACCGGCTCTGCCTCGCCATGGCACAAAAAGAAGCGCTCGCGCTGCTGAAGCGGGCCGGCATACGGCCGGTCAAAGTGACGCCGCTTCCCACCTCCTGGATACCGCACGTTCTCAGCGTACCCGATGCGGTGTTCGAACGGCTGGGCCGCGCGATGCTGACAATCGATCCGCTCGCACGCTCGTCGATGTCCGACGACCTGGCTGCCGGGCGCACCACGGAAATCGACTGGATCAACGGCGAAGTCGTGCGCCTCGCCGAGCGCCTCGGGCAAACGGCGCTGGTCAACCAACGGCTCTGCGAACTCGTGCGGGAAGCCGAGCAAGCCGATGTGCGGCCATCATGGTCAGGCGAAGCACTGCTGGCTGAGTTGCGGGCTGCGGCCAGGCGCTAACTGCCGCTGCAAACCTCACGACTCCCTGCATTGTTTCCGCAGAAGCGCGACGTTTTTTCGTCTGGGAAAAAGCGCGAGAATTGCTGCATATGGAGCGCTACGCGCCGCGCGTAGCCTTTGCCGCCGCCGCTATAGCGCGACAATGCCGAGTTGAGGTCGCCGCCAGAGGCGTCAAGATAGCCGCGCAGAATTGTCGAGCCAATCGCCACGTTGACGACCGGATCGGAGAGATCCTTGCCTCCAGAGACCAATTGCGGGTGAGCCGAAGGCAACACCTGCATCAGCCCTTTCGCACCCGCGGAGCTGACGGCACGGCGGTTGAAGCCCGATTCGGTGGCGATCACGCCGAGCAGCAACGCCGGCGACATCGCAAAACGATTCGCGGCATCGAGTACCGCATGCGCGATCGTGGTCGACTCCCCGCGCGCTATACGGAATTGCCCCGACAAGATGGTTGCAATTGCAACGAGTGCCGACGCGTTGCCGGCGCTGCCCGGCTGGCTGGCCACGATCGGCGCAGTCACGCCCGGCGTATCGACGCCCGGCGCGTCGATGATCAACGGCGCTTCGGCCGCCTGCATCGCACTCGCAAATGAGAGTGCCAAAACGCCCAGCGTCAGGCCCACCAGGCGTGTGCCCAATGCGACGCGACTTTCCTTTCCCGTGTTTCTCCGGCTGTTCTGCATATCGCCCGCTGGTTATTAGCGTGCGATCAACAGTACCGGGAACGGCATATCGGGCGAACAAAAACCTGTCCACCCGACGTAAACGCCGCATCAAGATCGCGGCGTCAGAACTACCGAGGGAAAGTCGCCTTAGCCCCTCGCTTTACCCCGCGTTCAAGGCGGGCGTGCGCACCTGCAGGCTCGCGACGAACGCGGCGATGCGCTCGCATGCTTCGGCGAGCCGGGCCTCGTCGACCACGAAGCCGAGCCGCACGAAACCCTTGGCGGTCTCACCGAAAGCACTCGCATCGAGCAGCGAGACGCCCTGCGCGCGAAACAGTTGCCACGTGAAATCGACGGTATCGAGGCCGCAGCCGCTGACGTCCACCATCATGAACATGCCCGCCTCGGGCAACAGGCAGCGCAGACCCTTCACCTGGCTCAAGCGCTCGTACACGACGTCGCGGCGGCGCCGGTAGACTTCGCGCATGTCGGCGACGATCTGCGCCTTATGCTCGAACGCGGTGAGTGCCGCCTCCTGGATGAACCCAGGCAGGCCGTACAGCATGCATAGCGCGAGCCGGCCGAGATGACCGATCAACTCCGTGGGTCCGATGGCCCAGCCCACTCGCCAACCGGCCATCGCATGCGATTTCGACAGGCTGGCGATCGTCACGGTGCGCTCGGCCATGCCATCAAGCGATACGATGCTGACATGCTCGCGTTCGAACGTCAGGTCGGCATAGACCTCGTCGGACACCACCCACAAGTCATGCTGGCGAGCCAGTTGCGCGATGCGTTCCAGATCGGCACGCGGCATCACGACGCCGGTCGGGTTACACGGTGTGGCAAAGAAAATCGCTTTGGTACGCGGCGTAATCGCCGCTTCGAGCGCGTCGCAATCCACGTGAAAACCACGCGCTGGATCGACCGGCACGGGCACCAGCGTGGCGCCCGAAGCTCGTACGCACGCTTCGTAGGTTAGATACAGCGGCTCCGGCACGATGACTTCGTCACCGGCCTCGCACAGGCAAAGCGAAGCGGCGAAGATGCCGTTCTGCGCACCGGCACACAGCATCACGTTTTCCGCGCTCACCGCACGACCGGTGGTGCGCGTATGCTCGCGCGCAATCGCGGCACGCAAGGGCTCACGCCCTACCACCGCGGTGTAGTGGGTATCGCCATCGCGCAACGCGTCGACCGCCCGCTCGACGATCGACTCCGGCGTCGCGAAGTCGGGATCGCCCACGCTCAGCACGATCACATCCTCGCCTCTTGCCCGCGCCTGCTGCGCTGCATGATGAATCTCCCACGCAGACGTACGCTTGCCCTGCAGGCGCTCGACCAGACTTGAATACTTCATCCACCCACTCCTCTCGATGCAGGCAGCGGGGCCCGCGCCCCGCTGCCCTTCCCCGTTGTAGCCGTGTGCCGGGCGTGCCGGCACACGATGTTCGCGACATTGTCCATGGACGCGTGCAGCGGCCGCAAAAACGGACCCATTGCGGGCCGCGCATGCATGCGCTGCAGCCGCGCGTGGGCGACGCGCTGTCCGGCCATCAATGTAATGGGGAGCGGGCGAAACGTCCACCGTTAGGAGGGACCGTTAGGAGGATAAACCTGCGGGAGGGATGGGAAGTTTGATGCGGGCGGCATACGCCGCCCGCGCGGCTTGCAAATCGCCGCTTAAATCTGCCGGCGCAACTCAGCCGGCGGCACCTTCATCAAGTGCCGGTACTTCGCCACGGTGCGCCGCGCAACCAGCACGCCCTGCTCGGCCAGCATGCGGGCGAGCGAGACGTCCGAGAGCGGATCGCTGGTGTTTTCCGCAGCGATCATTTCCTTGAGCAACGCGCGCACGGCCGCGGCCGAACAGGTGCCGCCGCTTTCGGTGCCCAGCTCGCGTGGGAAGAAATGCTTGAATTCGAAAATGCCGCGCGGCGTCGCCATGTACTTGTTGCCCGTGGCGCGGGAGATAGTGGATTCGTGCAGACCGAGTTCCTCCGCCACATCACGCAGCACCATTGGCTTGAGTGCGATTTCGCCGTACTGGAAAAATGCCTTCTGGTGCGCGACGATGCATTCAGCGACACGCTGGATCGTGTCGAAACGCTGCTGTGCGTTGCGGATCAACCAGCGGGCTTCCTGCAGTTGCTGCGCGAGCGGCGAACGGCTGGCACCGGCGGACTGCGCAAACAGCTCTGCGTACATACGATGGATGCGCGCGCGCGGCTGTACGGCCGGGTTGATATTGACGATCCATTTGTTGCGCACCTGGCGCACGATCACGTCCGGTACCACATAGTTGTCTTCCGTGCGGCCATAGAAATTGCCGGGCTTCGGGTCGAGCTTGCGCACCAGCGCGCAAGCCACGCGCAATTCTTCCGCCGAGCAGCCAATCTGCTTTTGCAGTTCCGCCTGCTCGCGGCGTGCCAGACGTTCAAGGTGATGCTCGACGATCTGCAGCGCTACCTCGCGGCCCGGCACATCGTCGGGCGTGGCATGCAGTTGCAGCGCGAGACACTCGGAGAGCGTGCGTGCGCCGACCCCGGGACGGTCCAGGGCTTGCACGAGGCGCAATGCCACCAGCAGTTCGTCTTCCGTCAACGCGGGCTCGAGGTCGACGATCGCGGCCAGATCGGCCAGATCCTGGCGCAGGTAGCCGTCGTCGTCGAGCGCCTCGATTACGAAGCGTGCGACCTCACGGTCGCGCTGGTCGAGCCGGTAGAGCCGTAATGCGTCGTGCAACTGTTCACGCAGCGTGGGCTGCGCACGGGCCCAGTCGGCCGGATCGCTGCCTTCGGAATCGCCGTTCTGGCGCGATGAACTGCGGCTAAATGAGTCGCCGGAGTATTCGCTGGAGTATTCGCTGGAGTATTCGCTGGAATAGTCGCTGGAATCGCTGGCGAAGTCGCTGGACGATTCGTCCTGGGACACGCCCTCGCGCGTGTCGGCGACCGCGGCGTCCAGCATCGTGTCGGGTTCGCTCGCGATGGCGGTCTCACCGGCCGTTGCCTGGATACCGTCGGCGCCTGTCGACGAAGTTGCGAGCGCAACATCTTCGGTGTCGGTGGCGTCGTATTCGAGAAACGGATTCGTGTCGAGGGCAGTACGCAACTCCTGCTGGAACTCGAGGGACGACAACTGCAACAGCCGCACCGACTGCTGCAACCGCGGTGTCAGGGCAAGCGACTGCCTTGTGCGTAGTTCAATTGAAGGCGGCATTGTAGTGAGGTCCTGTGATCAGTTCGAAAAAGTCGTGTGGCCTAACCAGAGCAACTGTCGTACCAGCTCTCGCAAACTGCTGTTTTTTCTCAGCTTTAGTCTTTTTTTCAGGCCCGCGCACGCTGCTTGCGGACCGTTCGTGCGTCCGTTTTTACAATTGGCCGGAAAAATGCGGACGGGCTGCAAGGGCCGCCTGACAGAGCGTTGCGCCCTCTTGCCATGGCGAGCCACGCCGGTCGCGCCCATGGCGCACAGCGAATCTGACCTCGCGCACGCCACCCTCTCGCCGTATCGGGAACGCTCCTTGCGCATCAAATCGTGTGGATGGGTAAACCTCAGACGTATGGTTCAGGCGCGAGCCGGTGCCATGGGGATGAATCGTTTATCCGGTGTCGATAACGGGCCAGACGGAACCGTAGCGGCAACAATCCCACGCGTGTCATCGGCGACGGGCTTCAGTCGTGATCGACCGCCCAGGTAACAAGACCGCCTCTCTTATCAACAACACGAAGGAGCAGCTTATGAAGACTATCCATTTCATCAAGGCAGCGGGCAGCATTGCCTGCGTCGCTTTCGCCCTGAACGCCACCGCTCAAACGAACTCCGCGCCGCCGGCCGCTTCGGAAACCATGGGCCAGCACATCGACGACGGCACGATCACCACGAAAGTGAAAACCGACCTGCTCAGCGCCAGCAACGTGAAGTCGACTCATATTCACGTCAAGACCCGCAACGGCGTGGTGTGGCTGACGGGCACCGTGCCGAGTTCGGATGACAAGGCGGCGGCTGCAGAAGTTACGCATAACGTGAACGGCGTACAAAGCGTCAAGAACCACCTGAAGATTGTCGCCGACTAATCCAGAGGCTGAGTATCGCGGCATCGGCGCAACCGGTGCCCGCATAAACAAGGGGCCGTCCGCATTGCGGACGGCCCCTTTTCTATGGCTAGCGGTTAATCTGACTTAGTGCTTGGCGGCAGCATACTGGTCGCGCAGATCGCGAATCCGGTCGTGATTCTGCAGGACCCCTTGAAACTGCTTTTCGACCACGATGCGAACGTCGGCTGGCAGATCCTTCTCAAGTGCGTCGTGATAGTGCTTCTTCGCCACATCCTCACCCTTTTCGCAGTCGGCGAGGATCGCGTGGTCGCTACGTCCGGCCACAGCCGATTTGACGTCGGTCCAGCCGCGATGCAGCGCGCCACTCACCGTGCCGCCGGTTTCCGGTTTGCCGCCCAGTCTTTGGACGACATCCTGCAATTCACGCGCGCCGCGTGAGCAGTCTTCCGCCCGCGAGACGAAGAGCGTCTTGAGCTGCGCATCGTGCGCATCTTCGGCCGCCTTGCGAAAGCCACGTTCACCGTCCTTCGACGTTTCAACCAGTTCGTTCAATACGCTCGTCACGTTGGTAGACATTTGCATTCCTCCGGGTTTCATAGTTCATCAAATCCGCTGCCGGCGGCAGCGACTCTCTTTCCACTCCGCATGCCGCGTGCCTGGAATGCTCGCGCCTCGGCGTGCCGACAGGCAGGAAGCGCGCTCGTTGCTGGCATCCGCGGCTTTGGCAAAGTTACCCGGCAGGCGTAAATGTTTGCCATGTCACCGGCGTGTCCGGGTATGCCGGGGCCCTACGAAACCGGCGCCGCGAGCGCCACAGCCGGCCTTCGACGAGGGTTCGCGCCAGTGGCATGGATGTTGCAGCGCTAGTTCTGCCCACTACAGCGCGGACGGTCGAAAACCGGCTGGACGCACTCACATCGAAAACCAATGGGCACGCAACATCGACAGAGAGAGCTCAACATGAAGAAGATCAGGAGAGCAGAGTTTTTGCTGGCTGTGGCGATTGTCACGTCCGCCGCGGTCATGCAGATCCGCGAGTATATGTTGAAGGATGCACCGCACGATACCGTGCCGACGCTGTCCTGCGACACCCCGCATCAAGCCCTCGCCCCGGCTGCCTGCGCAGCCGTGCGCAGTGAACGCCCCGCGGATGGCGCGACTCGTCCGCAGCAATCCACCCTGCGTATCTGGGTTTAAGGAAGGCTTGTAGAAGCGGATTGAAGATCTGGCGCGCGGCGGCCGCATCCACGGGCCGCCGCATTTTTTATGCGTCGGCCTATGGCAGACCGATGCTTCCTTCCGATAGTCGCGCGCCCGCTCAGGCGTGCTTTTCGTTCAACTCAGGGATGGTATCCGGCGGGCGGGTCGGGTCGAAGTCGGCCCAACGGCCCTGCTGCCAACGGCCAGTAGCGCGTTCGATGGCCGTGCCGCCCGCGTCGCGCAAAATACGGCCCGCATCGTACTGACTGCCCGGCGAGACATGAACCGCCACCAGCACGCCCGAGTCGCGCGTCTCGACATCGTGCGCGGCGCGCCGGCCCGACCTTCCGCCTTCACGCGTGTGAGACATGGCGCCGACGAGCGAACCGATATACGCGCCTACTCCCGCTGCAATGATCGATACCAGCAGTGGAGCGGAAAACAGCGTAAAGATACCGACACCCACCGCGGCCCCTACCACGGCGCCGATCGTCACGCCCTTACCTGCGCCTTTGGGTGCCTGGGAGGCGCCGGCATCCGTGCCGGTATCGCCGCCGATCGGATAGCGTGCATGTTGTCCGGTCGGATTGACAAAGAACAGCGTGACATCCTCTTCGACGAAGCCGCTGTTGAAAAGCCGTTGTGCGGCGGCTTCAGCCCCCGGGAACGTCGTAAAACGTGCAGCGACGATCAGTGACATAAGACCTCCTTTCATCGCGAAAAATGGTTGTGGACATTCTTGGTTAGCGGCGACCGGGCTCCATCCCTTCGACCCGGAACAGTCCGCTGTGCAGCACCACGCCGCCGCCGTCGTTCCGGTCGAGTTCTTCTGCGCACACCGAACGGATCCGGCCACGGCCCTGTTCGAATGCCTTGAGTAGTACCTCTTCCAACGCGGACTGCGCGCCGAAGTGGTCCTCCAGCGCCTCGGCCGTGATCGCGCAGAGAACCGGCTCGCCGTCGACCTGGGCCATAAACTGCACGGTCAGGCTCGAGCCGTTGAAGCCCGGTTGGTCGTCAGGGAAAGTAATGCGCATGGTGGCGTCCTCATAGGCCGGGCGCGGCAGAATCGCATTCATGATGCAGCCGGCCCGAATGTCTTCAGGTGCATAGCGCCGGGTCCCATCGCGGCGGCCCTCGCTTGTACGGAATACCGGAATCTCATGCACTTTCTCCAAGGTCAATCAGCCTTCCATAGGCCGGCGATTCCGCAGGCCTTGCCTGCGCTCGCGCCATGTACCGCGCTTATGCAGCCTTGCGCTTCGTTAGTTGCGCAATCAACGTTCTATTGAAGGCGGGCAGATCGTCAGGCTTACGGCTGGTGATGAAGTTGTCGTCTTCAACCACCTCCTGATCGACCCACGTGCCGCCAGCATTGCGAATATCGTCCTGCAGGCTCGGCCAGCTCGTCACGGTGCGGCCCTTGATGATGCCGGCCGACACCGGCAACCATGCGCCGTGGCAGATCACCGCAATCGGTTTGTGTGCCTGGTTGGCGGCCTTGACGAAGGCTTGTGCCTGCGGCAACAAACGAATCGCGTCGCCGTTGACCACACCGCCGGGCAATACCACCGCGTCGTATTCGGCCGCCGTTGCCTTGTCGAACGTCGCGTCGACCTCGACTGCATCGCCTTTATCGACATGTTTAAAGCCCTGGATTTTTCCAGGCTTTGCCGAGATCACGTGAACCGTCGCACCTTCCGCGACAAGCGCGCGTTTCGGTTCAACCAGTTCTGCCTGCTCGAAGCCATCGAGTGCGAGGACCGCTACCTTGCAGCCCTGTAGTGACTTAGCCATACGTATTTCTCCTTTGCGAGCGTGAAAGTGGATTCAGCCGGCGCTGCACCTGACATCGTCTTGAACTCGCCTTCGGCTCCCTTCAAAGAGCGAGCGAGCAAGAGCCATGCCCGTGCAACGTCAGGCGCTGTCTGCGTCCGGGTCGTCGGGAGCAAACGGTTCGTCGACGCGGTCCGGTTCAATGTCCGCGTCGGCTGAAAGATTGGCGTCGCCGTCGGCGGACGCCCGTTCGCCGGTGCCGTGGCGGTCCGTGTTGCTGCCCAGTTTGGCGTCGCCCGTTTCCAGCGCGTGATTGTCGAGTTCCGAAATCGACATCGAAGACGTGGCGGCGGGCGCCCGCTGTGTCGCTGCCGCTGTCGGAGGAGTCGCTCGGCCCTAGTGCGCCGGACGTGCTGGCGGTTTCGCGGACCTGGTGTTGCGGTTCGTCGTCGGGATTCAGTGTGCTCATTTCGACCTCCGTGGGTTTTCTGCACCTGTCCCGGAGTGCCGCAAGGAGCGTTCCGCGTGCCGGCGGAGGTGCGCTGTAAAACCTGCAACAGCGCGTGCAAAAGCCGCTACCACCGGGCGTCAGCGGATATCGCCGGACACCGCTAGGCATCGCCAGGTATCACCCTTGCTAGGTGCTCACTGCGATGACTAACAAGCCGCTGCCGATAAGCGCGGTCGCCTTCGCACCCTGTCCACAGTGACCAACATCGACTACCGGCAAACATGAGCGCCTCGCCCCGATCTAGCCGACGCCAAGCGGTCGCCCCATCCGCGGTGGCGACGCATGCCACCATGCCGGGCGGTTTGCGCCACGCCGACGACACGCGTCCCGGCTACACGCGCAAGCCGCTCAAAGATGGCTTCGCGTACTTCGATGTGGCAGGCGCGCGTATGGACGATGCCGATGAGATTGCCCGCATCAACGCCCTTGCCATTCCGCCCGCCTACGCCGACGTCTGGATCTGCCCGGACTCACGCGGGCATTTGCAGGCAACCGGCCGCGATGCACGCGGGCGCAAACAATACCGCTATCACCCGCTCTGGCGCGATACCCGCGACGCCGACAAGTTCGAGCGCCTCGCGGCGTTCGGCCGGGCGCTGCCGAAAATCCGCGCGCGCGTGACACGCGACCTGAAGCTTCACGGCATGCCGTGCGACAAAGTGATCGCCGCGATCGTGCAATTGCTCGACTCGACACTCATCCGGGTCGGTAGCGTCGAATACGCGCGCGACAACCAGTCGTACGGACTCACCACGCTGCGCAAAAAGCATCTGAAGGTCGAAGCGGGCCGGGTACGTTTCCGGTTTCGCGGCAAGAGCGGCATCGAGCACGACGTGACCATCGACCATGCGCGCGTAAAGCGCATCGTGCTGCGCTGCGCCGAGTTGCCGGGACACGACCTGTTCCAGTACCTCGACGACGACGGCACACGCCACACGGTCGGCTCAGCGGATATCAACGACTACCTGAAGCGCGCGAGCGACGCCGATTTCACCGCCAAGGATTACCGGACATGGGCCGGCAGCGTGTATGCGTTCGCCGCGTTGCGGCGGCTGCTCTGCGCAAGCGCCGCGGAGGCACGGCGTCACATCGTCGCGACGGTCAAGGAAGTGGCTGCGCTGTTGCGTAATACGCCCGCCGTATGCAGGCGCTGCTATATCCATCCCGCCGTGATCGCCGCGTTCGAGGCAGATGAGCTGCAAGGCCTCGCCAATTGCAGGCCACGTCGTGGCCTGCGGGTCGACGAAGCGGCCTTCGCCAGCCTGCTCGCCAGCACCGCGAAACAGGCGGCAAGGCAAGCGGCCAATAACGCACGCAGACGCCGTCAATCCAGCCGCCCGATACGTTCCACTGCGACTGGCAGCGCAGCACCTGCGCGCGACATCGTCGCTGCAACCGATGCTCCAGGCGATGAGAAACTCACGGCACTCCTGAGTAAATCGCCTGCCATAAGAAAGTCCTCCGGCACGCCGGGCGCTGCACGCGGAACGCGTGTGCGCAACTCCGCCCGCACGGCGCAGAGACAAAGCAGGCAAACGGGACGGTGACGCAGCGGGTCCGCAGCACGCCGATTGCAACTGCAGCCGCCAGCGCGCGCTTCGCAGCACGATGGGTTAGCCGCGCGTCTTCACCCAATAGGCTGCAGCGTCGCACGACGCACCGCTCGCGAAAAACGGCCGGCGCGGAATTCCCTCTCCTACCTGTCCTGAACTTACACGCACACGCGCCCCTGACAAAGGTGCACCATAGTCATTCACCGCTGTCCAGGTTTTCGCGTTACTACCACCCGTTTCCGGAGGAACACCATGCGCATTGAAACCGCCTTCCTTTTCGACCTCGACGGCACGCTGGTCGACAGCGTGTATCAGCACGTCCTTGCGTGGAAACAGGCGCTGGATCACGAGGGGATCGAGCTGTCGGTATGGCGCATTCATCGCAAGATCGGCATGAGCGGCGGCCTGTTTACCGATCAGCTGCTACGCGAGACTCACAGCAAGATGAGCGCCGAGCTCATCGAGCGGTTGCGGCAGGCGCATGCCGCGGCCTATCGGGGCCTGGGCAGCCAGGTGCGGCCGCTACCCGGCGCGCGCGAACTGCTCGCCGCGCTAAGCGAGAGCGGCACCCGCTGGGCCATCGCCACGAGCGGCCGGATGGAAACCGCCGCGGTGAATCTCGCCGCGCTGGGGGTTGATCCTGAGAAAGCGGTCGTCGTGACCCGCGATGACGTCAAATATGCGAAGCCCGATCCCGATCTGTTCATTGCCGCGGCCCACCGTCTCGGTGCGCCGATCGAACAAAGCATCGTGGTCGGCGACAGCATCTGGGACATGCTCGCCGCGCAGCGTTGCCGCGCACTGGGCGTCGGCCTGCTATCGGGCGGCTACGGACAGGACGAACTCGAACGCGCCGGTGCCCTGCGCGTCTACGAAGACCCTGCCGATTTGCTGCTGCATCTCGATGAGGTCGCCGCACGTCCCTAGCGTGCCCGGTTCGTCGCGCGCCTCTTCAGGTCTGATGGAATGCAATGTGCTTCAGCTCCCTCGCACGAACATCGGATCTTTAGAGGAAATCCCGTCATGAACAACGAAAACCATCGCGCTGACGAGTGGCACGCGCTACGAGGCTCGCGCGCGGACAACGAACCCATTCGTCAGCCGGCGCCACCGGACCGCAGCAAGGATTTGCCTGAACTGCCGGACCCATCGGATGTGGGTGAGTCGGGCTGAATCCCGCGCGCCAAAACCGGCGGGGGTCGTCGGCCAACGCGCCCTATGGCGCCAGGTTGCCTAATGCCAACCGCGGCCTACCACGGGCTGCACGGCGCGATGACCAGCATGGCGATATCGGTCGCCACAAGACCGAGCATGAACATGGTGCTGGACATCGCGCAAATCCGCGACAGGAACCAGTCACGCTCGGCACGTGTCCCTTTCAGCGCCGACGGGAAGCGCCATGGAATGCGCGCCGTGCGCCAAAAATTGCGCCATGCCACACAAGCGCCAGCGCTGCCAAACACCAGGCAGCCGAGACTCGCGAGCGCAACGGTGGCCGGCGTCCACGGCATGGCGTGCACGATGAACAACGGACCGCCCACCGTACAAGGCCCACCAAGGACCATTTCCGCGATGCCCAACTGAGCGAGCCACGCGAGCGGAGCCAACAGCAACGCGATCAGGATCTGCAGGCCGCTGACCTGCTGCGCGCTCGATTGCTGCGCGCTCGTCTCCTGCGGCGGTGCTAGCTCGCGCGCTGCGGCGCGGCCGGTCTGCGGTTGGTTGCCGGGGCCACGAGCCGGACCGGGGCCGGTACCGGGGCCGGGACGCGAGGGGGCGCGCGAGGTGAGTCTTTCCGCGGTCATGCTGATTCCGATAAAGAAGCTGGCAGTTCAACTAAAGGCGGCGACGTCGCAGCATCCTGCGACCTCCGCGGAGACCGGGCGGAGTTCAGCGAATGCCGCCTCGAATGGAGTTCGCAGCACGTGCGAGTCGTGGCTGGACGTCCACGCGGTGCAGCGCAGCAAGAAGTGGGCCGAATTCGGAAGCGCTTGAATAAATCCGCTACAAAGCCGTTGCTGCCGCCTGACATCACGCGACACGGCCGGTCCCGAAGCCGGCGGCGCGCAAGAATTGCAATCGTACTGACGCTTTTTACGTGACTTGCCGCGCAAGGAGCGCTCGGCCAGGCGTGCTAAACACCAGGACCGGACCGCACACAGCAAGCTCGCATCCAGAAACCGCCGCTCAGGCGCCGTGTCGCTGGAGGAATAGCCATTGCTGTAACGACAGGACATCGATCGATCCAAAGGGAGACCCATCATGAGCATGCTCAACGAAACGCAGACCCGCACCGGCGCCGGCGCGAAGATCGTCGGCAAAGGCAGCCAGACCGCAGCGGGACCAGGCCCGGACGTGATGGCGGCAGCCACGCTTGACGGCAACAAGGTGCTGAGCAGCGACGGCGACGACGTCGGCAAGGTCAAAGACATCATGCTCGACGTGCGCTCAGGGCGGATCGCCTACGCGGTGCTATCGAGCGGCGGCTTCCTCGGCATCGGCGACAAACTGCTTGCGATTCCCTGGCATGCGCTGACGCTCGACACGGAACGCAAGTGCTTCCAGCTCGCCATGTCGTCGGAACGTATCAAGAACGCCCCCGGCGTCGACAAGGACCACTGGCCGTCGATGGCCGATCAAACATGGGCCACCTCCGTTCACCAGTACTACGGCAGCGAACCGTATTGGGGCCGCGACGATCTCGGCGTCGGCTCGCTTCCCCCGGGCAGCTCGGATGCCCCGGAAGCAGGCGGCGTCAAGTTGTGAGGACACCTCTGCGGCGGCGCGTCTTTGACGACGCGCCCTTCTTCATTTCCGTACGAGGCAAACGATGGTGAGCAAAAAACCTAAGCGCCCGGTCGCGCGTGCCAAGTCGGGACGACCGCCACGCCAGCGTCACGCCCAGGTCAATGCGAGCCGCGCAGCCAAAACGGGCAGCGGCAAACAGGCGAAGCAGGCCACGCGGTCGAAGCGGTGGTCGCACCACGTCATGGAAACCAGCGACGCGATGGACATCGAATCTGATATCTTCAAGACCGGCAGCGCGGAGTCCATCGCCGAATCGCTGAAGCGCTCTTCCACGCATAGCCGCCGCCGTAAGGGCACACCGTTCCAGTCGGCCATGTCGATGCTCAACTTCTATATCAACCGCGCCGGCCGGAATCTGCCGAAAACGCGCCGCGCCACGCTGGAGCAGGCCAAGCGCAAGCTGCGCATCGCCTTCGGCCGCGCGCCGTAGCCGCGGCCCGCGCCGGCTTGCCAGCCCATGCACGAAACCGAAACCCTCTGGTTCCTGATTGTCGGCGCCGTGCTCGTGTTCATGGGCATCGCCGCCACCACCTTCCGGCGGCTGCCCATCAGCGCCGCCATGTTCTATCTGGCGATCGGCTACGCGCTCGGCCCGGCCGGCGTGAACCTGCTGCGTCTGGACCTCGCCGGCGACGCGCATCTGCTGCGCATCGTGACGGAGATCGCCTTGCTGGTCTCGCTGTTCGCCATCGGCCTGCGCTTGCGGGTCCCCGTGTTCGACGCGCTATGGTGGCTGCCGGTGCGGCTCGGCGTGCCGGCCATGCTGCTGACGATCGCGTTGCTGATGCTGTTCGGCGTCTACGGATTGCGGCTCGGCTGGGGCCCCGCCCTGCTGCTTGCAGCGATTCTCGCGCCTACCGATCCGGTCCTCGCCCACGATGTCCAGGTGCACGATCCCGGCGATCGCGACGTGCTACGTTTCGCGCTCTCCGGCGAAGGCGGCCTGAACGACGGCATTGCGCTGCCGTTTGCGATGCTCGGCCTCACAATGTGCGCCGCGCCGCTCGCCTCCGCTGATACGGTCCTGACGTGGCGTTTTGCCGGCGGCGCGCTGTGGGGCATAGCCGGCGGCGTCGCGATCGGCGCCCTGCTCGGCGGGGCCACGACGCACGCGGTTACCTGGCTGCGCACGCATCATGCGCAGGCGTTCGGCCTCGAGGGCTTCTTCGCGTTGGGACTGATCGAGTTGTCGTTCGGCTGCGCGCAACTCGCCCACACCTACGGCTTCCTCGCCGTGTTCGCGGCCGGCGTCGCCATGCGGCGCGTCGAACACAAGGCAAGCGGCGAACGCTCGCCGCGCAGTACGATCGGCACCGTCGATTCGGAAGACGTAACCGCGACGGCCGCCGATCCGGACAAGGCCCACGCGTTTATGGCCGAGTCGGTGCTGGGCTTCACGATCGAGCTGGAGCGGATCGCCGAAGTCGTCATCATGACGATGATCGGCAACGTGCTGGCGAACCTGCACATACCGTTTTTCACTTGGTCAAGCGCCGCGCTGATCCTGGTGCTGTTCCTGCTGATCAGGCCGGCTGCGGTCGAACTGTCGTTGCTCGGCTCGCAGGCCTCGCACGCGCAACGCCGCCTGATGAGCTGGTTTGGCATTCGCGGCATTGGTTCGTTTTACTACCTCGCCTACGCACTCGAGCAGGGACCGGCAGCCACGGTTCTGCCGCTGCTGCCGCTCGCACTCGCGGTCGTGACGGGTTCGGTCGTGGTGCACGGGGTTTCGGCGACGCCGTTAATGAACTGGTATCACCGCAGGCGTCATCGGTAAGCCTGGAGGTAAGGCGCACTGGCGCGCTGACGCACTCCGTACTCGCCGTGCCCCCACTCGAGCCGATAGAATATGGGGTTCCCTTCAGTGCATCACCACGCGAAAACGCCCCCATCGACACCATGACGGAATCCTCCCAAGCCCGCCGCGCTGAGCGGATGAGCGCCGCGAATTCGCTGTTCGCGTTCCTGAAATCGCTGCCGCTACGCGACCGCCTGATCGAAGGCTGCATCATGGCGCTGCAGGCGGTCGCGGGCGCCAGCATCGCGTTTACGCTCGCTAGCCACCTCCACGCCGAGCAGCCGTTCTGGTCCGCGATCACCGCCATCGCTGTCAGTCAGCACAGCTATCTCGACACGCGCAAACTGTCGCGTGACCAGTTCATCGGCGCGATGGTCGGCGGCGTGTGCGGACTCGCCGGCGCCGTGCTGGGCGGCGATCATTTCCTTGCCTATATGGTGACGGTCGCGGTCGCGATCATCATTTGCTGGGGCGCAAATATTGGCAGCGCGGCGCGCCTTGGCGGCATCACCGCCACTATCGTGTTGCTGGTGCCACGCATGGGACCGGCATGGGAAGTCGCGCTGGAGCGCCTCGGCCAGGTCACGCTAGGGACGCTCTGCGCGTTGATGGTGTGCAGTCTGATTCGTGTGATCGAGCAGCGCTGGTTCGGCAAGACGTAAGCCGCCCAGCGCCGCCTTTCACAAATCGCCGCAGCAGCCTTACTTCACCGAGCGATTGCGGCTCTGCTCCAACTGGTTGCGGCGCGGCTCGCACTGACGCTCCAGCATCCAGCCCGGATACTCGGAGGGCAATACGCTGACCGCGTCGAGCTTCGCCAGATCATCCGCGCTCAGTTCCACCTTCGTCGCGGCGATGTTGTCGTCGAGTTGTTCGACTTTCTTCGCGCCGACAATCACCGTCGTCACCGCGCGCTGATGCAGCAGCCATGACAACGCGATCTGCGCCACCGACACGCCTTTCGCCTCGGCGATGCCGCGCATCACATCGATACAGTCGTAGGCGCGCTCGCGGTTCACCGGCGGGAAATCGAACGTGGTGCGGCGGCTGCCGCTCTCGCCCTGTTGCTCACGGCCGTACTTGCCGCTCAGCAGGCCGCCTGCCAGCGGGCTCCACACCATCAGCCCGAGCCCTTCGCTGTTCAACATCGGCACCAGTTCGCGCTCGAGATCGCGGCCCGCAAGCGTGTAATAAGCCTGCAGCGTTTCGAAGCGCGCGAGGCCGTGCCGCTCGGCGATACCGAGTGCCTTGACGATCTGCCACGCGGCCCAGTTCGAGACCCCGACGTAGCGGACATGGCCATGCTGGACGAGTGTGTCGAGCGCCCGTACGGTTTCTTCAATTGGCGTGGCCGGATCGAAGCCGTGAATCTGGTACAGGTCGATGTGATCGAGTTGCAGGTGTTTCAGGCTCGCCTTGATGCCGTCCATGATGTGATAGCGCGAGGCACCGCGCGTGTTCGCGGATTCCGCCGTCGCACCGAACACCTTGGTGGCGACCACCACGCGGTCCCGCGGCACCCTGAGATTTTTCAGCGCGAGGCCGGTGATCTGCTCGGACAGGCCTTGCGAGTAGACGTCGGCGGTGTCGATGAAGTTGATGCCGGCATCGATCGCGCGGCCGACGAGACGCTCGGCATCGGCCTGCTGCAGATCGCCGATCTGCCGCCAGATGCCTTCGCCGCCGCCGAATGTCATCGTGCCAAGACAAAGTTCAGAAACGAACAGGCCTGTACGGCCTAGCTGGTTATAACGCATCGTGAGGCTCCGACTGGGTGGGGAGTCCAATCAGGATACTGCATTGCGTAAATACGTATCGCTTGAGCAACGTATTTAATGAATACGACCTGAAAGGTTTGTTAATTCATTGCAAGGAATGCTATAAATCAGCCGACTCTGGCGTGTGCATCGTATTCCCATTGCAACACCGCACCGCCAAGCGGCACTACCGTCACCTGCTCCGGCCCGGGTGTGCCAGCCGTGATTGCCCAGACTGGCAGCACAGGCGTGACAGTCACTGTGGATTCGACGGCCACAGGCAATTTCCTCCGCACGGCCAATCCCGTGGCCTTCAGCATCGATACTTCCAGCACGATCAGCAATAGCGGCAAACTGACGCTCACGGGCGGCGGAGGCAGTGGCACCTCACGCGGTGCCGTGCTGCTCGGCACCGGCAATAACAACAGTCTGACCAACGCGGCTGGTGGCGTCATCAATACCACGGGCGCGTATAACGATGGCATGGCCGCCAATGGCAGCGGCAACACCTTGACCAACAACGGATCGATTACAACGAGTGGACCCAATGCGTATGGCATGACTGCGGCATGGGGCCAAACGAATTCCGGTCAACTGAATAACACGCTGAACAACACCGGCAGCGTCACGACCTCTGGCAGCAACGCACGCGCAGCATCGATTCTTGGCGGCAGCGGCACGATCAACAATAGCGGCATGCTGTCGACCACAGGCGCGTCCAGTACCACGGCCTATCTGCAAGGCAACAACGACGTCCTGATCAATACCGGCACCATCACGGCGAGCGGCAGCGGCTCCGACGCGGTGTTTTCGAATACGGCTGGATCGAGCTTCATCGCGACCATTGAAAATCTCGCCGGCGGCCAGATCGTCAGTCAGAGCGCGGCGGGCATTCGCACGCTCAATGGCAACACCACGGTCATCAACGCGGGACTCGTGCAAAGCGGCGCGGGCACGGCGATTTCAATGGGCAACGGCAACGATTCGCTGATCCTGCAAACCGGTTCCGTCATCAACGGCGCTGCGGACGGCGGCGCGGGATCGAACACCGTAACGTTGCAGGGGACCGGCACGGCGTCGAATGCGTTCACGGACTTCCAGACCTTGCTGATGCAGGGCACGTTGTGGAACTGGAGCGGCAGCGGCACCTTCACGCTCGCCCATGTGCAAACCGGCACGCTAATCTCACCGGCACGCTGGGCACAACCGCCACCGGCCTCGTCGACAACGGCGCGACCTTGCAGGCCAACTCACAAAATCTGCCGCAAAACGTCACGGACAATGGACTGGTGCGCTTTGCGCAAACCAGCGGCGGCACCTACGCGGGACTGATTTCGGGCAGCGGCGCGGTCGAAAAGACCGGCCCCGGCAGCTTGACGCTGGCGCCTGCAGCCACAAGTGGCAACACGTATTCCGGCGGCACGACCTTCACCGAAGGTACCGTTGCGATCGGCACGGACAACGCGCTCGGCGCAACCACCGGCAGCCTCGCGTTCAACGGCGGCACGCTGCAACTGACCCAGAGTGTGGACCTCGCCGGCACGCGTGCGGTCACATTGAATGCGGGCGGCGGCACGATCGATACGCAGTCCTTTTCTTCGACTCTGGCGCAACCGGTTACCGGTGCAGGGGCGCTGACGAAAGCTGGCAATGGCAGCCTGTTGATGACGGGCCTCAGCACCTTCGGCGGCACGACGAGGGTCGCAGCCGGCACACTAGCGGTGGGCGATGCCGCCCATGCCGGTGCTTCGCTGGCGGGCGGCGGCGGTGCAACGGTGGCGGCCGGCGCGACGCTCGGCGGCTACGGCAGCGTCAGTGGCACGGTCACCAACAACGGCACGATTGCAGCCGCCAATGCGCTGCCGGCCTTCAGTGCCGAGGCAAACGGCGGGTTCACAATCAACGGGGCGCTAACCAACGCGGGCCTCGTGCAGATCGGCGGCACGGGCGTGGGTAATCAGCTTGTGGTGGCGGGCAACTATGTCGGCCAAAACGGCCTGCTCGGCCTAAACACAGATATGGCCGGCGACGGCGCGGCCTCGGACCGCCTCGTGATCAGCGGAGGAACCGGCAGTGGTTCGACCAGCCTGAAGATCACAAATGTCGGCGGTCAAGGTGCCGAGACCGTCGCGAACGGCATCGAGGTCATCCAGGCGGCCAACGGCGCAACGACCGAGGCCAGTGCCTTTACGCTCGCGGCCCCCATCAAGGCCGGCGCCTATTCCTACTATCTGGCGAAAGGCGGTGTGAGCGCCGGAACCGGCGACAACTGGTATTTGCGCAATACTGTCGCGCCATTGCCCTCGCCCCTTGCCAGCACCTCGCCAGAAGGAACGCCGGCCACGGACTTATCGGGCGAGCCGATCGCGGCGGCCGGCACGCCCCCGCTGCCGGCGCCGGGGGCGCCAGGCTCCGCGCCGATTCCGCTGTATCGCGTCGAAGTGCCGGTCTACGCGGAAATTCCGAGCGTCGCGCGGCAGATCGGCATCATGCAGATCGATACCTTCCACGACCGCCTCGGCGATCAGTCGCTGCTGACTGACAACGGCACGTTGCCGGCGGCGTGGGGACGCGTGTGGGGCAGCCATAGCGTGCTGAGCCAGGACGGCGCCGTCAACCCGGAGTTCGACGGCTCGATCTACGGCATGTAGGCCGGCCAGGATCTTTATGCTGACACGAGCGCGAGCGGCCAGCGCAACCACTATGGCCTGTTCGTGGGCTTCGCGCGAGCCACTGGCGACGTCAACGGCTTCGCGCTCGGCACACCCAACCTCGACGCAGGGCATCTTGCGATCAACGCCTACAGCCTCGGCGGCTACTGGACCCATATCGGGCCAGGTGGCTGGTACACCGATGCCGTCCTGATGGGCAGTTCCCTCACCGTCGATCCGCTGTCGCGCGACGACGTCGGTGCCACGACACATGGCGACGCGGTCAGCGGATCGATCGAAGGCGGCCTGCCGATTCCGGTCAGCAGTGTGCTCACCATTGAGCCGCAGGCGCAATTAATCTGGCAGCATCTGTCGATCAACGATCTGAACGACGGTGTCTCCAGTGTGAGCTTCAATAGTGGCAATACTTTTCTCGGCCGGTTCGGGGTACGGCTTCAAGGACGCTTCGACGCCCTCGGCACAAGCTGGCAACCCTACCTGCGGTTGAATGTGCTGCGCTCATTCGGCTCGAATGACAGCACGACATTTGGCGGCGCGACCGATATCGGCACGAGCGTCGGACAGACCGCAGGACAGATAGGTGCGGGCGTAGTAGCGAAGCTGAGCAAGTCCGGCAGCGCGTACGCCGCCGCGAGCTGGCTGACCAACCTCGGGGGGGCGCACCAGCGTACTGTGACGTGCAATGCAGGTGTGCGTTGGACCTGGTAGGTTGTACCGCCTGGCACACCTTGAAATACGGCAAAAAATACTGTCTATGGCGCTTGCACAGGGCCCTTGGCACGCCGCGCAAAAATCTGCGAGACTGGACTCTGGTTCCTCGAACATGGCGGCGTCTACCGCCCCTCTGGATATGGCCCGTCGCGCCCCCATCTATGCCAGCATGACTCCCGTCTCTTCCTCGAACGGCGTGCTGGACGACTTTCATCCGGCGGTCGCGAGCTGGTTCCTGAAAACGTTTCCGGCGCCCACCGATGCGCAGACCGCCGCATGGCCGCCGATCCGCAGCGGCCGCTCGACGCTGGTCGCCGCACCGACCGGCTCCGGCAAGACCCTGACCGCGTTTCTGTCCGCGCTCGACGACCTCGTCCAGCAGGGCCTCGCCCATGGCGGCGAGTTGCCGGACGAAACGCTGGTGGTCTACGTGTCGCCGCTCAAGGCACTCTCGAACGACATCCGTCTGAACCTGCAAGTGCCGCTGGAAGGCATCGCCGTCGAACTCGCGCAGCGCGGCCTGCCGCCGCTCGACATCCGCACGGCTGTACGCACGGGCGACACGACGCAGCAGGAGCGCAACGCGCTGAAGAAACGCGCGCCGCACATTCTCGTGACGACGCCGGAGTCGCTGTATGTATTGCTCGGCTCGGACTCGGGCCGCCGCATGCTGGCCAGCACGCGCACCGTGATCGTCGACGAAATTCATGCGCTCGCGGGCAGCAAGCGCGGCAGTCACCTCGCGCTCAGTCTTGAACGGCTCGACGCGCTGTGCGGCCGGCGTCTGCCGCGTATCGGCCTCTCTGCGACGCAAAAGCCAATCGAGGCCGTGGCGCGTTTTCTGGTGGGCGGCGCAAGCGTCACGAGCGAAGCGCCTGTTGACTGCGCGATCGTCGACGTCGGTCATGTGCGCGCGCGCGACCTCGCGCTGGAGATTCCGCCGGTGCCGCTCGAAGCGGTGATGCCCAACGAAGTCTGGGAACTGGTCTACAACCGGCTCGCCGAACTGATCGCCCAGCATCGCACCACACTGATCTTCGTCAACACACGGCGCATGGCCGAGCGGGCTGCCCGTCATCTAACCGAGCGTCTCGGCAAGGAAGCGGTCGCGGCGCATCATGGCAGCCTCGCCAAGGAACACCGCTTCGACGCGGAGCAGCGGCTCAAGCGTGGCGAGCTAAGCGTGCTGATCGCCACCGCTTCGCTAGAGTTGGGCATTGATATCGGGGATGTGGATCTGGTCTGCCAGTTGGGCTCGCCACGCGCAATTGCTCCGTTTTTGCAGCGCGTCGGGCGCTCCGGGCATCACGTGGGCGGGCTGCCTAAGGGCCGTCTGTTCCCTAACTCGCGTGACGACCTGATCGAATGTGCGGCCTTGCTCGATTGCGTGCGGCGCGGCGAACTCGACGCGCTGCAGATACCGCGTGCGCCGCTCGACGTGCTGGCCCAGCAGATCGTCGCGGAGGTTTCGAGCGCGGAGTGGAGCGAGGATGCCCTGTTCGACCTGATGCGGCGCGCCGCCCCCTACGCCGAGCTGGAGCGCGATCAGTACGACGCCGTGCTGCGCATGCTCGCGGAAGGCTATACCAGCCGCCACGGTCCGCGCGGCGCATACCTGCATCGCGACGCGGTCAGCGGCACGCTGCGCGGCCGGCGCGGCGGCAAGCTGGTAGCGGTGACCTCGGGCGGCACGATTCCCGAAAACGCCGACTACGCCGTGATCCTCGAACCGCAGGCGGTGAACATCGGCACGGTCAATGAAGACTTCGCCGTGGAGAGTCTCGCTGGCGACGTCTTTCAGCTCGGCAATGCGTCGTATCGCATCCAGCGCGTGGAAGCGGGCCGCGTGCGGGTCGAAGATGCGCAAGGGCAGCCGCCCAATATTCCGTTCTGGCTGGGCGAGGCGCCGGGGCGCAGTGATGAACTGTCGTTGGGTGTCGCTCGTCTGCGGGCACAGATCGATCAATTGCTCGGAGACGATGGGATCGCGCCCACCTCGGCAGCCGAGGCGTTGGAAAGCAATTCACGCGTGTCCCGAACCAGCGCCGCTCCACGGCGCGCGGCACGCCGCGAACGCGCGCTTGCCGTCGTCGAAGCGTCCACCGCCTCCGCCGCGTCCGCCACGTCCGATGCCGGCCAGGGCGAGCCGGTCATCAAGGCGCCCACGGCCTTGGCCTCCAGGTCCAAAAAGCCGCTCGCCGCCGCGACGCCCCTCGCCCCGGCGACGAACGCGCCACGGATCGAACGGGCCATCCACTGGCTGACCACCACGCTCGATCTCGACGAAGCCGCCGCGCGTCAGATTGTCGAATACCTCGCGCGTGCCCGCGCTGCCTTGAGCGCATTGCCGACGCAAAACACCCTGGTGATGGAACGCTTCTTCGACGAATCGGGCGGCACGCAACTCGTGATTCATGCGCCGTTCGGCAGCCGCGTCAATCGCGCCTGGGGCCTCGCGCTGCGCAAGCGCTTTTGCCGCACCTTCAATTTCGAATTGCAGGCCGCCGCGACGGAGGACGCCATCATCCTCTCGCTCACCGGCAGCCACAGCTTTGCGCTCGATGAGGTGTGGCGCTACCTGCACTCGAATACCGCCGAACATCTGCTGATCCAGGCGCTGCTCGACGCGCCTCTGTTCGGCGTGCGCTGGCGCTGGAACGCCACCACGTCGCTTGCGCTGCCGCGCTACAGCGGCGGCCGCAAAACCGCGCCGCAACTACAGCGCATGCGTAGCGAGGATCTGTTGGCCGCGGTGTTCCCCGATCAGGCGGCGTGCCTCGAGAACATCGTCGGCGAGCGTGAATTGCCGCATCATCCGCTCGTCGATCAGACCATCGACGACTGTCTATACGAAGCTATGGACACCGAAGGTTGGTTGAGCCTGCTGCGTCGAATCGAACAGGGCGAGGTGAAACTCGTGACGCGCGAGTTGCCGGCACCCTCGCCGCTCGCGGCCGAGATTCTCACCGCCAAGCCCTACGCGTATCTCGACGATGCGCCGATCGAAGAGCGCCGCACCCAGGCCGTGCTCAACCGGCGCTGGTCCGATCCCGCCTCCGCGGACGACCTCGGCGCGCTCGACGTGGATGCAATTGCCGGCGTGCGCGAGGAAGCCTGGCCGCAACCGCGCAGCCTCGATGAGATGCACGAAGCGCTGACCGGTCTCGCGTGCATCAGCGAGAACGAGGTGCAACACAACCCCGACTGGCCGGCATGGCTTGCGGCGCTCGCACAGGCAGGCCGTGCCACCCTGCTGCGCAGCGCAGGCGGCGCCGCAGTCTGGCTTCCGGCCGAACGCCTGACCTGTTTGCGCGCGATCTACCCGGATGCCTCGTTCGAGCCACCCATCGCCGCCCCCAAAGGTTTTACCGAACCATGGAGCGACGACGAAGCGCTCGTCGACGTTATCCGTGCCCGGCTCACGGGATTCGGTCCGCTGCCGGTGGCGGCCATTGCCAATGCACTCGCTCTGCCGGCTGCCGCCGTGGAGGGCGCGTTGACGGCGCTCGAAGCACAAGGCTACGTGATGCGCGGCCGCTTCACGCCAGGCGCATCCGTCGAGGAATGGTGCGAACGCCACCTGCTGGCGCGGATTCACCGCTATACCGTGCGACGCTTGCGGCGGGAGATCGAACCGGTCGAGCGGCACGACTTCATGCGCTTTCTGTTCGAGTGGCAGCATCTGACGCCCGGCACGCGCGGCGAAGGACGCGACGCCCTCGCAGCCGTGCTCGATCAGATGGCGGGTTTCGAGGCGGCAGCCGCGGCCTGGGAGGAAGACATCCTGCCGGCCCGGCTCAAGGACTATTCAATTGCTTCGCTTGACGAACTGTGCCGGTCCGGCAAACTGGTGTGGACGCGCCTGACCGAACGCGCCCACGCGGCGGCCGCGCCGGTGCGGAGTACGCCCATCGTTTTGTTGCCACGTCGTGACATTGGCCTATGGAGCGCGCTGATCGATCAAAGCGAAGCACCCGAATTGTCGCCGCGCGCACAAAGCGTTTATGACACACTCACGCAACACGGCGCCATGTTCTTCGACGAACTGCTAGGCGATACCCGCCTGCTCGGTATAGAACTGGAGAATGCGCTGGGCGAACTGGTGGCAGCGGGGCTCGTGAACTCGGACAGTTTCGCCGGCTTGCGCGCGTTGCTGAAACCCGTCGCGAAGCGCCAGGCGCATCACAGCAGCCGGCGGCGACGCGGCGGCGCACTGATTGGCGGCATGGACGACGCCGGCCGATGGGCGCTGGTCCGGCGGCGCAGTGCACTTGCGGCAAGCGAAGGCGTCAGTCCGGTGGCGCCCGCAGGCCGCGCGCCCCTGCTTGCGCCCGAAGTACTCGAACACCTGGTGATGACCTTGTTGCGCCGCTACGGCGTCGTGTGCTGGCGTCTGCTCGCACGCGAAGCCGAATGGCTGCCGCCGTGGCGCGATCTGTTGCGCGTCCTGCAGCGCCTCGAAGCGCGTGGTCTGGTGCGTGGCGGACGCTTTATCAACGGGCTGGCGGGCGAGCAGTTCGCGCTGCCGGAGGCCATCCCGCTGCTGCGCGCAGTGCGCCGCCATGCCAACGACGGCGCCTTGGTCTGTGTCGCGGGCACCGACCCGCTGAACCTGGTCGGCACGCTGCTGCCGGGCGACAAGGTGCCGGCGGTGGCAGGCAATCGCGTGCTGTATCAGGACGGCGTGACGGTCGCCGCGCTTGTGGCGGGCGAGTTTATTTATCTGATGAATGTCGACAGTGAAACACGGGAGCAGATGCGCACCCGGCTGGCACGCCGTTATTGATGCGACTGTTGTCTAAAGATCAAAGACGCGTTGCCGTTAAACGTTTATGGCCGCGATTGCACGCTGCCTGGATACAATGAAGTCCGACTTTCATCTGATGTAGACTGTTTGCCACCCGCCAGCCGGCTGTTCACGCTGTCCAACGCTGTCGGCCCGCAAGCCCGCCTTGCCCGGGAAACCCTATGAACGACGACCAACACGACCAGGTGCTCTATGCGCAGTTCGGCACAAGCAGCCCTTGCTGGCGTCTGTCCAAAGACAGCAACGCGCTTGAGCTGACGCCGGTGACGGGCGACATGCCGGCCAATGCCGCCATCTCCCTCAACCCGCAGCAGGCGTCGCAGATCCGCCGCCTCACGGGTATCACCGCCCACCTGATTCTCGACGTGCGCCTGTTCGGCCAGCCGATACGACTGCATCTGGTCGGCAAGAAGCTGAGCAGCAATCTCTGGGCAGGCACCGCCTCGGCCTACGAAGATACCGAATCGGTGGCGCGCGACCTGGTCCACGGCCTGTCGTTCGCAGAGCAGGTGGTGTCGGAAGTCAACTCAGTGGTCGTGATCGTCGATCGCAACGGCCGCATCCAGCGCTTCAACCGCCTCGCCGAAGAACTCACCGGCATGAAAGAGGAAGACATCGTCGGCCGCAGTGTCTGGGCGCTGTTCATGTCATCCGAGGCGGGCGCCGCGTCGAGCCAGAACATTTCCGGCTTCTTCAACCGCGGTGTTTCGTACGAAGTCGAGCGGCTCGTGAAGACTGTCCACGGCGAGCGGCTCTTCCTGTTTCGCAACAAGTTCGTGCAGAGCGGCAGCGGCGTCGACGAGCAGTTTCTGATCTGCTCGGGCACGGACATCACCGAGGAACGCCGCGCGCAGGAACGTCTCACCGAGCTGGCCAACACCGACTCCCTCACCGGCCTCGCCAATCGCAACGCGATCCAGGACAAGATCCGCGCCGCTATCGCGAGCGCGGCGGTCGACGAGTCGGTCGGCGTTCTGTTCCTCGACCTCGACAACTTCAAGAAGGTCAACGACCACTACGGCCATGTGTTCGGCGACCGGCTGATCACGGACGTCTCGGCGGCCATCACCGCCTGCCTGGACGAAGGCGATACGCTCGCGCGGCTGGGCGGCGACGAGTTTATCGTGCTGGCCGCAAGCGCCACCCGCGACTCGCTGGAAGCGACCGCGCAGCGCATTCTGGAACGCATGCGCACGCCGTTCAGCCTCGGGCTCGTCGAGGTCTACACCGGCTGTTCGATCGGCATTGCGCTATGCCCGGAGCACGGCGACAGCCTTGAGTCGCTGATCCGCTCGGCGGATACCGCGATGTACGTCGCCAAGGACGAAGGCAAGCGGACCTACCGGGTGTTCTCGCAGGAAATGGACCGCAAGGTGGCCGAGTACATGTGGCTCGACACTAACTTGCGGCGCGGGCTGGAGGAAGGCCAGTTCACCCTCTTCTACCAGCCGAAGCTGTCGCTTTCAACCGGTGCGGTGCAAGGCGTCGAAGCGCTGATACGCTGGAATTCGCCGGAGCGCGGGCAGATCATGCCCACCGAATTCATTCGCTATGCCGAAGAATCCGGTCTGATCGGACACCTTGGCCGCTGGGTCATGCAGACGGCTGCCATGCAGGCCGCCCGCTGGAAGGCCGACGGCCTCAATCTGCGCGTGGCGATCAACGTCTCGGCGCGTCAGCTGGTCGACACCGCAGTGGTCCGGCATTTCGCCGAAGCGCTTCAGAAAGCGGGGCTCGAGACATGCCTGCTCGACCTCGAACTCACCGAAAGCTGCCTGATCGAAGATGAAGCCGCCGCGATCGAGCTGATTACGCAATTCCGCCAGCTCGGCGCCCAGGTTCACCTGGATGACTTCGGCACCGGCTATTCGTCGCTGTCGCAACTCGGACGGATTCCGCTCGATGTCATCAAGCTCGATCGCAGCTTCGTGCGCTCGATCAACGAGAACTCCAAGGCCCAGGCGCTGGTGCGCTCGATGGTCGCGGTGGCTCAGGAACTGAATTTCAAGGTGGTCGCCGAAGGGATCGAGACGGAAGCGGAAGAAGCCTTCATGAGGGGCCTAGGCGTGGAATATGTACAGGGCTTTCTGTACGGCCAGCCAATGCCGGCCGCGGTGTTCGAACAGTGGTTGCGCGACCGGCAGAAGCTCAGGCTGATCGCCTGAGCTTCCGCCCGGCTCAGGCTATGCTGGCGCTAGTCTGCCGCATCACCGAGGTGCGGCGGTTCTGCAACATGACGAGCCGCTCCATGAAGGCCAGATCCTTCTCTTCGATCGTGAACGCGGCCTCCACCCAGTCCTCGGTAATCTCCATCAGTTCGGCACGCGAGAGCTGCAGAACCCGCTGGCGCGCCCGCAGCATGGCGCGGATGCCGTTCATCTTGGGGCGCAGCGTGTCGATGAAGGTACGCGTCGCCACATAGGCCTCGCCCGGCTCGAACAACTGGTCGACGAGCCCCTTGCCCGCATACCACTCCGCCGTATGCGACTCGCCGACGCCGATCAGCTCTTCCGCGAGGCGCATGCCGGCCTTGCGCGCGACCAGCGAATAGCCGCCCATACCCGGGAACAGGTTGAACGCAATCTCCGGAAAGCCCATGCGGGCGTCGTTCTGTGCAAGCAGGAAATGATGCGCGAGCGCGGCTTCGAAACCGCCCCCCAGTGCGGTCCCCTCCACCATGGCAATTGAGATGGCGCCGGTATCGAAACCGCGGGCTGCCGCATGCACGCAATCGACACAGGCCCGGGCATACGACATCAATGCCTGACGCCGGCCGCCGCGGATCGTCTCCGCGAAGAAGTCGAGATCGCCGCCGACGTTGTAGATCGACGGGATCAACGAGCCTGTCACCCAGAAATCGATCGGCAAGCCGGAATCGCGCGCGGCCTGGGCAAGGCTAAGAATATCGTGCACCAACTCAAGGTTAAAACAGGGACGTGGTTGCGCACGCAACATCATCCACATGACGTTGCGGCCCTCCTCGTAGTAAGCGGAAATCTGTGACAAATTGCCGGCTTCGAGGAACGGACGGCAGGCGTGATGATTGTGAAGATTCATTTTGATCGGTCCTTTTAGGTTAAACGGCGGTGAAGCACGTCGAGCCTAAAGCAGACATCAATCAGGTGGGAGCGGGTTGCCTAACGGACGAACACAATTTGTCCTTGAAAGCCCGTGGCACGGGGCTCTCCGAGGAGGTCTGAAACGCGAGCAGTCCGAAATACGCAAACGATTGCCCGTGAAAAAGCGCACCGAAAATGGGGTGTCAAAGCCCATCGGCAACGCATGTGCGTTCTAATACGGAATTTATTGCCGGTGATGAAGCCGAGGGTAATTATTTACCGCCAGGTAATCCACTCGAAAATACTGCTTGAGGTTGTTGCGGAGCAGTGATCCCGCAGACATGCCGTTGTTATTGCAGATGCCGGGCCCAGCGCTCGACCTGTTCCGCCGGCATGCCGATCGCAAGCGCTGCTTCGCCAATCTGCTGCCAGGTGGCCGGATCGACCGGCACGCCCTGGGTCTCGCGTTCGGCCCGCATCGCACGCTCCGGTTCGCCCGGTGCCTGGATGCGTTCAGTACCTGTGGCAAGCGGCGAAGCCTTCACCCATTCGACAAACGCATCGGCTTCGGCCTCGGCGTTCGGCGCATCGAAGGCCACAGGATTGATGATCACCGACAGCATGCAGTTGATGATGGCGTTGTTGGTACCGAGCGTATCTGCATGAGTCGTGAAGCCGCCGGACAATGCGCCACCAAAGATCTCGCACATCGCCGCCAGACCGAAGCCCTTGTGACCGCCGAACGGCAACAGCGACCCGCCAGGTGGCTCGATCATCGCTTTCGGCTCGATCGTGGCACGCCCTTCGTGATCGATCAGCGCACCGGGCGGGACCTGCTTGCCCTGGTTATACGCGACCCGGACCTTGCCGAATGCCACGGCGCTGGTAGCGAAGTCGAGCACCAGCGGCGGCTTGCCGCTACGCGGAAAGGCAGCGCAGAACGGATTGGTGCCGATGCGACGATCGGTCCCGCCGAACGGCGCAACGAGCGGATCGCCCGCCACGTTGACGAAGTGAAACGAAACGAGTCCTTCATGCGCGCATTGCTCCGCCCAGTGACCAATACGGCCAATATGATGCGCGCCGCGCAACCCCACCGCGCAGATGCCGAGGCGTTTGGCGCGCTCGATGCCGTGCTCCATCGCCTCATAGGCGACCACCTGACCGAAGCCTTTGCCGCCGTCGATGGTCAGGACCGCGCCCGCATCGCGCGCCACTTGTGCGTGCAGATTCAGCTTGAGTTCGTCGTCGCGCAACGAGGCCACGTAACGCGGAATCATCCCGACGCCATGCGAATCGTGACCGGTGAGATTCGCAGCCAGCAGATGGTCGGCGACCAGTTCGGCTTCACGCGGCGCACTGCCGGCTTGCTCCCAGATTGCCCGTACGTAGGCGTGCAGCGTTTCGGATGGAATTCTGAGCGGGGACGGGTAGGCAGAGCGGGGATCGGTCATTCGCGGTATGGGTGAGCAGGGTTGGGGTTCAGCACACGCGTCTACAACGCTTCGACGCCGGGGACGATCCGCCCCCGGCGCCACGACTACGGCTTCATGAAGGGGGCCTCAAGGCGCAGCGGCAATCACGTCTGCAACCGCCGCCGTCAGCTTCTTGCCATACGGCACATGCAGGAACTCGTTCGGGCCGTGCGCGTTCGACTTCGGTCCCAGCACGCCGCACACCATGAATTGCGAGTGCGGGAAACCTTCCTTGAGCACGTTCATCAGCGGGATCGTGCCGCCCTGTCCCATGTACGCGCAATCCGCGCCGTAGTGTTGACGCGAGGCGTCGTTAAGGGCCGTCGCGAGCCACGGTGCCAGCTCCGGCGCACTCCAGCCAGTGGCCGCACCGGCGTCCGGCTTGAAGGTGACCTTGGCGTTGTACGGTGGATCGAACTCGAGCAAGGCCTTCAGTTCCGCAACCGCCTTGACCGCATCGAGAAGCGGCGGCAAGCGCAACGACAGCTTGAATGCCGTACGCGGACGCACCACATTGCCGGCGTCGGCGAGGGCCGGCAACCCGGCCGCTCCCGTCACCGACAGCGACGGACGCCAAGTCGAATTAAGCAGCGCCTCTTTCGGATCGGTCGTGGTGGGCAGCACCTGACGGCCATCCTGACCGCATGCCCACGGGATCTTTTTCCAGACGTCGTCACCCAGAATGTGGGCGGTGGCCTCGGCTTCACGCAGACGATCGGCCGGAATCGGAGCATGGAAACCCTTCGGCAGCAGGTTGCCGTTCGATGCGTCTTCAAGACGGTCGAACAGTTGCCGCATGATGCGGAAGCTCGACGGCGTGATGCCGCCGTAGCCGCCCGAGTGAATGCCTTCGTCGAGCACGTGGACTTCGAGGTCGCCCGACACCAGGCCGCGCAACGACGTGGTGAGCCACAGCTGATCGTAATTGCCGGCACCCGAGTCGAGACACACCACCAGCCCCACTTTGCCAAGCCGCTCGCGCAGCGCGTCGACATACGGCAGCAGATCGTAGCTGCCCGACTCCTCGCAGGTTTCAATCAGGCCGACGCAGCGCGGACGCTCCACGCCTTGTGCGTCGAGCGCGGCGAGTGCAGTAAGGCTCGCGTAGATGGCATAGCCGTCATCCGCGCCGCCGCGGCCGTACAGCTTGCCGTCTTCCAGTTTCGGGCTCCATGGGCCGAGGTCGTTGCGCCAGCCGTCGAATTCAGGCTGCTTGTCCAGATGGCCGTAGAGCACGATGGTCTCGGTGCTGCCCGAGCGCGTGGCCGGCGTCTCGAAGAAAATGACCGGCGTGCGGCCAGGCAGGCGGATCACTTCCAGCTTGAGGCCCTTGACCGGCTGTTGCTCGGCCCACTGCGCGGCGTCCGTCACCACGCGGTCGATAAAGCCATGCTTGGCCCAGTCCACGTCGAAGCCCGGGCTTTTGGCGGGCACGGCAATATAGTCGGTCAGCGCCGGCACGATCTCGTCGTTCCACTTGCGGTCCACAAATTCGCGGAGCGTGTCGTGATTGATCTGCTTGGTCTGCTGGGTGTCGTCGGAAATCATGTTGGCTGTCCGGTCGGTCGGTCAAAACGCACATGATAGACCTCTACGCTGCCGGCCTGAAGTCCCCCGTTCGGCCAAGCCGTCGCGCGGCGCTGCAGCATGCCACTGCCGATGCACTACGACCACGCCCCGAGCAGGCAAGCTCGAGTCACGGTAAAGCAAACCGCCGCTGCGCAAATTTTCCATTCGCGCGACAATTGAAAGGTTCCGACTACGCCTGGAGAACCGCGATGGGAACCAGCACGGTCGTCCAGGCCGTAGCCGCAGTCATTGCCTTGGGGCTATATTTCCTGCCGGCCGTCCTCGCCGACCGGCGCAAACGCCATGACCTGCTGACGCTCGCGCTGTTCAACGCGTGCCTCGGCTGGACCGGCTTCGGCTGGCTCGCGGCCCTCTATTGGGCGCTGCAGCCGAACCCGCCGAAGGACGTCGCCACCGAAGTGGAGCAAACACGGCGCGTGGTCAGGATGCGCAACTTTTCCGTGATGCTGGTCCAGCGCGTGCAAAATCGCGCGACACGCAACAAGAACGACCGGTAGGATTTCCGCCAGCGGACCATCGGCGCGGAACGCCGCCGCGTACAGTTCGATTGCCCGCTTTGCTTCACGCGTGAAATAATCGTCCGGTCCGCGCAACTGGCGCTTGAAGATGGGTCACCATCGGGAAACGCGGACCGCGACACCAACCTCGCGAACCGCCGCGCGCCTGGGTATTGCTGCCTCAGCTACATCAGCCGCATCAATCTCCAAGGAGCCCTGCAATGCCTGAACTCGCCAAGCTGCTCACCTTTGGTCTCGTCTCGCTCGGGATGGCGCTCACGCCCGGCCCGAACATGCTCTACCTCGTTTCGCGCTCGATCTGCCAGGGCCGCACCGCGGGCCTGATTTCGCTCGGCGGCGTGGCGCTCGGCTTCGTCTTCTATATGTTGAGCGCCGCGCTCGGCATCACCGCCCTGCTCCTCGCCGTACCGTTTGCGTACGACGCGCTGCGTTTCGGCGGCGCGCTGTATATGCTGTGGCTCGCGTGGCAAGCCGTCAAACCGGGCGGCCGTTCGCCGTTTCAGGTGCGCGACCTGCCGGCAGACAGCCCGCGCAAGCTGTTTGCAATGGGCTTCGTCACCAACCTGCTGAACCCGAAAATTGCGGTGCTGTATCTGTCGCTGCTGCCGCAGTTCATCGAACCGCAACACGGCCATGTGCTGGAGCAGTCGCTGATACTCGGATCGGTGCAGATTGCGTTTAGCCTGACGGTCAATTCGATTGTCGCGCTCATGGCCGGTTCGATCGCGGTGTTTCTCGCCCGGCGCCCCGCGTGGATCCTGGCTCAGCGCTGGCTGATGGGCACCGTGCTCGCGGGCCTCGCGGTGCGCATGGCCACGGAAGCGCGGCGGTGAGCATGTTGCACACACGCCCGCTGGTGGCGGAGGACCTCGATCTGATTTGCCGCCACCGGTATGAGATGTTCCGCGAGGCCGGACGTGAACGCGAGGTACTCGATCGGATGACGCCCGCCTTTCGTACCTGGCTGCAGCCACGCCTCGTCGACGGCACGTATTTCGGCTTTATCACGCTCGACGGTGACACGCCGGTGGCTGGCATCGGCTTGATGGAAATCGACTGGCCGCCGCATCCGCTCCACCCGGAACAGGACCGGCGCGGCTACGTGCTGAATGTGTATGTGGAACCGAGCCACCGGCAGCGCGGCATTGCGCGCATGCTGATGGATCGGGCGGAGGCGGCGTTTAGCGAGCGAGGCTTGCCGTATGCGATTCTGCACGCCACGCAGATGGGACGTCCGCTTTACGAGGGGCTCGGCTGGACATCGACCACCGAAATGGCCAAAGCCGTAGACGCGCCCCCAGCGGCGTGACACCGCAAACGGGCGAACCGGCGCGTATTAGCCCGGATGGACGACGCGGGTGAAACGGCCCACGTGTACCGAACCCGGCGGGATGGAGCGCGGTTCGAGGCGGACCTGCTCCTGCTCGAACATCTCCTGGCGCAGTTCGCCGTGCTCGTCGAACCATTGGCAAACCACCCAGTCACCCGCGGTCAGCGCAACGGGCCCGACGTAGGTGACCGTCATGCGCGGGCTGCCCGATTTGAGCGTGACCACATCGCCCACATTGAGTGGCGCGATTGACGGTGTATCGAATGCATCGAGGGTAGCGGTCAACATATCAATCCCCGGGATGAAAGCGTTGGCTTGTTTGACTCAGTTTTAACCCATTGTCTCAGACGGATGACTGGCAAAAGATTTAAAAAGTTTGCCAAGATTAACAATCGAATTTACGGTCTGCAAGTGATTTTTACTGATACCGTTTTCATACGGCAGGGAATCAGAATACGGTCATCGGCTCGCTGAGTGAAACAATGCTCATACGGCGAAACCCCTAGCTCACAGGGGTTCCGGGCACGTCTCCAGAGGCGCGTCACGGGAACAATTTACGCGGGTCCTAATATGCCAACGTAAAAGATGCTGGGGTAATTTGTCAGACATTGAAATCGTTTTGAATCGTTTCGTTTTATCAGATCAATTATTGTCGAAACCATCCATAAACTGCCAACTCATCCATGAATCTCTCGCGCCGCGAAGCCGGATGCATTAATGCGGTGCAGCGCAATATGCGGGATCGGTCCGCGTATTGCGCGGCCTACCCCGCGCGCCGCAGTGCGATTTGCTGATGCCGCACCAGCAGGACGCTCAACCCGATGCACGTCAGCATCAATAGTGCATTGATGCCGAGGCTGTACTGGAAGGCGTGGGCGTAGGCATGGGGTGTCGCCCGTCCGCCCAGCACGCCGAAGAACGCGCCGCTGATGGCCGCGGTGCCGAAGGCCGAGCCGATCTGCAAGGTCGACGAGGCCACGCCCGACGCCAACCCTGCCTTCTCGGGCGCGACTTCCGTGAGGATGATCCGCATGATCGACGGCAGCAGCAGGCCCTGGCCGACGCCCGCGCAGACGAGCCCGCAGTAGAACAGCAGATCCGGCGTAGGAGCGCGCGTGGCCGACCAGCCGGTCAGCGTGAAGCCCACCGTCATCATCGAAAAACCGAGCGTCAGCACATGCCCGCCGATGCGCCGCACTACCGCAGGCGAGGTCAGCGGCCCCACCACGAAGCCGATCGCAAATGGCATGATCGCGACGCCCGAGGCGAGCGGCGTCCAGTGCAAACCGGTCTGCAGGAAGATGCCGTAGGTCAGGAAGAAGGCGCTGTTGCAATAGAACAGGAACGCGAGCACGAGGCCAAGCGCAAACGCCGGATTGCGGAAGAGTTGCAGATCGACAAGCGGATGGCCGCCGAGGCGCTCGACGCGCCGCTCGGTGGCGATGAAGAGCGCAAACACCGGCACGCTCAAGGCGAACATCGCGAACGTCCAGGCCGGCCAGCCGGCTTCGCGGCCGTGGGTCATCGGATAGATGATGAGCAGCAGCAACAGCGAAAGCAGACCCACGCCCTTCAGATCGACACCCGTGCGCACGGCGGGCTGGTTTTCCGGCACGAACTTCCAGGTGCCGATGAACGCCAGGATGCCGACCGGAATGTTGATCAGAAAAATGATGCGCCAGTCGAGGCCAAACGGCCGGTAGGTGATCAATGCGCCGCCGCCGAGTTGGCCGACGATCGACGAGAGCCCGAACACGAAGCCGTAGAAGCTCATGACCCGGGTTTGCTGGGACAGCGGCACGACCGCGCGAACCGTCGCCAACACCTGCGGCGCCATCACAGCCGCTGCGATGCCCTGCACGATCCGGGCGATCACCAGCACGTGTCCGCTCGGCGCCAGACCGCAGAGTGCCGACGCGATGACGAAACCGGCCATCCCCGTCATAAACATGCGGCGGCGTCCGTACAGGTCGCCGAGGCGCCCACCGGTGATCAGCAGCACAGCGTACGCAGATGCGTAGGCCGAGACGATCAGCTGCAGTTGCGCGTCCGTGGCGCCCAGCCCAGTGTGAATGGCCGGCAGCGCAAGATTGACAATGAAGTAATCGAGCGGCGCGAGAAACGCCCCGACGAACAGCACGGCAAGCGCGAGCCCCTGACGCTCGAAACGCGGCGGCGCGTCGGCCGAGCTGGGGGAGCCCGTGGCGCCAGCCGGGGCCGGGCCGGGAACCGCGAAGGCCGCCGGCGTGGATTTAATGCATTCGCTATTCATGACCATTCGTTCAATAATTAGGCAAAAAAATTTACACGAGCGCGCGCATCGCGACATCCACGATGGCGGTCAGCTCGCGCTCCTCATGCGCCACCCGGCCGAGCACGCGCAGCCCCTGGATAATGCACAGCAGAAAATTGCTGACCGCTTTTTCATCGAGCGTCGAACTGAATGCGCCACTCGCCTGACCGCGGATCACCGCGGCTGCAAGCAGCGTGGCCATGCGGCGCTGGATTGCCGCGATGCGCTCGCGCAGCGCCTCGTCGTCCGCCTGCATTTCCAGCGTGGTATTGGTAATCAGGCAACTGCGCCGCGCCGCCAGCGCGGACGCTGTCTTGGCGTAATGCAGAATGGCGTTGTGCAGCGCCTCCATGGGCGGCAGCGGCGCATTCAGACGCTCGGCGAGCCGGGCAATCGAGCCGTCCGCGTAATGATCGAGCGCCGCCAGCATGATGCCGTGCTTGTCGCCGAACACGCCGTACAGGCTGCCGCGCAATAGGCCCGTGGCCTTGCAGAGGTCGTCGATCGAGGTGGCGTGGTAGCCGTGACGCCAGAACACCTCGCCTGCGTGCTCGAGCACCGTGGACGTGTCGAACTCACGCGGGCGCCCTCGGGCGCTCGTGGTGCGGGTCTTCTTCAAAGTGACGGGCTGGCTCATGGGAGTGGATATTATGACTATACATTCAATAAATCAAGCCTGTTGAGGATGAGGGTTTGAGGGGACGCGTCGGGCCGACTCAACAGAGTTCGAGCGCGGATCTTCCACATCATGGTTGCCGGCGTCCGACCTGAATCGATCTCGATAGTCAGACGGATTAATTTGCAGCCGCCGGAAAAACGTCCGGCGGAAGCCATCCGTGCCATCGAAGCCGCAACGAAGTGCGATGTCGCGCAAGGAGAGGTCCGGTCCTTCCAGATACCGTCGGGCGGCATCGATACGCGCGTTATTGAGGAAGGTCATTGGCGTGACGCCGCACTCCTTCGTAAAGGTCCGGGCGAGATTACGCTCGCTCATGTGGATGCGCCCGGCCAGTGAGGCCACGGTATGATCAGCGTCGAGGTTGTCCAGCATGTACTGCTGCAGCACTGCCGTTTGCGATCCCGGGGCGGCCTGTGACTCGAGCAAAGGACTGAATTGGGACTGCCCCCCTGCCCTGCGCAAATAGACAATCAGATACTTCGCGACATCCAGCGCCATCGCCCGTCCGAAATCATCCTCGATCATCGCCAGAGACAGATCGATTCCCGCCGTTACGCCGGCCGTCGTGTATATCTTGCCGTCCTTAACAAAAATATTATCGGGCTCAATCTTTGCCCTCGGAAACGTGGACGCGAGTCGCGGCACGTCCAACCAGTGTGTGGTCACAACCTTGTTGTCGAGCAGCCCGGCCGTGCCGAGCGCAAAGAGTCCATTGCAGATTGCCGCAACCCGGCGCGCCTTCTTATGTTGAGCTTTGAGCCACTCGCTCAAGGCGGGATCGTCGAACGCTTCGAAGATGCCCAGTCCACCGGGGACAACCACCGTATCGAAGTCCGGACAGGTATCGAAGATAGTTCTATCCGGAACAACCGTCAGGCCACTGGATGAGCGCACGCTACCGCGAGTTGTTCCGATGGTGAGCATTTCATATTCGGACTCCCCCCGGCTTAGCACCTTCACCTCGCCGAATGCATCCTTGGGTCCGGCAATATCGAGCAGCTGAAAGCCTGGAAACAAGACCATGCCAACTTTAATCTGCCTCATCTCGAATCACCCGGTGCGGACCTTCAGATCATCGGTAGCGTGCCCAAACATGCGCTATGCGGAAGCGACTTCCCGCTCGTATCCTTTTAGTTTATAGACCAATCCGGAGGCGAGCCATCCGACAATAAAGATACCAACGATGCAGAAGCCGAGAAGATTGAAGTTATCGTTCACCATGTCGATGAAGTGCCAGAAACTGCCAGAAAAACTAAACGCCTGACTAACAAGTCCAAGAGCCTCCACACCGCCCAGCATCAGTGCAACAGCGGTGGACAACAGAGTAATCGTCAGATTGTAGTAGAGCTTACGAAGAGGCTTAACAAACGCCCACCCGTAGGCACCGAGCATCAGGATTCCATCGGTGGTATCGATAGTGACCATCCCGGCTGCGAATAGACACGGGAACGCGAGAATGGTCCACATCGAAAAACCAGCAGACGCCTGCGATGCCGATGTCCCCATCAGGGCGATTTCGGTTGCTGTCTCAAAGCCCAATCCGAACAGAATACCCAGAGGAAACATCAGCCAGCTCGACCGGATGAGCCGGAACAGAGGCTTGAAGAGCCGCGCGAGGAAGTTGCCCTCGAACTGTGTCAGTCGAAGGTCACTGTCATGGAGTGGGACGCCGCTTTGAGCACGCTTGAATGCACGAAAAATGTCCCAAAGCAGAACGATGTTCACCACGCCGATCGTGACGAGAAAGGCCGCAGACACAAAATTGCCAATGGCCGCGCCCGTTTCCTGGAAGACTTCAAAGCGATGCGTCAAAGCTTTTGTTGCCAATGCAACTGCAGCCGCACCTACAACCACCGTCAGCGAATGCCCGAGTGCAAAGAAGAAACCGACGCTAACGGGACGCTTTCCGTCGCTCATCAGCTTGCGCGTGACATTGTCGATTGCAGCAATATGGTCAGCGTCCATTGCATGCCGCAGCCCAAAGCTGTAAGCAAGAAAAGCCGTTCCCAAAAGTGCGGGCGATGACCGCAGGACAAGCCACGCCCACGTCCACGCCAACAGGTTGATCAGGGCAAGTGTCGCGTACATTGACACGACCTTTCTGCGCGTGGATTCGCCAGCGCCGTGCGTGATTGATGCAGTATTCATGAGGGCGTCCTTTGATGTGGATGACTAGTGTTCCAGGCTACTTGAATTCGGGTGCGCCACATGCCCGGCGGGACGTCGCGCGATCATGACTTCTGCGAGCTCGTTTGCGGACAGGACTCCGCTTGCCTCGACAACATCGAGCAGTGCCTCGAGAAACCGTTCGTAGTAGTCCCAGCGCGGTTGAGTTCCGCACTCGGTGGCCTCCCATCTGGCGATGGCCGCTATCA
>Ga0302314_10000176_pt1 | contig 111894 bp, 95 predicted proteins | sample III_Palsa_N2_3_FD_200533 | JGI IMG/M metagenome (GOLD analysis project Ga0302314, IMG submission 200533) | Peat permafrost microbial communities from Stordalen Mire near Abisko, Sweden - III_Palsa_N2_3 | ecosystem: Environmental > Terrestrial > Soil > Palsa > Peat permafrost | place: Sweden... | reverse complement strand
ACCGACACGAAGATGGTCAGCGTCACCGTCACCGCGAACTCGCGGAACAGCCGGCCGACGATGCCGCCCATCAGCAGCAGCGGGATGAACACCGCCACCAGCGACACCGAGATCGAGATGATGGTGAAGCCGATCTCGCCCGCGCCCTTGAAGGCCGCGTCCATCGGACTCATGCCTTCCTCGACGTAGCGGTAGATGTTCTCCAGCATCACGATCGCGTCGTCGACGACGAAGCCGACCGCGATGGTCAGCGCCATCAGCGAGAGGTTGTCCAGGCTGTAGTTCAGCATGTACATCGCGCCCGCCGTGCCCATCAGCGCGAGCGGCACCGTGACGCTGGGGATCAGCGTGGCCGCGACGTTGCGCAGGAACAGGAAGATCACCAGCACGACGAGCACGATGGTCAGCGCCAGCGTCATCTCGACGTCCTTGACCGCGGCGCGGATGGTCTGCGTGCGGTCGATCAGGGTGTCGACCTTGACCGTCGGCGGGATCGCGGCCTGCAGCCGCGGCAGCGCCTTCTTGATGGAGTCGACCGTCTCGATCACGTTGGCGCCAGGCTGCTTGGTGATCACCAGCACCATGCCTCGTCCGTTGCCGACGCTGTCGGGGGCGGCGGCGCCCGAGTAGGCCCAGCCGGCCGCCTTGTTGTTCTCCGGCGCGTCCACGGCCACGCCGATGTCGCGGATGCGCACCGGCGCGCCGTTCTTGTACGCGATGATGGCGTCGTTCCACGGCTCGGCGTTGAGCAGCTGGTCGTTGTCGTAGACGGTGAACGACTGGTTCACCCCGTCGAGCGTGCCCTTGGGCGAGTTCACCGACACGTTGGCGATGACGCCCCGGATGTCCTCCAGGCTGATGCCCAGCGCCGCGATCTTGGCCGGATCCACCTGCACGCGCACGGCGGGCTTGTTGACGCCGCCGATGTTGACCAGGCCGACGCCGTTGATCTGCGAGATCTGCTGCGCGAGGATGTTGTCCGCGTAGTCGTTGACCTGGATCAGCGGCAGCGTGTCGGAGTGCACGGCCAGCAGCATGATGGGCGAGTCGGCCGGATTGACCTTGCGGAAGGTCGGCGGCGCCGGCAGGGTGGTGGGCAGCTGGCCGGTGGCGCCGTTGATGGCGGCCTGCACGTCGAGCGCCGCGCCGTCGATGGCGCGGTTGAGGTCGAACTGCAGCGTGACCTGGGTCGACCCGATGCCGCTGACGGAGGTCATCTGCGTCAGCCCGGCGATCAGCGAGAACTGGCGCTCGAGCGGCTGCGCCACATTGGAGGCCATGGTCTCGGGACTGGCGCCCGGCAGGCTGGCGGACACCTGGATGGTCGGGAAATCGACCTGCGGCAGCGGAGCGATCGGCAGCAGCGGATAGACCGCGATCCCGATCAGGAAGATCGCGATCGCCAGCAGCGTCGTGCCGATCGGCCGCTTGATGAAGCCCGAAGAAACGCTCACTTCTTCTCTCCCGAAGCAGCCGACGCGCCGGCGGCGCCGCTCGCGGCCGAGCCGGGCCTGGCCAGGACGACGCGCGAGCCCGGCTGCAGCTGGTACGTGCCGTCGGTCACGACCTTGTCGGTGGAGGCCAGCCCCATGTTGGCGGCGACGATCGCGACGCCGTCCTCGATCTGCACCAGCGAGATCGTCTGGTTGCGCACCGACTGTCCGTCCGGGTTCAGAGCGAACACGTAGACGCCGGACTGGCTGCGCTGCACGGCGGCGGCCGGGATCGTCAGCGCGTTCTTGTAGGTGCCCAGGATCAGGCGCACGTTCACGTACTGGCCCGGCCACAGGTTGTGCTGCGGGTTCAGGAAGCTGGCCTTCATCTGCACGGTGCCGCTGGTCGTGTCGATCTGGTTGTTGACGACCGTCAGCGTGCCGGCGCCGAGCAGCTCGCTGCCGTCGCGCGAGAGCGCCTTCACGAACAGCGGCTCGTGCGACTTCGCCATCGCGCGGTTGGTGTCCTGCACGGCGTCGTCCGGGAGCGTGAACAGCACCGAGATCGGATCGATCTGGTTGATGACGACCAGGCCCGTCGTGTCGGCCGCGTGCACGATGTTGCCCGGGTCGACCAGGCGCGTGCCGACGCGGCCGCTGATGGGCGCGACGATCGTCGTGTAGTCGAGCTGCACCTGCGCATACTTGACGGCGGCTTCGTCGGCCTTCACGGTGGCGGCGAGCTGGTTGACCAGCGCCTTCTGCGTGTCGACCTGCTGCTGCGTGGCGGCGTCCTGCTTGATCAGCGTCTCGTAGCGCGTCAGGTCGATGCGCGCGTTGGCCAGCGTGGCCTCATCCTTGGCCTGCGTGGCCTGCGCCTGCAGCAGCTGGGCCTGGTAGGTGCGCGGGTCGATCCGGGCGATGACCTGGCCCTTCCTGACGTCGTCGCCTTCGTTGAAGCCGACCGAATCGAGCTGCCCATCGACGCGCGAATGGACCGTCACCGAGAACGTCGGCGTCACCGTGCCGATGCCGGCGCGAGAGATCGGCATGTCCTGCATCTTCACCGGGACGACCGTGACGGTCACCGCCGCGGGGCCCTGCTTCTTCTTGTCCTTGGCATCGGCGGCGTGGGCCGGGCGTTCGACGGACCACAGGCCGAAGCCGAGGACGGCGGCGGCGACGGCGACGAGGGCCCAGGTGGTGCGGTTCTTGGAGAAGGTCGTGTTCATGGCGTCTGTTCGGTTCATTGCGGCTGCGCGGCGGAGGCGGCGGGAGCGGCGGCGAGGGGGTCGGAAGCGCTCCAGCCGCCGCCGGTGGCGGAGACGAGCGTGATGCTGGCGGCCATCAGGCGGCCACGCAGCTGCACCAGGGTGCGCTGGTTGGTGAGCAGCGTCGCTTGCGTCGTCACGACGTTGATGTAGCTGAGGGTGCCGGCACGGTACTGCGCGATCGCCGACTGTTCCGCCTGCAGCGACGAGCGGACGGCCTGGTCCTGGAAGGCGGTCTCCTGGTCCAGCAGGCGCAGCAGCGCGAGCTCGTCCTCGACCTGCTGGAATCCGCCGAGCACCGTTTCCTTGTACTGCGCGACGGTGATGTCGTACCCGGCCTCGGCCTGCTTCACGCGCGCGGTGCGCAGGCCGCCGTCGAAGATCGTCTGCGCCAGCGCGGCGCCGAGCGACCAGACGCGGCCTGGGGTGTCGAACAGGTTGCTGAGCGCGCTCCCGTTGAAGCTGCCGCTGGCGCTGAGCGTCAGTTGCGGGAAGTACGCGGCCTTCGCGACGCCGATGAGGGCATTGGCGGCCGCGGCGCGGCGTTCGGCGCCGGCGATGTCGGGCCGATGTTCCAGCAGCTCCGACGGCAGGCCGGCCGGCGTGGCGGGCATCTTCAGCGCCAGTGGCTGGCTGGCGGGGACCGCGGCCAGCGTGAACTGCGCCGGCGCGCGGCCGGTGAGCACGGCGATCGCGTGTTCGAGCTGCGCGCGCGTCGCGTCGAGGTCGACCGCGGCGGCCTGGGCCTGCGCGAGCTGAGCCTCGGCCAGCGAGACGTCCGACTGCAGCGCCACGCCGGCGTTATGCTGCGCCCGCGTGAGGTTCAGCGCCTTCGTATAGGCGGCTATGGTGGTGGCATACAGGTCGCGCTGCTGGTCGGCGATGCGCAGCTGCACGTAGTCCTGCGCCAGCGTCGTCTGGATGCTCAGGCGTGCGGCGGCCAGGTCGTCGGCACTCGCCTGCGCGCTCGCCACGCCGGATTCGATCTGGCGGCGCACGCTGCCCCACAGGTCGGGCTCCCAGCTGCCGGCCAGGCCCAGGCTGATGCCGTTGCCCGTGCGGACGACGCCGTTCGTGTTGGTGCGCGCGCGCTCGGCGCCGAGCGTCGCGCCCAGCGTCGGGAACAGCCCGGCACGATCCTCGTCGACGATGGCCTTGGCCTGGCGGTACGTGGCCTCGGCCTGGCGGATGTTCTGGTTGGCGGCCTGCGCGTCCGTCTCGAGGCCGTCGAGCACCGGGTCGCCGTAGGCCTGCCACCAGGCCAGGCCGCTGGCGGCCGGGCGCGGATCGGCGGGCTTCCAGTCGCCCGACTCCTTGTACGCGGCCGGCACGGCCAGCGTCGGGCGCACGTAGTCGGGTCCGACGGCGCAGGCCGACAGCAGCGCGGAGGCCGCCAGGGCAACGAGGGAGAGGCGAAGTGGCATGGCCGGAAAACGAAGACGAAACTTCGGAGTGAGCGGGACAGGCTGCACTCTAGCCCCGGCTCGGGACGCCACGCTGACCGAAGAATGACCGTTTTGTCAGTTTCGGGCCGGCGGCGCCCGAACCCATGACGGCGGCGTCAGAACGAATATGCCAGCCGCAGCCCGCCCCAGTGCCGGCCCTGCACCGTGATCGGCGCCGACAGGTCCTTCATGAGCACGCGCTGGCCGCCACCCATGTCGCGGCGGTAGGTCTGCAGCAGGAAGCGGCGCTCGTTGCGGCCGGCGGCCAGGCCGGTGCGGTCGTTGAAGAGGCGCCGGTTGCGCGCATGCGCCGCGTTCCACACCGCATCGGGCCCTTGCGGCTGCGAGAACTTCAGGTTGTGCGTGGGCAGGTAGCCGTTGCGGTCGACGGCCGCGCAGAACACGACCTTGCGATCGAACGCGAGCAGCTCTTCCTGCACCGGCGGGAACAGCTCGTCGGTCAGCGCGACGAAGCGCGAGGTGACCTGCGCCGGATTGCTGCCCGGCACCGGCTGGTACTTGTCGTCGAACAGGTCGGCCATCGAGATGCGGCCCTGCGCGACGGCCTCCTCGAGCGCCGCCGACAGCCGCGCCGCGCCGCGCTGCACGGCCTCGATGAACGGCGTGTCGGGCGTGACCGCGCCGCAGTCGTTGGTGATCTCGGCCAGCGATTCCGACGCCTTCAGGAAGCTGCGCGTGTTGGCGTTGACGCGCTTGAGCGTGTCCGCGCTGGCGGCCACCGACGTCGCCACCGTGCCCACTTCCGCGGTGACGCCCTGGCAGGTCTCGAGGTTTCGCCGAGTCGCCGCGACGATCTCGTTGACGCTCGCCTCGACCTGCGCCAGCGCCTGGTGGAACGCGCTGTGCTGCGCGGCGTCCTTGTTGTCGGTGATGCTGGCCGCGAGGCTGTCGATGCGCGCGTCGAGCTGGGTGACGGTCGACATGATCAGCTTGGACGATCGCTCGACCTTGGCCGCGAGATCCTTCACGGCCTCGGCCACCACGGCGAAGCCGGCGCCGGCCTCGCCCGCGCGCTTGGCCTCGACCGTGGCGTTGAACGCGACGAGACGCGTCTGCAGCGCGATCTGCGTGATGTCGGTGGCCGCGCCGGCGACGTCGCGCAGCGAGGTGACCACGCCCAGCACGCCCTCGCCGACGTGCGCGACCGCGTCGCGCGCCTGGCCCATCGCCACGCGGCTCGCGTTGCCGCTGGCCTCGATCGCGCGGTTCGACTGCACCATCGCCTGCATGTCGGTGGCCAGCTGGCCGATCTCGGCCACCTGCTGGCTGCTCGCAGCCACGACGTCCTCGATCACGCCATCGAGCTCGGCGGCGCCGCGCCCGAGCTCGGAGGCCTGCGCGGCGATGCCGCGGATCGCGCCCGAGTAGTCCGGGCCGGATTGCAGCGGCGGCATGGCGACGGGCGGCGGCGGGGGCCGGCGATTGAACATGCAGTCTCCTGGTGCGCCGGGCAACGGGCCCGGCGATATTGGTTCGGTCGAGGGCAGTATGCAAAGAAGGCCGACCGACGGCAATACCGGACGCTAGAGCTGCAGTCTCACCTTGCGGATGACCAGCGCCGTCGCGACTAGCACGAACAGCGCGAACGCGACGCTGAAGGCGACGCCCGCGGCGCCATGGTTGAACGCGTCCGGAAAGCCGACGTGCAGCGCGTCCTCGATGCCGACCACCACGAACGGGATCAGGTAGGCGACGAGCGGCTGCGCGGCCACCGGCGCCAGCCAGCGCGTCCAGCGCGCGTGCCCGCGCAGGTCGACCAGGGCGTACAGCGCCGCGAACAGCGCGATGCAGATGGCGGCCGAGTACAGGCACCACGTCGGCGAGGCGTAGATCTTGGAGATCGTGTAGGCCGGTCGCAGCAGCGCGCCGGCGACGATGCACGCGACGATCAGCAGCGCCGCCTGGCCGAAGCGGTGCACGGGCACGCGGTCGTCCGGCCGCGCGAAGAACACGAGGCTGGTGACGACGCCCAGCAGCGTCAACGAGGTCTCGCAGACGAGCCCGCCACAGTCGGTGAGATCGGCCCAGTTCGGATACGCCGTCGCCGGGAACGCGTGGCACAGCGCGTAGAACGCGACGCACGCGGCGGTGGCGCCCAGCAGCACCGCGATGCGCGCGCGTCCCGCGAGGTAGGCCGACGCCGAGATCAGGTACGACCAGCCGATCAGGCCGAGGATGCCCCACCACTGGTGCGTCATCCAGGCCTTGCCGTCCGGGCCGCCGCGATAGGCGCAGCCGAGCACCAGCAGCCCGAGTGCGCCGACCGCGCGCCACGTGTTGCGGCCGCCGGGCGCCGCGCCGCCGTAGACGCCCCAGATGAGATACGTGCAGACGTATAGGCCCAGCGACCACCAGCCGATGTCGAAGGGCATCGCGGCGGGATTGAAGCCGTCCTCGGCATTGACCATGAACAGGCCCAGCACGATCAGGCCCAGCGACCTCCCGAGCACGTGGCGCTGCAGCGCGGCGCCGTCGTCGCCGCGCGCCTGGCGCTGGTTCAGCGCGAACGGAATCGACATGCCCACGATGAACAGGAAGGCCGGGAACACGACGTCGACGAAGCTCATCGCGTCGGCATCGGCCTTCATGTGGCGCGCCCACTGCGGCACGCCGCTGACGCCGGCAAGCTGGTTGACGAAGACCATCACGAGGATCGTGAGGCCGCGGAACGCATCGATCGAGAGGATGCGCTGGCGAGAGAGCGAGGCGATCAAGGGCGGGCTTTCATGAGAGTCACATCGAGTACTTCAGGCCGAGATAGAACTGCTTGCCGTTGTTGTAGATCGCGGCGGGCATGTCCTTCTGCACGACGTACTGGCGCGCGAGCGCGCCGGCCAGGTTCTTCGCGTCGAAGGACAGCGAGAGCTGGTCCGTCAGCTTGTAGTTGACCGACGCCGAGAGGTCGCCCGCGCCGGCCACGTACTGCGGCAAGGCGCTGACGATGCCGGTCAGGAAGTCCGAGCGATAGCTGTAGATCAGCCGCGCGCTGAGGAAGTCGTTCTCGTACCAGCCCTCGGCGTTGTAGGTGTGCTTCGACGAGCCCGCCAGCGGCGCGCCGTTCGAGTCGCGTCCCATCGCGTAGGTGTAGTTCAGGTTGGCGCCGAAGCCCCAGGCGATCGGCTGCTGCCAGGCGATCTCGATGCCCTTGTTCGTGCCCTTGTCGTTGACCGGCTGCGCCACCGTGTACGGATAGGTGGGCGTCGAGACGATCGGGTTCTGCTGCAGGTTGGGCGCCAGCACGGTGGTCTGGCCGTAGCCGATGTAGGACGTCAGGTCCATGTAGAACAGCCCGACCTCGAGCAGCGCCTGCGGCGCGAAGTACCACTCCAGCGAGGTATCCCAGTTGGTGGAGCGCACCGGCTTCAGCTGCGGGTTGCCGCCCGAGCCGGTGCCGTTCTGGCCGTTGAGGCTGACGGCGCCGGCCAGGTCGGTGTAGTCGGCGCGGGTCATCGTGCGCGACGCGGCCGCGCGGCCGATCAGGTTGCGCGTGAAGTCATAGCTGAAGTTCGCGCTCGGCAGCAGGTCGGTGTAGGTCTTGCTGGTCGTCACGTGGATGTAGTCGCCGTTGTGCGGATCCGGATAGACGGTGTCGCCCGGCGCGGCGGCATCCGCACCCTCGTTGTAGTGCGCCACCTGCCGCGTGCGCACGACGCGCAGGCCGGCGTTGCCTTTCCACTGCTCGCCCACGAGCTTGGCCATGCCGTACAGCGCGTCCGTCCGCTCGTCGACGACGAAGCTGCTGGGCCAGGAATACGGCAGCGACGACGCCGGCAGGTTGCCCGGCGCGTTGACGTAGTTCGTGATCTCGGCGGGGCTCAGCTGCCAGATGTTGGTGAGGAACCCCGGGCCGCCGTGAAGCCCCTGGCCGTATCGGTTCTCGACCTGGCCCGCCCATTGCGCGGTGCCGACGCACTGCGTGTAGGTCGCATCGGGGATCTGCGCCTCGCAGCCGTCGTTGTAGTAGTCGAGGACGCTGCGCTGGTGGTTGGTCAGGCGCACGCCGAACTTGATCGCGTCGAGGATGCCGGCCTCGGTCGCGTACTCGGCATCGGACTGGAAGTAGGTCTCCTGGTCGGTCGACTTCACCTTGTTGAGGCCGTCGTAGGCGAGGAACAGGTGCGGGTCGTTGTAGTTGCCGGTGTTCGCGTAGCCGGGGAACGAGACGTCGGCCGGCGTGTAGAGCCCGTTCATCTGGTAGCTCAGGCCCGCGTTGCCGACATTGGTCACGTACGCGTATTCGTTGGGCGTGGCGCCGACGGCCTGCGTCTTGCCGAGCTTGCCGGTGATGCGCAGCTTGTCGGAGGCGGCGAAGTCGAGGTCGACGTCGGCGTAGTAGACGCGCGCGTTCTCGTCGGGGCGGTAGTACTTGTCGTAGTCGGCGACGTAGGCGCCGGTCGTCGCGTAGTCCGGCATCGACGACTGGTTCCACGTCGCCGAGGTCAGCAGGCCGCCGGAGTTGACCTGGTAGGTGTCGGGCAGCACGCCCATGCCGATCAGGGCCGTCTGCTCGGTCTCGAGGCTCGAGTCCTGGTTGGTCTCGGTGAGCTTCGAATAGAAGCCGTTGAAATCCAGGCGCAGGCGATTGGTCGGCTTGAGCTCGAGATCCAGCATCGCGCCCTTGCGCTGCATCGTCATCTCCAGCAGCGTCGCGTTGACGTTGTTGGCGAACGTCGCGCCGTCGAGGCCGGGGTATTGCGCCTGCTTCGCGGCGAGCGCGGCGGCGTTGGCGGCGTTCTGCGCCGCGATCGTCGGGTCGTTGGTGGGATTGGCCACGGGCGCCAGGCCGAAGATGTCCTGCATCGACACCGTGTTGTAGCCGAGGAACTCCTGGCCGTCGCGCCGGTCGTGGCGCTTCTCGGAGAACGCCTGCAGGATCACGCCCAGGGTCTTCGCGTCGTTCTTCCAGCCGACCAGGCCGCTGATCTGCGGGTCGGTCTTGCGCGTGGACGTGCTGTAGGCGGCCGTGGCCGAACCGTCGAGGGTCAGCTGCTTGGTCAGGCTCAGCGGCGAGCGCGTCTCGATGTCGACCGAGCCCGTGGCGCCGCCTTCGATCAGGTCGGCCTGCGAGGTCTTGTAGACCGTCACCTTGCCGACGATCTCGGCCGGCAACAGGTCGTAGCTGACGCTGCGCCCGGACGCGCCGCCGTTGACGCCCTGATTGGCGATGAACCAGTCGGCCGAGCCGACGCTGTGGCCGTTGATCAGCGTCTGCGTCAGCGATGGCGAGGTGCCGCGGATGCTCACGCGGTTGGCATCGGCGTAGGCGCCGTCGCCGCCCGAGTTCGAGCTGATGTTGACGCCTGGCAGGCGCTGCACGGTGTCGGCCACGTTCTTGGCCGGCAGCTTGCCGATGTCCTCGGCGGTGACGACCTCGACGACCGAGTCGGCGCCTTTCTTGTTGGACAGCGACGACGCGTACGACGCACGGATGCCCTTGACCTCGACGGTCTGGACATCCTCGACCGCGGGCGGCACGGCCGAGGCCGCGGGTTGGGGCGCAGTCGCGGCCTGTTGCGCGAAGGCGGGAGCGATCGCTCCGGACATCAGCAGCGCCGCCGATGCGAAGGGGTTCAAGCGAAAGGACATGGCAGCCTCGAAAGGCGGCTACAGAAACTGCGGGGTCAGCGTCTGTCCGCGTCGATGGGGTGGAATGATTTGGACGGCGGCGGTTTCCCGTATGCCAGCGCGCAGAACAGCCACGCGGCGTGCGGAATCCACTGCTCGGTCCAGCGCCAGGAATGCGCCGGTTCGGTCTCTTCGGGCTTGCGGAAATCGATGTCTGATTCGTCGGCGAGGCCGGACGTGATGCCGTTGCACACGCCGCCGGGCGCGTTCCAGAACCCGGGCTCGTAGCGCGGCGGGTTGTGGCCCCAGCCCTGCAGCATGCAGGTGTCGAACGGGTTGGCGCCGAACAGCCAGTCGAGCGCGTGCTGCGCGTATGCGGCGAGTCCGGCGTCGAAGGCGTCGTCGGCCAGATGCAGGCACTGCGCGGCGCGCGCGGCGGTCGCGAGCGAGCCGAGGCGGGCGTTCTCGCCCTGCCACCAGTAGCCGCTCTCGTTGTCGTGCGGCACGAAGAACTGCGTCGCGCCCTCGCGGCCGGGTAGTACGACGTACTGGCGCGGATACCCCAGTGGGTTGGCGGCCGACTGCGTGATCGCAAGCTCGAAGCGCAGGCCGCGCAGCAGCGTCGCGCGGATCTGCACGACCAGCGCGGGCTCGGGCTCGCAATCGAGGAAGCCCATCAGCGCCAGAGAGGGCAGGCCGGCGTCGCTCGCGTGGAAGAAGCTGCGCGTGCGCGCGCGGTCGCACCACCAGAAGCCGCTCGCGTCCTGCTGGTCGACGATCGCGCGGGCGCGCGCCGCGCCCGCGTCACGCCAGCGCGCGTCGCCCGTGCGCGCGAACAGCTCGCTCGCGGCCAGCAGCGCGCAGTAGTCGTCAATGAGATTGTCGGTGTGGTCGTCGAGGAACTCCGCGTTGCGCGCCTCGAGCAACTCGAAGCCGCGGATCGCCGCGGCGAGGTATTGCTCGCGCGTGAATTCGCCATCACGACGCGCACCCGCGGCGCGCGCGAGCGCCGCGATCGCCATGCCACCGCCCTGCCGGAGGCCGGCCCGGTAGTCGGCCGACTTGAGGCCCTTCTGCGTCGCGTACGAGCAGATCTCGCGCTGGTGTTCGTCCTTGCTCCACTTGTCGAACACCGTCGTGTAGAAGAATCCCTCGGGCGACTGCATGCGCACGAGGAAGTCCGCGCCGTGCAGCGCCTCGTCGACGATGCGCTCGTCCAGCCACTTCGACTGCGGCGGGATGCGGTCGCGGCCGGCCAGCAGCGTCCACGTGACCAGCGGCGTCTGCTGCGGGTTCATGAAGTTGGCGTACGACAGGTGCGACAGGTACTTCGAGCAGTCGCCCGACGCGTCGTACCAGCCGCCGTGCACGTCGCGCGGCTCGCGGGTGTCGAGCAGCGGCACGCGGCGGTCGGCGTCGTCGAACAGGCCCGTGCAGCGCTGCGACTTGAAGTAGTGGACGATGTCCGACAGCATCTGGCTGCCGAACAGCCCGTCCGCGATCTCGAACGGCTGCGACTGCACCGGCGGCCAGGTGCCATCGAGCATCACGGCGTAGCGGCCGGGGGCGATGACTTCGCTGAAGTCGGCGTGCGCGAAGTGACGGTCGCGCCATCCGGCCACCGGCGCCGTCGGCTGCGTCATGCCCGCGTGCACGATCGCGCGCGTGCGCAGATCGACCACCGAGAACGCCTGCGGTGCCAGCGGCTGCGTGTGCTGCAGCGTGGCGCGCTTGGCGGCTGAAGGGGCGAAGCCGACGTGATTGAGCAGCACTTGCATGGCGGTCAGTCCTGGGAGGCCGGTGCGTGTCGGGTGAGCCACAGCCGCGCCGCGCCCAGCAGCCCGGCCTGGTTGCCGGCGGAGGCGAGCGCGATGTCGCACATGCGGTGGAACTCGGGGCGCAGGCGTCGCCGCATCTCGGCCTGCAGCTCCTGCAGGAAGGCCGGGCCGCGCGCGGTGATGCCGCCGCCGATGATCACGCGCGACGGGTTGAACGCGAACAGCAGGTTGGTCAGGCCCGTCGCCAGCAGGCCGAACCAGGCGGTGACGACGGCGGCCATCTCGGTGTCGCCGCGGTCGCGCGCGGCGAACACGGCCTCCGCATCGAAGCCGCAGCCGGGCCGCTGGGCCTCGGCGGCGGCGGCGAGCCCGCGTGGCGACGCGTGGTCCTCCCACACCTTGCCGTCGACCAGCATGTAGCCCCATTCGCCGGCCGCGCCGTTCGCGCCGCGATAGAGCCGGCCGTCGATCACGATGCCGCCGCCGATGCCGGTGCCCAGGGTCAGCGCGAGGTAGTGGCGCACGCCGGCGGCGGACCCGGTCCAACCTTCGGCGAGCGCGACGCAATTGCCGTCGTTCTCCACCACCACCGGCACGCCGAACGCGCGCTCGAAGCTCTCCTTGGGCGACTGGCCGAAGTAGCCGGCGATCGCCTCCACCGCGCCGACCAGCCGGCCCTCGGTCGCGTCGATGATGCCCAGCGTCGAGAACGCGATGCCGGCCGGATCGTGGCGCGCGACCAGCGGCGCGGCAACCGTCAGCAGGCGCGCCAGCAGGGCCTCGCCGTCGGGCTCGCTCTGCGTGGCGAGCTGGTCGGAGAACAGCAGCCGCCCGTGGACGTCGACGATGCCGTACTTGACCCAGGTGCCGCCGACGTCGAACGCGAGCACGCGCGGGCCGGTGGACGCGGCGAGGCGGGGGATGGCGGCGGGAATGGTCTCAGGAGTCATGTCTCGGATCGGAATCAGCCTTTGACCGCACCGGCGGCCAGGCCCTTGATGAACCAGCGTTGCGACGCGAAGAACGTCACGAGCACGGGGATCACGCTGACGACGGCCGCGGCCATCATCAGGTCGTAGCGGGTGGCGTGCTGGCCCATGTACAGGCGCAGGCCGACGGGGACGGTCTGGACGTCGGGCGACGACGTCAGCACCCACGCGAAGAAGACCTCGTCCCACGCGAGCAGGAACACGAACGAGGCGGTAGCGATGATGCCGGGCGCGCTGATCGGCAGCACGATGCGCACGAAGGCGCCCAGGCGCGAGCAGCCGTCGATGATCGCGGCCTCTTCCAGCTCGCGCGGGATGGTCACGAAGAAGCCGCGCATGATCCAGATGCTGGCCGGCGTGAACATCGCCGTGTACAGGAAGATCATGCCGTGGAAGGTGTTCATCATCGGCAGGCCGGCGTCGTCGATCTGGATGTACAGCATGTACAGCGGCAGGAAGAACAGCATGCCGGGGATCACCTGCGTCGTGCTCACCGCGACGCTGAACGGGTGGTTGCCGCGGAACCTGAAGCGCGCCAGCGAGTACGCGGCGAGTGCGGCGAGCGTGGTGGCGAACAGCGTCGTGAAGCCGCAGATGATCAGGCTGTTGCGCAGGAACGCGAGGAAGTCGACGTTGACCCACATCTCGCGATAGTTGGACCAGTGCGGCGTGAAGCTCGCGCTGACGAGGTTGCCGCTGACGACGTCGTTGTAGTCCGACAGCGACGCGTAGACCATGAACGCGACCGGAGATAGCGTGAGCGCGACGATCGCCCACACCAGCAGGTTCAGCAGCCGTTCGGTGGACCTACGCTTCATCGGTCATGCTCCGGCGAAACGTCTTCATCCACACGGCCACGAAGGCCAGCATCACGGCCATCATCACGAACGACACCGCCGCGCCCTCGCCGAAGCGCCAGTAGCTGAAGCTCTGTCGCGTGAGCAGCGGCATCAGCAGGTCGCCCCACTCGCCGGGATAGCCCGCGCCCTTGCCGAACATCATCGCGACGATGTTGTACGAGTAGACGTTGTCGATGATCTGGAACATCACCTGGATCACGATCACCGGCTTCAGCGCGGGCAGCGTGATGTTGACGAAGCGCTGCCACGCGTTGGCGCCGTCCAGCCGCGCGGCTTCATAGAGTTCCTCGGGCACGGCCTGCAGCGCCGCCAGGAAGATCAGCATCAGCACGGGCCACGCGCGCCACACGGTCGGGATCACGATGGCGAAGAACGTGTTGCTGCCGATCAGCCAGAACGGCTTGTGGTCCATCAGGTGCAGCACGTCGACCAGCACGTGGTTGACGATGCCTTCGTCGCGCTGCCACATGAAACCCCACAGGGTACCGACGACGTAGGTCGGCACGACCCATGGCAGCATCAGCAGCGTGCGCGCCAGCGCCTTGCCGGGGAAGTCGCGATTGAGCAGCAGCGCCACGCCCAGGCCGATCGCCACCGCGCAGACCGTCACCAGCAGCGAGTACAGCGCCGTGTTGCGCAGCGCGCCCAGCATGCCCGAGTGCACGGGGTTGTTGGCGTCGAACAGCACGCCGCGGTAGTTGCGCAGGCCGACGTAGGGCGCGTCCATGAACTGGCTCAGCGTGTACTGGTTGAGCTTGAGCATCGACATGCGAAAGCCCTGCACGATCGGCACCAGGTTGACGATCACCATCATCAGCGCGGCCGGCGCGAGCAGCAGGTAGGGGAACGCATCGAACCTGCGGCGGCGCCTCGTGCGTTCGCCGCTGGCCGTGCTGACGGTGACGCCAAGCGAACTCAATTCGCTTCCTCCAGCACCTTGTCGGCCTCGACGACCGTGTCGGCGATCAGCGCCTTCACCGCCGGCAGGCTGTACTTGTCGGCGATGCCCGACGACAGCTCCGCAAGCTGGCCCAGGTGCTTCGTGTAGACCGACTCGAGCGGCCCCCATGCGGGAATCGGCGGGTAGGCGCGGCCGTCGGCGGCGATCGCGGTGAGCTTGGCGTAGACCGGATGGCGCGACGTCCACGCCGGATCGTTGGCCGCGTCGATGCGCGCCGGCATCATCGACGACACCAGCGCCAGTTGCACCTGCGGCGCCTTGCCGCCGAGGTACTTGACGAGGTCCCAGGCTTCGGCCTTGTGGCGCGAGCCCTTGAAGATCGCGAGGTTGGAGCCGCCGAAGAAGGTCGCGTGGCCGTGCGGGCCCGCCGGGTACGGCGCGACGTCGAAGTTGGCGCGCACGACGGAGCCGGCCGGCGACTCGAAGATGCGACGCATCAGCCAGGGCCCCGAGAAGATCACGCCGTAGTCGCCGCCGACCCAGGCGCCCTCGAGGATGTCCGAGTCCTTTTCCAGCGCATTCGATGGCACCAGGCCCTCGACGGCCAGCGACGAGTAGAAGTCGATCGCGCGCAGGGCCTGGGGCGAGCTCAGCGCCGAATGCTTCGCATCGGCGGTGAGCACGTCGCCGCCGGCGTTCCAGATCCAGGGCGCGAGGTTGTGGACGACGTTCCAGTCGTTCTTGCCCGCGTAGGCCAGTGCCGCGATGCGCTTGCCCGCGACGGTCGTGCCGTTGATCTTCTTCAGCGCCGCGTGGAACGAGTCCCAGTCGGCGAACGCCTGCTTGGGGTCGACACCGGCCTGGCGGAAGACGTCGGTGCGATAGAACGCGGCGCGCACGTCGGCGTACCAGGGCAGGCCGTAGACGCCCGGCTGGCCGAACACCTGCGTCGTCTTCCACAGCTCCGGGTAGTACGGCGCGCCGTTGCCGACCTCGGCCAGCTGCGCCGCCGACAGCTTCTCCAGGCCGCCCATGGCGGCGATTGCCGGCATCCAGGTGGTGCCGAGCTCCAGCAGGTCGGGCCCGCGCCGCGACGCCGCGGCCGCGGTGATCTTGTTCCAGCCCGATTCCCAGTCAAGCACCGTCACGCGCACCGTCACGCCCGGGTGCTGCGCGAGCCAGGGCGCGAGCAGGGCAGGGACGTCGTGCTGCGCGTTGGTCGTGACCGGCATGACCCACATCGTCAGCTCCACCGCGGTGGTGCGACCTGCCGCCGCCGCGAGCAATGCGCCGACCAGGGCTGCGCGCAGGCGGCTCGTCCGGCGTGGGCGGCGCGAGGGCGTGTCGGTGGTTGCGGTGGAAGTCGAGTGCAAGATGTCGTTTAAATCAATTTGTTTGCATTATCGAGTCGACGTCGGCGAGGGTCAAGCACGTCCTGCTGAGGGTTTACACCCTGCGGCGGAGGGTGCCGCGTCCCGACTCATCCTGCTGCACGGCGCGTCGTTATCAGGCCAGAATGCAGGCTGCACCCCAGGGCAAATGGACGCCGGACGCGCCTCGCGCTGCAGGCTTTCATGCGGAACTCCGCAAAGCCCGAGCCCACGACCGCAGGTTGTTCGGACTCGAAGACTCGATCGCCACGCCACCGCGAAATTGACGGCGCTCTGCCGCATTCGGGTTGTCGATCATTACTTCAATTTGATTATGTTAATACACTCGAATCCCGATCGGTCATCATGTCTGCGGTGAACAAGCCTCCTGTCGCCAGCCTGTCCGGCACCAATCTCGAATTCGCCCGGTCGCACAACCGGCGCGTCGTGATGGAAGCCATCCGCCTGCACGGGCGGCTGACGCGGGCCGACATCGCGCGCCTGACCGCGCTGACACCGCAGACCATCTCCAACATCGCGAGCGAGCTGCAGAAGCTGGGCTTCCTGAACGCGCTGACGCCCGAGCGCGGCACGCGCGGCCAGCCGGCCACGCCGTTCGTGATCAATCCGGACGGCGCGTATTCGATCGGCCTGCAGATCGACCAGAACATGATGGTGGCGGTCGTCGTCGACCTCTCCGGCAAGATCCGCGGCCGTTGCACGCTGGCCGTCGACCATCCGACGCCCGCGCAGGCGCTGCCGCTGGTGCGCGACGTCGTCGAGACGCTGCGCAAGTCGTCGGACGCCGACTGGAGCCGCGTGCTGGGGCTCGGTCTCGCGGTGCCGGGGCCGTTCGACGTCGAGGGGCTCAGCGCCGTCGGTCCGACCGCGTTGCCGGGCTGGCAGGACCTGTCGATCGCGCAGCAGGTCGGCGCGGCCATCGGCCTGCCGGTGATCATGGAGAACGACGCCACCGCCGCCGCCATCGGCGAACGCCTGCACGGCGTCGCGCGCACGTTCCGCAGCTTCACCTACCTGTTCATCGGCACCGGCCTGGGCGCCGGCATGTTCCACGACGGCCACCTGTACAAGGGCTCGGGCCACAACGCCGGCGAGATCGGCCACATGATCGTCGTGCCCGACGGCCGCCAGTGCCCTTGCGGCAACCGCGGCTGCCTCGAACGTTACGTCTCGCTGCAGGCCGCGTACGAGGCGCTCGAGATCGGCGACCTCGCGCACGCCACGCCGCAGATGCTGCTCGACCCGAGCCCCGCGGCGCGCGCGCGCCTGGACGGCTGGCTCGACGAGGCCGCGCAGCGGCTGCGCCAGGCCGTCAACATCCTCGAGTCGATGCTCGATGCCGAGGCCGTGGTCATCGGCGGTTTCCTGCCGTCGTCGGTGCTGGCCTTGCTGATCGAGCGGCTCGAACCACTGCACACGTCCGTCGCGGCACGCCGCAACCGCCAGACGCCGCGCGTGATCGCGGGGCTGGCCGGTCATGACACGGCCGCTCTCGGGGCGGCCGCGCTGCCGATCTTCGACGAGCTCAATCCCAACCTGGGCGTACTGCTGAAGGCGGACGCGCATGGGTGAACTCACGCTCTCTTCTTGACGATTTCGGGCTAGTCCAATTCTTATTGGGCATTGCGAACCGGTCGGCGCTTCGGGGTGCCGACCGGCTTTTTTTTTGATGGCCGGTGTCAGGTCTTGCAGTGCAACGGTGTCAGGTCTTGCAGTGCAAACGTTGCAGTGCAAGACCTGACACCGCAGCCTGCAGGCAAAAAAAGAGGTGAGCCGAGAGACGCGGCTCACCTCCACCCACCGGACTGGAACAGCGCCCGCTATCGACTTCGGGCGGGCGGACCCACTCGTCCACCGTCGTTCCAGATGTCGCGAGCGGGCCCTCAGGACTTCCAACCCGCTCTCCGCGCGACATGACACCAATGTACTACCAGTGGCTTTGGTGGTTACTAGTGCTTACCCGGAAACACCTGCGAATGCTGGGCTTGCATTGGTCTGCAGTCCCGCGAACGGGCGCGCCATGCGCGAAGGGCGCGGCACCTTGCGGCACCGCGCCCTTCGCCCGGGACAGCGTCGAATGAACAGGTTCAGAGCGAGAAGCGGAATCCCGCGTAGAACTGGCGGCCGTTCGAGTAGAGCGCCTCGGGCTGATTGCGGTTTTCTCCGTAGTACTTCAGGGTCGGGTTGTTGAGGTTGAGCGCGTCGAAGGTCAACGTGAATTGCTGGTTGATCTTGTATTCGGCCGACAGGGCGAGGTTGCCGACGCCGTCCTCATGCTGCGCGAAGCTGGAGTTCAGGCCCGCGAGGAAGCTGGAGCGGTACGTGTAGGCGATGCGCGTGCTGAACGTGTCGTCGTCGTAGTAAGCCTCGAGGTTGTAGGTGTTCTTGGAATTGCCGACCACCTGGGCGCCGGTCGAGGTCCTGCCGTCGGTGAACGTGTAGTTGGCCAGCGCGCCGAAATTGCCCCAAAGCGCCTGCTGGTAGCCGAGCTCGAAGCCCTTGTTGCGCGCGGCGACGTTGACCGGCGAGGTGATCTGGTAGGTCGCCAGCACATGGTGCGTCTGGTCGAAGAATTCGACCGGCGCGGTGCCGTAGTCGACGTAGGACGTGATGTCCATGTAGAACAGGCCGATCGACAACAGCGACTTCGGCGCGAAGTACCACTCCAGCGTGCCGTCGTAGTTCGTCGAACGCACGGGCTTCAGGTCGGGGTTGCCCCCGCTGCCGGTGTGCAGGGTGTCGTCCAGCGACACGGCCGTCGCGAGCGCGCTGTAGTCGGCACGCGCCATCGTGCGCGCCACCGCCACACGCGCGACGAGATCCTTGTTGAGGTCGAACTTGAAGTTCGCGCTCGGCAGGAAATCGGTGAACGTGTGCTCGATGAGCGTCGGCGTGTACAGGCCATGCGAGTTGTCGGCCGGCGTCAGCACGACGCTCGGGTCGTTGTTGGAGAAGTTGGACAGCGAGCTCTGGCGAGTCTGGACGATGCGCAGGCCGATGTTGCCGCGCCAGTGCGTGCCGGCAAGGTTGGCCATGCCGTAGGCCGCCGTGTCCCGCTCCTTCACGCTGAACTCGGCGGGCCAGTTCTCGGTGCTCGCGAAGCCGCCGTTGTTGACGTACTGATTGGCCCAGGCCTCGATGGCCGGACCGCTCAATTGCCAGACGTTCGTCAACGTGCCGGAGCCGGCGCCGAAGCCGGCGCCGAAGTTGCCCGGATAGGTGTCGCCCGCCGTCCAGGCCGGCTTCGGCGCGCTGTCCGAGTTGTCGCACGGGCCGGGCAAGAATCCGCTCGGCGGCTGGCAGCTGTCGTTGACGGGCCAGCTCGTGTGCCGCTGGTGCTGCACGTAGCGCATGCCGAACTTGGCCGACTCCCAGATGCCGGAGTCGAGCGCGAGGTCGGCGTCCAGGCTGCCGTACTTTTCGCTGTCGTAGGTGAAGACCTGGTCGTGCGCCCCGCCTTCCGTGAAGGCGCTCGTGTTGAAGTTGGAAACGTCGGCGCCAGGGAACGACAGGTCGGCCGCGCTCATGCCGTGGAGCGCGTAGTTCATGCCCACCGTGCCGTCCCGGCCGATGCCCGCGAAATAGTCGTATTCGTTGGGCGTCTTGCCGATGCCGTGCGTGTAGCCGATGTCGGACGACAGCGTCAGGTTGTCGGTGGCGCGCAGCTTCGCGGTGAAGTCGCCGTAGTAGGTCTCGGCGCCTTCGTTGGGCCGGTAGAGCGAATCGACCTCGGCCGGCACCGCGAGCGTCAGGCCGCCCGGGCCCGCGTTCGCGATGCCCGCGGCGACGGTGGCCGGCGACCAGTTGGCGGCCACCAGGGTGTTGTTCTTGACGGTGTAGGTGTCGGGCGCGGTGACTTGCACCAGATTGCCCGGCGCGCTGTAGAAGCTGCGGTTGTAGTTGCTCGCGTTGAGCTTCGAATAGAAGCCGTTGGCGTCCAGCGTCAGCGCCTGTGTCGGCTTGATCTCGATGTCCACCAGGCCGCCGGTGCGCTTGCGCGTCTGCTCGAACAGCGCCGAGTTGATGCCGTCGGGCACCTCGACGCCGGTGAGGTCGGGATGCGCGACGGCGGCCGCGTCGGTCGGCGCGATCTGGTAGTAGCCGAACATCTCCTGGCCGTCGCGGCGCTCGTGGCGCGTCTCGGAAAACGCCTGCAGCAGGACGCCCATCGTGCCGGCCTCGTTCTTCCAGTTGGCGAGCGCGTTGAGCTGGGGATCCGTCTTGGCGGCAAGGTCGGTGTAGATCGCCTGTGCCGAGGCCTCGACCGTCAGGGGCTTCTTGAAGTCGAGCGGCTTGCGCGTCTCGATGTTGACGGAGCCGGCGACACCGCCTTCGGGCAGGTCGGCCGTCTGGCTCTTGGCGACGGTGACCGAGCGGACGATCTCCGACGGCAGCAGCGAGTAGCTGACGCTGCGGCCGACGACGCCTTGCTGGTCGAGGATGAACCAGTCGCCGGAGGCGACCGCGTGGCCGTTGATCAGCGTCTGCGTCAGGCTGGGGCTGGTGCCGCGGATGCTGACGCGGTCGTTCTCCGAGAAGCCGCCTTCGCCGCCGGCCGACGACGCGATGTTGACGCCCGGCACGCGCTGGATCGCATCGGCGACGTTCTTGTCCGGCAGCTTGCCGATGTCGTCGGCCGTGACCACCTCGACGACCGAGTCGGCGTTGCGCTTCTTCGCGAGCGAGGCCTCCAGCGACGCGCGCAGGCCCGTCACCTCGACGCGCTGCACGTCCTGCTCGGGCGCGGAGGCCGCCGACGCCGGCACGGCTGCGGCCGTCGCGGCCTGAGCGAAAACCTGCGCCGGGGCGAATGCACCAAGCAGGGCCAGGGCCGCGGCAGCGGCGATCGGGTGTCGTTGGAGGTTCATTCGGTGTTTGCTCTCAAATCAAATGAGTTGATTTAATGAATGATACGGATCCGGCTACAGGACGGTTCGCTGGTTTTCACTGATCTTTCGCAGGGCAGACAGACGCAGCAACGCGATTCGCGCACTCGGGCCGTCGCGCCACCGACGATTCGTCGGCGCGGCCTCGTCAACCCGCGACAGACGGAACAAATCGCGCCCCGTGCGGCCCGCAGCCGCCGCGTTGGGCGACCCGACATGGATCAGCGCCGCTATGCTTGAGTCAGCGGCGCGCGCGTGCGCGCCAGGGCTGCGTCCACGACCTCATGACCCCGTCTCTTCCCGCAATCGCCGAATGGCGTGACGTCACCCGCGACGTCTTCGACAACGAGATCCTGCCGCGCAACGAGCCCGCGATCCTGCGCGGACTGGTCGCCGGCTGGCCCGCCGTCACGCGCGCGCGCGAGTCGTCGCTCTCCATCGCGAAGTACCTGGCGGCCCTCGACAACGGCACGCCCGTCGACGCGCTGATGACGCCGCCCGAGGAAGAAGGCCGCATCTTCTACGACGCCTCGATGGCGGGTTTCAACTACCTGCGCACGCTGCAGCCGGTGAGCCGCGTCCTCGAGCAGGCCCTGCGCTACGCGCAGTTCCCGCGCGCGCCCGCGGTGGCGGTGCAGAGCGCGCTGATCGCCCGCTGCATGCCGGGCTTCAAGGCCGACAACGTGCTGCCCCTGCTGGACGCCGGCGTCGAGCCGCGCCTGTGGGTCGGCACCGCGATCGTCACGCCGGCGCACTTCGACGAGTCGCACAACATCGCCTGCTGCGTGGCCGGACGCCGGCGCTTCACGCTGTTTCCCATCGAGCAGATCGACAACCTGTACGTCGGCCCGCTCGATCACGCGCCCACCGGCACGCCGATGTCGCTGGTGGACTTCGCCAAGCCGGACTTCGAGCGCTTCCCGCGCTTTCGCGAGGCGCTGGCGCACGCCCGCGTGGCCGAACTCACTCCGGGCGACGCCATCTACATGCCGCCGCTGTGGTGGCACCACGTGCGCTCGCTCGAAGCCTTCAACATGCTGGTGAACTACTGGTGGATGCGCGCCGCGCCCGGCCATGCGGCGCCGCCCTCGGCGCTCGACGGCCTGCTGCACGCGGTGGCCACGCTGCGCGGCCTGCCGCCTGCGCAGCGCCAGGCCTGGCGCGCGCTGTTCGAGCACTACGTGTTCGACACGGAGCGCGACGTCGCCGGTCACATCCCGGCGGAACGCCGCGGCGTGCTGGGCGACCTGTCGACCGAGCAGCATGCGCAGTTGCGCGCGCTGCTCGTGCAGCGGCTGGGTCGCTAGCCTTCAGCGACTCAGCTTCTGAGCCAGGCGAGTGCGCGCCCGTTCGTGCTCCTGGGCGGACATCGTTCCGAGAACGCCGTGCCGGTCGGCGGGGATGTGGCTCGTCACGTCGCGCTCGGTGTCGAACACGTAGTGCTCGAACAGCGCGCGCCACGATTCACGCTGCGCGGGCGGCAGGCCACGCAGCGCGGCCGCCACGTGCAGCAGCGCGTCGAGTGCGAACGGCGGCGTGGCGTGTCCCGGGGCCGGCAGCAGCCACCAGTAGTTCACCAGCATGTTGAAGCGCTCGAGGGAGCGCACGTGGTGCCACCACAGCGGCGGCATGTAGATGGCGTCGCCCGGAGCGAGTTCGGCCGCGCGGGCGTGCGCCAGCGCCTCGCGAAAGCGCGGGAAGCGCTCGAAGTCCGGCTTGGCGAAGTCCACCAGCGACATGGGCATGCCAGCAGGCGAGTGATCGAGCGGGCCGACGTACAGGTTCGCGACCTGCGCCGGCGGGAACAGCGTGAAGCGCCGGCGTCCGGCCACGCAGCAGGCGATGTTGTGCGACTCGTCGAAGTGCGCCGGCGTGACGATCGCGGTGCCGAACCACATCAGCGGCTGGACGCGCGCGTCGACGAGCGGCATCGCGTTGTCGGCCTCGAAGCCCGGCGCGCACTCGCGGATGCGGGCCGTCTGCATCGCGACCGCCGGAGAGCGCTCGAACTGCGCGTAGCGCAGCACCTGCTCCAGCACCTGTGTGACCGTGCGCCGGCTGCGCAGGTAGTTGAAGCCGCCCATGGTCGCGTCGTAGAAGATGCGCCCTTCCTCTTCCGGCGGCGTCATCAGCGCGGTGGCCGGCGCGCCGGTGTCGAAGTCCGCGAGGTACTGCGCGATCGCGACGGACGACTCGCGCGCCCGCGCCACGGCAGGCCAGTCGCCGACCAGGCCGCGCAGCACCACGGGCTCGTTGGCGGGCAGGATCTCGTCGTCGAAGACGGCGCGCGTGACGGCGTGCCGTTCGGGAAGGAAGGGAAGCGTCGCAGTCATGATCGTGAGGGGGGCCTCGCGCGCGCGTGACGCGTGCGCAAGGGCCAGCATAGCGGGGCCCGGAAAGCCTCGGGCAAAAAAAAGGACGGCCCGAAGGTCGTCCTTTTCGCGAGGGCCCGCATGCGGCGGGCGTCTCGTCCGGCGATCAGTACGAGTACGTCGCCGTCAGGTAGTACTGGCGGCCGTTCTGATAGATGGCGCGCGGCTGTTCTTCGTTCAGCGCGTAGTACTTCAGCTTCGGGTTGTTCAGGTTGCGACCGTCCAGGTGCAGCGAGAACGACTTCGAGATATTCACGTTCAGGCTGGCCGAGAGGTCGCCGGTCGCGGCTTGCGAGAAGGCGGTTTCGCGATCCAGGCCGCTGTAGAACTCCGAACGATGCGTCCAGCCCACACGCGCGCTGAACAAGTCGTTTTCGAAGAAGCCGCTCAGGTTGTACGTCGTCTTCGAAGCACCCACCAGCGGGTGGCCGTCGGCCGTGCTGTAGGACAGCAGCGTCAGGTTGGTGTCGACGCCGAAGCCACCCCAGATCGGCTGGGTGTAGGCGAATTCCGCACCGTGCACCTTCGCGCTGCTGTTGACCGGGGTGGTCAGCAGGTAGTCGATGGGAATGCCCAGCGGGTGCTGCGAGGTCTGCGTGATGTACGTCGCCGAGGTTTGACCCAGGCTGACGTAGTTCGTCAGATCCATGTAGTAGACGCTGGCCGACAGCAGTGCACGATCGGCGAAGTACCACTCGAGCGACGCGTCGAGGTTGTTCGACGTGATCGGCTTGAGGTTCGGGTTGCCGGCGCTCCCGCTGCCGACGCCGGTGTCCACGGCCGGAGGCGTGAGGCTCGCGGAACCCGCCAGGGCCGTGTAGTCGGCACGCGTCATGGTGCGCGACGCGGCCAGGCGGCCGATCAGGTCCTTCGACAGCTCGAGGCGCAGGTTGGCGCTGGGCAGCGGATCCGTGTACGCGTGGTTCACGTCCTGCGGAAGCCACCAGCCCCAGGCGGAGTCGATCGCGCCGGGTTGCGGGCTGGGAGACGTGGGATCGCCACTGCCTTGCGTCCAGAACAGCACATGCTCGGCGGTGCGCACGAGGCGCAGGCCGACATTGCCCGACCACTTCTCGCCTTCCAGGTTGGCCTGGACGTAGCCCGCGTCCGTCTGCTCGTGCACCGAGTAGTCGAAGCCCGGGTAGTTGCGGCTGGTCGGCGAATTGACCGAGCCGTCGCCGAGGTTGCGGTATTGCGCGTCGAACGCGGCCAGCTGCGCCGGCGTGTAGTACCAGATGTTGGACGGGATCGAACCACCGAGATTCTGGCCGAAGCTGCTCGGGTAGTTCGAGATCGGCGTCGGCCACAGCGACGGATCCCAGCCGCCCAGGGCGCCGGCGTCCGTCGCGCCAAGCGCGTCACGCTTGTGCTGGTTGCCGCGCAGGCCGAACTTGAGCGACGCGAAGACGCCCTTGTCCACGGCGTATTCGGCATCGAGCTGCTGCCAGGCTTCGCTGTCCTTCACCTTGACGTTGTTGGCGCCGAAGATCCAGTCGAGGCCGTAGCTGGCGGAGGTCGGCGTCGCCGCGACGTTCAGGCCCGGGAACGAGAAGCTCGGCGCGCTGTTGCTGCCATTGAGCTGATACTGACCGCCGTTCGGGACCGTGCCCTTCACGTCCGCTTCGAGCACGTCCTGGTTCGGGGTCACGCCCAGCCCCTTCGAGACGCCGATCTTCGACGTCACCTTGAGGGCGTCGGTGACATGGAAGTCGCCGTCGAGGTCCAGGTACTGCGTCGTGGCACCTTCGCCGGGACGCGAGATCTGGTCATAGATGCCGTACTGCACCGGCGTGGTGGTGCCAGCCACGTACTGTGGCGAGAACGAGGCCGAGGTCAGGGTGCTGACGCCGTTCAGCGTGCTGACGGTGTAGCCCGGGTTGGGCGACACGCCCTGGCCCTGGTTGATGAAGTGCGTCATCCACAACAGGTAGTTGCGGTTGAAGTTGGTCGCCTCCAGCTTCGAGTAGAAGCCGTTCAGGTCGAGCGTGACGGCGCTGCTGGGCTTCCATTCGAAGTCCAGCGAGCCGCCCTTGCGGGTGCGTTCCTGCGTGAACAACGCGGCGCCGATCGATTCCGGATACCAGACGTTGGCCAGGTCCGGGTGCGCCTCCGCCACGGGGCTGCCGGGCTGGATCTGCTCGTAGCCGAGTTCCTCAACGCCGTCGCGGCGCAGATGGCGCTTCTCGTAGAAGACCTGGCCCAGCACGCCGAAGGTGCCGGTGTCGTTCTTGAAGTTCATCAGAACGTTGGCCTGCGGGTCGGTCTTGGACGGCAGGTCGGCGTAGACCGCGCCGACCGAGGCGGTCAGCGAGAACGGCTTCTTGAAGTCGAGCGGCTTGCGGGTGATGATGTCCACGGTGCCGACGACTCCGCCTTCGACCAGGCTGGCTTCCGAAGACTTGTGGACAACGACGCTGCCGACGATTTCCGACGGCAGCAGGGTGTAGCTGACGCTGCGGCCGACCGCGCCGGTGCTGGTCTGATCCAGCGCGAACCAGTCGCCGGAGGCGATGTTGTGGCCGTTGATCGTGGTCAGCGTGTAGCTGGGGTTCGTGCCGCGCATCGACACGCGGTCGCTTTCGTCGAAGCCGCCTTCGGTGGCGCCGGCCGAGCTGATCGTCACACCGGGGATGCGCGCTAGGGAGTCGGCGACGTTCTTGTCCGGAAGCTTGCCCACGTCCTCGGCCGTGATGACTTCGACGTGCGACTCTGCGTTGCGCTTCTGGCTCAGCGACTGCTGCAGCGAAGCCCGGATGCCGGTGACTTCAACCGTCTGCACTTCGTCCTTCAGCTTGGGCGCCGAAGCCGCCGAGGCGGCCGGCGCAGCCGCAGCGGCAGTCTGTGCAAACGCCGGCGCGGCAACCGCTCCGGCAATCGCGACCGCGGCAGCGGCGGCAATGGGCGTAAGTTTCGTCTTCATGGGGCTCCTCTTTTCGGATGGCAGCATTTCTTCGGGAACGCGGCCGGTTGGGGTTGGGTCGTGCCGTCTCTCCATGAGCTCAGACGGTGCACCCTCGGGCTAGAAACCTGGTATGCGATAAGGTAGTACCACTGTACAACCAGTCTAGACCAGTGCTCTATGCGTTTACCCTCATATTGCGTTTGGGCAACACGGTGTTTACCAGCTGAAGTCCCGCGTTTTGATGGTCCGAACGGGCGCGGTGCCGTGGTTCGCCCGGCTGGTGCAGCTGACTGTTATTTGGTGCCTGAGTGGTATGCTATTCGTGCCGTGACCCGTGGCCGCGCCGACCAACCCCGTCAGGCGTCGGCTCGCCGTCACGCCCCCGACAACACGAATAAGGGCACGCAATGAGCGCGCTGGCACAACTTCTCAACACGCTGGATCCCGACGGCAGTCAGCCGCTTTACCAACAGCTCCAGCGCGCGCTGCGCGAGGCCATCGAGAAACGCGTCCTCGGGCCTGACGACGCGCTGCCGTCCGAGCGGCAGCTCGCGGCCGATCTCGGCGTCTCGCGCATCACGGTGCGCAAGGCCATCCAGGGCCTGGCCGACGAGGGCTTCCTCGACCAGCGCCAGGGCTCGGGCAACTTCGTCTCGACGCGCATCGACAAGAACTTCGCGAAGCTCACGTCGTTCTCGGAGGACATGCGCGCCCGCGGCCGCACGCCGCGCAGCGAATGGATCAAGCGCTCCAGCGGAACGGTCACGCCGGAAGAGGCGATGAAGCTCGCGCTGAGCCCGGGCTCGCTGGTCTACCGCTTCCATCGGCTGCGCTACGCCGACGACGCGCCGATGGCGCTCGAGTACGCGACGCTGTCGGCGGCGGCGCTGCCGTCGCTGGAGTCGGTCGACAACTCGCTGTACGACGCGCTCGAGCGCGCCGGCAACCGTCCGGTGCGCGCGCTGCAGCGGCTGCGCGCGCTGCTGCTCAACGAAGAACAGGCGCGCCTGCTCGATGCGGATGTCGGCGACGCCGGCCTGCTCGTCGAGCGCCTGGGCTACCTGCGCGATGGCCGCGCGATCGAGCTGTCGCAGTCGATCTACCGCGGCGACACCTACGATTTCGTCGCGGAGCTCAACGCGTCCTGAGCCGCGGGTTCAAGGACGGCCGGGCATGACGCCTGCCCGGCTTGGCACCCGCGTTTCCGAGGGCGATTCCTTCGTCCCGCAACCCGCGTGGCCGGCGCTGTCCGCGTTTTTAGGACAATGGCTGACTTTTTCCTTGCGCTTGGGGCGCCGCCCGCGTGCATCCGTGAATTCCCCCTTCCTCGTTCGGCGCAGCGTTTCCCTTGGAACTGACATGAGAGCTACCTCGCGCGCCGTGCTGGCGCTGACCCTTGCCGCCGGCCTCAACGGCGCGATGCCGACGGCGTTCGCCGCCAGCGCGCCCGAACCCGCCGCGTCGCAACCCGACAACGCCGTGCCGGCCGCGTTCGCCGCGCCGTTCAACGCCGCCCAGGACCTGCTCAAGGGCGGCGACGCCGCGGGCGCGCTGGCCAAGCTCAAGGAAGCCGAGGCCTTGCCCGACCAGACGCCGTACGAGAAGTACCTGCTGCTGCGCGTGAAGGCGCCGGCCGAGTATTCGCTTGGTAACAACGCTGCGGCGGGCGCCGATTTCGAGGCCCTGCTCGCCAACCCGCTGCTGCCGGCCGACGACCGCGCGCTGATGCTCAAGTTCGTCGCCGAGATCCTCTACACCAGCGAGCAGTACCCGAAGGCCGTCGTGGCGCTGCAGCGCTACCTCGACGCCGGGGGCAACGACCCGCAACTGAAGGACCTGCTGCCGCAGGCGCAGTACGCCGCCAAGGACTTCACCGCGGCGGCCAAGGGCTTTCGCGCGCAGATCGACGCCACCATCGCCGCCGGTCACGTGCCGACCGACAAGCAGCTGCGCTTCCTGGTCAGCGCCTATCTGGGCGCGAAGGACGACGCGGGCTACGTGTCCGGCCTCGAGCTGCTGGCCATCCACTATCCGAAGCCTGACTATTGGCGCGAGCTGATCGGCCGCGCGCGCGAGGTCGACAACTTCTCCGACCGCCTGACGCTGGACGTCTATCGCCTCAAGGGCCAGGTGCTGGGCCACGTGGACGATCGCGAGCGCGTGAACTATGCGGCGCTCGCCGCGCGCGCCGGCTACCCGGGCGAAGCCAAGAAGGTGCTGGACGACGCGTTCGCGAACAAGCCGTTCACCGGAACCGACCTGTCCGACGCCACCAAGCTGCGTCCCGAGATCAACAAGTCCGCGGCCAACGACGTCGCGCAGGCCGCCGTCAACGAGAAGGGCGCCCTCGCCGCCAAGGACGGCAACGCGCTGGTCGCGCAAGGCCTGCTCGAGACCACGCAGGACAACGCCGCCAAGGGCGCCGACCTGATCGCGCAGGGCATCGCCCGCGGCGGCCTGCGCCAGCCGGAAGAGGCCAAGCTGCACCTGGGCTACGCGCAGGTGCGCGCCGGCCGCGACGCCGACGCGATGAAGACGTTCCAGTCCGTCACCGGCCCGAACGGCACCGCCGCGCTGGCGCACGTGTGGATCCTGTACCTGCAGTCGCGCCAGGCGGCCGCGGCCGCACCGGCTCCGGCCGCCGCAGCGTCGAAGTAAGACGAGCTGCAACGAACGAGGCCCCGATCGCGCTGGCGATCGGGGCCTTTTTCATGGCGCCGCAGCAGTGTCAGGCGCTCTGCTGGAACGCGTCGCCGGCGCTGTCGAACAGCCTGCTGCGTGCGAGATCGGGACGCAGCGCGACACGGCTGCCGGCGGCCAGCGGATCGGCGTGTCCGGGCAGGCGCACGATCACCGGCGCCGCCTGGCCGGCGCACTGCACGTGCACCAACGTGGCGTCGCCCAGCCGCTCGACGAGGTCGACGTGGCCTTCGAGCGCCGGCGTCGCCCCGTCCGCCGCGGCGAGTTCCACCTGGTCGGGACGGAATCCCAGCGTCGCCGCGGTGCCGATCGCGGGCGCGTCGCGTGACGCGTGCGCGCCGAGCGCGAACTCGCCGGCGCCCGCGCGCACGCGCAGGCCGTCGCCATCGTTGGCGCTGACGGTCACCGGCAGCAGGTTCATCTTCGGCGAGCCGAGGAAGCCTGCCACGAACAGGTTGGCCGGCCGGTCGTACAGAGCCATCGGCTCGCCGACCTGCGCGATGCGGCCGGCGTTGAAGACCGCGATGCGCTGGCCCAGCGTCATCGCCTCGACCTGGTCGTGCGTGACGTAGATCATCGTCGTGCCGAGTTCGCGATGCAGCCGCGCGAGTTCCGTGCGCATCTGCACGCGGAGTGCGGCGTCGAGGTTGGACAGCGGCTCGTCGAACAGGAACACCTCGGGTTGGCGCACGATCGCGCGGCCGATCGCCACGCGCTGGCGCTGGCCGCCCGACAAGGCCTTGGGCTTGCGATCGAGCAGCGCGCTGATCTGCAGGATCTCGGCCGCGCGGCCGACGGCGGCCGCCACCTCGGCCTTCGAGCGCTTGGCGAGCCTCAACGCAAAGCCCATGTTCTCGGCCACGCTCATGTGCGGGTACAGCGCGTAGCTCTGGAACACCATCGCCACGCCGCGGTCGGACGGCGACACGTCGTTGACGCAGTCGTCGCCGATGAACAGGTCACCGTCGCTGATCTCCTCGAGCCCGGCGATCATGCGCAGCAGCGTCGACTTGCCGCAGCCGGACGGCCCGACGAACACCATGAACTCGCCGTCGCGCACCTCGAGGTCGACGCCCTTGATCACCTCGGCGCCGCCGTCGTAGGTCTTGCGGATCTGCTTGAGCGTGAGGCTGGCCATGGATGTCCTGGGCTAGATGTCGCAGCGTTGCTGCAGCGGTGGGTTGGGCGCGGGAACGGTGTCGGTCCGCGTCACGTGATCGGCGCGCAGCGCGCGCACCTGGGCATCGACGTCGGCCGGGCTCAGTACCTGGTCCTTCGCCTGGAACACCCAGTCGATGTCCTCGTCGTAGACGCGCGGCACGCCGCCGGTCGGCAACGAGCCGCCGACCGCGAACCACAGGTTGAACGAGATCGTCATCGGCGAGACCGGCACGTTGCGGCCATCGTGCACCGCCACCTGGCGACCGTCGACGAACTCGCGCACTTCGTGCTTCGTGACCTGCATCAGCAGCGTGTGCCAGCCGTCGAACGAGCCGAACTCCTCGTGCGCGGAGTTGTGCGCCTCCCACGGATCGATCTGCACCGTCTGCCACGACACGCCGTACAGCCGCGTCTTCTCGCTGCCCCAGCCGCCGTTCGGGAGGTACTCCCAATCGAGTTCGCTGAATTCGGGATCGAACGCGTGCGCGAGCGGCGCCACCGCGTAGAACGACTCGACGACGGGATCGCCAGCTATGCCCGAGCGCGGCGCATCGCTGAAGCGGATGCGCGCGGCGTACGTGCCCTGCAGGTACTTGCGCTGGTGGCACAGCTGCGCCTGCACGGTGCCGGGGCCGGTGCCATCGGTGCTCGCGGTCATGCGCAGCACGCGGTTGCCGGGCTGCAGCGGGTCGTCCAGCAGCGCGATGGCCTCGGCGCTGAAACGTCCGCCGGGCAGGCCGGGATGGCCGACGCCGTCGCGCAGCTGCCAGCCGGCGGCGGCGAGCTCGCCGGGCTGCGCGTACGAGAAGTCGTCGAAGAACAGGTTGGGCGACGTGGCCGCGGCGCCGGCGTTGACGACGACGCAACCAGCCGCGGCGGCGACGAACGAGAACACGGCGATCGCGCGCACGAGGGCGCGCAGCGAAGTCCCCGGAGAGCTCATGTCAGGCGGCGACAGGGGCTGGTTCCTCGTGATGCGGCAGGAAGAACGACAGCACCAGCACGGGCACCGCGCAGGCCAGCACCCACAGGAAGAAGTGCTGGTAGCCGAGCCAGGTCTGGATCTCGCCGCTCCACGTGCCCGAGAGGATGAAGCCGAGCTGCATCACGCCGGTGCCGAGCGCGTAGTGGGCCGTCGTGAAGCGTCCCTTGGCGACCACCTGCATGATGAACAGGATGATGCCGACGAAGCCGAAGCCGTAGCCGAACATCTCGATCGACAGGCCGGCGGCGATCAGGCTCATGTCGGTCGGGCGAGCGGTGCTGAGCCACCAGTAGACGAGGTTGGGCAGGTTCATCGCGATGACCAGCCACACCATCGAGCGCCGCAGCCCCAGCCACGACGTGAAGTAGCCGCCGACGATGCTGCCGCCGACGAAGGCGACCGTCGCCCAGGTACCGTAGACGACGCCGATCTGGTCGGTCGACAGGCCCAGGCCGCCGACGGCGCGGGCGTCGCGCAGGAACAGCGGGCCCACCGACTGGATCTGCCCCTCGCCCGCACGGAACAGGATGATGAACAGGATCGCGAACCAGATGCCCGGCTTGCGGAAGAACTCGACGACGACCTCGGCCGTCGTCTTCGCGATGTCGGCCACCTTGCGCGCCGACTCGGCGGCGCTGCGCGTGTCGGGCAACGCCCAGACGTGGTACGCGGCGAGCGTGGCCATCACGGCGGCGAGCAGCACGAAGACGGCGCTCCAGGCGTGCGCCGTCTCCATCGACTTCTCGAGATAGCCCACCAGCACCAGCACGCCGCCGCGCGCGAACAGCCGCGCCGCATTGAAGAACGCGCCCTGCCAGCCGGCGTATTCGGCCTGCAGCTTGTCGGTCAGGCTCGCGATGTAGAGGCCGTCCGACGAGATGTCGTGCGTGGCCGAGGCGAAGGCGGTGAACGCGAGGATGCCCAGCACCAGCGACACGCTGTGCGGCACGTTGAGCGCCAGCGCGATGAGCCCCAGCGTGATCGCGCCGATCAGCTGGAACGCGATGACCAGCAGCTTCTTGCTGGGCACCGCTTCGAGGAACGGGCTCCACAGCGGCTTGACGGCCCACGCCAGGCCCAGCGCGTTCGTCCATTTCGTGATGATGCTGTTCTCGATGCCGAGATCCTTGAACAGCAACGCCGCGATCGCCATCACGACGAAGAACGGCACGCCCTGCGCGAAATAGAGCGTCGGCACCCACGTGATCGGCGAGCGCTTCAGCGCCGATGTCTGCGTTGCCGGAAGCGGCGCCATGCCGGCGTTCAAAACGGATTCGCTCTGCACTTGCGGTCTCTTTCCTGGCGGTGAAGGGGCTCGGTAGGACAAGGCAGTCTGCCCGCGTTTCACAAGGCGCGAGGAGAGAGGTTCACCGGAGAACGACCCGTGGCTTGCGCGCGCCCTTCGAGCCACGCCTTGACGGCTTCGAGCGCGCCGTCGGCATAGCCCCAGGTGACGACGGACGGGGCCGCGATGTCGAACAGCTGGAACGGGTTCCACAGCGCGAGGTGCAGGTCGGGCCGGGCCGCCGCGGCGCCCGCACCGAAGCGCGTGCGATGGTTGGAGACGAGGACGTTGACGCGGCCGTCCTGCGGGAACGTGGCGGCGGCTATCTCGCGCAGGTCGGCCACGCGCACGAACTGCACGTCGGCGAAGGCGGAGAAGAGATCGGCGACGCGATCGGCCGGCAGGCCGGCCTCGGAGACGCCGTCGCAGTCCACCGAGTCCTGCGTCACGACGCGGATCGCCGCATCGAGCGCGGGCGGTGTCGCCTTCCTGCCGGCGCCGTCGAACGCGGTCAGGCCGCGCGCCCACGCGTCGCGCATCAGCGCGTCGTCGGCCTCGCGCAGCGCGGCGCCGTAGTCGCGCGGCGACACAGGGTAGCGCGCGGCGAGGTCGACCAGCCGCGCCTCGGAGCGCTTGACGTCGGCCGGCAACAGGTCGCCGTCGTGCAGCGCGGCCTCGATCGCCTTGACCGCGGCGGCCTGCTCGTCGAGGCTGCCCTGCGCGAGCGGCATGTCGGCGCCGGCCTGCAGCGCCATCACGGCGCCGACCGCGTGGCCGTACTTTTCGTAGATCGCCTTCATGAAGAGGGCATCGGTGATGACGACCCCGTCGTAGCCGATGTTCTCGCGCAGCAGGCCCGTCAGCACCGCGCGCGACAGCGTCGCCGGATGGTCGGGGTCGATCTGCGGATAGACGATGTGCGCCGTCATCACGGCCGGCGCGGCGGGCGTGTCGCCGTGCGCCTGCGCCAGCGCGCGGAACGGTCGCAGTTCGAGCGCCTCGAGCTCGGCGATCGACTTGTCGACCGTCGGCAGCGCGTGGTGCGAATCGACGTTGGTGTCGCCATGGCCGGGGAAGTGCTTGACGCAGCAGGCCACGCCTTCGCGCAGCGAGCCGCGCATCCACGCGCCGGCCAGGCGCGCGACGGCGTCGGGATCCTCGCTGAAGCTGCGCTCGGCGATCACCGGATTGCCGGGGTTGTTGTTGACGTCGAGGACGGGCGCGAAGTTCCAGTTGATGCCCAGGCTGCGCAGCCCGCGCGCGACGGCCGCGCCGACCTCTTCGCACAAGGCCTCGTCGTCGACGGCGCCCAGCGCCATCGCGGCCGGCGCCTGCGGCAGGAAGGTCGCGCGCACCACCGAGCCGCCTTCCTGGTCGATGCCGATCAGGCAGCTCGGGCCCATGACCTCGCGCAGGTCGGCCGTCAGCTTGCGCACTTCGGCCTCGGTGCCGAGGTTGCGGCGGAACAGGCAGATCGCGCGCACGTGGTGGCGGCGCAGGAACTCCGCGGTCGCGGCATCGAGCGACGTGCCCGGGATGTCGACCATCACGAGATGGCCAGGATGAAAGGGTGCGGCCATCGTTAGTGGGTCAGCGTGACCTTGTTCAAGTGGCGCGGCTTGTCCGGATCGAGACCCTTCGCGCGCGCGAGGGCTTCGACGGCCAGGTAGTAGCTCTGGATCGCCGAGATCGGGTCGAGATCCTCGTGGGCGGCGGCCACCAGCGGCAGCTCGGCGCCGGGCGTGCCCACGGGCGCGGCGACGAGCACGCGCGCGCCGCGGCGGCGCATCTCCTCGGCCAGCGCGAGCAGGCCGGCCTGCGCGGGGCCGCGCGGCGCGAATACGAGGAGGGGGTAGCCTTCCTCGATCAGCGCCATCGGGCCGTGCTTGACCTCGGCGCCGGAGAACGCCTCGGCCTGGATGCCGCAGACTTCCTTGAACTTCAGCGCCGCTTCCATCGCGATCGCGAGACTGGTGCCCCGGCCGATCACGAACAGCTTGTCGGCATCGACCAGCGCGTCGACCAGCGGCGACCAGTCGGTGTACGCGGCACGCTCCAGCACCTCGGGCAGCGTCTCGAGTGCGGCCAGCAGCGGGGCGTCGTTCTGCCAGTGCGCGACGATGCGCGCGCCGGCCACGAGCTGCGTGATGTAGCTCTTGGTCGCGGCCACGCTGGTCTCGGCGCCGGCATGCAGCGGCAGCACCCATTGCGCGGCCTCGGCCAGCGGCGAACCGGCGTCGTTGACGACGGCCACGGTGCGCGCGCCGCCTTCGCGGAAGAAACGCGTCGGCGCGATCAGGTCGGGGCTCTGGCCCGATTGCGAAAAGCCCCAGGACACGAGGCCGTTGCAATCGAGCTGCGACTGGTACAGCGTGATCAGCGACATCGGCAGCGACGTCACCAGGCGGCCCAGGCGCGCCATCACGAGATAGGCCATGTAGTGCGCGGCGTGATCGGAGCTGCCGCGCGCGACGGTCAGGGCGGACCGCGGGGGATCGGCACGGAGTTGCTCGCCGAGCGAGGTGTAGGCGGCCAGGTCGGCCGCCATCAGACGAGCCACGGCCGCAGGGGCTTCGCGGGCTTCGTCAAACATCCGTGAGGTCAATGGAATCTCCTTCTACGATCACTTGGGTCAGGTTCAGGCCGGCGTCGAGCACGCACACGTCGGCGCGCGCACCCACGAACAGGCGGCCGCGATCGGCCAGGCCGAGGAAGTCGGCGGCATTGGTGGCCACGCGGCGCGACGCGTCGTCCAGGCTCAGGCCCATGCCGACGAGGTTGCGCAGCGCCTGGTCCATCGTCAGCGTGCTGCCGGCCAGCGTGCCGTCGGCCAGGCGCACGCCGCCCAGGCACTTGGTGACGCGATGGCTGCCGAGGTTGTAGTCGCCGTCGGGCATGCCCGCCGCGGCCGTCGAATCGGTGACGCAGTACAGGCAGGGGATCGCGCGCAGCGCGGCGCGGATCGCGCCCGGATGCACGTGCAGCAGGTCGGGGATGATCTCCGCGAACTCGGCATGCGCCAGCGCCGCGCCGGCGATGCCGGGCTCGCGGTGGTGGAACTTGCTCATCGCGTTGAACAGGTGCGTGAAGCCCGTGGCGCCGCGCTGCAGGGCGGCGACGCCGTCCTCGTAGGTGCCGGCGGTGTGGCCGATCTGCACGTGGAAGCCGGCCGCACGCAGCGGCGCGATCAGGTCGAGGTTGCCGGGCAGCTCGGGCGCCATCGTGATCAGGCGGATCGGCGCGATCTCGTGCAGCGCCTTGACCTCGGCCACCGACGCGGGCCGCGCGAAGTCCGGCTGTGCGCCGAGCGCGCCGGGATTGATGTACGGGCCTTCGAGATGCACGCCCATCACGTGCGCGCCGCCGCGGCGGTGCGTGCGCACGGCGCCGGCCAGCGCGGCCATCGCCTTGGAGATGTCGCCCATCGGCGCCGTCATCGTCGTGGCGAGCATCGACGTGGTGCCGTGGCGCGCATGCACGCGCGCGATCTCGGCGACGGCGTTGCCGCCTTCCATCGTGTCGAAGCCGCCGCCGCCGTGCACGTGCAGGTCGATGAAGCCCGGCAGGATCAGCGGCTCGGCCGACACGCGCGCCTGGCCCTCGCTGATCGGCTGGCCCTCGATGCCCGCGATGCGGCCGTCGACGATCGTCAACTTGCCGCGGATGAAGCCCTGCGGCGTCAGGACGTTCCCGCTGATCTCTTGCAGGGAACCGCTCATGCCACCGCTTCCTTCATCTGCTGGCGCACCAGGCGGTGCGCGCCGTCGACGGCGTCGCCGGCGGGCTCGACGAGCCGCGCGCGCAACGCCGGCGGCAGTCGCTCCGCCATGCGAAGTCCGATGCTGCCCAGAAGCACGATGGGCAATTGCAGCCCCGGGTCGAGCGCAAGCGCCATGTCTTCGATTTCCTGTCCGATGTCCTGCACCAGCGTCTGGGCCGCTGCGTCGGTGTCCGCGCACTCGAAGACGAGGGGCGCGAGTTGGGCGTATTCGTGCTGGCGGGCGCTGGAGCACCACTCCAGCAGCGTGTCGCGGCGATCGCTGACCTGGCGCCACACCGCCTGGGCCAGCGTGCCGGCGGGGGCGCGGCCGTCGAGGGCCCGGTGGGCGATCTGCATCGCCTTCAGGCCCAGCCAGGCGCCGGAGCCTTCGTCGCCGACCGGGAAGCCCCAGCCGCTGACCGCCACGCGGCGCCCGTCCGCATGCAGCGCCTCGCCGACCGCGCCGGTGCCCACCGCAACGATCGCGCCCGGCCGGCCGGCATGCGCGCCCATCAGCGCGGTGCGCGAATCGGTCTCCAGCACGATCAGCGCGTACTCGGGCGCCGCGCGGAAGAAGGCGGCGGCCAGGTGCGGCGCGACGGCGCCCGCCAGGCCCAGGCCCAGCACGCAATGGTTGGGCACCGGCATCGCGAGCCCGGCCGACGCGAACGCGCGCTCGACCGCCTGCACGATGTGCTTCCAGGCCTGGTCGATGCCCTGGGCCAGCGCCGAGGGGCCGGCTTCGCCGTGGCCGATCAGCGAGCCGCTGCTCGTCCAGAGGCGGACACGGGTGCCCGTCCCGCCGCCGTCCACGCCCAGGGCGTAACGGATGTCGGCCTGTTCAAAGGCGGGGTGATAGCAGGTGTGGCTCATAAATGTGATACCACTATAGTACCATGAGAGACCGCTGTCAACGAAAGCTCGGCCGTACGATTTGCCCGGCCCAGCGGCGTATTTCACTCGTGGAATCTAGGAGAAAACCCGTACGTTGCTGACAAAATTGTCATCTTCGTGAATGAACCAGTCGTAATACCAATTACATCCGCCCGCTGAGCACTGGTGCGCATCCCGCCGGCGCAGCAGCGGCTACGCACCGGCGCGCGGCGCCGGATGCCGCAGGCCGAACATGCCCCAGCCCTGCATCGTCATCACGTCGACGCCGTCCTGGTTGAAGACGCGCCAGCGCGACAGCACCAGCCCGATGTGCGGCTTGCTGTTCATCACGCGGGCCTCCAGCACGGTCATCTCGGCCGAGATCGTGTCTCCCGGATAGACCGGTTTCAGCCAGCGCAGTTCATCGATGCCGGGCGAGCCGAGGCTGGCCGAGTCGTTCAGGTAGCCATCGCACATCAGGCGCATGGTCATCGCGCAGGTATGCCAGCCGCTGGCCGACAGCTTCTTGAACAGCGAAGCCTCGGCGGCCGCATCGTCGAGATGGAACGGCTGCGGGTCGAACTGCTGCGCGAAGGCCAGCGTGGCCTCGCGGGCGACGGTCGCGCTGCCGAGGGCCATCACGCGGCCGACGGGGAAGTCTTCCCAGTAGTAGCGTTTCGCGGGCGGGGTCGTCGTGTCCATCGGGTGGTCTTCGTCAAAGGGAGTGCCAACGAGGATAGCGCCGCCGGCTTGGCGGCGTCATGATCGCGGCCATGATCATGCTCATCCTCGGCCTCGTCCTGTTCCTCGGCATCCACTCGGTGCGCATCGTCGCCGACCGCTTGCGATCCGGCTTCATCGCCAGGCGCGGCCTCAACGCGTGGAAGGGCGTCTATTCGCTGATCTCGATCGCCGGCTTCGTGCTGATCTGCATCGGCTTCGGCCACGCGCGCCAGCAGGCGGTCGTGCTGTGGTCGCCGCCGCGCTGGACGCACGATGTCGCCGCGTTGCTGACGCTCGTCGCGTTCGTCCTGATCACCGCGGCCTACGTGCCCGGCAACGGCATCAAGGCGCGCGTGAAGGATCCGATGATCCTGGGCGTGAAGTGCTGGGCCGCGGGCCACCTGTTCGCCAACGGCACGCTGGCCGACGTCGTGCTGTTCGGCAGCTTCCTGGTCTGGGCCGTGCTCGATTTCCGCGCCGCCCGGCAGCGCCGACGCGCCGGCGGCGAGCCAGCGATCGCGCCGACGAAGCGCGGCCGCAGCGCCATCGCGGTCGTCGTGGGCGTGCTCGCGTGGATGCTGTTCGCGCTGCACCTGCACCAGCCGTTGATCGGCGTCGCGCCGTTCCCGGGCTTCCACGGCATCGGGCACTGATCAGGGCGCCCTCGACTCCGTCTTCTGCCAGCTGGGATGGATCAGCCCGGCCAGCAGTTCGAAGCGCGTGTAGGGCCGCGTGCGGCCGGACAGCTTCAGCGAGACCGCCACCACGAGGCTGTGCGTGCGCGACGGCGGCGCGTGCATCGGCAGCAGCGTCAGCCACACGACCAGCAGCAGCGGCAGCCACCAGGGCGCGCGCACGGCGCCGGGATGGGCCAGGTAGTCGGCCAGCGTCCAGCCCGCGGCGGCGGCGCCGAGCACCATGCCGGCGATCGCCTCGCTCCACGAATGGGCACCGAGGTCGACGCGCGAATAGGTGATCAGCACGGCCAACAGCACGCCGACCGCCACGCCGAAGCGTCCGGCGACGATGGCCGCGATCACCGGCAGGATGGACCACGCGAACATCGAGTGGCCCGAGAAGCCCGTGAAGTCGAGCGCCGCGATGCCGTAGCCGAACCCGAGGAAGGCCACCTTGCTGATCGTCGTGATGCCGCCGACCACGACGATGCCGGCCACCCAGCGCCCCGCCGACCGGCGCGCCGGATGGTCGTGCGCCTGCGCGTTGCCTTGCGCGAGACGCCCGCGCGCGCCCGCGGGACGCGCGAACGCCAGCCACAGCGCGCCCGCGCAGAAGGCGGGCAGCAGGATCTGGGCCTCGCCCAGCCGTGTCACTGCCAGCCAGAACAGCGAATGGATCTCGTTGCCTCCCGTCATGCGCCCCTGTCGTGTCGAACGGTTGAAAAGACGGCCATCCTAGCCGGCGCGCGCGCGGCGTGCGTGAGCGGGGGCTGACGGTCCGTCGCGCGTTCCTGCGGCCTGCGCCGCGCGGCGCGCCAGCCGTCGCAAGCGCGTGGAAGGCGCGGGCCGCGCTGCCTACAGTCCAACCATCGAATCACGGACGACGCAACGCAGCGCAGTCCACCCACCGCAAGGAGTCCGTCATGTCCAAGAGCCTCGCCACCCGGATCGCGTCCTTCGCCCTCGCCGCCCTGATGACGGTGGGCATGCTGGGCGGCATCGACGACTTCGCGAAGGTCGAGACCCGCCTGGGCGCGGCCAACGCGCTGATCGCACAGGCCGCCCAGATCGTCGGCCGCGCCTGAGCTCGATCAGATCGTCGCCGCCAGGCGCGTGCCCTGGTTGATGGCGCGCTTGGCGTCGAGTTCCGAGGCCTCGTCGGCGCCGCCGATCAGGTGCACCTTGACGCCCGCGGCGGCCAGCGGCTCCGAGAGCTCGCGCAGCGGCTCCTGGCCCGAGCACAGCACGATGGTGTCGACCTCGATCAGCGTGCCGTCCTTGCGCTCGGGACCGAACGTGACGAACAGGCCGTCGTCGGTCACGCGCTCGTAGTTCACGCCGGCCAGCATCTCCACGTTCTTCATCTTCAGCGTCGCGCGGTGCACCCAGCCCGACGTCTTGCCCAGCCCGGCGCCGTGCTTGCCGGCCTTGCGCTGCAGCAGCGTCACCTGGCGCGACGGCGGCGTCGGCTGCGGACGATCGAGGCCGCCGGCCGTCCGCGCCGGATCGCCGACGCCCCACTCGCGCTTCCATTCGTCCAGGTGCAGCGTCGGCGACGGCTCGCCGCGGTCGGCCCCGGTCACGAGGAATTCGGCGACGTCGAAGCCGATGCCGCCGGCCCCGACGATGGCCACGCGCTGGCCCACCGGCTTGCCGTGCAGCAGCACGTCGATGTAGCTCAGCACCTTGGCGTTGTCCTGGCCCGGGATGCGCGGATCGCGCGGCACCACGCCGGTGGCCAGGATCACTTCGTCGAATTTGCCGGCCACCAGCGCCGCGGCATCGACGCGCGTGCGCAGCTTCAGCTCGAGCGAGGGCAGCAGTTCGATGCGGCGGCCGAAGTAGCGCAGCGTCTCGACGAACTCCTCCTTGCCCGGCACGCGCTTGGCCATGTTGAACTGGCCGCCGATGCGCTCGGCGCTGTCGAACAGCGTCACGCGGTGGCCGCGCTCGGCGAGCGTGGTCGCCGCGGCCAGGCCCGCGGGCCCGGCACCCACCACTGCGACGCGCTTGGGCGCCGTGGCCGGCTCGATCTTCAGCTCGGTCTCGAAGCCGGCGCGCGGGTTGACCAGGCAGGTCGCCTGCTTGTTGCTGAAGGTGTGGTCGAGGCAGGCCTGGTTGCAGGCGATGCAGGTGTTGATCTCGTCGGCCCGGCCCTGCGCGGCCTTTTCCATGAAGGCCGCATCGGACAGGAACGGGCGCGCCAGCGACACCAGGTCGGCCTGGCCGAACTCGTCGACGCCGACCGCCAGCAGGCCTTCGGCCACCTCGGGCGTGTTGATGCGGTTGCTGGTGACCAGCGGAATCGTCACGCCGGCGGCGCGCAGCTCCGCGCGCATCTTGCCGGTGACCCAGCCGAACGCCGCACGCGGCACGCTGGTGACGATCGTCGGGATGCGTGCCTCGTGCCAGCCGATGCCGGTGTTGAGGATCGTCGCGCCGGCGGCCGAGACCGCCTTGGCCAGTTGCACGACCTCGTCCCAGGTGCTGCCGTCCGGGATCAGGTCGATCATCGAGATGCGGTAGATCAGGATGAAGTCCGGCCCCACGGCTTCGCGGATGCGGCGCACGATCTCGACGGCCAGCCGCATCCGGTTCTCGTAGGGGCCGCCCCACTGGTCGGTGCGCTGGTTGGTGTGGCGCACCAGGAACTCGTTGATGAAGTAGCCCTCGCTGCCCATCACCTCCACGCCGTCGTAGCCGGCCTCGCGCGCGAGCACCGCGCAGCGCACGAAGGCCTTGATCTGGCGCTCGACCCCGCGTGCCGTGAGCGCCCGCGGCGTGAAAGGCGAGATCGGGCTCTGGATGCGGCTCGGCGCGACGCACAGCGGGGAGTAGCCGTAGCGCCCGGCGTGCAGGATCTGCAGCGCGATCTTGCCGCCCTCGGCATGCACCGCGGCGGTCACCTGGCGGTGGCGGCGCGCGCCGGATCGCGTCCAGAGCGTGCCGGCGAAGGGCTTGACCCAGCCCTCGAAGTTGGGCGCGAAGCCGCCGGTGACGATCAGCCCGACGCCGTGCCGGGCCCGCTCCGCATAGAACGCCGCCATGCGCGGGAAATCGCGCGCCGCGTCCTCCAGGCCGGTGTGCATGCTGCCCATGATCGCGCGATTGCGCAGCGTCGTGAAACCGAGATCGAGCGGGGCGAGCAGCTTCGGATAGGGCGATGTCATCGTGTTCTCAGGGCAGGCTGGAAGGCTGGCGGGAGCCCGAGATGGTACGGGCCGGCGGCCTGCGAGAATCGAGGCGGCGCACTAATCGGATGAGCACGCGGCCGAACTTTTCGGCAGGAAGTCACTCCATGTTCCGGCGCACTTAACCGACTGCCGCGTTGCAGGCAACAGACCGGCAACACGGCATGCCCCATAATGTTGGATTCAGATGACAGGCGTTCAGCCTGGAAAGTGGAGTGTCTTGATGAAAAAACGTGAGTTCCTGGCAATGGGCGGCGCCGTGCCCTTGATGTTGGCCGGCTGCGGCGGCAAAGGCGCTGGCAGCGCGCCCACCCGCTTGGTCAACGCCAGCGTCGGCTATCCGGGCGCCATGGGATTCATGGACGAATCGACGCAGATCACCACGGGCGTCACGTACGGCAACTCCAGTCCCTACTTCAACATCGAGGCCGGCTCGGTCCACCTGACGCTGACCACCACCATCGGCGGCTCGGAGACGAGCGCGACGGCGGCGCAGCTGCGCACCGTCAACAGGGATCAGCGCTACTCGCTGGTCGCCTATGGCGTCCTGGACGAACTGCGCCTGGCGCTGGTGGCCGAGAGCAACACCACGCCGGACGCCGGCACCGCCAACGTCAACGTGCTGAACACGTCCGTCGACATCGGCGCCGTGGACGTCTACCTGTCGACGACCACGAGCCTGGCTGTCTCCACGCAGATTGCCTCGAGCGTCACCGCCAGCCTCGGCGCCCCGGCCCAGAGCCCGTTCGCCACCGACATCCAGCCGGGCAGCTACTACATCACCGTCGTCGGTGCCGGCAGCATCGCGGAGGGCATCAGCGATGTGCGCTTCCAGACCCCGGTCGCCATCACGCTGACCGCACTGCAGGTGCTCACGATCATCCTGACGCCGGGCGTCAGCGGCGTGCTGGCCAACGCGATCCTCCTGACGCAGGGCACGCAAGGCGCGGCCGTCAGCTACATGAACACGACGGCGCGCATGCGGGCCGTCACGGCCGTTCCCGGCCTCGCCACGACGGTCGTCGGCACGACGTCGACCGATGTGGCGGTGACCGTGCTGCCCAGCAACGCGACGCAGAAGCTTTCGAACTACTTCGTGGTCTCGACCGGCACCCTGCCGGCAGGCACGGTCACGGTCAACGGCGCGAACGTTCCGGTCCTGATGGACGATCCGACCTCGACGACGACCCCGCCGGCGCAGATCGCCGCGACGCTCAGCGCCGGTGGCGACTACACGATCCTGGTCTACCTGGACAGCTCGAACAATCCGACGGCCAAGCTGATCGAGGACGACAACACGGCTCCGACGACGGCGCAGGGCGTGAAGTTCCGCCTGATCAACCTGGCGTCCGACAACCAGGGCCTGCAGTTGTCGATGAAGGTCAACGGGATCAGCGTCGCGCAGAACATCCCGTACGCCACCGCGTCCACCTACACCGAAGTGCCCAACGTGCCCCAGGCCACCAACTCGGTCGCCGAAGTCGTCGACGGCCCGCAGGTGCTGGTCACCCACACGCAGGTGATGGCTCTGGACAACATCTTCACCGACATCGTCGTGAGCGTGCCGACGTCCGGCCCGGTGCTCGACTTCTTCCAGTCGGCCTCCGGTACCTGAGCGGCTTTCGAGCCCACGACAGAATGGCGCCCGCGGGCGCCATTTTTCATTGCCGGGCGCGAGCCATCAACGTCCGGGCGGCGTGCCGAACTTGCCGGCGCGGAAGTCCTCCACGGCCTGGAAGATCTCGGCGTTGTTGTTCATCACGAACGGGCCGTACTGCGCGATCGGCTCGTTGAGCGGCCGGCCGGCGATCAGCAGCGCCCGCGCGCCGTCCGCGCCGGCCTGCAGGCGCACGCCGTCGCGATCGGGCGCGTTCGCGAGCACGGCCATGCGCTCGCGCGGGACGCGCGTGCGCGCGGCGCCGCCGTCGATGTCGAGCTCGCCGCGGTACACGTAGACGAAGGCGTTGTGACCGTACGGCAGCGCCTGCTCGAAACTTGCGCCGGCCTCCAGGTGCAGGTCGAGGTACAGCGGCTCGGTGTGCGCCTTCTGCACCGCGCCGGCCACGCCATGGCTCGCGCCCGCGATCACGCGCACGGTCGCGCCGGGAAGGCGCAGCTCGGGGATCTCGCCGGTGGGGATGTCGCGGTAGCCGGGCGTGCCCATCTTGTCGGCCGCCGGCAGGTTCAGCCACAGCTGGAAGCCCTCCATGCGGCCTTCTTCCTGCTCCGGCAGCTCGCTGTGGATCAGGCCGCGGCCGGCCGTCATCCACTGCACGCCGCCGTTTTCCAGCAGCCCCTGGTTGCCACCCGAATCGCGATGGCGCATGCGGCCGGCGATCATGTAGGTCACGGTCTCGAAGCCGCGGTGCGGGTGGTCGGGAAAGCCGCCGATGTAGTCGCCGGCATCGTCAGAGCCGAACGCGTCGAGCATCAGGAACGGGTCGAGCCGGCGTTGCAGCGGCTGCGTCAGCACGCGCGTCAGCTTGACGCCGTCGCCGTCGCTGGTGGCCTGTCCCGTGACCAGGCGCTCCACCGAGCGCGGGTTGCGCACAGCGGCGTCCGGAGTCAGGGCGGAGACGTTGTCGATCAGGGTCGTGGTCATGGAGAGTTTCCGTTGTGCGGCCCGCGCGGGACCGCGTTGAAGATCGTCAGGCGGTGAGCGCCGCACCATCCGCGATGCGCGCGATTTCGGCGCGCGCCGAGGCCAGCGCCTTGGCTTCCGCGTCCGGGCCCATCGCCAGGCCTTCGGCGTAGATGAACTCGAGGTTGGTGATGCCCAGGAAGCCGAGCGTCTGGCGCAGGTAGGGCACCTGGGTGTCGTGCGGCTGGTCGCGGTAGACGCCGCCGCGCGTCAGCACGGCATAGACCTTCTTGCCCTCGATCAGTCCCACCGGCCCGGTGGCGGTGTACTTGAACGTGACACCGACCTTGGCGATCGCGTCGATCCAGTTCTTCAGCTGGCTGGTGATGCCGAAGTTGACCATCGGCACGCCGATGACGATGACGTCGGCCGCCTTCACCTCGTCGATCAGCGCATGATCGAGCGCGACGCGGGCATGCTGTTCGGCCGAACGCGCCTCGGCGGGCGTGAACAGCGCGCCGAGCGCCGACTCGTCGAGCGCCGGGTGCGGCTTTGCGGTGAGGTCGCGCAGCGTCAGCGTGGCGTCGGGGTTGGCGGCACGCAGTTGCTCGACGAGCTCGTTGGCGAGGCGGGTGGATTGCGAGCCCTGGCCATTGGCCCACGAGCGTGCGCTGGAGTTGATTTGAAGGATGTTCATGATGGGTTCCTTGGTTGCGGTGTCTGGGGCGAAACGGATTTCCCGTTTGATGAGACTGTATTGACATCACTCACGCACCGGAAGCCATTGATTTGCACATCATTGTTCCGTGAGTGGCACAATTTGGACCTCACCCGCGCCGCGATGCGCACGACCGAGGTTGACCCATGACGCCCGATGCCGACGACCTGCTGCTGTTCGCGCGCGTGGCCGAAAGCGGCAGCTTCAGCCGCGCCGCGGACCGCGTGCAGCTGCCCAAATCCACCGTCTCGCGACGCATCGCCGCGCTCGAGAAGCGGCTCGGCGAGCGGCTGCTGCAGCGCACCACGCGCAAGCTGGTCATCACCGAATTCGGCCAGGGCGTGCTCGATCACGCGCGGGCGATGTCGGAGGAGGTCGATGCCGCGCTCGCCTTCGCGCTGTCGCGCCAGGCTCGACCGAGCGGGCGGCTGCGCGTGACCATGCCGGGCGACTTCGCGAGCACCGCGCTGGAGAAGCCGCTCGCCGACTTCATCCGCGACTATCCGGACGTCGCGCTCGAGCTCGACCTGTCGCCACGCCGCGTCGACCTGATCGGCGAGAACTTCGATCTGGCGATCCGCATGGGCGCCTTGCCCGACGACGCCCAGCTCGCCGCGCGCCGCCTGGCCGTGTTCTCGACGGGCCTGTACGCCGCGCCATCGCTGCTGCGCGAACACGGCGAGCCGCTGGCACCGGAGGCGCTGCGCACGATGCCGGGCTTGATGCTGCTGTCGCGCGCAGGCGATCCGGTGCCCTGGCAGCTGTCGATGCGCGAAGCGGCGACTGTCGGCCCGCCGCGGCCGGCCGCGGCGAAGACAAGGCGCGCGCAGCCCGACGCCGTCACGCACACCATCGTGCCGCAGCAACACGTGCGCGCCAATTCGCCGGACGTGCTGATCCGCCTCGCGCGCAGCGGCGCCGGCGTGGTGACGGTCGCCGACTTCTTCGCCGAGCCCTACCTCGCCCGCGGCGAGCTGCAACGCATCCTGCCCGACTGGTGCCTGCCCGACGCCGATTGCTGGGCCGTGTTTCCCGGCCGCCGACTGATGCCCGCGAAGACGCGTGCGTTCATCGACATGCTCGCCAAGACGATGCGCACGTGCGAGGAGGCGGTGGACGCCGCGGCGCTGGCGACCAACGCGTCGCCGGGCCGATTCCGCGTCGGCTGAGAGACGCGGCGGCAGGCGTCAGTGCGGCAGCCGCGTCAGGGCGCGCTGCAGGGCGCGACCCGCGGCGGGCGCGTCGCCGCTGGCGGGCGGCGTCGACGGAACGCTCCAGCCCTTGGGCAGCTCGTGCAACACCGCCTTGGCGTCGAGCGAGCGGATCGGCACGCCGACGTCCGCCGGAATGCGGCCCTGCGCCACCAGCGCCTCGTAGCGCAGCGCGCTCACGCGCAGGAACGACGTGAAGTTGCCGACGCCGCCGCGCGCGGCGACCAGCTCGTCGTACAGCTTCTCGATGAGGTGCACGACCGTCATGGCGTCGCGGCGCGCGATCTCCTCGAGCACCTCCCAGTAGAGATGCTCCAGCCGGATGCTCGTGACGACGCCGTGCAGGCGAACGGAGCGCGTGCGGCTTTCGTAGCTCGCGGGATCGGCGCTGATGAAGATTTCACACATGCAAGTCTCCTTGGGCCCTGGCCGTGTCGCGAAGCGCACGGCTCTCCGGAAGGCGGCGCAGGACACGCCGCCTCCGACCAATGTACGCCCGACGGCGCGCTCCCGCCAGCCGCGAAACTGACGGTTTACAAGCTGATTCGCGTGCCGAGGACCGCCAGGAACTGCGAGATCCACGCCGGATGCGCCGGCCACGCGGGCGCGGTCACCAGGTTGCCGTCCGTCACGGCCTGGTCGACCGGGATGCCCATGTACTCGGCACCGGCCAGCTCGACCTCGACCTGGCACGCCGGGTAGGCGGACACCTTGCGGCCCTTGATCAGGCCGGTGGCCGCCAGCAGCTGCGCACCGTGGCAGATCGCGGCGACCGGCTTGTTGGCGGACAGGAAGTGCTTGGTCATCGCCACCACCTGCGAATTCATGCGCAGGTATTCGGGCGCGCGGCCGCCGGGCACGACCAGCGCGTCGTAGCTCTCGGCGCGGATGTCGGCGAAGCTGGCGTTGAGCGTGAAGCGGTGGCCGGGCTTCTCGCTGTAGGTCTGGGCGCCGTCGAAGTCGTGGATCGCCATCGTCACGTACTCGCCCGCCTTCTTGTCGGGCGCGACCGCGTGCACCACGTGGCCGACCGCCAGCAGCGCCTGGAACGGCACCATCGTCTCGTAGTCCTCGCCGAAATCGCCGCAGATCATCAGAATCTTCTTGGCCATGGTCGTGTCTCCGGTTGGGTGAAGCCAGGAGGAAAGCTTCCCAGGCTCACGCCATGAGCGGGTAGTAAAAGGATACTTTTCTGATGCTCGCCATGACCTCGTCCGCCGCCCCGTCCCTGACCGAACTGCATCGCCGCCGCCTGCGCGCGATCTGGCGCTCGGCGGGCTGGCCGAGCCAGGACCTGGTCGAGGTGGAACTGCTCGCCGCCGGCTGGGTGGAACGGCTGCGCGACGGCGACGGCCGCGAGACGCTGCGCGTCACCGACGCCGGCATCCAGGTGCTGGCCGCGACGCTCGCGCGCAACCGCGCCGCGCGCGACGCCCACGAGGCGCTGATCGGCCGTGTCGCGATCGCGATGCAGCGCGCCGGGCGCATCGCCTGGCGCGGGCTGTCGCTGCGCGTGCGCACCGGCGACGACACGCTCGGCACCGGGCAGTGGACGGTCGCGATGCCCGACCTGTTCTCGGTGCGCAACACGACGGTCGAGGACTACCTCGAGCCCATCGTGCACGAGATCAAGGTGCGCCGCGCCGACCTGCTGGGCGACCTGCGCAAGCCGGCCAAGGGCGAGGCCTACCGGCAGATGGCCCGCGAGTGCTGGTACGTGCTCGCCGAGGGCATCGGCGACGCCGGCGACGTGCCCGAGGACTACGGCGTGATGATGGAGCGCGACGGCGTGCTGGACGTGCTGCGCCCGGCGCCGCGGCGCGCGCTGCGGTTGCCGTTCGCGACGTGGATGGCGCTGGCGCGCGCGACGCCGGAGCCGGTCGAGGAATCGACGCAGCAGGCGCTCGGCGAGCCGCCGGTCGACCCGGGTGCCTGAACCCTCGCGCGGCGCATGAGCATGCGCGTGCCCGGGCGTGCAAGGTCGCGGACAATAGCCGTTTGCGGCGCTTCGAAGCGCCGCGCGTCCGCATCCTGGAGACCTTGTCGATGAGCCACGCTCGCACCCTGAAAGCTTCCGCCCTGGCCCTCGCGCTCGCCGCGGGCCTGGCCGGTTTCGGCCCCGCCGCGCACGCCGTCGACGGGCCGCCGTCCACCAACGTCGCCTGGCAGGACGCCACCAGCGACGCCGACATCGACAAGGCCTTCGCCGCGGCGAAGTCGCAGAACAAGCCGGTGCTGCTGTACTGGGGCGCCGTGTGGTGCCCGCCGTGCAACCAGCTGAAGGCGACGCTGTTCAATCGCCAGGACTTCGGCGAGCAGTCGAAGAGCTTCATCGCCGTGCATCTCGACGGCGATGCGCCGGGCGCGCAGAAGCTGGGCACGAAGTTCAAGGTGGTCGGCTATCCGACGCTGATCCTGTTCAGCCCCGACCGCAAGGAGCTGACGCGGCTGCCGGGCGAGGTCGACGCCGCGCAGGTGATGCAGCTGCTGCAGCTGGGCATGGCCAGCGGCCGCCCGATCTCGACGGTGCTGGCCGATGCGCGCGCCGGCAAGCCGCTGACCGGCAGCGAGTGGCGCCTGCTGGCGTTCTACTCGTGGGACACCGACGAGGGCGCGCAGGCCGTGGACAAGACCGAACGCGGCCCGCTGCTGCGCAAGCTGGCGGCGAGCTGCCCGGCCAGCGAATCCGCGGCGTGCACGCGCCTGGCGCTGAAATCGATCGGCGACGGCGACGAGAAGAACGCACCGTCGCCCGACGCGGCCACGCGCGCCCGCGTCGCGCAGGTGCTGGCCGACCCGGCGCTGAGCCGCACCTACATGGACGTGCTGACGAACAGCGCGTCCGACATCGTCACCGCGCTGGCACCGAAGCCGGGGCCGGAACGCCAGCAGCTCGTCGCGTCGTTCGACGCCGCGCTGGTGCGCCTGCAGGCCGACACGACGCTGTCGCGCGGCGATCGCCTCGACGCACTGTTCGCGCGCGTCGACCTGGCGCGCCTCGACCAGCCCAAGGAGACGCTGCATCCGAAGCTCCCGCCGGCGCTGGTCAAGGAGGTGCGCGACACCGCGGCCACCACCGACCGCGAGGCGACCAACGCCTTCGAGCGCCAGGCCGTCATCCCGACCACGGCGCAACTGCTGGAGGAAACCGGCTTGTGGGCGGAGTCGGCAACGCTGCTGAAGTCCAGCCTTGCCAAGAGCCATTCGCCGTACTACCTGATGAGCGAGCTGGGCTCCAACGCGCGCAAGCAGGGCCACAACGCCGAGGCACTGCAGTGGTACCAGCAGGCCTTCGAGAAGAGCGAAGGCCCGGCCACCCGCCTGCAGTGGGGCACCGCGTACCTCAGCGCGCTGGTCGACCTCACGCCGAACGATTCGAAGCGCATCGAGGCCACCGCGCAGGCCGTGTTCAACGAGGCGGCCGGCCAGTCGAACGCGTTCGACCAGCGCAGCGGCCGCTCGCTGCAGCGCCTGGGCGCCAAGCTCGTCAAGTGGAACGCCGACGGCAAGCACCAGGCCGTCGTCGACCATCTCGGCGCGCAGCTGCAGGGCATCTGCGCGAAGCTGCCGGCCGGCGATGTGCAGCGCAGCAACTGCGACGGCGTGTTCAAGGCGCCGACCAAGGCCTGATCTTTTCTTCCTGACCCGCAGCCATCCCATGACCACCTACAACAAGACCCTCGGCACGCCGCTGAGCCCCGCCGCCACCCGCGTCATGCTGCTGGGCAGCGGCGAGCTCGGCAAGGAAGTGCTGATCGCGCTGCAGCGCCTGGGCGTCGAGACCATCGCCGTCGACCGCTACGAGAACGCGCCCGGCCAGCAGGTCGCCCACCACGCGCACACGATCACGATGAGCGACCCGGTGGCGCTGCGCGCGCTGATCGAGCGCGAGAAGCCCGACCTGGTCGTGCCGGAAATCGAGGCGCTGGCCACCGCCGAACTGCAGGCGCTCGAGGCCGAAGGCGTCGTCCGCGTGATCCCGACCGCTCGCGCGGCACGGTTGACGATGGATCGCGAAGGCATCCGCCGTCTCGCCGCCGAGACGCTGGGCCTGCCCACCAGCCCGTACGTGTTCTGCGATTCGCTGGAAGAGCTGCAAGCCGCGATCGACGGCAAGATCGGCTACCCGTGCATCGTCAAGCCGGTGATGAGCAGCTCGGGCAAGGGGCAGAGCAAGATCGACGGTCCGGCCGACGTCAAGGCGGCGTGGGACTACGCGATGGCCGGCGGCCGCGTGAGCCACGGGCGCGTGATCGTCGAGGGCTTCATAGCCTTCGACTACGAGATCACGCTGCTGACGGTGCGCTCGCTCGGCGCCAATGGCGCGGTGCAGACAAGCTTCTGCGCGCCGATCGGCCACGTGCAGGTCAAGGGCGACTACGTCGAGAGCTGGCAGCCGATGCGCATGGATCCGGCGGCACTGGCGAGCGCGGAGCGCATCGCCAAGGCGGTCACCGACGACCTCGGCGGCCAGGGCCTGTTCGGCGTCGAGCTGTTCGTCAAGGGCGCGGACGTGTGGTTCAGCGAGGTCAGCCCGCGCCCGCACGACACCGGCATGGTGACGATGATCACGCAGTGGCAGAACGAGTTCGAGCTGCATGCCCGCGCGATCCTCGGGCTGCCGGTGGACGTGTCGCTGAAGAGCCCCGGCGCGAGCGCCGTGATCTACGGCGGCGTCGACGCGAAGGCGCTGCGCTTCGACGGCCTGGCCGACGCGATGCGCGTGCCGCAGACCGAGGTGCGCCTGTTCGGCAAGCCCGAGAGCTTCGTCAAGCGCCGCATGGGCGTGGCGCTCGCGCACGACGCCGATGTCGAGCGCGCCCGCGTGCTCGCCAAGGAGGCCGCGGGCAAGGTCACGCCCAAGGCCGTGGGCTGAGCATCACTTCGTCAGGCCTTCGGACTTCATCGCGTCCTGCACCGCGGGACGCGCCTTCATGCGCGCGATGAAGGCCTCGACATTCGCGAAGCCCGACAGGTCGATGCCGCGGCCCTCGGCCCACAGCGTCATCGTGAACAGGTAGGCGTCGGCCACGCAGAACTGCTTGCCCATGAGGTAGTCCTTGCCTTCGAGCTGGCGGTCGACATAGGCGAACTTGTCCTTCAGTCGCGCTGCGAAGATCTCCTTGGCCTCCTGCGGCATCTTGCCGTTGAACAGCGGCGAGAAGCCCTTGTGCAGCTCGCTGGTGATGAAGTTGAGCCACTCCATCAGGCGATAGCGCTCCATCGTGCCCGCCGCCGGCGCGAGGCCGGTGCCCGGTGCATGGTCGGCGATGTACTGCAGGATCGCCGGGCCTTCGGACAGCCGGGAGCCGTCGTCGAGTTCGAGCAGCGGCACCTGGCCCTTGGTGGTGATCTGGTAGTAGTCGCTGCCGTCGGCCAGCGTGTGCGTCTGCAGCGCGGCCTTGACGAGTTCGAACTTCACGCCGGCTTCGCTCAGCGCGATGTGGGACGCCAGCGAGCAGGCACCGGGGCTGTAGTAGAGCTTCATGACGGGCTTTCGAGAGTGGGAGGCGCGCCTGGCAAGCGGCGCGACGAGGCGTCCATGATGCCCAAATCGGTGCCGGCCCGCAGCACGCCGACACGGCATGAAGGTCTGCTACGCTGGCGGCCTGCTCAACCACCGGCGGCACCAACGTGACCAGACAGATCCTCGACGACTCCCGCGTGCATCCCGCCATCCGCGACCGCATCGCCGACGAAGGCCGCGCGGTCATCGCCGAAGTGGAGGCCGCGGTGGCCGCGAACGCCGTCGTCGTCGTCGGCATGGCGTGGAATCCGTTCCCCGCCAAGGCCCGCAAGTGGCTGGATGCGGCCAGCGTGCCGTACAAGTACATCGAATACGGCAACTATGCGAGCCAGTGGCGCAAGCGCCTGCCGCTGAAGCTGTGGACGGGCTGGACGACGTTCCCGATGATCTTCGTCGACGGCCAGTTCATCGGCGGCTTCGACAACCTCGCCAAGCTCGACCCGGCCACGCTGAAGAAGGGGGCGGGCGCCGCGTCCGCGCGCGTGTGAGCTGGCGCGCGTTCGTCGCCGCGCTCGCGCTGCTGGCCGGCACCGGCTCGCAGGCCGCGACGCTGCCGCTGCACGCCTGCCGCCTGGTGGGCCTCGAACACGACGCGCAATGTGGCGTGCTCAAGCGCCCGCTCGACCCGGCCCGACCCGAGGGCACGCAGATCGACCTGCACGTCGTCGTGATCCCCGCGCTGGCGCGCCAGAAGCTGCCCGACCCGATCTTCTTCTTCGCCGGCGGCCCCGGGCAGAGCGCCGTGGGACTCGCCGGCACGATCGAGCACCTGACGTCGCGCCTCGGCGCGCGGCGCGACCTGGTGCTGATCGACCAGCGCGGCACGGGCCACAGCGCGCCGCTGCAGTGCGACGTGCCGACGGCCGAGGAGTCCCTCGCGCGTGCGCTCGATCGCAACCGGGCGATCGCCGCGCTCGACGCCTGCCGCGTCTCGCTGCAGAAGCTGCCCTGGGGCGACCTGCGCTTCTACACGACGGCGATCGCGATGGCCGACGCCGACGCGGTGCGCGCCGCGCTCGGCGCCGACCAGCTCGACCTGATCGGCGTCAGCTACGGCACGCGGGCCGCGCTCGAATACCTGCGTGCGTATCCGGCGCACGTGCGCCGCGCGGTGATCGACGGCGTCGCGCCGCCGGACATGGTGCTGCCCGAAAGCGACGATGTCGACGCCGATGCCGCGTTGGCGGCGCTGTTTCGCGACTGCGCCGCCGAGAAGGCCTGCGCGCGGGCGCATCCGGCGCTGGCGCAGACCTGGCAGAGGCTGCTCGCGTCGCTGCCGAAGGCGGTCGACTTCGTCGGCCCGGTCAGCGGCGAGGCCAGGCACGTCACGATGACGCGAGATGCGCTGCGCAGCCTCGTGCGACCCGGCCTGTATTCGCCGACGCTGGGGGCGCTGCTGCCGTACGCGATCGAGCAGGCCGCGGCGGGCCGCTACGAAGCGCTGATGGCGATGTCGGCCGGCGATGTCGACATCGCCGAAGGCGAGCACTTCTCCGTCATCTGCGCCGAGGACGCGCCGCGCATGGCACCGGCTGGCGGCGCGGGCAGCGACCAGGGCGCGCAAGCCATGTACCGCGCCGCGTGCGCGAACTGGCCGCGCGGCGCGGTGGCTGCCGCGTTCTACACGATCCCGCGCAGTGCGGCGCCGGTGCTGCTGCTGTCCGGCGGGCTCGATCCGGTGACGCCGCCGCGCCACGCCGAGCGCGTCGCCAAGGCGCTCGGGCCCAACGCGCGCTCGGTGGTCGTCGCCAACAACGGCCACAACGTCACGGCGCTCGCCTGCATGCGCGACGCCGTCTTCCACTTCATCAACGCCGCCACCGACGGCGAGGCGAAGGCCGTCGACCTGGGCTGCGCCGCCAAGGTACCGCGTCCGCTCGCCTTCGAGCCGCCGTTGCCGGCGCGAGCGCGGGCCGCCGACAACGACCCGAACCGGTTCGACGACGCGGCCCCGCACTCGTCCGACACGCCGCCTCCCGCCATGAAGGATTCGCGATGATCGCGATGGACGACCTGCGCAAGCAGTTCACCACCGGCCGCGGCCGCCAGGCGCGCACCGTCGTCGCCGTCGACGGCATGACGCTGCATGCGCAGGACGGCGCCATCACCGGCCTGCTGGGCCCCAACGGCGCCGGCAAGACGACCAGCCTGCGCATGCTGGTCGGCCTCGTGACGCCAGACAGCGGCACGATCCGCGTCGACGGCGTCGACCTGCGCGACGACCCGCAAGGCGTGCGCGCGCGGCTGGGCGTGCTGTCCGATGCGCGCGGGTTGTATCCGCGGCTGACCGCGCGCGAGAACATCGTCTATCACGGCCGCCTGCACGGCGTCGCCGACGACGTCGCGCAGTCGCGCTGCGAACACCTGGCGCGCCTGCTCGAGATGGAGGCGCTGCTCGATCGGCGCACCGACGGCTTCAGCCAGGGCGAGCGCATGAAGACGGCGCTGGCGCGCGCGCTCGTGCACGACCCCGACAACATCGTGCTGGACGAGCCGACCAACGGCCTCGACGTCGTCGCCACGCGCGCGCTGCGCGAGGCCTTGCGCGTGCTGCGCGACGAGACCGGCAAGTGCATCGTCTTCTCGACGCACATCATGCAGGAGGTCGAACGCCTGTGCGATCGCGTGGTGGTGGTGGCGCACGGCAGGCACGTGGCCGACGGCACCGTCGCGAGCCTGTGCGCGCAGGCAGGAAGCGACGACTTCGAGGACGCCTTCGTGCGCCTCGCGTTCGGACCGCAGGGGCAGCCGCGATGAGGATGTCGCAATCGGTGTGGGTCGTCTTCGTCAAGGAGCTCAAGGACGCGCTGCGCGACCGCCGCACGCTGATGGCGGTGTTCATCAGCTCGGTGCTGATGGGCCCGCTGATGCTGGTGCTGCTGTCGTCGCTGGTCGGCCGGTACGAGAAGCGCGCCGAGGCGCGCGAGGTCGTCGTCATCGGCCTCGACAACGCACCGGCGCTGCGCAACTACATCGAGCGCCAGACCTTCGTCGTCAAGAAGGCACCGGCCGATTGGGAGACGCAGCTCAAGGCGAGCAAGCTCGGCGACCCGGTGGTGATCGTGCCGGCCGACTTCGAGGACGACCTGGCGCACGGCCGGCCGCCGCGCATCGAGCTCGTGTACAGCAGCGCCAACGCGCGCGCGCAAAGCGGCGTCGGCGCGATCGCGCAGTTGCTGCAGGGCTTCGACCAGGAGCAGGCGTCGCTGCGCCTGATCGCACGCGGCGTCGCGCCGTCCGCGCTGAACGTCACGCGCATCGACGAGCATGACATCGCCGACAACGCCGCGCGCGCCGCGCAGATGACCCACATCGTGCCGCTGTTCGTGCTGATGTCCGTGCTCTACGGCGCGCTCAACGCCGCGCTCGACACCACCGCCGGCGAGCGCGAGCGCGGCTCGCTCGAACCGCTGCTCGCCACGCCCGCCTCGCGTGGCGCGCTGGTGATCGGCAAATGGGGCGCGGTGTTCGCGCTGGGACTGCTGATCGCGGTGTTGTCGTGCCTCAGCTTCCTGCCGGCGCAAAGCCTGCTGCGCAGCGAATCGCTGGCCGCGTTGTTCCGCTTCGGCTGGGTCGAGGCCGCATGGTTCATCGGCCTGCTCGCGCCGCTCGCCGCGTTGGTCGCCGCGTTGATGATGGCGGTGGCGATCCGCTGCAAGACCGTCAAGGAGGCGCAGGCCAACATGGTCGCCCTCACGATGGTGTTCACGCTCACGCCGCTGGTGGGCTTGTTCACCCAGGAAGGCGAAGCCGCCTGGAACCTCTGGGTGCCATCCGTCGCGCAGACCACGTTGATGGATCGGGTCCTCAAGAACGCGCCCATCGGCCTGCTCGACGTCGCACCGAGCCTGCTCCTGTGCATTGTCCTGACCGCCGCGGCACTGATGTTCGTGACGCGCCAGCTGGCCAAGCGCGCGGCGCAGTAGGCGACCTGACCCGGGAAACCCCAGTCGCTGGTTGGGACACCGGATACCCTGTCCAGGCGATGCCTGCGCGCCGGTCAGCTGCTACCGTCGCGAGCGAGGAGTTCCGGACGAGAACTCCCATGCCGACGATGCGTCCCGGGGTATGGCCTCATGCGACCACAGCGGCGGAAGGCACAAGGTGGGGGTCACGATGGAAACGCAACTGAATCGGCGGTGTCTTGAGGTCTTGCATGCCAAGACCGTCAAGGAATTTGTCCGGATATCGGCGGAGTTCGGGCAGTCGATGGGATTCCACACGATGGGGGCGATAGTGGTCACGGATCACTCGCCGCATTTAAGTGAATTTCAAACTGTGACCAACGCGCCACCTGACTGGATGCCAAATTTCGAAGATGTGAACTCGGCGAGGTTGGATCCGGTGACACAGCATTGCAAGCGATCGTCATCGCCGATTGTCTGGGATCAGAACACCTATGCCACTGCGGGACGGATGGACTTTTGGGACCATCAGGCGGCGTTCGGGTATCGAAGCGGGATTGGAGCTGGGATTCACCTGCCGCGCGGGAGACACTTCGCGCTAGGTTTCGATTCGGCCGAGCGAAGTTGCGTATCCAGAAAGGCCAAGCTTGGTCTTACGTTGGATTTTCTGATGTTCGCCTCCTATGCGCAGGCAGCCGCCTTTGACCTCTGCCTGCCCTATGAGAGGGGTTGCGACGCTAACACTCTCGCAACAGGGGAGTTAGACGCTCTGCGCAGAAGTATGGACGGACTCAGCGACTTGGAGATCGGCAATGCCATGAGCATCTCCGAGACCGAGGTGTTCCTACGCTTACAGCGAGCAATGATGAAGCTTGGGTGTGCGACCAGATACGAGGCGGCGCTTCGCGCAATTCGACTGGGTCTGGTTGCCTTCCGCTGAACGACATTGAGAGCCACGCTCGGTGCAGATCGTTGCGCGCAATTCGGTGCCTTGCCCACAGACAACTTGCTCTCAAAACTATAACTTCTGCTAGGTGTCAAAAGCTGTCTACTACGCTCCAATGACTCATCGATGCGAAGCGCGCATCGAACCTTACCCTCCACAATCAGCTCGGTTCACTACTGCCATCTCTGGCAGTCTGCTGTCCCTTCTGATTGACTCTTGGGGCGTCGATTTAGGTCGGCGCCCCGCTTTTTTTCCGTGCAGTGGATCCATCCAAAATAGGGCTTTGGGTAGTCGAACACGCAGCAACGCTTCCCCGCACCCGTGCGCCACGCACTCTGTGACCTGCCCGGTTTCTTCGTACCAATGGCTCCTAGAGAATCGGCTCCTCGACTGCGAGGAGATCATGAGAAAAGGTCGATTCACCGAAGAGCAGATGGTCGCGATCCTGCGAGAGGCTGACCGCACGTCCGTTGCCAAGGCGGCCAATAAGAACAAGGTCAGCGAGTCGACGATCTACGCCTAGCGCAAGCACTTTGGTCAGAAGGACGCGGTGGACGTCAAGCGGGCGGGAGCGCTCGAGGCCGAAAACGCCAGGCTGAAGAAATTGCTGGCCGAAGCGGCCTTGGGCATCAAGGAGATCAACTCAAGAAAATGGCGAGCCAGCAGGCTCGGCGCGGCCAGCTCGCGCTCGCCAGAGCGCGTGGCCTGTCGCAACGCCAAGCATGCGGGCTGCTCGACATCGCGCGTTCGGCGCTGAGCTACGAGCTTCGATTGCCGGCTAAGGACGCGCCGATCATCGAGGCCAAGCTCCGCGCCGAATGCTTGTCGCTCGAATGGTTCTGCTCGCGCCGCGAAGCGGCCATCGTCATCGGCCCTGGCGGCAGCACTACAACGCTGTCCGACCCCACAGCAGCTTGAACTACTTGACGCCTCGCGAGTTCAAGCAAAAACATCCACCCATCCCAACCGGAGCTGTTTTGTAGGAATGAATGGCTTGAAAATGCCGAGCGGGTCAGTTCGCTTCGAATTCAGCAGAGCCAGGTGTCACCGCCGCGAGGAATATCCTCGGCTGTTGGGCTACCGAAAAGAACGGCGCAGATGAAGCTAAGCATGCTGAAATCTCCTGGGTCTGTCGCTCAGAGTGAGAGCGGTCTAGGGATTTCAGCAGGAAGACTTAGCGGTGACAGCTATCAGAAGTTATAGTCTTTGCGCCGGGAGTTTGCCTCAAATCAATCCCAAAGATTGGGCTTTGAGCACGGCCTGATGCTTCGAAGAGACCCCCAGCTTCACCCGCGCGTTTTGCAAGTGGAAGTTAATGGTCGCTTCGGCGCTGTGGATCTCGGCACCAATGACCTTCGCGCTCTTACCCTGCATCGTCATGCGCAGGATCAGTTGCTCTTTGGGGCTAAGACTGACATCTGTCTGCGGCTGGCCAAACAAACGTAGCGCCGTCTCTTGCGCGTGAACGACCAGCAACTGCAAGTCGCCGAGCATTCGCATCAGCTTGTCCTCTGACTTCGGCAATGCCTTGTCGCGATCCAATCCGAGCAAAAAATGCCGGCGGCCAGGAAGGTGTAACGCCACCGAAATGCCCGTCCGGTAGCCAAAGGGTGCCTGCTTCTCCCAAAGATCCGCTGCATTTTCCCGTACGTAGAGGCCTTGGTCGTAGATCACTGGCACGCTCAGCGTCCTCAGACGCCGATAGACAGGATCTCGCGCTGCTTCAGCTTGGTCACTAAACGACTCCAAGAACGCAGAAGGCGTGTTGCCAACAGATACGACTCGCGCTGGACCACTTGGCATCTCGGTCACAACGATCCCGCTCACCAAACCAAATTCCATGTCGTTGGCGAGATCAACAAGTTGCCTCTGAAAGCTCTCGCCATCAGCGGCCTGGGACAGGTCGAGCAAGCGCTGGAGTCGCATAGCTCTCAGTGTACTCACGGATCACAACTACAACATTTGATAGTAGCGAGTCAGCGGGAGGCGGTCGCACACTAAGGATTCCTAACACCAACATCTCTCAGGGCCATGGCAATCCTCAGCAGTACGATCAATGCGTGGGAGCCTTTCGAGGCAAGCCTTCTCGAGTGGCGGCGTCTGTGCAAGCGCATGGAGTTCCTGGAAAGCAGCAGGTCGATCGACGGCGACAGCGATCACACGAATCTCGGTGAGGTGCTGTGGGGCATCAGACTGAACGGAGGCAATTGCTCAGGCAAGATGCTCGGCGTGTGCTGGGAGTGGCGCGAGGTGATTCCCAACGTCGTGGCCCTGTCCAATCCATTGGGCATCCAGTCGAACGTTCGGCTGAAGGACGAGACCGGAGCGCTCGTCACGCCGGCAAAACTGGTGCTTCACCTCAACGCGGCAGTTAGTGGTTTTCGCTGGCAAGGACGCCTGATTCGAGACGCCGGCGCTCACCGAGACATGGCCGCCTGAGGCGGTCAGGAACGCCAAGTCGCAGCGCTACTCTGGTTGCAAGACTTACGCTGATCGCGCAGTGTTGCGATTGCTTACCATTTTGAACGGCTCGTTCCTGGCCTCAGGCCGGTCGTGTCGTGGCTTCGAGATCGGCGAGCCAGCACATCGCCTGCGGCGTACTGTCGCCGCACATTTCCCGCGATGGCTTCAGGCCGCCGCAGAACGCCGGCCGCTCGGGCCGCCCAAAAATGCGGCACCGCATGTCCCCGTCGAGTTGCACACAAGGCACCCCGGCCGGCTTGCCGTTCGGCATGCCGGGAATCGGACTCGTGATCGACGGCGCGATGCAGCAGGCGCCGCAGCCTGGCCTGCAGGAAACGTCCGGCGCTTCGGCATCCGTTGAGAGGGCAGGTGTGATCTGCAGCATGGCCGGATTGTCCTCTCGGGTGGCGCGTCGGCGCCAGCCCGCCTAAAATCCGGGCTTCTCTTACCCGTCTCCGCCCCGCGCGTGATCGCTCGAATCGCGCGGGGCGTTGAAGCGCGGGTCATCCTCTCGATCCGGCCGCGATGGTTCGGGTCATGCGCAGTGAGTTGCCGGTGATCTACCCCCAGGAATTCGACGTCATCGTGGTCGGCGGCGGCCATGCCGGCACCGAGGCCGCGCTTGCCGCGGCCCGCATGGGCAGCGCGACGCTGCTGCTGACGCACAACATCGAGACGCTGGGGCAGATGAGCTGCAATCCGTCGATCGGCGGGATAGGCAAGGGCCACCTCGTCAAGGAGGTGGACGCGCTGGGCGGTGCGATGGCGGCGGCGACGGACGAGTCCGGCATCCAGTTCCGCATCCTCAACGGCTCGAAGGGGCCGGCCGTGCGCGCGACGCGGGCGCAGGCCGACCGCATCCTCTACAAGGCCGCCATTCGGCGCCGCCTCGAGAACCAGCCCAACCTGTGGCTGTTCCAGCAGGCGGTGGACGACCTCGTCATCGAGTCGGTGGACGGCCTCGACCGCGTCACGGGCGCGGTGACGCAGTCGGGCATCACGTTCCGCAGTCGCACCGTCGTGCTGACCGCCGGGACCTTTCTCGACGGCAAGATCCATATGGGGCTGCAGAACTACAGCGCCGGGCGGGCGGGCGATCCGCCGGCGCAGCGGCTGTCCGCACGCCTGAAGGAGCTGAAGCTGCCGCAGCACCGCCTCAAGACGGGCACGCCGCCGCGCATCGATGGCCGGTCGATCGATTTCTCGCAGCTCGCGGAGCAGCCCGGCGACGGCATGCCCGACGCCGACGGCAACGTCACGACGCCGATGCCGGTCTTCAGCTTCATGGGCACGGCCGCGCAGCACCCGCGCCAGATGCCGTGCTGGGTGACGCACACCAACGCACGCACGCACGAGATCATCCGTTCCGGCTTCGATCGCAGTCCGATGTTCACCGGCGTCATCGAAGGGGTGGGGCCACGCTACTGTCCGAGCATCGAGGACAAGGTCAATCGTTTCGCCGACAAGGATTCGCACCAGATCTTCCTGGAGCCCGAAGGGCTGACGACGCACGAGTTCTATCCCAACGGCATCTCCACGTCGCTGCCGTTCGACATCCAGCTGGCGGCGGTGCGGTCGATGGCCGGGCTGGCCCATGCGCACATCCTGCGCCCGGGCTACGCGATCGAGTACGACTACTTCGATCCGCGCGAGCTCAAGAGCACATTCGAGACGCGCGCGATCGCCGCGCTGTTCTTCGCCGGCCAGATCAACGGCACGACCGGCTACGAGGAGGCGGCGGCGCAGGGCCTGTTCGCCGGCGTCAACGCCTCGTTGCACGCCAGCGAGCGCGTCGATGGCTTCGTGCTGCGACGCGACCAGGCCTATCTGGGTGTTCTGGTCGACGACCTGATCACCAAGGGCGTGACGGAGCCGTACCGGATGTTCACCAGTCGCGCCGAATTCCGGTTGCAGCTGCGCGAGGACAACGCCGATCTGCGGCTGACTGAGCTGGGACGCCAGCTCGGCCTGGTCGACGACGCCCGCTGGGCGCACTTCAACCGCAAGCGCGATGCACTGGCGCGCGAGACCGAGCGTCTCCGCTCGACCTGGGTTCACCCGAACAACCTGCCGGCGGCCGACGCCGAGCGCCTGCTCGGCAAGGCGCTGGAACACGAGCACTCCCTGTCCGACCTGCTGCGTCGTCCCGGCATCGACTTCGATACTGTCGTCGCGGCGACCGCGATCGCACGCCCGACGGTCGATGTTTCACGTGAAACATTGACACAGGAGCTCGGGGTGCAGCTGGCCGGCGAGGTCATCGAGCAGCTCGAGATCGCGACGAAGTACGCGGGCTACATCGACAAGCAGAACGAGGAAGTCACGCGCGCCCAGGGGCTGGAAGAGCTGGCCCTGCCCGCCGAGCTGGACTACGACCAGGTCACGGCGCTGTCCTTCGAGGTACGCCAGAAGCTCAACCAGCATCGCCCGCAGACGCTGGGCCAGGCCACGCGAATCTCTGGCGTGACGCCGGCGGCCATCTCGCTGCTGCTGGTGCATCTGAAGAAGAGGCGCTTCAAGGGTTTCTCGAATCCCAACGCCGCGCCCAGCGAACATGCCGCTTGAATACGGCGCCCCGTCCCGCATGGACGGGCAGCTCGAGGCACTGGCTCCGCGCCTGGGCCTGACACTGACGGTGACGGAGCGCGAACGGCTGCTGGCCTACATGGCCATGATCCAGCGCTGGACCAAGGTCTACAACCTGACGGCCGTCCGCAACACCGGCGAGATGTTCACGCACCACTTGCTCGACTGCCTGGCCGTCGTCGTGCCGCTGCGCAATGGCATGAATGCCGTGGGGCAGAGCGCGCTTCGGGTGCTGGACGTCGGCAGCGGCGCCGGGCTGCCCGGCGTGATTCTCGCGATGTTGAATCCGGCGTGGCAGGTGACCTGCGTCGACGCCGTCGCGAAGAAGGCGGCCTTCATCCGCCAGGCCGCCGCCGAACTGGGAATTCCGAATCTCCACGGCGTCCACGGCCGGGTCGAGGGCGCCGGTACGTTCAAGACGCCCGAGTTCGACCTGATCACCTCGCGCGCCTTCGCGTCGATCCAGGACTTCACGACGCTGACCCGGCCGCTGCTTGCGCCGCAAGGCCGATGGGCGGCGATGAAGGCCAACCTGTCGACCGCCGAACAGGCCGACATCCCCGCCGACGTCGAAATGTTCCACGTGGAACAACTCGAGGTGCCGGAATTGAATGAAAAGCGCTGTCTGGTGTGGCTGAGGCCACATCAATCCACTGTCGGCGCCAGCGACTAGCCCCGACAATAGCGCTTGGCATTTCTCCCCCCATCAGCGCTTTTCACGGTCATCCATGGCGAGAATCTATTGCATTGCGAACCAGAAGGGCGGCGTGGGCAAGACCACGACGACCGTCAATCTGGCGGCCGGCCTGGCGCTCGTCGGACAGCGCGTCCTGCTCGTCGACCTCGATCCGCAAGGCAACGCGACCATGGGCTCCGGCGTCAACAAGCGCGACCTGCCGCTGACGGTCTACGACGTGCTGCTGGAAAGCGCGACGATCCTGGAAGCGGTACAGCGCTCCACCAGCGGCGGCTATGACGTTCTGGGCGCCAACCGAGAACTGGCCGGTGCCGAGGTCGAACTGGTCGCCCTGGAGCGACGCAACGAACGGCTGCGCCGCGCGCTCAAGGCCGTCGACGACCAGTACGACTTCGTGCTGATCGACTGTCCGCCGTCATTGAACCTGCTGACCCTCAATGGCCTGTGCAGCGCGCACGGCGTCATCGTCCCGATGCAGTGCGAGTATTTCGCACTGGAAGGTGTGTCCGACCTGGTCAACACCATCCGCCAGGTGCATGCGAACCTGAACCGCGACCTGGAGCTGATCGGCCTGCTGCGCGTGATGTTCGACCCGCGCATCACGCTGCAGGTCAATGTCAGCGATCAGTTGAAGGCGCACTTCGGCGACAAGGTGTTCAACACCGTTATCCCACGCAATGTCCGTCTGGCCGAGGCGCCCAGCTACGGACAGCCCGGCGTCGTCTGGGACCCGGCTTCACGTGGAGCCGTCGCGTTCATCGAGTTCGCTCGGGAAATGGTCGCGCGCGAACAGCATCCGGCCACCGCCGACATCCGCTGAGGATCCGGCCCGGTCAGGGCTCGATGTTGGGATCGCGCAGCAGCTCCCGCAGCGGCCCGAACGTCCACGACCGCAGCGCCATCACTGCGGTGAACCCGCGCTTGTGCGCCGGCGCGAGCCGCTGGTCGGCCAGATGCTGCTGGGCGAAGTCCTGCGCGATGCGCTGCAACCGCTCCTGGAACACCTTGGCCATCGGCAGGCTGATGTGGCCGTGCACCAGGCTCAGCATCTCGCTCTCGCCGTTGAAGCCGCCGGAGAAATAGTCCACGACGCCGTGCTCGCGGAAGAACTGCATCACGGGCCCGTTGGCGCGCCAGCGGAAGGTCTTGGCCACCTTCAGGCGGTAGCGGTTGAGCGGCTTCAGCTCGATGATGCCCAGCCGGTCGAGCTGGGTCAGGTGACGCACCGCCTCGGCATCGGTGAAGGCGTACATGCCCATGATCTGCTCGTACGGCCATTGGCTCAGCGCGCACAACGCCATCACCAGCAGGCGCCTGTCGGCCACCACCGCGTGCTCCTGTTCCAACGTCAGCTCGTCGCGCAACAGCTCCAGGTCGGCGACCTTGCGCGCCAGCTCCGAGAAGTCGCACTTGAGCACGCGGCAGATCTCGTCGATCCGCTTCAGCGGCATGTCGCCCTTGGCGAACATGCGCTTGACGCTGGACTCGGCCAGCCCGAGTTCGCGCCCCAGGTCGGCGTAGGTAAGACGAGCAAGCTTCAGCTCGCTTTTGAGGACGTTGACGATCTCGACGGTGGTGCTCATGAGGCCGGGCTGAAGTATTCCGGGACGATACCTCACGACGCTTCGCGTGGCACTCGTCGCAATCCCGTTGCCGGGCAGTCGGCGCCTGCGCACCATCGCGGCTTCTTCACTGCGATTGCTTCACATGAAACCTCCCTCTGCCCCTGGTCGCCGCATCGCCGCCGTCGCGCTGGCCATGGCGCTGACCGCAGCCGTCAGCGCCCGGGCCCAGTCGTCCACCGAACCGAGCGAGGCCTCGCTGGTTCCGGTGGCGATCTCCATCGCGCTGCCGCTCGTCCTGGTGGCGGGCGCCGGTTCGATCGTGGTCACCGGCGTCGAGGCAAGCGCGCAAGGGACGGTGTGGATCGTCGAGAACGTCGCCGATGGGGTCAAAGGCAGCATCTGTTTCGCCGGCCGGCTGGTCGGCACCGCCGCCATCGCGGTGAGGACCGTCATCGCCGTCACGGTCGTCGCGACCGGCACGGTGCTCAGCGCGGCTGGCCATGTGATCGCGTTCATCCCGAACGAGATCGGTCGCACGCTGTCGTACAACCAGCGGGTGTCGCGATGAGCGCCACCCGACGACTGCTGCGCGCGCTCGCCGGTGCCTTCGCGATCGCCGCGGCCACCGTCGCGAACGCGGGCCAGACCTGCGACGCCACGCCGCCCGACACCGTCAGCATGACGCGCGCGCTGGGGCTGGCCGAGCGCCTGCAGCAAAGCCTGGACGCCAGCGGCGCCCAGGTGGTGATCGTCGCGCGCGCGGGACAGGATCTGCGCAAGTTCGGCCTCAACTGGTCGCACCTGGCCTTCGCGTACCGCGAGGACATGCCGCCGCCGCAGTCCATCGTCAACCGCTCGGCCGTCCTCGGCCAGATAGGCGCTCCGCTGATCGACAGCCTGCCGGCGCGCCAGCCGCCGCGTGGCACCTGGCGCATCGTCCACAAGCTCAACCAGTGCGGCACCGCCGAGGCGGCCGTCTTCCGCCAGGGGCTGGCCGAGTTCTTCCTGGACACGCCGTTCCGCTACGAAGCCGCCTACGTCGTACCCGCGCCCGAGGTGCAGGCGGCCTTGATGCAGGTGCTGACGGACGACCAGCGCCTCGTGCAATGGCACACGCCGGCCTACAGCGTCGTCGCGTATCCGTGGTCGACGAAGTACCAGCAAAGCAACCAGTGGGCGCTCGAGACGCTCGCCGGCTCGCTCGATCCGGCCGCCAGCACGCGCGAGCGCGCACAGGCCTGGCTGCAGCTGCACGACTATCGGCCCACCGTGCTGCACATCGACGCGCTCACCCGCCTCGGCGGCCGCATCACCCGGGCCAACGTCGCCTTCGACGACCACCTGAACGCGAAGCGCTTCAGCGACCACATCGAGACGGTGACGGTCGAATCGATGTTCGCGTGGATGCAGCGCATGCAGATCGCCGGAGCGCCCATCGTCGTCCGCTGACGGTCCGCAAATCGAGGGTGAGGCCGCAGGCGCCCGCGCCGGCCTGCGGCTACAGTGGCGCCACGAGGCGCGCAGCGTCACAGGAACCGTACCCATGAGCCCATCCCATCCCAGCCAGTTCGCGCTCCTGCGGCAGCGTCGGTTCGCGCCGTTCTTCTGGACGCAGTTCTTCGGCGCGGGCAACGACAACGTCCTGAAATTCGCGTTCACGGTGCTCGTCACCTACCAGCTGCAGGTCTCATGGCTGCCGTCCGACAAGGCCGGGCTCGTCATCAGCGCCGTGTTCATCCTGCCGTTCGTGCTGCTGTCGGCCACCAGCGGACAGCTGGCGGACAAGTACGACAAGGCCTCGATGATGCGCTTCATCAAGTCGTTCGAGATCTTCATCATGGCGCTGGCCGTGTGGGGCTTCGTCGGCCAGCTGGTGCCGGTGCTGTTGCTGTGCCTGTTCCTGATGGGCGTTCACTCCACGCTGTTCGGCCCGGTGAAGTACGCCTACCTGCCGCAGCATCTCAACGACCAGGAGATCACCGGCGGCAACGGCATGGTCGAGATGGGCACCTTCGTCGCGATCCTGCTGGGCCAGCTCGCCGGCGGCCTGCTGGTGGTCGTGCCGGGCATGGGCCCCGAGCTCGCCGGCGGCACCTGCCTGGCGATCGCCGTGATCGGCCGAATGACGGCCCAGGCGATCCCGTCGACGCCCCCGCACGACACCAGCCTGAAGATCAACTGGAATCCGGTCTCCGAGACGCTGCGCAACCTGCGCCTGGCGCGCACCGACATCGTCGTGTTCCGCTCGCTGCTGGGCATCTCGTGGATGTGGTTCTTCGGCGCGACGTTCCTGTCGCAGTTCCCGTCCTTCGCCAAGGACGTGCTGCATGGCGACGTCCACGTGGCGTCGCTGCTGCTGGTGCTGTTCTCGGTCGGCGTGGGCATCGGCTCGCTGATGTGCGAGATGCTGTCGCGCCGGCAGGTGGAGATCGGCCTGGTGCCGCTTGGCGCGATCGGCATGAGCGTGTTCGCGATCGACCTGTACTTCGCCGTCCACCACCTCGCGGCGCCGGCCACCGAGTTGTGGACGCTGGCGGGCTTCCTCGGCCAGGGCCAGCACGTGCGGCCGATGATCGACCTGTTCATGCTCTCGCTGAGCGCCGGCTTGTACAGCGTGCCGATGTACGCCCTGATCCAGATGCGGGCGCTTCCTAGCCACCGAGCCCGCATCATCGCTGCCAACAACATCCTCAATGCGCTGTTCATGATCGCCAGCTCGCTGATCGCGGGCGCGCTGCTGCACTTCGGCGTCAGCATCGGCGGGGTGTTCCTCATCACGGGCATCGCCAACGCCATCGTCGCGGGGTACATCTTCTTTCTGGTGCCCGAGTACCTGCTGCGCTTCGTCGCCTTCGTGCTCACGCGCACCGTGTACCGCTTCCGCATCCAGGGCGACGCCAACATTCCGGCCACCGGCCCGGCCATCGTCGTGTGCAACCACGTGAGCTTCGTCGACCCGGTGCTGCTGATGGCCGCCAGCCCGCGGCCGATCCGCTTCCTGATGGATTCGCGCATCTTCCGCACGCCCGGGCTCGGGCTGTTCTTCCGACTCGCCAAGGCCATCCCGATCGCGCCGAAGCACGAAGATCCCGCGGCCTACGACGCCGCGTTCGCGGCCGCCGACCGGGTGCTGGCCGAGGGCGACCTGCTGGGCATCTTCCCCGAAGGCGCCATCACCAACGACGGCACGCTCAAGCCGTTCAAGGGCGGCGTGATGCGCATCCTCGAGCAACGCCCCGTGCCGGTGATCCCGCTCGCGCTGCAGAACCTGTGGGGCTCGTTCTTCTCCAAGGTGGAGGGGCCGGCGATGAGCAAGCCGTTCCGCCGCGGACTGTTCAGCCGCGTCGGCCTGAACGTGGGTCGCGGCATCGCCGCCGAAGCGGTCACGCCCGAGGGCCTGCACCACGAGGTGGGACAGTTGCTGGCCGCGAAGGTCGTCTGATCGACAGCCGCCGATCGGCGATCAGCGCGAAGGCCAGCGCGCCCGCACGCGCGCGGCCCACGCCCGCGCGGCGATCCAGCCCGGCGACTCCACCAGGCTCGCGACGATGCGCGTCTTCCACGCGATCCAGCGGCAATGGACCCGCGCGAACCACGCCAGGCGCATCAGCTGCGGCTGCGTCAGCAGGTACAGGCGCGCGACCACTGCCGTGCCCAGCAGCTTGGCGACGACAAGCATCGCCAGGCCCAATGCCACGCGCCCCAAGGCGACGAGCCACAGCGCGCCCAGCTTGACGGGCAGCAACGCGAGCGCGGGCACGAACAGCACCGCCAGCGCAACGCGCGGGCCGAGTCCGGCGATGCGTTTCTCCAGGCGCCCGATGAGGGGCCAGCGCGCCAGTTGCCCGAGCGCGCGCGCCAGCGGGATCCAGCCCCATTGCTCGAACAGGATCAGCAGGGCGACGGCGCAGCGGCCGACGGTCTTCAGCGCGTTCCAGAAGGGTTGCATCGGCACGGCCATCCATCACAGCTTACCTGGGTCGATCCGAAGGCTCGGCGCCACACATTAACGCCTACTTAACAATGTGCGGCCCCCGCATGGCCTACCATCTCGGCTTTCGGCTCAACCACCCATCATGCAGCAACGACTCAACGTCTCCGCGTCCACGCGCAACCTCGGCGCCGGCGCCTTGACGATCGCCATGCTCGCCGCGCTCACCGCCTGCGGCGGCGGCGGCGGCAACACCGCGACTGCCACCGTCACGTCGATGACCGTCGCGGCCACCAAGTACGGTACGCCCGCCCTGGTCACGATCGTTGGCACGAACCTCAGCAACCTGAACCTGCAGGCCACCGGCTGCAAGAACATCACGCGGCTGACCGCCTCGCCGACCGCCAGCTCCGACACCACGGCGTACTTCCAGTGCACGCCGTCCGGCGCCTATTCGAGCTCCATCATCGCGGTCTCCAACGGCGGAACGATCAGCAGCCAGACGCTCACCGTGCCGGCGCCGGTCGTCACGATGACCGTCAGCGGCGGCGGCGTGAACGGCAGCATCGTCTTCAACCTGAAGGGCAACGTCGCGCCGATCACCGTCGACAACTTCCTGGCCTACGTCAACGCCGGCTTCTACACCGGCACGATCATGCATCGCGTCGTCGACATGACGAACGCCCTCGACGGCCCGGAGTACGACGTGATCCAGGGCGGCACCTACGGCGCGGCCACCAGCGGCACGTTGCCCGCGGCCAAGACCGGCACTCTCGCGGCGATCCCGCTCGAGACCACCGGCGGCACCGACGTGCAGTGGACCGCGGCGATGGCCCGCACGGCGTCGGCCGACTCGGCGACGTCCGGCTTCTTCTTCAACGTGAAGGACAACAGCGCCGCCTTCGACACCTCCTCCGGACCGGGCTACGCCGTGTTCGCGGATGTGAGCACCAGCCAGGCCATCCTCACGCAGATCGCGGCGATCGGCCAAGGGGGCGCCAGCGTGTGCACGCCGCTTGTCGGCTTCACCGACGGCTCGTGCGTGCCGATCCCCAACGTGACCATCACCTCGGCCACGCAGACGCAGTAAGCCTGCCGCAGACCATCGAAGGCGCCTGTTCGACATGGGTCGGGCAGGCGCTTTTTCCTGGTCGCTAGACCCCGCGCGCGCGATCGCGCGCGAAGCTCGCCTGGAACTCGGCGAAGCGGCCTTCGTCGAGCGACTCGCGCACCTCGCGCATCAGGTTCAGGTAGTAGTGCAGGTTGTGGATCGTGTTGAGCATCGGGCCCAGCATCTCGCCGCAGCGATCCAGGTGATGCAGATAGGCGCGGCTGAAGTTGCGGCACGTGTAGCAGCCGCAGCTCATGTCCGCCGGCGACTCGTCGCTCTTGTGGCGGGCGTTGCGCACCTTCAGGTCGCCGAAGCGCGTGAACAGGTGGCCGTTGCGCGCGTTGCGGGTGGGCATCACGCAGTCGAACATGTCGACGCCGTGCGCCACGCCGTAGACCAGGTCTTCCGGCGTGCCCACGCCCATCAGGTAGCGCGGCTTGTGTGCCGGCAGGCGATGCGGCGTGTGGGCGACCAGGCGCTGCATGTCCTCCTTGGGCTCGCCCACCGACACGCCGCCGATCGCGTAGCCGGGGAAATCCATCGCCACCAGCGCGTCGAGCGAAAACTCGCGCAGCGACTCGAACATGCCGCCCTGCACGATGCCGAACAACGCGTTCGGATTCCCGAGCCGCGCGAACTCGTCGCGGCAACGCGCGGCCCAGCGCAGCGACAGCTCCATCGACAGCCGCGCCTCGCGTTCGGTCGTCAGCACGCCCTTGGTCTCGTACGGCGTGCATTCGTCGAACTGCATGACGATGTCGGAGTTGAGCACCGTCTGGATCTGCATGCTGATCTCGGGCGTGAGGAACAGCTTGTCGCCGTTGACGGGCGACGCGAAGCGCACGCCTTCCTCCGAGATCTTGCGCATCTCGCCGAGCGACCACACCTGGAAGCCGCCGGAATCGGTCAGGATCGGCGCCTTCCAGGCCTCGAACCTGTGCAGGCCGCCGAACTGCGCCATCACGTCGAGGCCGGGCCGCATCCACAGGTGGAAGGTGTTGCCCAGGATGATCTGCGCGCCCATCTCCTCGAGCGAGCGCGGCAGCACGCCCTTGACGGTGCCGTAGGTGCCCACCGGCATGAAGACGGGGGTCTCGACGACGCCGTGGTTCAGCGTCAGGCGCCCGCGGCGCGCGTGGGCGTCGGTGCCCTGGACTTCGAATTTCAACATCCGCGTATTGTCGCCGGCCCAAAGACAACGGGCGGCGCGATCGTGTCGCGCCGCCCGTCGGGGCTCTCTTTCGACGGCGGACGCTCAGGACATCCGCCTCCAGCTTCAGCCGAGATCGCCAACGACCAGCTTGTGGCTCTGGCGCCATTGGGCCAGTTCGGCCTTCACGTCGGCGCGGGTGCGGGCACCGGCCAGTTGCGTGTTGGGGACGACCGCGACCGCGCCGGCGTCAGCACGCTCGCCGACGGTCTTCAGCTGGCCATCGGCCTGCAGGTTGCGCGTCTCGGCGACCACCGACGCGCGGGTGCGGCCGGCAGTGGAAGCTTGCTCTTCGGCGGCCGCGAGGCTCTTGCCTTGCAGGTTTTCGCTGCGATCGATCTCTTGCGACATGGCGCCCACGGCGGTGACGGCGAGCAGGGCGGCGGCGATGACTTGGCGGACTTGCATGATGAACTTCTTTCTTGGCAGTTTTGAGGATGTCCGGTGGCGTGCCTTCTGGGCTTCCGCCGGGCCTCGGTGACGCGTAGGTGTGTGCGCTTCATCGATGGATTCACTGTATTCCTATGAACTTCACGGATAAACAAGCAGCCGTAGAATTGTTTATTCCCGTTTCGGAAAGAATCAGATGGACCAGCTTCGCGCCATGCGGGTGTTTTCCCGCGTCATCGATGCCGGGGGCTTCGCCAAGGCCGCCAACGCGCTCGACATCGCGCCCGCCGTCGCGACACGCCTGGTCGCCGAGCTCGAGGAGCACCTCGGCGCGCGCCTGATCAACCGCACGACGCGCCGCCTCGCGCTGACCGACGTCGGCGAGGAGTACCTGGAACGCGTGCGCAGCATCCTGAGCGAGGTGGACGACGCCGAGGCCGTCGCCAGCATCGCCACGGCCGAGGCGCGCGGCCGCCTGTGCGTGCTGGCGCCGCCCGGCTTCACCGTGCACCAGCTGGCCAAGCACCTGCCGCGCTTCCGGCAGCTGCACCCCAAGGTGTCGCTGGAGCTCACCGTGATGCCGTCGGTGGAAACGCCGGACGAGAACCACGACGTGACGATCATCGTGCAACGTGCCAAGCCGATCGAGGGCGCATTCATCGCGCGCCGCATCGCCACCGCGGAGGTGGTGCTGTGCGCGACGCCGGAATACCTCGAACAGCACGGCCGGCCCAAGCATCCGCGCGACCTCGCCCATCACGACACGCTGATGCCGATCCCGGCCAGCGAGCAGCGCGAGCTGACTTTCAAGCCGGCATGGGGCGGCGGCGATGCGGAGGTCGTCGAGCTGAAGAAGCTGCCGCCGCTGATGACGACGCACAGCGACACGCTCTATGCCGCCGCGCTCGCCGGCCTGGGCATCGCCGGCCTGCCGTCGTTCATCGCCGAGGATGCGCTGATGGAACAGGCGCTGGAGCGCGTGCTGCCGCAGTGGCACATGCAGACGGTGACGCTGTTCGCCGCGATGGCCACGCGCAAGCACGTGCCGATGCGCACGCGCGCGTTCGTCGACTTCCTGCTCGCCACGTTCGGCCAGAACCAGCGCGATCCGTGGCTCGCCGCCGCGGGCTGCGAGAGCTGCTGAAGCGTCAGAACCTGTGAATGAATCCGACGCGACCGAGCGGGCCGTCAAAACGCGTCCGATCAAGGCGCAAAGCGCAGACGTAGCTCGGGCTACGGCGAGCATTTGCAACGCAGAGCGGGCGTGTTTTGACGGGACGAGCGGGCGTGGCGGGTTCGTTCACAGGTTCTCAGGCCTCGGGTTCGATGCGATCCAGCAGCATCGCGTCGCCGTAGCTGAAGAACCGATACCGCTGCGCGATCGCGTGCGCGTACAGCGCGCGGATGCGCTCCATGCCGGAGAACGCGCTCACCAGCATCATCAGCGTGCTCCTGGGCAGGTGGAAGTTGGTCACCAGGCGGTCGACCACCTGGAAGCGGTAGCCGGGCGTGATGAAGATGCGCGTCTCGCCGGCACCGGCCAGCAGCGAGCCCGGCGATCCGGCCTGGCTCGCCGCGGTGGCCGCCGATTCCAGCGCGCGAACGGTGGTGGTGCCGATCGCGACGACGCGCCCGCCCGCGGCGCGCGTGCGCAGCACGGCGTCGACCGTGGCCTGCGGCACGTCGAACCATTCGGTGTGCATCTTGTGCTCGCCGAGATCGTCGCTGCGCACCGGCTGGAACGTGCCGGCGCCCACGTGCAGCGTGACGCGCGCCGACTGCACGCCGCGCGCGGCGATCTCGGCCAGCAGCGCCTCGTCGAAATGCAGCGCCGCGGTGGGCGCGGCCACGGCGCCGGGGCGATCGGCGAAGACGGTCTGGTAGCGCCGCACGTCGTCGGCCTCGTCGGCGTGCGCGATGTAGGGCGGCAGCGGCACGTGGCCATGCCGTTCCAGCAGCGCGAAGACGTCGCCTGGGAAGCGCAGGTGGAACATCGCGTCCTCGGGGCCGCAGCGCCCGAGCACCTGCACCTCGAACGCGGTGCCGGCTGCGGCATCGCCGAACGTCAACGTGCTGCCCGGCTTCGGTGACTTGCTGGCGCGGATGTGCGCCCAGGCCTCGTCGGGCGGCAGCACGCGTTCGACCAGCACCTCGACGCCGCCGCCCGTGGCCTTGGCGCCGAACAGCCGCGCCTTGATCACGCGGGTGTCGTTGAACACGAGCAGGTCACCCGGATTCAGCAGGCCAGGCAGCTCACGGAAGATGCGGTCGACAAATGTCGCGGCGGAGCCATCGGCATTTGTCGACGTGCCATCGAGCAGGCGCGAGCCGCTGCGCTCGGCGGCCGGATGCTGGGCGATCAGCTCGCCGGGAAGTTCGAAGTCGAAGTCGCCGAGGCGCAAGGGCCCGGAAGGCGGCGGCAGGTGGACGGCGTCGCGAGTCATCGCGACATTGTCGCTGCGGCGGACGATCAGTTCGCGGTGTGGACCGCGTCGTCCTGCGGCGTATCGGACTTGTCCCAGGCCCACGCGAAGGCCAGGCTCACGCCGAAGACGGCAACCATCAGGAAGACAAAACGGGCAAGGAGGCGCATGTTGAGCTGCAGGTCCTGCGGTCACTCACGACGCAGGACGTTATGGAGAAAAGCCGCTGAGCGGCAGCCGATATTCTCAGGCAACTATCGCGCCAGGTGGGTATCGGCTTGTACGTCCTTGTTCGGATTCGTTCGATTCGGCCGTTCCGCTCGCCAGGAAACAACACGGCAGGCGCGAGAATCGCGACCATGTCGAACCAGCCCGTCGAAAACTCGAGCGAGAGCGCCGCGAAGGCGGAGCTCACCGGGCCGCAGCGCGCGCTGCTGCGCCTGGGCCTCGTACGCCCGATCGATCTCGCGCTGCACCTGCCGCTGCGCTACGAGGACGAGACGCAGGTCACGACCATCGCGCGTTCGCGCACCGGCGAGAAGGTGCAGGTCGAGGGCGTCGTCGTCGAGTCGCGCGTGGAACTGCGCGGCCGGCGCCAGTTCGTGGTCAAGATGGCCGACGAATCGCAGGCCGAGCTGGTGCTGCGCTTCCTCAACTTCTATCCGTCGCACCAGAAGACCTTCGCGCCGGGCCAGCTGGTGCGCGTGCGCGGCGAGATCCGCGGCGGCTTCCTCGGCCGCGAGATGGTGCACCCGACGTTCAAGGCCGTGACGCCCGGCGCGCCGCTGGCGTCGTCGCTGACGCCGGTCTATCCGACGACGGCGCAGCTGCCGCAGCCCTACCTGCGCAAGGCGATCGCCGGCAGCCTCGGCCGCGCGCCGCTGCAGGAGGTGCTGCCGCCGCAGGTCGTGCCGGCCGGGCTGCCCGCGCTGCGCGTGGCGGTCGAGACGCTGCACCATCCGCCGGCGGACGTCTCGCTGCAGGCGCTGGAGGACGGCAGCCATCCGGCGGCCCAGCGCCTGAAGTTCGAGGAGCTGCTCGCGCAGCAGCTGTCGCAGCTCGCCTCGCGCGCGGAACGCGCGCTGCTGCGCGCGCCCGAGATCGCGCCGCGGCCAGGCGGGCTGCACGAGAAGCTGCTGGGCGTGCTGCCGTTCGGCCTCACCGGCGCGCAGCGGCGCGTGGTCGACGAGATCGTCGCCGACCTCGCCGGCCCGCGGCCGATGCACAGGTTGCTGCAAGGCGACGTCGGCGCCGGCAAGACGGTGGTGGCCGCGCTTGCCGCGGCCGTCGCGATGGACGCCGGCTGGCAGTGCGCACTGATGGCGCCCACCGAGATCCTCGCCGAGCAGCACTTCGCCAAGCTCGTGCAGTGGCTGGAGCCGCTGGGCATCGAGGTCGCGTGGCTCAGCGGCAGCCGCAAGGGCAAGGCGCGCGCGAAGGCGCTGGCGCAGGCGGCCAGCGGCTCGGCGCGGCTGGTCGTCGGCACGCACGCGGTGATCCAGGAAGGCGTCGAGTTCGCGCGGCTGGGGCTGGCCATCGTCGACGAGCAGCACCGCTTCGGCGTGCAGCAGCGGCTCGCGCTGCGCCGCAAGCTGGCCATCGAAGGGCTGGAGCCGCACCTGCTGATGATGACGGCCACGCCGATCCCGCGCACGCTGGCGATGACCTACTTCGCCGACCTGGACGTCAGCACGATCGACGAGCTGCCGCCCGGCCGCACGCCCATCGTCACGCGCGTGTTCGCCGACACGCGGCGGCCCGAGATCGTCGAACGCATCCGCGACGAGATCGCCGCCGGGCGCCAGGTCTACTGGGTCTGCCCGCTGATAGAGGAGTCGGAGGACGCCGAGAACGCCGCGGCCGAACATGCCGGCAAGGCCGAAGCGTTGACGCTGCAGAACGTCACCGACACCCACGCCGCGCTCGCCGAGGCGCTGCCCGGCATCGGCGTCGGCCTGCTGCACGGCCGCATGAAGCCGGCCGACAAGGCTGCCGTGATGGCGCGCTTCAAGGCGGGCGAGCTGCCGGTGCTGGTGGCCACCACCGTCATCGAGGTGGGCGTCGACGTCCCCAACGCCAGCCTGATGGTGATCGAGCACGCCGAGCGCTTCGGCCTGGCCCAGCTGCACCAGCTGCGCGGCCGGGTGGGACGCGGCAGCGCCGCCAGCGTCTGCGTGCTGCTGTATGCGCCGCCGCTGTCGATGATCGGCAAGGAGCGGCTGAAGGCGATGGCGGAGACGACCGACGGCTTCGAGATTGCCCGGCGCGACCTGCAGATCCGCGGGCCCGGCGAGTTCATGGGGGCGCGGCAGTCGGGCGACCAGTTGCTGCGCTTCGCGGATCTCGAGGAGGACGCGCCGCTGCTGGCGCACGTCCGGCAGGTGGCGCCGGCGCTGCTGGCGCGCGCGCCGGGCGCGGCCTCGGCGCACGTCGAACGCTGGCTGGGCGGCAAGCTCGAATGGATGAAAGCTTGACGGCTCGCTGAACGAATCTCCGGGCGCCGAGGATCCCGTGCTTGCGGTATCGGCCCACGATTCGTGGCACGGGTCAATACGGGTCCCCCGTTCCTCTTTGGAATCATCACAATACGGCCATGACACTCACCGAGTTGCGCTACATCGTCGCGGTCGCCCGCGAGCGCCACTTCGGCCGCGCGGCCGAGGCGTGCTTCGTGTCGCAGCCCACGTTGTCGGTGGCGATCAAGAAGCTCGAGGAGGAGCTGGACGTCAAGATCTTCGAGCGTGGCAGCAACGAGGTCAGCCTGACGGTGCTGGGCACGGCCATCGTGCGCCAGGCGCAGAGCGTCATCGAGCAGGCCGCGGCGATCAAGGAGATCGCCAAGCGCGGGCAGGATCCGCTGTCCGGCGCGCTGAAGCTGGGCATCATCTACACGATCGGCCCGTACCTGCTGCCGCAGCTGGTGCGCCACGCCATCGAGCTGACGCCGCAGATGCCGCTGATGCTGCAGGAGAACTTCACCGTCAAGCTGCTCGACATGCTGCGCACCGGCGAGCTCGATTGCGCGATCATGGCCGAGCCGTTTCCCGACAGCGGCCTGGCCACCGCGCGGCTCTACGACGAGCCCTTCGTCGTCGCCGTGCCGCGCTCGCACGCGCTGGCCAAGGAGACGTCGATCTCGTCGGAGCGCCTGAAGCAGGAGACGATGCTGCTGCTGGGCACCGGCCACTGCTTCCGCGACCACGTGCTGGAGGTGTGCCCGGAGTTCGCGCGCTTCTCCAACGACGCCGAAGGCATCCGCAAGAGCTTCGAGGGCTCGTCGCTGGAGACGATCAAGCACATGGTCGCCTCGGGCATGGGCGTGACGGTGGTGCCGCGGCTGTCGATCGCGCACGGCATGGACGATCCGCAATCGCACGCCTTGGTCACCTACATCCCGTTCGAGGCGCCGGTGCCCACGCGCCGCGTCGTGCTGGCATGGCGGCGCAGCTTCCCACGCTACGAGGCCATTGCGGCGCTGCGCAACGCGGTCTACGCCTGCGCGCTCGAGGGCGTGACCCGACTGTCGGACTGACGCCCTGGAACCCGACTTCGTCCCCACCGCGCGACACGCCCCGGCCGTGCGCGCCGCGCTGGCAGCGCTGTCCGTCGTCGTGCTGCCGCTGCTGGCCGGCGCCGCGCCGGCGTCGCAGGCCATACCCGTTGCCGTATCCGGGCCGGCGGCGTCCGCGGCCGCCAACGTCGCCGCCCCGCCGGTCGGCGCGGCGTCCACGTTGCCGCCGCACGTCCTCCACGTCGTCGGCGCCGACAACTATCCGCCCTACCTGTTCCGCGACGAAGACGGCCGCCCGACGGGCCTGGTGGCCGACGAGTGGGCGCTGTGGGAGAAGAAGACCGGCGTGCACGTCGACCTGCAGCCGATCGACTGGGCCGACGCGATGCGCCGCGTGGCCAACGGCGACGCCGACGTCATCGACACGATCTTCTGGTCGTCCGAGCGCGCACGCACGATGGACTTCACCGCGCCGTTCGCCGACGTGCGCGAGCCGATCTACGCCGAGAGCAGCGTCAAGGGCCTGGTCGACCTGCACTCGCTGAAGGGCTTCCACGTGGCAGCGCTGTCGGGCGACGTGTGCATCGACCGCCTGCGCGCCGGCGGCATCACGCTGATCGACACCTATCCGAGCTACCAGAGCCTGATCAGCGCCGCCGTCGCGGGCGGCCCGAAGATCTTCTGCATGGACGGCCCGTCGGCCGAGTACTACCTGTACAAGGCCAACGCGTCGCAGCGCTTCCGCGAGGCGTTCGTCATGTACTACGGGCACATGCATCGCGCGGTGCGGCGCGGCGATTCGGCCACGCTGTCGCTGATCGAGAAGGGCTTCGACGAGATCTCGCCGGGCGAGAAGAAGGCGCTGGAGGACAAGTGGTTCGGCGCACCGCTGGCGGGCGAGCGCTGGCTGCACGCGTTCGTCGGCACCGCGGCGGCGCTGGCGCTGGCCGCCATCGTCGCCGTGCTGTGGGGCCTGGTGCTGCGGCGCGCGGTGCGCGACAAGACGGCCGAGATCGACAGCCAGGCACGGCGCCTGCGCACGCTGATCGACACGCTGCCCGACCTCGTCTGGTTCAAGGGCCTGGACGGCAAGTTCCTCGCGTGCAACGTGCGCTTCGAGCGCTTCATCGGCGCGCCCGAGAACGAGCTGCTGGGCCATCCGGCCAGCGCGTTCCTGCCGGCGGCCGTCGCCGCCGAATTCGCCGCCGCCGACCAGCGCGCGATCGAGGCGCGCGCCCCGGTGCCGCACCAGTTCACGCTGACGTACGCGCACGACGGCCACCAGGAGCAGGTGGAGTCGCTGCACACGCCCGTGTTCGGCTCGCACGGCGAGCTCACCGGCGTGCTGAGCATCGGCCGCGACGTCACGCAGCGGCGCGACGACGAGCGCCACCTGCGCCGCCTCAACCGCCTCTACCAGGTGCTGACCAACGTGCACGCGGCCATCGCGCGCGAGCGCGCGCCCGAGCCGCTGTTCGCCGCGATCTGCCAGATCATGGTGCGCGACGGCGGCCTGCGCATGGCCTGGATCGGCCGGCCCGACTTCGAGACCGGCGAGCTCGTGCCGGTCGCCTGGGCCGGCAAGACCGGCGACTACCTCGCACCGCCGCACGCGTCGCTGGCCGAAGGCCCGCGCGGCCTCGCGCCCAGCGTGCAGGCGTTCCGCGAAGGCCGCGCCATGCACTCCACCGACATCGGCACCGACCCCGACATGGCCGCCTGGCGCGAAGGCGCGCTGGCGCTCGGCTACCGCTCGTCGTCGGCCTATCCGCTGAAGTCGCGCGGCCGCACGGTCTGCGTGTTCACGATGTACTCGTCGGCGATCCAGTTCTTCGACGCCGGCGAGCTGGCGCTGCTGGAGCGCCTGTCGGAGGACATCGGCCGCGCCCTCGAGAGCTACGAGCTGGCCGAGGAGCGCGAACGAGCCGTGACGGCGCTGCGCGACAGCGAGGCCCGCTTCGCGACGATGTTCCGCATGAGCCCGGCCGGCCTGGGGCTGGCACGCTACGAGGACAAGCGCTACCTGGAGGTCAACGACGCGTTCGTCTCCATGTTCGGGTACAGCCCCGAGGAGGCGATCGATCGCAACGGGCTCGAGCTCAACACCTGGGTCGACGTGAAGCTGCGCGGCGAATCCATGGCGATACTCGAGCGCGACGGCGAGGTGCGCAACGTCGAGGCGCCGTTCCGCACGCGCTCGGGCGACATCTTCCACGCGTCGTTCTCGGCGATGCGCGTGTCCATCGGCCGCGAGGACCTGGTGATCGCGTCCTACTTCGACCTCACCGCGCAGCGCCTGGCCACGCGCACGCTGGAAGACCGCAAGCTGGAACTCGAACGCATCGTGTCGCAGCGCACCGCCGAACTGAGCCGCGTGCTCGACGCGATGCCAGACCGCTATTTCCGCATGCGCCAGGACGGCACGGTGGTCGACTTCCGCATCGGCCGCGAGGAGGACATGTACATCGACGGCACGCAGCTGCTGGGCCGTCGCATCGACCAGCTGCTGCCGCCGCCGGCCTCCGACGCGCTGCAATCGGCGATCGCCGAGGCCATCGCCACCAAGGACATCGTCGTCGTCGAATACGCGCTGCCGTTCCCCGAAGGCGAACGCCACTTCGAGGCGCGCACGCTGCCGCTGGGCTCCGACCAGGTGATCATGTTCGTGCGCAACATCACCGATCGCCATTCGCTGGAGGCCGACCGCGAGCGCGCGCGCCTCAACGCGGTGGAGCTCGCCAACGCCAAGAGCGAGTTCCTCGCCAACATGAGTCACGAGATCCGCACGCCGCTCAACGGCCTGCTGGGGCTGGCGCAGATCGGCCTGCGCGACACCGCCGATCCGCGCACGGTGTCCACGTTCGCCGCGATCATGAACTCGGGCCGGCTGCTGCTGGGCATCGTCAACGACGTGCTGGACTTCTCGAAGATCGAGGTCGGCAAGCTGCGCGTGGAGCAGCGCCCGATCTCGCCGCACGCGCTCGCCGAAGAGGCCGTGGCGCTGCTGCGCGACCGCGCGGTCGAGAAGCACATCGCGCTCGAGCTGGCGTTCGACCCGGGCCTGCCCGATCGCTGCATGGGGGACGCGCTGCGCACGCAGCAGGTGCTGGTCAACCTGCTGTCCAACGCGATCAAGTTCACCGAGACCGGCAGCGTCAACGTGTGGGTCGGCATCGATACGGAGGCCGAGGACGCGCGCATGGTCTATCGCGTCACCGACAGCGGCATCGGCATCGCGCCCGAGCAGCTGGCGCACCTGTTCGACGCGTTCCAGCAGGCCGACACCTCCACCACGCGCCGCTTCGGCGGCACCGGGCTGGGTCTGGCGATCAGCAAGCGCCTGGCCGAGCTGATGGGCGGCGTGGTGCAGGTGCGCAGCCAGCCCGGGGTCGGCAGCGTGTTCGAACTGCGGCTGCCGTGGATCCCGGCCAGCGGCAACACGCCGGAGCTCAAGCGCGACATGGCCTGGGGCGACAACCCGCGCCGTCTCGACGGCGTGCGCGTACTGGTCGCCGAGGACAACGAGGTCAACCAGATCGTGCTGGAACGCGCGCTCGAGATCGAGGGCGCCGACACGACGATCGTCGGCGACGGCCGACAGGCGGTCAACCGCGTGCTGGCCGACGGCCGCGAGTCCTACGACGTCGTGCTGATGGACATCCAGATGCCCGAGATGGACGGCTACGAGGCCACGCGCCGCATCCTCGAGCTCGCACCCGACCTGCCGGTGATCGGCCAGACCGCGCACGCGATGCTCGACGAACGCCGCGAGTGCCTGGCCGCCGGCATGGTCGACCACATCGCCAAGCCGATCGACTTCCGCCTGCTCGTCGACATGATCGTGCGGCACATCGGCTGACGTCGGCCATGCACGCGTCGGGATGACGCGCGCACACATCGTCCTGACGGAATCCTAACGCGGCCATATGCGGCCCATACGGCCGCTCGGGTCAAGTCACGCCATGCGCCGGTGACGGCGCGCTTGAACAAGGCGATTGGCATGACCGACAGCAACGACACCGCATCCCGGCACGGCCTGGGTGCGCAACTGTGGGGCGCCGTGAAGGATGCCCTGATCGACGAGGACCCGATCGCGGCCGCGCGCCGCGCCAAGCTGCAGGGCGGCAACGCGCCGGCGGAAAAGGCCGCCGCGCCCGATGCGCCGGCCGCGCCGATGTCGCCGATGGCGACGGCGCTGATGGCGCAGGTGCTCTCCAAGGCGACGGCCTACACCGCGCTGACCGAGAAGCTCGCGCCGCTCGAGTCCATCGTGCTCGACGAACGCACGCGCTACCAGGCCGCCTACGCGCTGATCAGGAGTTCGCGCAGCGTCGACCAGGTGGTGCAGGCGATCGCCATGCAGCACATGCCCGCGCTCGAGGCCGAGGCCGCGCGCTTCGCCGCGCAGCTCGAGGACAAGGAGCGCCAGGAGATCGGTGCGCGCTCGCAGGAGCTGCAGGCGCTGACGACCAACATCGACGCCGCCGCGCAGCAGGTCGCGCAGCTGCGCGAGGACGCCGAGGCGCGCATCCGCCAGATCGAGGCGACGGTCGCGCGCGACCGCGAACGCCAGGCGCTGCTGACGCGCGAGATCGACACGAAACGCCATGAGCTCGCCGGCGTGCAGCGCCAGTTCGACGCCGCCGCGACGTCGGTGCAGCACGCGCTGGACGCCGCCAAGGCGACGGTACTGCGCTACCTGGCCTGAGACAGACCCCCGAAAGGAGAAATCATGAACGACATCATCCCCACCGACTACAAGCCGCGCGGCTTCTGGGAGCGCAAGGAAGGCTTCACCGGCCAGGTGGTCGGCGTCGCGCTCGTCTGCGGCGCCGGCGCGCTGCTGTATCGCGCGCTGCCTTACATCATCACGTTGCTGGAGAACACGATCTACGCCTCGATCCTGGGCGTGCTCGCGGTCGCCCTGTTCTTCGTGATCACCGACAGGCGCTTCTGGCGCCTCGGCGCGTGGGCCTACATGAGCGCGATGCGCAAGCTCACGCAGATCTTCGTCGAGATCGATCCCATCGGGATCATGCGCAACTACATCGAGGACCTGAAGAAGAAGCTGGCCGACATGAACGGCCGCATCTCGCGGCTGTCCGGAATGATCCGCGCCTGCAAGGAAGAGATCCGCCAGAACGACCAGGCGAAGTCGGGCGCTCTCGGCATGCTCAGCGAAGCGAAGAAGAAGGGCCTGACGATGGTCGCCGCCGCGCAGTCGCGCAAGGCCGGTCGCATGGCCGAGGCCAACCTCACCTACCAGGACCTGCTCGCGAAGATGGAGCTGCTGCATCGCGTGCTCGTGAAGTACCAGGAGGTGTCGACCTTCCTGATCGAGGACATGACGCAGGAGGTGTCCATCAAGGAGCGCAAGCGCGCGATGGCCAAGGAGGCGTACTCCGCGATGAAGTCGGCGATGGCCATCATCAACGGCGACCCGAGCGCGCGGCAGATGTATGACATGGCCAACGAGTACGTCGCCGCCGACTACGCGATGCGCATCGGCGAGATCGAGGACTTCGTGCGCATGTCCGACACCTTCATGCAGTCGATCGACCTGCGCAACGGCGTCTACGAACAGCAGGCCGTGCAGATGCTCGCCGACTGGGAGAAGAACGCCGACTCGATCGTGCTGGGCGACGCCAAGCGCCTGCTGATCGAGAACCACCCGGAGGGCGCCGCGCGTGACGCGCGCAGCGGTCCGACGCGCCCACGAAGCAACGGCAACGACTCGCCGTCGCTGGACTGGTTCGACCAGGCCGGCAGTTGAGTCACCTCATCACCAACAACGAACCCGAAAGGAACCATCATGGCCATCAAGCCGCTTCCCAGACTCATCCTGATCGTCTCCGCCGTGGCCGGTGCCTGGTACGGCATCAACCGCTACAGTCAATACGCGCACGCCAACAGCGTGACCGCCAGCAGCGTGCCGAGCCAGGCCGACGTGCCGGTCGCAGGCACCACCTCGGCGGCCGCGCAGCCCACGCTCGTCACGTCGACGCTGGCCCCGGCCACCGGCGACTACACCGCGCGCACGCTGCTGCTGCCGTGGAACGCGGAGGCCGGCCTGGCCTTCGCGAACGGCGACGTCAACACCACGGCCGGCAGCCTGATGGCGCGCCACGGCGTGCGCCTCGCGCTGGAGCGCCAGGACGACTACTCGCAGATGGTCGCCGAGCAGGCGCTGTTCGCGCAGGAGGTCGCCAACGGCGTCGCCAAGCCCGCCAAGGGCGCCGCGTTCGTCGTCATCATGGGCGACGCACTGCCCGGTTATGCCGCGTCCGCCAAGGCCGCGCTCGACAAGCTCGGCCAGCAGATCGAGGTCGTCGGCGCGCTCGGCTACTCGCGCGGCGAGGACAAGTGCATGCTGCCGGCCGAGGTCGTCGCCGATCCGCAGAAGGCGCGCGGCTCGCTGATCGGCGCGGTGCTGCGCGACGGCGACTGGAACATCTGCATCAAGTACGCCGCCGACAACAAGATCCCCGTCAACGCGGACCCGAAGACCTACGACCCGGATGCGATGAACTTCGTCTCGGTCGGCGCGTTCACCGAGGCCGACGAAAAGCTGATCGCCGCCAGCAGGGGCGCGTGCGAGACGCGACCGGTCGTCAGCGCCGGCAAGCTCACCGGCGAGTCGCGCCGCGTGTGCCAGAACGGCACCGCGACGTGGACGCCGGGCGACGTGAAGGTGGCGCGCGAAGTCGGCGGCCTCGCGGCCGTCGCGTCGACCAAGGAGTACATGTGGCAGATGCCCGCCACGATCATCGGCAACAAGCAATGGATGGCGCAGAACCCGGCATTCGTGAAGAACATGCTGGCCGCGTCGTTCGAGGCCAGCGATGCGATCAAGGGCAGCGACGCCGACCTGCTCGCCGCGTCGACGGTGATGGCCAAGGTCATGAAGGAGCAGACGCCCGAGTGGTGGGCGAAGTACCACCGCGGCGTGGTCGAGAAGGACTCGAAGGGCCTGGACATCCGCCTCGGCGGCTCGACCACCAACAACCTGGCCGACAACCTGTACCTGCTGGGCCTGAACGGCAACGACAACCTCTACAAGCGCGTCTACACGGTCTACGGCGGCATCGCGAAGACCCTGTATCCGCAGGAGATGCCGGTGGTGCTGCCGTACGACTCGGTGGTCAACGCCAGCTACGTGCAGTCGCTCGCGTCCGAGGCCACGGCCGCCGCGTCGGCGCGTCCGGCCACGCCGGTGTTCGACGCCAGCGCGCCCGCGACATCGACGTTCGCCAAGCGCTCGTGGGCGATCGAGTTCGACACCGGCAAGGCGACGTTCCGTCCGCAGGCGATTCCGGTGCTCGACGAGATGCTCGACCAGGTCGCGGTGTCGGGCCTGACGGTGCAGGTCTCGGGCCACACCGACAACGTCGGCGACCCGTCGGCCAACCTCGCGCTGTCGAAGCGTCGCGCCGAGGCGGTCAGCGCCTGGCTGCAGGCCAACGCGTCCTCATCGTTCCCCAAGGAACGCGTGCGCACGCGGGCCTACGGCGACCAGCAGCCGGTGGCGGCCAACGACACGGCCGACGGCCGCGCGCGCAACCGCCGCGTCGACATCGCGCTGGTGCGCACCGAGTGAGCCTCGCGAGCGGGCCGGCAGCGCGCGGGCCGCTCGCTGCGGAGAACAACTTGAAACTCGTCAATCTGCTGCTGCCGTTCACGCCCGTGCGCGCACGCTGGCTGCACGCGATGGTCGCGCTCCAGGCGAGCGCGGCCATCGCGCTGTGGGCGCTGAGCGGCTCGAAGACGCTGCCGTCGCCGAGAGAGGTCGGCGTCGCGTGGCTGGACCTCGTCGCGCGCCAGGGCCTGCTGTTCGAGCTGTGGGCCAGCGTCAAGGTGAGCGTGCTCGCGCTGTTGCTGTCGACGCTGGCGGCGGTCGTCGTCGCGGGCCTCGCGACGGCGCCGGTGTTCAGGCCGCTGGCGCGCCTGTCGGCCGCGATGCGCTTCCTCGGCTTCGCCGGCCTGACCTACGTGTTCATGCTGATGTCCAGCGACGCCCACGCGTTGCGCGTGTCCATCCTGGCGTTCGGCATGTTCGTGTTCATGGTGACGGCGCTGCTGGCCGACATCGCCGCAACCTCGCGCGACGCGGTCGACCACTGCCGCACGCTGGGCATGCGCCACTGGCGCATCACCGGCGAGGTGGTGGTGCTGGGCAAGGCCGACGTGATCCTCGACCTGATGCGCCAGAACGCGGCCATCGGCTGGACGCTACTGACGCTGGTCGAGGGCATGACGCGCTCGGCCGGCGGCATCGGCGCGATGTTGCTGAACCAGAACCGCTACTTCCTGCTGGCCGGCGTGTTCGCGATCCAGCTGACGATCCTGGTCGTCGGCCTCGCGCAGGACGGCCTGCTCTCGCTGCTGAAGGATGCCGCGTGCCCGTGGAGCACGCTCGTCAAGGAACAGGGAACCGCATGACCGGACACTACGCCTACACGATCGGCGAGCGCCTGCTCACCATCGACCACGTCTGCGTGCGCTACGACCGCACCATCCTCGAGGGCGTCAGCGGGCACGTCGACAACATCCAGCGCGAAGGCCTGGACCAGGGCCAGGTCGTGTGCCTGCTGGGGCCGTCGGGCATCGGCAAGTCGCAGCTGTTTCGCTGCATCGCCGGCCTGCAGCGGCCGACCTCGGGCAGCGTGCGTCTCAACGGCCAGCAGCGCGAGGTGCAGCCGGGCGAGGTCGGCGTCGTCGCGCAGAACTATCCGCTGTTCAACCACCGCACCGTGTGGGGCAACCTGATGCTCGCGGCGCGGCGCCACGGCCGCGACGAATACACGGCCGCCGACGCCTGCCTCGCGCTGCTCGAGAAGTTCGACCTCGTCGACAGCGCGAGTTGCCATCCGATGATGCTGTCGGGCGGCCAGCGCCAACGCGTCGCGATCGCGCAGCAGCTCCTGTGCAGCTCGCACTTCCTGCTGATGGACGAGCCGTTCTCGGGGCTCGACCCGCTCGCCAAGAGCCGCGTCTGCGAGACGCTGATCGACGTCTCCACCACGCACGAGCTCAACACCATCATCGTCGTGACGCACGACATCGAGAGCGCCCTCCGCATCTCGGACACGCTGTGGCTGCTGGGCCGCAACCGCGACGCGAACGGGCAGCCGACGGGCGGCGCCTCGATCCAGGAGACCTACGACCTCGCCGGCATGGGCCTCGCATGGGATCCGGACATCGAGTCACGCGCGGAATTCCGCGAACTGGCGGCGGCGCTCAAGGCCCGCTTCGCAACGCTGTGATCCCGCGGCCCGGCATCGCCGCGTCGGCGGACTTCCGGCCCGCGCATCTGCGGCGCGCGTGGCGCGTCGTCAAGGAGGCGGCGTTGTCTGGTACGGTTGCGCCCGTGAAAGACGACGACGCGATCACTCCTCGCCGCATGGGCAAGTGGCCATGGGCCTGGGCCTGCGCGGTGTGGACCGTGGCGTGGCTGCTGATGCTGGGCCTGGATCGCCACATCGGCCTGGCGCAGGCGGCGATCACGCTGGTGCTGGCGTCGGCGCTGGCCGCGATCTGGCTGCCGACGCTGGCGTCGCTGGGCACCACGCTGCTCGCCGTGATGGCCTTCGACTGGTTCCTCGTGCCGCCCAAGCATGCGTTCGCGGTCGACCTGACCGAGGACATGCTGCTGCTGGCGGAGATCCTGATCCTGAGCTGGGTGGTGACGGGCCTGCTGGCACGCGGCCGCGTGCTCGCGGCGCGCGCGCGGCGCAGCGCCCGCCACGCCGACCAGCTGCGCCATTTGGGCGATGCGTTGCGCGACGCCGAGGATCCGCTGCAGCGCGGCGAGGCGCTGCGCCAGGCGCTGCAGGATCTGCTCGGCGCGCCGCCCCGGCTCGTGCTGCTGCGCAACGAGACGCCGACGCCGCAGGACGACCAGGCCTCGACGACGCTGGGCGATCCGAGCGCCGACGACCTCGTCGGCCTGTGGCACTGCGTGCGACTGTGTCGCCAGTTCGGCCCAGGCACGGGCCACGAACAGGAGCTGCCCGCGCTGTACCTGCCGCTTCGAGGCAGCGAGGACGAGGCCTTCGGCGCCGCGATGATCGCGGTCAATCCGGCCGAGCGCATCGCCGACGACGTGCTCGTGCAAGCCCAGGCGCTGTGCGACCAGATGGGCCAGCTGCTGCACCGCGCCCGCACGCAGCGCCAGGCCGATTCGGCGCAGGCGCGCGCGCAGGGCCAGGCGGTGCGCAACGCGCTGCTGGCGGCGATCTCGCACGACTACCGCACGCCGCTCGCGGCGATCATGGGCGCCGCCTCGTCGCTGCGCGACCAGGGCGCCAAGCTCGCCCCCGAGCAGCGCGAGCGCCTCGCCCAGAGCATCGTCGCCGAGACGCGCCAGCTGAGCCGGCTCACCGACAATACGCTGCAACTCGTGCGCCTCGACGCGCCCGGCGTGCAGCTGCACCTCGATTGGGAGTCGCCCGACGAGCTCGTCGGCGTGGCCGTCGAGCGCGCCCGCAAGCACCACGATCCGGAGCGCCGCATCAAGGTGTGGGCCGAGCCCGGCCTGCCGCTGGTGCGGTGCGACGCCGTCCTGTTCTCGCAGATGCTGGAAAACCTGATCGACAACGCGTTGAAGTACAGCGATCCGCCCGCGCCGGTGGAGCTGGACGTGCGCCGCCACGGCCAGCACATCGTCTTCGCCGTGCGCGACAACGGGCCGGGCATCGAGCCGCAATGGCGCGAGAAGATCTTCGAGGTCTTCCAGCGCGGCGACTGGCGCTCCGGCAGCAGCAACAGCGCGGCCCAGCGTGGCGCCGGCGTCGGTCTGGCCGTGTGCCGCTCGATCGCGCTCGCGCACGGCGGCGAACTCAAGTTGCGCCAGCGCAGCCAGGGCGGCTCGTCGTTCGAGTGCTGGCTGCGCGAACAGGAGGCGCCGCGCGTCGACGAGCACGATCCGGCAACGAACCGGGCGCGGCCATGACCTTGCGCGTCCTGCTGGTCGAAGACGACCGCGAGCTGTGCCGCACGCTGAAGGACGCGATGACGGCCGAGGGCTACGAGGTCTTCACGGCCGCGAGCCTGAGCGAGGCGTTCGCGTTGCTGACCGGCCTGGGCGCGCGGCCGACGTCCGGCGGCGCGCCCGTCGACCTGGTGCTGCTGGATCTCGGACTGCCGGACGGCGACGGCGAACAGCTGCTCGCCGCGCTGCGACAGAAGCACACCGTGCCGCTGATCGTGATCTCGGCGCGCGAGAGCGACGGCCAGAAGGTGCGCCTGCTCGACGCCGGCGCCGACGACTACCTCGTCAAGCCGTTCAGCATCCGCGAGCTGCTTGCGCGCATGCGCGTGGGGCTGCGCCATCGCGGCACCAGCGTGTCGCCCGCGGTCACGCGCTACGCGGTCGGCGCGCTCAGCGTCGACCTCGGCACGCACGAGGTGACGCTGGCCGGCGCGGACGTGCACCTCACGCCCACCGAGTTCAACCTGCTCGCGCGGCTCGTGCGCAGCGCCGGCCAGGTGGTCACGCATCGGCAGCTGCTGATGGACGTGTGGGGCGCGGAGTTCACCGAGCACACGCACTACCTGCGCCTGTACATGGCGCAGCTGCGCGGCAAGCTCGAGGACAACCCGGCCGACCCGCGGCTGCTGATGAACGAGCCGGGCGTCGGCTACCGCATCGTCGAGCCCCAAGGCTGAAAGCGGGCGCGTGCGACGCGGCGCACGCGCCGCACGCTCAGGCCGTCGGCCGCGAACCGCCGTTGGTCGGCGAGCCCAGGCGCGCCAGCTCGGCCGCCTTGAGCGAGTTCATCAGCGACAGCAGCGTGCCAAAGGCGTTGCCGCCGCCGTCGCTGCTGGCGCCGACCTGGATCTGCGGCACCAGCGGCACGCGCGCGGTCTCGAAGGCCTCGGCCAGGCGCAGCATCACCGTCTGCATCAGCTGCTTGTCGGCGCCTTCGCCTTCGAGCGCTTCCGACTTGGCCTTGATCGCCGCGGCCTCGGCCTCGCCCACCGAACGGATCGCCGACGCGCGGCCCGCGCCTTCGTTCTCCTGGCGGAACTTCTCGCCCTGCGCGAGCGATTCGATCTCCTGGCGCCGGCGTTCGGCGGCCTTCACCAGCGCCGCGCCGTTGTTGTCCTTGATCGAGATGTCGACGAGCGACGCGGTGAGCTCGGCCTGCTTCTCGGCGCGCTTCTCGGCCTCGTTGAGCTCGCGCTGCTTGTCGGCCGCGATCTGCTTCTGCGCGAAGGTCTCGACCTGCTCGCGCGCGATCTGGCGGTCGCGCAGCTGCGACATGATGTTCTCGATGCGGTTGTCGCCGGCCTGCGGCTTCGGCGTGCCGATCAGCACCTCCTGGAACTCGAGCGAGTAGGCCTGGAAGCGCGCGCGCATGTCGATCGACGCGCCGGCCTGCAGTTCGCTGCGCGACTGGATCAGCTCGATGAAGGTGCGCGTCTGCGACACGTTCTTGAAGTACGACGACACCATCGGGTCGAGCGTCTGCTCCACCAGCTGCGTCACGTTGCCGAAGCGCTGCACGACCATCGGCGCCTTGCGATAGTCGATGTGCACGACGACCGACAGCGGCAGCTGCGGCTCGAACGCGTCCTTGGTGATCAGCGTGATCTCGCGCAGGTTGGAGTCGAAGTTGGAGCCCGTCATGCCGGTCTGCCACATCAGCACGAAGTTGGTCGTCGGCACCAGCTCGATCTTGCCGGAGTACGTGTTGAATGCGTACTTGCCAGGCATCATCGGATCGCGCCAGACGCCGCGGCAACCGGTCTCCACCAGCTCGCCGTGCGAGTACTCGGAGCCCGACACGTCGCTGCCCTTGCGGCCCGTGTACGACACCACCACGCCGACGAAGCCGACCGGGATCACCGTCTTGTTGATCAGTTCGATCGTCGCGAACAGGCGGTTGATGTAGTACGTGCCTTCGACCAGCACGCGCTCCTGGCGCCCGCGCTTGCCGCCGTCCTTCAGGAACTTCTCGGGCTCCTGGAACGAGTTGTGGTGGTCGCCGACGTCGGGCGCGAGCAGCTCGTCGCGCGGCAGGGCGGGGCCGTCCTGCACCGTCACGACGGCCAGCAGGTCGGACGCGTGCGAGTCCTCCGTGCCCTTGATGACGAGCGGCGAGAAGCCGCGGCGCTGGTCGAGCAGCTCGCGCATCTTCTGGTAGTACTCGCGCTCGATGGTGTCCATCGTCATCGAGTACGTGGTCTCTTCCGTCATCACGACGAACAGCGCCGGATTGATGATGTGCGTGCCTTCGCGCAGGATCTTGCGCTGCGGGCCCTTCTGGCCGCCGCCGACGAGGAAGGCGCGGACGTCGAGGAAGTTGTTGATCGTCGCGTTGTCCGCGAGCGTCTGGCCGGCGGGCAGGTCGATGCCGTCACGCGCGAACACGTAGCCGATCTTGCCCTGCGTCACCGACACCATCGGGCAGATGTGCACGCGGTACTGCAGCGGCGCGAAGAAGTGGAAACCGCCGCGCCGCAGCTCGGGCTGGAAGCCGGCCTCGCCATTGAGCGCCAGCAGCCCCAGCTTGACGGAGCCGCTGCCGCTCCACAGCTTCTCGACGACGCCGATGCGGTCGTTGGGGATGTAGCGCACCGCGCCGGTCACCCAGGCGATCAGCCACAGCACGAGCAGGGCCGCCAGCGTCATGAGCAGCGCGGCGGTGGTGGCGGACACGGGTGTCCAGCCGCTGCGAAAGAAATCGGAAAACATGATGACCTTCCTCGAGTCTTGTCACTCGTTGGTGTTGTGTCCGGACATGCGCGGGCCGCGACGACGCCTGGGCGTCGGTCGCTGCAAGGCCGCGCGAGCTGGCCCGGACTGGAGAGCGCGCGGCGAGACGCCGGCGCGACACGGCCGGCCCGCGTCCACGCGCGTCACGCGCACGCGCGGGGCCCGCGCATCGCCGACAGGGCGACGTGCAGCCACGCACATGCACGCCGCCGCGAGGCCGCATGCCGGAACGTTCGGAAAGCAAAGGGCGAGGTTGCCGTCAGGCCAACTCCGGCGCGCGGCGCCGGGGTCGGAAGCCCGGAGGCGCGGCGTTGTCGCCGAAGGAATCGCAGATGGTCAGGCGCATGTCGCGGGACATGGCCGATGCGGCGCGCGAAGCGCCGGCTAAGCGAAGAGGTCGCAAGATTGACTCACTGTCAGCGGCCACCAAGGGCCTGACAACGAGCATCTTGCGCTTGGGGTTGCGGTGCGTCAATGGGGCTGCGGCGGCCGATCTAGAGTTCGGCGTCCAGGGCCTGCTGCCTGCGTGGAACACGTTCGCCGCGAGCGATCGATGCGCCTTCGCGATGCGCTCTCGATGGCGCGCAAGAGCACGGCGAAACCCGCCGTTTGGCGCAGGGCGGTTTGCCCAGGGCCTCGGAGAATCGGTGGCATGTACCGATGCGAGCGACGCTGTTCGTTGCCGCACCGGAGTCACGATTCTTCAACCCTCTGCGTGCGCCATGTCGCTTCAATTCAAGAGTCTCTATCGGGCGCTTTGTCTGGCGGCGCTCGCCGAGCCGGCGCTGGCCGGTGGCGGCCTTGATGCGAAGGTGACGCCTAGTGATTGCAGGCCAAGGGATGCGGATAGCACGTGTGCGACGGCGGTTGCTGGCGCACCGGTGGCGGGTCCGACGATACCGGTGACCGGTGACGGCGTTCTCTATGATGGGCCGCTCGGTGGCGTTCCGGCACGCGGCTACGCGTACTGGGGCTTCGACTTCATCGCCGACGCGTCGGGCGCGCCGAGCCCAGTACGGCCCGACGAGTTCATCAATCGCAGCAGCGTACCCGTCACCATCAAGCTGACCTTCAACTTTCCGACGGGGCGACCCTGTGGAAAGGATTGCTTGCCAGGCGTCCAATTCCAGACTGGCCCGGGGTGGCGCATTCTTGGGCCGCTCTACACCGTTTCCGGCGACACGGCGTGGGTCTCGGAGACATTTGCGCCAGGGCAAGGCTACGGATGGTCAATCGGTCTCTGGGACTCTTGGAATACTCGACTGACCGTCACCGTTCCCAAGGGAGCCATCACGACCCTCGAGGAAGTCGGGCTGTCGCCATCCCCAGCGCTCGCCAACGAGATTCCCGCCGTTGACGCGACCTGTGCCTGCTGGGACGGCACGAGCGCGCGTTGCTCGCTCGGCAACCACTACTCAAACGGTCTGCTGGGGCCGTGGTACGTCGGCCTGGACAACTACATCCGGGCCGGGGCTTACAACGAGTGCCCGCCGGAGCGCTAGCCGGCGCGGCTTCATTGAGCGTCCGTCGTGAACGACCAGGAGCGATTCACCGATTCCACTGTCCCCGAGGGAAACTGGACCGTGCTGCCTGCAAACACGACCTGATAAGTCGTGTTGGGCGATAGCGGCGCCAAGGGAATCGCCGCGATGAAGGATTCGGGAACGGCGAAGTTCGGGTCATTCCTGTTGGTCAGGAGCTGCGTCGCCACGACGGCACCGGTCGCGCTATTGGTCACCGTGAACTGGGTGGCCGATAGGGTTCTGGATTCATCAACTGTGACGGAGGCGGGCGTCCCCAAGGTCAAGACGTCCTGGGTTGGCACTGGATTTGGCGTCTCGAGCCCAAGGCGAAGAGGGACACCGCGCGCGCCATCGATTGGCCATACGGCAGCTCCGTGAATGGAGGCCTGTGCCGATTGCCCCAGCCCGCGCGTCGGATCCAACCCGGGTTTCGTCACGTCGATGACCAATGGCGCAAGAACATCTGCCGCGTTGCCATCGGACCATCCGACGCCGACATCGACGGGTTCGAATGCCAGAAGGATCGCCCGGTGATAAGCCGCATTCACCAGGGAATCGACCGCTTCGAAGGCAGGCCCCTGCGCCATGACCTCGCCTCCTTCAACTGGCACATACCCAAACGCCTCATCCCTCCGCGGCCAGTTTTCGCCCGTGAAGCCCGGAGTCCCGGCCACCTCAAAGTGGCTGAACGAATCGTTGGCGACGGTCCACTCCGCATGCGCCTGCGCCGCCTGGTCCATCATCGTGTTCTGCGCCAGCATCCCCAACCCGGCCGACAAGCGGATCTCGTTGAGCCGGTTGAAGGCGGCAAGACGGTCGGCGTCGTAGCCCACGGGCGTCGGCACCGTGAGCTGCGCCGCGATCGGCGTCGATGACGGACCGGGTGCGGGCGCCGGCGCGGGGGGCGGCGGCGGCGCGGGTGCGTCACCACCGCCGCCGCCACCGCAGGCCACCAGGGCGCCTGTCAGCGCGCTGGCCGCGGCCAGCGAGAACAGCGCGCCCAACGAACGCCAGCGAGCCGCGTCCCGAACCAGCGGTCCGAGTTCAGCGAACGAATCCATCCATGACCCTCCTGAGTCGACGAGGCGTTGCGCGGCATCGAACAAGCTCGACGCCACCGACACGAGCGAACGCCATGCTTCCACGCCGCCCCGGATCGACCAAGCCGCCAAGTCCCCTCTTCGAGGGAGGGCCGAGCCACCCGGTGTAATTCGGTCGGTTAATCGACCATTTGGCGCAGCACGAGGCCCGTCCCCGCACAATCGGCGCCATGCGAACTCCCTCCTGGTGGCTGCCGGCCGGCGTCGAGCCTGCGGCGGGCTGGCTGCTCGCCAGCCGGATGCTGCGTGGCTTCGCCGACGGCTATGTCGCGGTGCTGCTCCCCGCCTACCTGCGGGCGCTGGGCATGGGCGTGGTCGAGATCGGCGTGCTGAGCACGCTGACGCTGGCCGGCTCGGCGGCCGCGACGATCGCGGTCGGCGCGCTGGGCCACCGCTTCTCCGCCTCGCGCCTGATGCTGGCCGCCGCTTGGACGATGGTGGCCACGGGCCTCGGCTTCGCCGGCCTGCACGCGTTCTGGCCGCTCGCGCTGGTGGCCTTCGTCGGCACCCTGAACCCCAGCTCCGGTGACGTCAGCGTCTTCCTGCCCCTGGAACATGCGCGGCTCGCCCGCGCGGCCGCCGACAGCCGCGCGCGCACCGCGCTGTTCTCGCGCTACGCGCTCGCGGGCGGGCTCAGCGCGGCGGTCGGCGCACTCGCATCCGCGTGGCCTGCGTGGTGGAGCACGCAGGCCGGCGGCGACGTCTTCGGCGCGATGCGCGCGATGTTCGTGCTGTACGCGCTGATCGGCGGCGTGGTCGCGCTGCTGTATCGCGGCTTCATCGCCCATGAACATCGCGATCGCGCGGCGTCCGGCGACGCCTCCGCCACGAATCCCGACGCGCCGCAGCCGCTGGGCACATCGCGCGGCATCGTGATCCGCCTGGCCGGACTGTTCTGCATCGACTCGTTCGCCGGCGGCCTGCTTGTCAACTCGATCATGACGCTGTGGCTGTTCCAGCGCTTCGGGCTGTCGCTCGCGGGGGCCGGCCAGTTCTTCTTCGCGTCGGGCCTGATGATGACCGCCTCGCAGCTGCTGGCGCCGCCGCTCGCGCGCCGCTTCGGACTCGTCAACACGATGGTGTTCACGCACATCCCGGCGAGCCTGTTCCTGATCGCGGCGTCGTTCGCCTCGAGCTTGCCGATAGCGCTGGTCCTGCTGCTGCTGCGCGGCGTGCTGTCGTCGATGGATGTGCCCGCGCGCAACGCATTCGTGATGGCCGTCGTCACGCCGCCCGAGCGCGCGGCCGCCGCCAGCTTCACGGCGGTGCCGCGCAGCCTCGCGTCGGCGCTGGGCCCGACGATCGGCGCGTCGCTGCTCGCCAGCGGCGTGCTGGCCGCGCCGCTGGTGGCCTGCGGCGTGTTGAAGATCACCTACGACCTGCTGCTGCTCGCCGCGTTCAGGCGGCACCCGGTGGACTAGGCCGGCTCGGCCAGCAGCGTCTCGAGGCAGTGCTCGCGGATGCCGTAGAAGGCTTTCAGCTCGGCGATCTGCGCCAGCACATCGGCACGTCGGCGCTCGGCTTGCGGCGTGTCCTGGCGCCCGTTGCGGCGCACCGCGAGGATCATCTTGTTCTTGCTGGTGTGCTCCAGCGCGACGAACTCGAACACCTGCGCGTCGTAGCCGTGCGCCTCCAGCAGCAGCGCGCGCAGGCCGTCGGTGACCATCTCGGCCTGCTGGCCCAGGTGGATGCCATGCTGCAGCATCGGCTTGAGCAGCGACGGCATCAGCATCTGCGGCCGGATCTGCTTGTGGCAGCACGGCGAGCACATGATGATGGACGCGCCCGCGCGGATGCCGGTGTGCAGCGCGTGATCCGTCGCCGTGTCGCAGGCGTGCAGCGCGATCATCACGTCCAGCCGCTCCGGCACGAAACTGCTGACGTCGCCGGCCTCGAAGCGCAGGCCGTCGAGGCGGCACCTGGCGATGGCGTCGTTGCACAGCTTGACGAGGTCGGGCCGCAGCTCCACGCCGACGATGTCCAGCGCGCGCGGCGCGCCGGCGGCCTGGCGGCGCAGGTAGTCGTGCAGCGCGAAGGTGAGGTAGCCCTTGCCGGCGCCGAAGTCGACGATGTTCAGCGGCGCCGTCGGGCCGACGCCGGCCGACTCCAGCGCATGCGACATCACCTCGACGAACTTGTTGATCTGCTTCCACTTGCGCGCCATCGCGGGCACCAGCTCGTGGCGCGCGGTGGTGACGCCCAGTTCGACGAGGAAGGGCGCGTCCAGGCTCAGGAAGCGATGCTTCCGGCGGTCGTGCTGCGCGCCGTCTGCATCGCTCGCCGCATCGACCGCGGGACGCGTCGCGTCGTCGACACTCGGCTTCGCGCGATGCAGCGTGTAGCGGCCCTTGCGGCTCATCATCAGCTGCAGCTCGGCGTCGCGCGCGAACAGGTGCGCGTGCGCGAAACGCGCGCCCACCAGCGCGGCGATCGTCTCGAGCGCGACGTCGACCGGCTCGTTCTTCGTGATGTCCTTGGTGCGATGCTTGAAGACGAACGACAGCACGCGCTCGCCGCGCAGCATCAGCGGACGCGCGGTGACGCGCTCGAGATCGTCGCCCTTGGCCACCGGCTTGCTGAGCAGCACGCGCGTGACGCCGCCCTCGGCCACGCCTTGCGCCAGCGCCTCGAAAAAGCGCTCGCGCTGCGCGAGGTCGGCCAGCGACGCGGCACCGGCATTCAGCGGCGACGAGTCGACGGCGGCTTCAAAGGATTCAGGGGACACGGCACGCGCCGCGTGTTGCGGCGTCAGGTAAGCGAATGCAGCATTTTCCCGCAGCCCGTGCTTTCGGGGCACGGCCATGCGACGATAGCCCTCCTTTTGCAACTGCAGTGGATTCCGAATGAGCGACGCACGGCCGCCCGAAGGCGCTTGCACCGCAGCCGACAGGCGGAGGGTAGTCTTATGAATAGGGCCTGCCTGCCGGCCGCCAAGCGCCTGCTCGCGTCGCTGGCGTTGGCTGCGACCGCCACTGTCCTGCTCGCCGCCACGAACGTGGCGCGCGCCGCCGACAAACAGATCAACGCCGTCCCGCGCGCGCTCGCGCTGGCGCCCGCCTCGGCGGCGTCGGCGAGCACCGGCGGTGCGTTGATCGTCGGCTCCAAGCGCTTCACCGAGTCGTACATCCTCGGCGAGATCCTGCGCCAGACCGCGGCCGCGGCCGGCCCGGCCGAACATCGGCAAGGTCTCGGCAACACGGCCGTCGTGCTGGCCGCGCTGAAGGCCGGGGCGATCGACGTCTATCCCGAATACCTCGGCACCATCGACGCCGAGATCCTCGGCCACCGCGCGCCGTCCTCGCGCGAGGTCATCGCCAAGGAGCTCGCCGCGCAGGGGCTGGGCATCGGCGTGCCGCTGGGCTTCTCGAACGGCTACGCGCTCGCGATGCCGGCCGACGAGGCCGAGCGTCTGCACATCGCGAAGATCAGCGACCTCGCCGACCACCCCGAGGTCGTGCTGGGCCTGTCGCACGAATTCCTCGGCCGCCAGGACGGCTGGCCCGGCCTGTCGAAGCGCTACGGCCTCACCGTCAAGCCGGTGGGCATCGACCACGGCCTGTCCTACGACGCGATGGCCAGCGGCAAGATCGCCGTCACCGACGTCTACACCACCGACGCCCAGATCGCGCCGCGCCACCTGCGCGTGCTCGCCGACGACAAGGACTACTTCCCGCACTACGACGCCGTGCTGCTCTATCGGCTCGACGCCGCCACGCGCCATCCGGCGCAATGGCAGGCGCTGCAAAGCCTGGCCGGCCGCATTCCCGTCGCGGCGATGATCGCGATGAACGGCCACGCCGAACTGCGCCACCAGTCGTTCGCCGACATCGCGAGGGACTTCGTGAGCGGCCATCTCGACCTCACCGCGCCGGCCGCGGACGAGCCGCGCGACGGCCACGCCGGCCGGCGCTTCCTCGCGCGCCTGTTCGCCGCCGACCTCGCGCCGCTGCTGGGCCAGCACCTGTTGCTGGTGGCGGTCGCCGTGTTCTGCGCGACGCTTCTCGGCGTGCCGCTCGGCGCGGCGGCCGCGGCGTATCCGCGCAGCGAAGGCCCGGTGATGGCCACGGTGGGCGTGCTGCAGACGATCCCGTCGCTGGCGCTGCTGGCGATCCTGATCCCGCTCATGGGCCGCATCGGCACCGGGCCGGCGCTCGTCGCCCTGACGCTCTACGCGCTGCTGCCGATCGCCCGCAACACGGCCACCGGCCTGCTGGGCGTGCCGGCGGGCCTGCGCGAGGCCGGCACCGCGCTGGGCCTGACGCCCGCGCAGCGCTGGCGCGCCGTCGACGTGCGGCTCGCGCTGCCGACCATCATGGCCGGCATCGGCACGGCAGCCGTCATCACGGTGGGCACCGCGACGATCGCGGCCTTCGTCGGCGCCGGCGGACTCGGCGACCGCATCGTCAGCGGCCTCGCGCTGAACGACCACGCGATGCTGCTGGCGGGCGCGGTGCCCGCGGCGGCGCTGGCGCTCGCGGTGCAGGGCCTGTTCGCGCTGATCGAGCGGCTGGTGACGCCGCGCTCGGTGGCGAGCTAGTCTTCGGCGCGATCCGTCGCTTCGCGGTCGCGCTCGTGGTGCGCTTCAAGCGGAAACGGCGGCAGCCACGACTCGCGGCGGACGACCCAGCTCTCGTAGGTCGGCACCAGCTGGTCGGGCGCATCCAGCGACCCGAGATGCACCTCGACTTCGTCGCCGCCGCGCGCGAAGACCGACGAGCCGCAGCGCGGGCAGAAGTGCCGTCCGCGATAGTCGCGCGTCTCGCCCTCGATCGCCACCGCCCCCTGCGGGAAGATCGCCGCCGCGTAGAACAGTGCGCCGTGGTGCTTGCGGCAGTCCAGGCAGTGACAGAGGCCGACGCGATGGGGCTCGCCGGTCGCCACGAAGCGTACATCGCCGCAAAGGCAGCCGCCTGCGAATTGGCGCATGCCGGCTCCTAACCAGCCACTGCAGCGGCGAGCGGCTGCACCGCCTGCGCCACGCGGCGCACCGGCGTGCGCATCAGCATGAACTCCTCGGCCAGCGTCGGGTGCACCGCGATCGTCTGGTCGAAGTCGCTCTTCTTCGCGCCGCAGGTGACGGCCACGGCCAGGCTCTGGATGATCTCGGGCGCGTCGGGGCCGATCATCTGCACGCCCAGCACGCGCTGGTCGAGGCCGTCGACGACGAGCTTCATGAACGTGCGCTGCGTGCCGCCGACGAAGGCCGTCTTCATCGGCCGGAAGTCGGCCGCGTAGATGTCGACCGGCCCGCGCAGCGCGGCCTGCTGCTCGGTCAGGCCGACGGTGCCGATCGGCGGATCGGTGAACACGGCGCTGGCCACCACGCGATGGTCGACGCGCTTGGAATCCTTGTCGAACTCGGTGTCAGCGAACGCGCGCGCCTCGGCGATCGCGACGGGCGTCAGGTTGACGCGGTCGGTGACGTCGCCCACGGCCCAGATCGTCGGCACGGCGGTGCGGCTCTCGGTGTCGACGACGATCGCGCCCTTCGCGTCGAGCTGCACGCCGACGTCGGTCAGTCCGAGGCCCGCGGTGTTGGGCTTGCGGCCCGTCGCATTGAGCGCGGCCTTCGCGCGCAGCACGCTGCCGTCGGCGCGGTGCAGCGCGAAGCCGACGTCGTCGCGTTCGAGCTTCTGCAGCGCGACGCCGCAGGCCAGCGTGATGCCGCGTTCGCCGAGCGCGAGCGCGAGCCGGCCGCGCAGCTCGGCGTCGAAGCCGCGCAGCGGAAACTGGTCGCGATAGGCCAGCGTCACCTTGGCGCCGAGGCCGGCCAGGATGCTCGCGAACTCCACCGCGATGTAGCCGCCGCCGATGACCAGCAGCGACTCGGGCACCTCGCGCAGGTCGAGCACCTCGTTGGACGTCATCGCCGCGGCGAGGCCCGGGAACGCGTCGGCCGACGGCGCGCCGCCGGTGGCGATCAGGATGCGCGGCGCGGCCAGGCGGCGGCCGTCGACGTCGACCTCGCAGCCCGAGGTGAGCCGACCGCGGCCGCGCACGACGTCGACACTCGCGTTGAGCAGCATGTCGTCGTAGATCTTCTCGAGGCGATCGATCTCGCGCTTCTTCGCATCGGCCCAGCGCGACATCTCGAAGCGCGCCTGCACGTCGCTCCAGCCGAAGCCTTCGGCGTCCTTGAACTGGTGCGCGAACGCGGCCGCGTACATCATCAGCTTCTTGGGCACGCAACCGCGGATCACGCAGGTGCCGCCGAAGCGGTCGGCCTCGACGATCGCGACCTTCGCGCCATGCGCCGCCGCACGCCGCGAGCCGGCCACGCCGCCCGAGCCGCCGCCGATCACGATCAGGTCGTGGGTCATCTCCATGAAGGTCTCCGCGCTTGCTCTTGAGTGGAAAACGAAGGGCGGCGCCCTTCGGGGGCTCCATGCTCGCAGAGTTTGCAACCCCGCGCGATGTCGGGGACAACTCGACCGCAAGCCGCCGCCGCGTTACGCCCGCAGCGTTTTCTTACAGAAGCGGCATCCGGCTTGCCGCATTTCCTTTTGCCAGGAATCCCGGCGCGTGCCGAGCTTCTGCAACACACTCAACCTCTGGAGAGATCCCCATGCAAAGCTATCAGAAAAAGTTGTCCGCCGTTGCCGCCATCGCCGCCATGCTGGCCGGCATCGGCGCCGCCGTCGCGCAGTCCACGGACACCTCGACGACGACGACCACGACGCAATCCACGCCGGCCGCGACGACCGACAGCTCGATGTCGAACAGCGCCACCAGCAGCACCGATCCCGCTTCGACGCTGAACAGCACCGCGCCGACCGACTCGACGACGACCACCACCACGACCGCCACCCCGGCCGTCGCGCCAGCCGCGGACACCTCGGCCGCGCCCGCCGCCGACACCTCGTCGACATCGTCGTCGTCGACCGACACCACGCCTGCTCCGCGCTCCGACCGCAACTAAGAGCACGCTCCCCGAGTGACCCGGGCTCCCTGCCCGCTCGCAAGGGCGGCCCTGGCAGCGCGGCTCGATCGCCGCCATGACCCTCCGGCATGGCGGCGATCTTCATGGCGCGCCGCGCGCGCGTGACGCGCGATCGGCCACGAAGCGTTCGAACGCCGCGAGCAGCGGCTCGTAGCGCGCCGGTGCATCCTCGATGTCGGCCAGCGCCGCGCACGCGGCCTCCAGCGTGCTCAGTTGCGCGGGACGGCGCGCCTTGCGCAACGCGGCGTAGCGCGCCGGCCCGGACGGCGCGATCGTCCATCTCGGCAAGGACTGCAGCAAAGGGTTCGCGTGCAACATGCGGATGCTCTTGCGCCAGGTGCCGTCCAGCACCACGAGACGCCGCGGTCGAGCAGGCTTTTGTATCAATCCGGTACCCGTCACCGTATCCGACGGGTAAAGGAGTGCGTTGCCGGATACACCACCGCCGAGCAGGGCCAGCAGCTCGGCGGGCTCGAAGACCTCACCGACGACCACGCGGCAGCGCGCCAGGCTCAGCCGCAGCAGCCGCGCGCTGTTCTTGGCCTCGGCGGCCTCGTCGGGATGCTGCAGCACCAGCACGTCGACCTCGTTGTCCGCCTGCGCGACGAGGGCGCAGACGCACGTGCGCGCGGGCAGGCCGCAGCGCTCGCAGCGCGGGCGGCGGGTCGAAGAAGGCGGCGTGTCGGGCATCGGATGCGCGGGCCTCGGCCTTGCCGCGATGGGAAGAATGCGACACCTTACAGGAGTTCCCATGGATCACATGCACGACCAGACGGCCAATGGCCAAGAGAAGCTCGCCGAACTCATCAAGGACATCAAGTTCGGAATGTTCACCACCCACAAGCCGAACCACGGCCACCTGCATTCGCGACCGATGACCACGCAGAACAAGCATATCGACGACGACTCGCTGTGGTTCTTCATGTCGCGCTCGGGCGACCCCGTCGCCGAGTTCGAGGGTGACGACCAGGTCAACGTCTCGTATGCGGACCCGGGCTCGGACACCTACGTGTCGGTGTCCGGCGTCGCCGAGATCGTCGACGACCGGGCCAGGAAGCTGGCGCTGTGGAACAAGGGCGCCGAGGCCTGGTTCAAGGGCGGCGTCAACGATCCCGACCTCGCGCTGGTGCGGGTCAAGATCGAGCACGCCGACTACTGGGACGTGAAGGAAAGCAAGCTCGTCCAGCTGTACAGGAGGGCCGAGGCCTCGGTCACCGGCAAGCCGCCGAAGATGGGCGAGCACGGACACATCCGCCCGCATTGATCGCGCGACGGCGCCAATGAGAAACGCGGGCTCGAGGCCCGCGTTGTTCATGGCGCGCAGCAGGTTCAGATGAACATGCCGCCCGAGGCCTCGATGCGCTGGCCGTTGATCCAGCCGTTGGGCTCCGTCAGCAGCGCCGCGACGGCGTTGCCGATGTCGTCGGGCAGGCCGGCGCGCCCCAGCGCGGTCTGCGACGCGACGAACGCGTTGAGTTGCGCGTTGTCGCGCACGCGGCCGCCGCCGAAGTCGGTCGCGATCGCGCCCGGGGCGAGCGTGTTGACCGAGATGCCACGCGCGCCCAGCTCCTTGGCCAGGTAGCGCGTCAGCACCTCGACGCCGCCCTTCATCGCCGCGTAGGCCGCGTAGCCGGGCAGCGCGAAGCGGGCCAGGCCGCTGGACGTGTTGAGGATGCGGCCGCCGTCCTTGATCAGCGGCAGCAGCTTCTGCGTCAGGAAGAACGTGCCCTTCAGGTGGACGTTGAACAGCAGGTCGAAGTCCTCCTCGGTGGTCTCGGCCACGGTCGCGTGGGCGACGCCCATGCCGGCGTTGTTGACGAGGTAGTCGAAGTCGGCGCGCTGCCACGTGGCGGCGAGTGCGGCCTTCACGCGTTCGGCGAACGCCGCGAAGGACTTGCTGTCGCCGGCGTCGAGCTGCAGCGCGACGGCCTGGCGGCCCAGCGCCTCGACCTGCCGGACGACGGCATGGGCCTCGGCCTCGTTGCTCTTGTACGTGAGGATCGCGTCGACGCCGCGCTCGGCGAGCTTGAGGACGGCGCTGCGGCCGAGGCCGCGGCTGCCGCCGGTGACGAGGGCGATGGTGGAAGGGGTGGTCATGTCGTGGCTCCTGGTGCGTGAATCGATGGAGGGACTTTAAGAATTCCCGGCCGGCGGATAAAGTCCGCGTTCGACGCCACACTGTTCTCCCAAACAGAACAATCTCACCAGGCCATGGATCTCCACGAACTGCGCATCTTCGCCACCGTGGCCGAGCTCGCGAGCTTCAGCCGCGCGGCCGAACAGCTGGGGCTGGCCAAGGGCCGCGTGTCGACGGCGGTGCAGCAGCTCGAAGCGCAGCTGGGCACGCGGCTGCTGCAACGCACGACGCGCAGCGTGCGCCTGACGCCCGACGGCGAGCGCTTCCTCGACCGCTGCAAGGAGCTGCTGACCGAGGCGGAGCAGCTGCAGGCGATGTTCCAGCCGGCGGCCGCGGGCCTGACCGGCCGGCTGCGCATCGACCTGCCCAATCGCATCGCGCGCGACCTCGTGCTGCCGCGGCTGCCCGAGTTCCTCGCCGCGCATCCGCGGCTGGAGATCGGCATCAGCACCACCGACCGCCACGTCGACCTCGTGCACGAGGGCTTCGACTGCGTGCTGCGCGTGGGCGCGCTGGTCGACTCCGACCTCGTCGCGCGTCCGCTGGGCGTGCTGCGCATGCGCAACGTCGCGAGCCCCGCGTACCTGCGCGCGCACGGCACGCCGCGCACGCTGGCCGATCTCGCGAAGCACCACGTCGTGCACTACATGCCGTCGCTGAACGCGCAGGGCGCGCTGTGGGAGTACGTCGACGCGGACGGCAAACGCCGCACGCTCGCGATGCGCGCGCACGTCACCGTCAACGGCACCGACGCCTACCAGGCCGCCGCGCTGGCCGGCCTCGGCCTGGTGCAATCGCCGACGCTGGGCACCGATGACCTGATCGCCAGCGGCGCACTCGTCGAGGTGCTGCCCGAGTTCCGCGCGCCGCCGATGCCCGTCTCGCTGATGCTGCCGCACCGGCGCCAGCTCGCGCCGCGCGTGCAGGCCGTGATGGCGTGGCTGACGCAGGTCATCACGCCGGTGCTGTCGCCCGCGGGCTGAGCTTCGCTCCGTCGCAGCGGAACGCATCGCGTCCCGCCCAGCCGCACCTCGTCGCAAGGCCGTGGCCGCGCACCGGGCGCCTTCCTAGAATCGACGGCACTCGATCACCACCCACAAGGACGCCATGCGCCACGCCCTGACCCTCTCGCTCGCCGCCGCCGCCACGCTCCTCGCGCTGCAGGCGCAGGCCGCCGAAGAAACCCGCAGCGTCGCGCCGTTCTCGACGATCTCCAACTCCGGGCCGGTCAACCTGCACATCGAGGTCGGCAAGGCGCAGTCGGTGCGGGTCAGCGGCGGCGACGATGTCGTGTCCGACCTGCAGACCGAGGTCGTCGGCAACGAGCTGCGGCTGCACATGCGCCACGACACGACCAGCTTCAACCGCAACCACGACTCGCTCAACGTGACCATCACGGTGCCGCAGCTCACCGCGTTCACCATGGGCGGCGCCGGCGAGACGACGATCACGCACATGAGCGGCGACAGCCTCGAGGTGCGCTTCGGCGGCGCCGGCAGCTTCAAGGCCGACGGCACGGTCACGAACCTCGTGATGCACATCGGCGGCGTCGGCTCGATCGACACCCGCGAGCTGCACGCCGAGACGGCCACCGTCAACGTCGGCGGCGTCGGCTCGGTCAAGGTGTGGGCGAGCCAGCGCCTGGACGCCAGCCTCGGCGGCGTGGGCTCGCTGACGTACTACGGCGACCCGAAGACGGTCAACACCAACGGCGGCGGGCTGGGCAGCATCTCCAAAGGAAGGTAACGCCTCGCAGAAGGCGCGCGGCGCGGCTGCGGGGACAATGCGGCGAATCCCACATCGCGATCGCCGCATGAACTCCCACGACATCGTCATCGCCGGCGGCGGCATCGCCGGCCTGTACTGCGCGCGCCGGCTGGCCGACGCCGGCCACCGCATCCTGATCCTCGAGGCCTCGTCCGACCGCTGGGGCGGCCGCATCGAGACCGAGGACCTCGACGGCTTCATCGCCGAGATGGGCCCGATGCGCTTCGAGCCGACGCTGCAGCCGCGCTTCGCCAAGCTGTGCGGCGAACTGGGCGTCGCGCTGGTGGACTTCTCGGGCCCGACCGGCGAGAGCATCACGGCGCCCGACGACGACCTCACGCCTGAAGAACAGGGCCTGAACTCGCTGCAGCTGCTGCGGCGCGGCGTCATGCTGATCATGGGCCGCGCGCCCGACGACCAGGCGTGGATCGACGGCCTGACCGAGGCCGACTACACGCGCCTGCGCAAGCACGCGCAGCTGCACGGCCAGCCGCTGTGGGCCACCGGCTTCTGGAACGCGCTGTCGGCGCAAGGCATCCTGAGCCATCGCGCCGTCGTCAAGCTGCGCGACACCGGCACCTTCTATCACATGATCCCGGAGAACCTGAACGCCGCCGAGTGGATCATCTGGTGGCTGCGCGCGCTGAAGACGGTGGGCCAGCAGCTCGCGAGCATCGCGGGCGGATCGTCGAGGTTGTCGGACGGTTTGATGGCCGTGCTGCGCGCGCATCCCAACGTCACGCTGGCCGGCGGACATACGCTGCTGGGTTTCCGCCCGACGGGCCTCGGCGCCCGCGCGCTGGCGCTCGACGTGCGCACCAACAGCGGCACCGCGACGCTCGCCGCGCAGCGCCTGATCCTCGCGATGCCGCGGCTGCCGCTGGTCAAGCTGGCGCAACACCTGCCGGAGCACGTGGCCTCGCAGCTGGATTCGGTCAACGGCTTTCCGATGCTGAAGGTCTTCTTCGTCAGCAACGCGCCGTGGTGGGACTACGACCAGCCGCCGCAGCAGCACGCCAACTGCATGCCCACGCGCGAGATCCACTACTTCCGCCGCCCGCGCGAGGCCGACGCCGACGGCCACGGCATGGTGCTGCTGTACATGGACACGCCGGCCACCGAGTTCTGGCGCCACTACGTGATCGACACCGAACGCCACGATCGCGCGGAGCTCGACCAGAACGGCCGCATCGTCGACGCGTTCGCGCTGTTCGTCGCGCGCGACGTCAAGCGCGCGCTCGAGGGCCACGAGGACGGCGAGCGTCCGGTGCGCCTGACCGAGAGCGCGCGCAAGCTGTTCAAGGACATGACGCTCGACCAGGCCACGGCCTGGATCCGCAACTCCATCATCACCTACGGCCTGCGCGACTGGGCGCGCGCTCCGTACGGCGCCGCCAACCACGGCTGGCAGCCGGGCGTGCGCAGCTGGAAGGTGATGGACACGTTCAAGGCCTTCGACTTCGGCAGCGGCGCGAACAACGTGCACATCGTCGGCGAGGCCTATTCCGACTACCAGGGCTTCATCGAGGGCGCGTTGAACAGCGCGGAGCTGGCGCTGCAGACGATCCCGCCGCGCGTGGACGCCGATCCGGAGACCGAAGGCTGAACGAAAAAAGGGCGCGCCCTCGCGGACGCGCCCCCGGGTTGCCAGTCGCAGCGCGATCAGTTCGTCGTCGTGTAGACGTTGACGCGGTACTGGTCGTAGCTGCCGTCGAGGTTGGTGAGACGCTCCATCACGTAGACGTTGCTGCCCGACGTCGCGAGCAGCTTCCACATGAGTGTCTGGCCGTAGTTGTAGCCGTTGCTGAGGTTCCACGCGATGTCGCCCGCGCTGCAGAAGCCGACGCCGTTGCTGTCGGACTTGCAGTAGTAGCGCGTCAGCGTCTCGGTGCCGTCCGAGCCGACGACCCAGGTGCCCAGCGGCGACTGCAGCGATCACGGCGGTGTGGTCGGCCTTCAGGGTCAGCCCGGTCACGCCGGAGGCGCCGGCGCCCTGGCCCAGCGTCAGCACCATCGTGACGTCCGCCGCACCCGTCGCGGGCACCGACGGCGCGACCGCGATCGCCGGATCGGCAACGACGGCGGCCTGGGTGGCGTTGAAGACGGTCGCATTGGTGGTCGCCTGCGTGGTCACGAAGCTGCTGTAGGTCGACGGATCCGACACCAGCGCCAGCATGTCCGCAGAGCCGCTGGGCAGCGCGACGCCGGCGTCGGCGACCAGCTTGATGGCCGTGGCCATCTGGATCGTCTGCGCCGACGAGAACTGGGCCGCCGCGGCAGCGATGTCGGCGCTGCTGGCCGCCGTCTCGCCAAGCGCCTGCGCCGTGAGCGTGATGAAGTCGGACGGCGTCCTCGTGGTGACGTCCACCGAGTAGTTGCCGTCGGCATCCCTCTCTCCCGACAGGCCGTTCAGCTCGCCTCGAAGTCGCGCAGGTCGCGCCCGCGCGTCTCGGCGCCGAAGCGCCACACCAGCGCGAGCGACAGTCCGACCGGCAGCAGGATCGCCAGCGCCGCCATGAACAGCCCCGGCACCAGCGCCAGCAGGCTCAGCAGCTGCGCGACGAGTCCGCCGCCCTTGGTGCAGGCCGCGATCCAGCCGGTCGCACGGCCGCGCACCGCCAGCGGATAGCTCTCGGCCGCGTAGGGCAGCAGCATCGCGATGATGGCGTTGATGCCGACGATCAACAGCGCGATCGGCCACACGGGGCTCATCGTGCCGGTGGGCGCCAGTTCGAGCAGCATCACCCCGACGAGTCCCAGCGCGGTGACGCCGATCGAGCCGATCAACGCACCCTTGCTGCTCCAGCGGCTGTACAGGAACGCGGCGACGAAGACGGTGGGAATCGCGATCAGCGCCGACGCCGACAGCAGCCGGCTCGACACCGCCATGCTGTAGCCCTTCTCGACGAGATGGATCGGCATCCACAGCAGCAGCCCGAAGTTGATCAGGCCCCACGCGACGGCCGCGATGCTCAGCGCCCACGTGCGGCCCGCGAGTTCGTGCGTCATGTGCGCGTTGGCCCCGGGCGCGGCCGGCGCGGCGGGCGCGCGCGGCTCGGCATGCACGTCGCAGCCGAAACCCCGCAGGGTATGGATCGCCTCCGCGATGCGCCCGCGCGCGGCGAGGTACTTCGGCGATTCGGGAATGAACGCGTTGAGGAAGATCAGCAGCAGACCGGTCGGCAGGTTCAGGAACCACAGGATGCGCCAGCTGAAGATCGGCTCGAGCCAGGCCGCGCAGCCGCTCGCGGCCAGGTAGCCGCCCACCGCGCCCAGTCCGCCCACCAGCACCAGCACCCAGCCGCGCTCGCGCGACGGCATCGTCTCGGCCAGCAGCGCGTAGGTGACGGGCAGCATGCCGCCGGCGGCCGCGCCCATCAGGAAACACATGCCGACGTTCCACCAGAAGTCGGGCATGGCCCCGCAGATCGCAGTGCCGACGAACATCACCGCCGACAGCAGGATCGACGCGCGGCGCCCGTAGATGTCGGCCAGCCAGCCCCAGACGACGGAGCCGACGACGGTGCCCGACAGCGCCGCGAACGGCAGCCACGCGACGGTCGCCTTGCTCACGACGTATTCGCTGCGCATGCCCGGCAGCACGAAGCCGAGGCTGGCCGGCTTCATCACGTCGATCACCAGCGCCACGGTCAGCACGACCATCAGCCGCCAGTGCGCGGCGCCCAGCGGCGCGTCCTCGGGCGCGGCGATCTGCAGCAGCGCGCCGGCCTCGACCGGGTGCGTCGCGTCGCGCGGCAACAGCCCGTAGCCGGCGACGACGATGCCGCCGACGATCAGCGCCATGCCCCACAGCATGCCGCCGTCCATCGGCATGTCGGCCAGGTGGAAGTGGTTGAAGCGGCCCATCCAGAACATCGGCAGGTGCATCACCACGCCGGCGGTCACCGCGACGCAGCCGACGAGAAAGGCCCACAGGTGAGGCCTGTCCTGCAGCACGCCCGGCTGGTTCATGGTCGCGCCTTCCACTCGCGCGCGAGCAGGCCGTAGAGGAGCGAGTCGCAGACCTCGCCGCCGACGATCCAGCGCTCGCGCAGATGACCTTCGCGCGTGAAGCCGAGGCGTTCGAGCGCGCGCGCCGAGGCCGCGTTGCGCGGATCGATGTCGGCCTCGACGCGATTCAGGGCCAGATGCTCGAAGCCCCAGTCCAGCAGCGCCGTCACGGCCTCGTTGGCATAGCCCTGGCCCCACTGCGGCGGCAGCAGCACATAGCCGACCTCGGCGCGGCGACACGGCTCGTCGAGATGGAACAGCGTGCAAGTGCCGACCACCACGCCGTCCTCGCGCCGCACGATGGCGAACTGCGCGTGCTCGCCGGCAGCCATCGCCCGGACGTCGCGCTCGATGTACTCGACCGCCGTCTTCCGATCCGTCCACGGCGGGTGGCTGCCGTAGCGCTGGACGACGGGGTCGGAGCGCATTGCAAACACGGCGTCGGTGTCGGCGGGCGTCATCGGGCGCAACGTCAATCGCTTCGTCTGCAGCGTCACATCGGAGAAGGCGGTCATGCGGAATTCTCCCATGCTGATCCGTGGCCTCCGAGGCGTCTAACGCAGCGCAACATGTTGGACAGGTCCGAGTCGTTCTCGACAACCTGTGGCATCGGCCCGACCAGTTCGCCAAGGTGACCTCGCACATCGGCTCGTTCGTCGACATCCGCGGCGGCCACGAATGGCCGGCGCGCATCCGCAGGACGCCGCGCAAGCCGCTGCGCGTCTCCCTGCAGGACGGCGACGCCGACCTCGACATCGTCTACGGCCACTGGTTCCACGCCAACCAGCAGATGGCGGCCGCGCTCGCGTACGCGGGCTACGATCACCAGTTCGTCGTCGGCAGCGGCGGGCACTCGATCAAGCACGGCGGCGCGCTGCTGCCGGACACGCTGCGCTGGCTGCCGTCGTTGAAGCAGGTGCTGTCGGCCACCGCGCCGCTGGTTCGAACCAGGCCAGTTGCTGCAGTCCGTTGCCCTCGCAACGCCCGGTCAAGCCGGACGTCGCAAGGGCAAGCGGGATGGGTGTCAGGCCTTGACCGGCGCCTCGAGACTCATGCGCCGCTCGTTCCACGCCGTCAACATCGCCGGCGGCCAGAAGGTGTGCGGCACGATCATCGGCACGACGCTGGACGGATGGATCAGCACCGGGAACCAGTCGCCCGACAGCAGGCCGTCCGGCAGGTGGGCGCGGATCGCGATGAAGCTGCTGAGCATCGGCTCCTTCGGACTCAACGCCGCCGGCACCGGCACGCCCAGCGGTCGGCCGGAGTCGTTGCGCACGATCTGCGCGAAGCGGCCTGCTTCCGCGCTCGCGGCGGCGCCGGCGGCCTTCAGTTCGACCAGGCGCGCGCCGACCGCGGCCAGCTCGGCCGGGCGGGCCTCGAAGTATTCGTCCTCGCTGAAGACGAGCACGCCGGGCAGGTCGTCGCCGCCCTGCGCGAAGACGCCGTCGTCGGCCTCCACCAGCGCGCCCCAGCCGATGCGGCCCTTGCGGAACAGCGTCTCCTGCTTCTCGTAGAAGATGCGCACCGGGTCGCCGCTCGCGGTCAGCCAGGCGGGCGGCTCCGTGCGCACCTGTTTCATCCAGCGGCCGCCCTGCAGCAGGCGGCCGGCGCCGAAGGAGCGGCGCAGCGCGTTGATCAGCTGCTTCATCGCCGGGTCGGCGGCACGCTCGACCGGGCCCGAGGTACCCGCCGGCGGCGTCGGCGTGACGAAGCGCGATTCGAGCAGCGACATCGGCGCCGTGATGCCGCTGCCCGGCTCGGTGGCGACCGCGACGTCGTCCTGCCGCGCCTCGCGCGCCGCGGCGGCGGCCGGCGCCACGTGACGCGGCGCCATCGGCCGCGCGCCGACGCGCAAGGGCTCGGGCGCGGCCGTGGGAACGCCCGGCGGCAGGTCGGACACGCTCGGGCTGCGCAGCAGCGGCAGGCGCAGGCGCCAGGCGATCTCGGGGAACCTGCTGGCGTCGACGACGACGAAGGTGCCCGTCTCGCCGTTGTTGTAGCGGCCGGGCGCCAGGCGGTAGACGCGCTCGGGACGGCCGATGCGCTCGAGCAGGTCGTCGACGGCGGCCATCACCGCGTCGACGTCCATCGTCGAGCCGTTGGTCGGCGCCTCGAAGACGCGGGCCTCGCCTTCGTACTCGTACTCGACGCGCCAGACCGCGCCGCTCTCGCCGCGCACGAGGCTCTGGCGCAGGTCGGCCAGCCTGGCCTGCGGCAGCAGCGAGGCGACCAGGCCGCCGAACAGCGTGTCGTGCGCCGGCGTGGTGCCGTCGTCGTGCAGGTTGTACGAGACGAGGCGTTCGCCGAACAGGGCCTCGATGATCTCGGTGGCCTCGCCGAGCGCCTTGACCGGGTCGGTGACCCAGCCGTCGAGCGCCTCGAGCGACGCGGGCTTGATCGGCTTCTCGAAGCCGCCGTCGCGCAGCATGATGGCGATGCGCGGCGCGCTCGCCTTGCGCTGCTGCCACTCGAACATCAGGCCTTCCCACGGGTGCAGCGCGACCATCGTCGGCTTCTGGCGGCAGCCGTAGCGCACCAGCGCCCACGAGGCGTAGTCGGCCGCCTCGTTGCCGAAGTTCTCGCTCAGAACGACGCGCAGGGCCGTGACAACCTGCGAGTCCGTCGGCCCGGACTCGCGTCGGGTCTTGGCATCGGGTTCTGCGTACAGCCGCAACATCAGGGCCATGACGGCGGTCCAGATCACGTGCGCCTCATCGGCACGCGACACGAATGCCCGCACGGCATCGAGCCCGGCAAGCCGCAAAAGCGGTCTCGTCCCGGGCTTGAAATCTTCGCTCATCCTCGCAGTATGCCGGCAGGCGGGGCCATCAGTACAAACAGGAGTCCCACGGAACCCTCCAGTTCATCCGTTGTGACGAATGGAGCGTGAGGTTACATGGGTGCAACAGGTCGTGCGCTCTTCGGGTAAATCGGTAGTGGTTGGAAGCGTTTCTACAACGCTGCCGTGCCGACGCCTCGGCGTCGCGCCGTCGTCATCTGCCGATACGCCAGCGCCATCACCGCGATGAAGGCGGCGTTGAGGAACGGCGGCGGCAGCAGCGCCGTCCAGCCCAGGCGGGTCAACGAGGGCACGGCCACGATGTAGGAGATGTCCGTGAGCAGGTCGGAGATGCGCGCGCCGGCCACGGCGATCAACCACAGCGGTTGCCGTTTCCACCGCCACAGCGCGATGGCCTGGACCACGGCGAACGCGGCCCACTGGCCGGCGGCCCGGCGCAACAGGGCCACGTCGAGATCGACGGGATCCGCGCGATGGAACAGGTGGAACCAGAGGTCGGGCGCCACCCAGGCCAACACGCCGATGACGCTGTCCTCCACCAGCGATCCGCACAGAAAGAGCAGGACGAGTGCCTTGAGCGGCTGCCTTGGCATGAGAGGCCCCCGGGTTGATCTCTCGTGGCGACATCATGCGCAGAGCCGAAGCGGCGGGCCATCCCCATTGTCGGCCACGGCCAAGGGCGATCGAAGCCGATTTACCATGCCGCCATGAGTTCATCGACCCCCGCGGCGACCCTGAAGGTCTGCATCCTCGACAACGACAACCTCGACCCCGCCGTCGCCGACACCTACGTCAGCTACGGCGCGATGACCGAAAAGATGTTCGCCGCCGCCGGCGTCCCCTGGCAGTTCGAGCGCTTCAACACGACGCGCGGCGAATACCCCGTATCGTTCGACGCCTACGACGCCGTGCTGCTCACCGGCAGCAAGGCGGACTCGTTCTCGGACGAGCCGTGGGTGCGCACGCTGCGCGAGCGCACGAGCGAGCTGCTGGAGCAGCGCAAGAAGCTGCTGGGCATCTGCTTCGGCCACCAGCTCATCGCCCATTGCCTGGGTGCCGAAGTCGGCCGCGCAGCGAATGGCTGGGGCATGGGACGCATGAGCTACGAGTGGCTCGGCGCGACGCCGCTGAAGCCGGCCAACGCCGACACGACGCTGAACCTGCTCGCCTCGCACCAGGATCAGGTGAAGTCGCTGCCCGACGGCGCGACGCTGCTGGCGCGCAGCGAGTTCTGCCCGATCGCGGCGTACAGCGTGGCCGACCACGTGTTCTGCATCCAGCCGCATCCGGAGTTCGTCGAGGACTACAGCGCGTGGATCCTGTCGAAGCGGCCCGAGTCGGTGAACGCCGACCGCCGGGCAAGCGTGCGCGCCGCGATGGCGTTGCCGCACGATGGGCTGGACGTGGCGCGGTTCATGCAGGCGTTCGTCGAGGGCGCGCGCGATTAGGACGATCGCAGAGCGTCAGTGAAGCGGCGTTGCCTTGCAGACGTCGATGATCGACAAATAGTAGCCGTCGCGCCGAGTACTGCGCGACATCTCGACGTTCTGGTGGGTGCCATCCAAAGCTGCGACACCCAGTACGCAGGTGTGAAGAGGTTCCAAGAATCCCCCCAACGAACGCCTGGCAGGACCGAGTCCATGGCATTCGGAAGTTCGCGGAAGACCTCTCGGTCGCTGTGCCAGTAGCTCACGATCTAGCCCCAGAGCAGATTGGGGTCGGGCCCATCCACTCCGAGGCTAGTCGCAGGAACTTTGGCCGCCAGTCGCATTTGAGTGGCGCCAGTCGCACCTACTCTGGCGCCTTACGCCAGCCGTCAAGTTCTGTGGGGTGACAGCTTTCGTGAAAACTGAGCCATTGATTCCCTTCAGCTTTTTCAGCAATGTTGTCATTGGGGTGTTCGGCTGGTGACATGAAAAATGAAAACCTCCGCAGTTGGAGACACGATA
>Ga0302314_10000174_pt1 | contig 112895 bp, 104 predicted proteins | sample III_Palsa_N2_3_FD_200533 | JGI IMG/M metagenome (GOLD analysis project Ga0302314, IMG submission 200533) | Peat permafrost microbial communities from Stordalen Mire near Abisko, Sweden - III_Palsa_N2_3 | ecosystem: Environmental > Terrestrial > Soil > Palsa > Peat permafrost | place: Sweden... | reverse complement strand
GCAGCAGTTCTTCCGGCGGCGCTTCGTCCGGCGCCGCGCCGGCGCAGGGCTTGAGCGAGGAGGAAGCGCGCAAGATCGCCGAGGAAGTCGGCCGCAAGGTCGCCACCCAGGTAGCGACCTCGGTCGCCCAGAACCAGCAGCCGGCCTCCACCGAGGCTGCGCCGGCCAGTGACGCCACTGCTTCTTCCAGCAGCAGCTCGGGCGCTGCCGACCAGGCCGCCAGCGCGCCCGCACCGGCTGCGGAGCCGGCAGCCGCCGCGCCGGCGCCCGCCGAAACCGCCGCTGCCCCGGAAGCTGCACCCGCTTCCGAGCCGGCTGCCCCGGCAGAGGCCGCGCCGGCGAAAAAGAGCAAGCACACCAGCGTGGCCGCGAGCGATGCTTCGGCCAAGCCCGCCAAATCGCATGCGGGCCAGCAGTCGATGGATGTGATCAGCGTGTGGTGGCCGACCGTCGACAAGCAGAGCGATAGCCAGCTGAATCTGCTTTATGCCGGCGAAGCCGCCTCCGAGAAAGCCGCCGCACTGCTGTTCTCCGACAACATCGGCAACGCCGCGACCGCTTCCAGCCATATCCAGATCCTGAACAGCCACGGCAAGCCCGCCAGCGGCCAGTGGCAAGTCAGCCCGCAGAATGCCCGCCTGCTGCTGTTCAAGACCACCCCGGGCCGCTACACCGTGATCCTGGCACCGGACCTGGCGGGCCTGTCGGGCAAGACCCTGGGCACGGGCCTGCACGGCCCGGTGTACGTGCACTGAGCGGCATCGACCCCAGCATCGGCAAGTGACCACCCTGGTCCTGGTACGCCATGGCCAGGCTTCATTCGGCGCCCGCAACTACGACGAGCTGTCGGCCATCGGCGAACGCCAGGGCGTGTTGCTGGGCGAGCACTGGCAGCGCTGCGGGCGCCGCTTCGATGCGGCCTGGAGCGGCAACCTGGAGCGGCAGAAAGTCACCGCCGCCCGGGCCTTCGAGGCCATGGGCGCGCCGGACACTCCGGTGTCGATCGACGCCGCGTTCAATGAATTCGATCACCAGCAGCTGATCCGCGCTTATTTTCCGCTGGTGGCGCAGGAGCATCCGCAGTTCGCGGTGAACCCCAGGACCCTGTTCAGCGATCACAAGACCTTTCAGCGCCTGTTCGACCTGATCATCGCCTGCTGGATCAGCAATCGCACCGGCGCCGCGCCCGTCGATGAAAGCTGGGAGGCATTCCAGTCACGTTGCCTGGATGGGCTGCGGCGCATCGCCGACAGCGGCGCCAAGCGGGTTGTGGCGTTCACGTCCGGCGGCGTCGTCACCGCCGTACTGCGCGCCGCGCTCGACCTCGACGCGGACAAGGCTTTTCACCTCAACTGGGAAATCCTCAACGCCTCGGTGCATACGTTCAGGCTGGGCAAGCGCGGCGTCGCGCTGCAGCGCTTCAACGATGTGGCGCATCTCGAAATCCTGCGCGACGACAGCCTGCTTACTTATCGCTGAAAGGCGTCAACGCACCTCGCTTTCCAGTCCCCCTCCCCTTGCGGGAGGGGTTAGGGGAGGGGTGGTCGCGGCGCATGCTGCCAGAACTGGATTCCCGCGTTCGCGGGAATGACGACGTCAGAAGTTCAGGCGTTTTCTCTCAGGCCGCCCGCTTCTCATCCGCGAACGGATCGTCCACCCCCAGCCGCTTGTGCATCACCGGGCTGGTGGTGGTGTACTGCAGATGCACCTTCTCGCCCGGGTTGAGCCTGGCCTTGATGGCGAAGGCGGCCAGTGCGGCTTCGTGGAAGCCGGACAGGATCAGCTTCTTCTTGCCGGGATAGAAATTGATGTCGCCCACCGCGTAGATGCCCGGGGTGGAGGTCTCGAATTTCTCGGTGTCGACGTGGATCTGGTTCTTGTGCAGGTTCAGACCCCATTCGGCGATCGGGCCGAGCTTGGGATGCAGGCCGAAGAACACCAGCAGGTGATCCAATTCCAGGCGGCGGGCCACGCCATCGCTGCCGGTGACCTGGATCTCGCGCAGGGCGCCGTCCCCAGCGCTGCGCAGTTCGGTGACGCTGCCGGTGAGGAACTGCATTTCCAGCTCTTCGCACAGCTGGTGCATCTTCGCCACCGAAGCCGGCGCCGCCTTGAACTTGTCGGAGCGATGAATCAGCACCACGCTGGCCGCCTTGTCCTTGAGGGCCAGGGCCCAGTCCAGGGCGGAGTCGCCGCCGCCGAGGACCACCACGTTCTTGCCGCGGTGCACTTCGGGATCGCGCACCTTGTAGAACACATCGCGATCGACATGCTCGGCCACGCCCGGCACCTGCAGCTCCACCGGCTGGAACGCGCCGACGCCGCCGGCGATGATGATGGTCCTGGTGTGGAACTCGGTGCCCTTGCTGGTCTTCAGGTAGAAGGAGCCGTCTTCGAAGCGGCGCACCTCGGTGGCCTGCTGGCCGAGATGGAAGGTCGGGCCGAACGGCTTGATCTGCTCCATCAGGCGCTCGATCAATTCGCGCGCGCCGCACACCGGCAGGGCCGGAATATCGTAGATCGGCTTGTCCGGGTACAGCTCGGTACACTGACCACCAGGCTCGGGCAGCGTGTCGATCAGGTGCGCCTTGATCCCGAGCAGGCCCAGTTCGAACACCTGGAACAGGCCGCAAGGTCCGGCACCAATAATCACCGTGTCCGTCTTGATGGTCACCGCGCACCTCCTGCTGAACGGTGCCGCAGTTTTGCGGCACTATAAGGGCGCGAATGATAGGGCTTGCTGCACTGCGGAAAAAGCGGTTACCGGTTATATCTTTAGTCCAGTTTGGAATAACGATGCACCCACGCTATGGCGGTCATGCGCCAATCATTATAGTAATGTTTTAATAATCAATAAATTGCACTTTATCCTTAAAGTAGCGATACGGCATTGGCAGCGAGAGGAGAGAGCTTAGAGCATGTCCACCGCCCCCCTGGACCAGCCTGGCGCAGTGCGCGACGAGAACAGTTTCGACCCGCTGCGTATTCTGCCTTTCCTTAAAACGCAGATCCCGGGACTGGCTGCCGAACTTGAACGGGGTCCGTTGGAATTGAAGCAGTTCCAGGGCGGCGCTTCCAACCTTACTTACCTGCTGAAGATCGGCGGGCGCGAGACCATCCTGCGCCGCCCGCCCGGCGGCACCAAGGCCAAAACCGCGCATGACATGGGCCGCGAGTTCCGCGTCATGCAGAGGCTCAGCCCGCACTTCCCTTGCCCACGCCCGCTGGCTTATTGCGAGGACGAGAGCCTGATCGGCAGCACCTTCTACGTCATGGAGAAATTCCAGGGCGTAATCCTGCGCCGCGACCTGCCCGAGGGTCTCGGCTATGCGCCGGATCAGGCGCGCCGGCTGTGCCTGAACCTGATCGATACCCTGATCCGCCTGCACACGCTGGACTACGAGCAGGCCGGACTGTCCGATCTGGGCAAGCCGGCCGGCTATGTCGAGCGGCAGGTCGACGGCTGGTGCGAACGCTTCGAGAAAGCCCGCACCGACGACGTGCCCGCCTGCGAGGCGCTGATGGCCTGGATCAAGGCCAAGCGCCCGGCCGACTCCGCCCACCCGGGAATCATCCACAACGATTACCGCTTCGACAACGTGGTGCTGTCGCCGGAGGACGGCTGCAGCATCGTCGGCGTGCTCGACTGGGAAATGGCGACGCTGGGCGATCCCCTGATGGACCTGGGCAACTCCCTGGCCTACTGGGTGCAGCGGGACGATCCGCAGACCATGCAAGCGATCCGCATGCAGCCCAGCCACCTGCCCGGCATGCTCACTCGCGACGAGATCGTGCGCTATTACGGCGAGAAGACCGGGCGCGAGATCGGCAATTACGATTTCTACTATGTGTTTGGCCTGTTCCGGCTGGCGGTGATCGCGCAGCAGATCTACTACCGCTACAAGCTGGGACAGACCAAGAACCCCAGGTTCCAGGCTTTCGGCATGTTCGTCACGGTGCTGTCGCAGGTGGCCGACGGCGTGATCCAGAAGTCTAGTCTGTGACCCCGTTCAGATAGTCCGCAAATAAACGCCAATCAACGCCAATGTGTGCCTGCATCGAGTTGAATTTGCGTTCATTGGCGTTTATTTGCGGACCCCCATCGTGTCTAACATCTTCCTTTCACCACCCTAATATCGGAGTTGATCATGGCAACCAAACTTTTTGACCTGAACGGCCGCATCGCCCTCATCACCGGCGCCTCGCGCGGCATCGGCGAGGCCACGGCGCGGCTGCTCGCCGAGCAGGGCGCTCACGTCATCATCTCCTCGCGCAAGCAGGAAGACCTCGACAAGGTGGCGGCATCCATCACCGCCGCCGGCGGCAAGGCCACCGCCATCGCCGCGCACCAGGGCGAGTCCGCCGCGCTGAAGAACCTGATGGATGAAGTTTCGAGCCAGTTCGGCCGTCTCGACATCCTGGTCAACAATGCCGCCACCAATCCCTATTTCGGCCATATCTCGGACACCGACATGGGCATGGTGGAGAAGACCTTGCAGGTCAACATCAAGGGCTATTTCGAACTGTCGGCTCTGGCCAGCAAGCTGATGAAGAAGGGCGGCGGCGGCTCCATCGTCAACATCGCCTCGATCAACGGCGTGAAGCCCGGCACCATGCAGGGCATCTACTCGATCAGCAAGGCAGCGGTGATCAACATGACGCTGGCTTTTGCCAAGGAATGCGGCTCGTGGAAAGTGCGGGTCAACGCCGTGCTGCCAGGGCTGACCGACACCAAGTTCGCTTCGGCCCTGACCAAGAACGAGCAGCTGCTGAAGACCGTGCTGCCGCAGATTCCGCTGGGACGCATGGCGCAGCCGGCGGAAATCGCGCCGGCGATCCTGTACCTCTGCTCCGACGCGGCGAGTTACGTCACCGGCACCACGCTGACCGTGGACGGCGGCTTCCTCTCGGGCGGGCTGTAAGGGCTTTCCTGCCCTTTGCGCCGGCGGTCTGAATCCGATGAAGCGCTCGGGAAGTCACGCCGATCATCTGATCGATGCGTCAGGTCAGATGATCTGCGTCGGCGACCGCGCCACCCTCGCCTACATCGACCGCCTGTTTCTCTACGGCCTGCCGACCGATCGGCAGGACCTCTACGAGGCGCAGCTCGGCAAGATCGTGACCATCTCGGATCTGGACGATTGCGGCACGGTTGCCATCGCTTTTCAGGATGAATCCGGCGTCAAGCAGCAGTTCTGGATCGAGCCGGGCTGGCTCAAGCGCCTCCCCATCTAAAGTTATGCGGAAGCGCGGAAAATCCGCGCTAGACTCACCTCATCACAAGGCGCGGCAACGACCGCGCTCCCAGGCAATACCCTTAGGAGAAGACAGATGCCTTACGTACAGGTCAACGGCCAGAAGCTGTATTACGAGGACACCGGCGGCAACGGTCCGGCGGTGATCTTCTCCCACGGCCTGCTGATGGATCAAAGCATGTTCGCGCCGCAGGTGGCGGCGCTGCAGGACCGCTATCGCTGCATCAGCTGGGACGAGCGCGGCCATGGCCGTACCGCCGGCGATGCGCTGCCGCCGTTCAGCTATTACGATTCCGCCGACGATCTTGCCGCCCTGCTCAAGCACCTGGGCGTCGAAAAAGCGGTACTGGCCGGGATGTCGCAGGGCGGCTACCTGTCCCTGCGCTGCGCCCTGACCCATCCGCAGATCGTGCGTGCCCTGATCCTGATCGACACCCAGACGCTGCCGGAAGACCCGGCGAAGATGCCGGGCTACAAGCAGATGATCGACATCTGGGCCACGCAGGGCCTGCCCGATGCGATCGCCGACACCATCGAGCAGATCATCCTCGGCCAGAACTGGCCGGGCTCCGCCGCATGGAAGGCGAAGTGGCGGACCTGGAAGGCAGTCAATCTGCTGCAGTGTTTCCAGACCCTGGCCGAGCGCGACGACATTTCGCCCAAGCTCGGGCAGATCAAGGTGCCGGCGCTGGTGGTGCACGGCGACATCGACATGGCCATTTCACTGGATCGGGCCAAGGCCATGGCTGAGGGCCTGTCAAATGCGACGCTGGCGGTGATCAAGGGCGGCGGGCACGCCGCCAACCTGACCCATCCGGATCAGGTCAATCCGCAGATCGAGAAATTCCTGGCCAACCTGCATTGAGCCGCAGCCCCGCACCGGAGCACGCATGAGCTTCAACCCGATTTTCCGCACCCCCTCGGCCTACGATTTCCCGCTGCTGATCAAGCAGATCTGGATCACGCCGCTGGCCAATGCGCCGCAGCAGGAGATCCTCTACCGCGGCGAGCGCCGCCAGACCTATGCGCAGACCCGCGCACGCGTCGGCCGGCTGGCGTCCGCCTTGAGCGGCCTGGGCGTCAAGCCGGGCATGACGGTGGCGGTGATGGACTGGGACAGCCACCGCTACCTGGAGTGCTTCTTCGCCATTCCGATGATGGGCTGCGTGCTGCAGACGGTGAACATCCGCCTGTCGCCGGACCAGATTCTCTACACCCTGAACCATGCCCGCGCCGACGTGGTGCTGGTCAACGCGGAGTTCCTAGCCTGCCTGGAGACGATCCGCGACCGCCTGGAGACGGTCAAGAATTTCGTGCTGATCGACGATGCCGGCGCGCCGCCGCAGTCGCCGATCCGCTTCGCCGGGGAGTACGAGGCGCTGCTGGCCCAGGCTTCGCCGGATTACCTGTTCGAGGATTTCGACGAGAACACCCGCGCCACCACCTTCTACACCACCGGCACCACCGGCCTGCCCAAGGGCGTGTACTTCAGCCATCGCCAGATCGTGCTGCATGCCCTATCGATCCTGGCCTGGTTCGGCACCGCCCCGGTGCAGGGCCGCGTCCATCGCGAAGACGTGTACATGCCGATCACGCCGATGTTCCATGTGCACGGCTGGGGCATGCCCTTCGCCGCGACGATGATGGGCATCAAGCAGATCTATCCGGGCCGCTACGTGCCGGAGCTGCTGCTCAAGCTGATCCGCGAGGAAGGGGTGACCCATTCGCACTGCGTGCCGACCCTGCTGCACATGCTGATCAACCATCCGGCCGGCAAGGACGTGGACCTGTCGAAGCTGAAAATGGTGATCGGCGGCTCCGCCATGTCCAAGGGACTGGCCAAGGCGGCGCTGGAGCGCGGCATCGACGTCTATTCCGGCTACGGCATGTCCGAGACCGGGCCGCTGCAGATCGTCAATCACCTGTCGAGCGAGGACCTGAAGCAGGATCTCGACACTCAGGCCGCCCTGCGCACCCGCGCCGGCCGCTCGGTGGTGTTATGCGACGTGCGCGCGGTGGACGACAAGATGCAGGCACTGCCGCGCGACGGCAAGAGTACCGGCGAGATCGTGTTCCGTTCGCCCTGGCTGACCCAGGGTTATCTGCACGATCCGCAGAAATCCGAGGAGCTGTGGCAGGGTGGCTCGCTGCATTCGGGCGATATCGGCAGCTTTTCCGAGGACGGCTTCCTGCACATCGCCGACCGCGTCAAGGACGTGGTGAAGACCGGCGGCGAGTGGATTTCCTCGCTCGATCTGGAGGACATCATCTCGCAGTTCCCCGGCGTCAGCGAGGTGGCGGTGATCGGGGTGGCCGATGCCAAGTGGGGTGAGCGTCCGCTGGCCCTGATCGTGCCCAAGGCCCAGGCCAGCATCGACACCGAAGCGGTGCGCCGGCACATCGGCGGCTATGCCGACAAGGGCGTCATTTCCAAGTACGGCGTGCCGGACCGGGTGCTGATCGTGGAGCTGCTGGAGAAAACCAGCGTCGGCAAGCTGGACAAGAAACTGCTGCGGACCAAGTACGCGAAGAGCTGAGTTTCAGCCGAAGGTCGGCCCGCTGCGGCGGGCCAGCCTCAGGGCTTCAGATTGCTCGGTACGCAGCCGCCGACATTGCCCGCATTGCAATCGTTTTCCCGCGACAGATCCTCGGCCTTGTCGTTGGGATCGCGCGCACTGTGATCCGGGGCCTCGGTCGGCGTAATACGCTCGGCCACGGCATCCAGCACCTTTTTCATGAATTTTTTCTTGACGTGCGGCGTGGCATCACAGCCGGCGCAAGGCAGTGAGTCCTTCAATTCCTTCAGCTTCTTGTCGTTGTCGTAGAAGGTATTGCGCTGGCCCTGCACGTTGACGCGGGGGAGATTGACCTCGGCGGTGGTGCCGGACGAATCCGGACGCTCTTCACCCGCTCCAACCAGGGGCTCAGCCGGGGGAGTGACCTGCAGGGCCGATGGAGCGGCCGGCTTGGCCGGTTCCGCTGCAGCCGGGGGAGCTGTTGGTGCGGGCGCGGCAGCAGCTGGAGCGGGCGCCGATTGGGCCAGGGCATTTACGCCACAGACGGACAGCGCCAAACTCAGCGCCAGACGCACGGCCGCGATCCTTGCCGGACGCAGCTTCATTCGAAGCCTGGCACCCGCGGAAACTTGCCCGCTTTCCAATCCGCCTCGCACGCACGCCCCTCCTCAACTGTATCGACGATGAAATTCCACCAGATTGCCGTTGGTTCCGGCAGCGGCACGCCGCCAAAGAGCAGCGCACGCGCCGCTTGTTTCGAACCCAGGTGGAGGGTATTGCCCGCGCCTAGCGTGGCCAGCACGCCGCTCGGGACAGCCGTCCCGTCCAGTGTCACCTCTCCGACCGCGACATACAAGGCCAGTTCATGATCCGGCTGCACCGGTAACGCAAGTTCCGCGCCCAGCTGCAGGCTCAGGTCGAGATAAGTCAGCGGCAGGAAGCTCGGCACCGGCGAGCGGTGTTCGCCCAGGGCGCCGGCGATGACCACGGCGCTTGCGCCGGGAAATTCGACCCGCGGCAGCACCGCCGCGGAGAAATGCTCGAAACTCGGCGCCATTTTGCGCCGCTCCCGCGGCAGGCCGACCCAGGTCTGGATGCCGTGCAGGGTGCCGGAGCCCGGCACCACGGTTTCCGCATGGGTGATGGCGCGCCCGGCCGTCATCCAGTTGACGTCACCCGGACTGATCACCTGCACCGAGCCCAGCGAATCGCGGTGCTCGATGGCGCCCGAGAACAGGTAAGTGACCGTCTGCAGGCCCACATGCGGATGCGGCGGCACGTCCATCGCCCCATGCTCCGCCGAGGTGGGCCCAAAGTGATCGAAGAACACGAACGAGCCGACGCGCCGCTGCTCGCGCCGCGGCAGGGCGCGCAGCACCTCGGCCGAACCGGTCAGCGCGGCCGCCTTCGCCGGCAGCAGGTGCACCACGGTACGAGCGCTTTCTGCAGTCCGGGTCATCGCAACCGGCTCCCTTCTCTACAGGTCTTTGGCGTTATGGACGATGCGGCTGACCATGCCGTAAGCAATGGCTTCCTCGGCAGTCATCCAGTGGTTGGAATCAGTGTCTTGCGTCACCTTCTCGTAGCTCTGCCCGGTCTCGCGCGCAATGAGGTGGTTGATGCGCTCGCGGATCTTGACGATCTCGCGCGCCTCGATCGCGATATCGCCGGCGCGTCCGCGCACGCCGCCCAGCGGCTGGTGCAGCAGGAAGCGGGTATTGGGCAGGCACAGGCGTCGCTCCTTGGCGCCGGCGAGGAAGATGGTGGCGCCGGCGCTGGCGACCCAGCCGGTGCCGATGATACGCACCGGCGCCAGCGCATCGACGAAGCGGATCATGTCGTGAATGCTGTCGCCGCTCTCGACGTGGCCGCCCGGCGAATTGACGTAGACGTCGATGGGCTTGTCCGATTCGCTGGCCAGGAACAGCAGGCGGGCGATCACATCCCGCGCCAGCTTGTCGTTGATCTCGCCGAAGATCAGGACCTTGCGCTGGTTGAGCAGGCGCAGTTCCAGCTCGTTGACCGCGGCGGGAGGCGGCGTGGCCGCTTCGGTGCCCGGTGTTTCCTCGGGATCGGCCGCTTTCGGGGAATGGCCGACGGAGGAGAAACTCGTGTTCATTTAGCGTCCTTCGAAAGAATAGTGGTTCTGGGGTGCTGCGGAATATCTGGCGAACTAGCCTAACCCGGCGCCTGCCGCATCGTTCAATGCCGCCCGGATGGCCGCCTCCCGATCATGTGGACGGTCCGCAGCGACTACAATAGCGCGCCTGATCCCCCCGCCGCGTCCAATATGTTGCTGAATCTGAAAAACCTGAGCCTGAATCTGGGCAGCACCGTGCTGCTCGACAAGGTCGAATTGACGCTGGAACGCGGCGAGCGCCTGTGCCTGGTGGGCCGTAATGGCACCGGCAAGTCTACCCTGATGAAGCTGATCGCCGGCAGCATCCTGCCCGATGGCGGCGATATCGTGCGGGCGCAGAACCTGCGCGTGGCGCAGCTGCCGCAGGATGTGCCGAAGGGATTGGCGGGCACGGTGTATCAGGTGGCCGCCGCCGGACTCGGCGAAGCCGGCCGCCTGGTGGCGGAATACCACCGCCTGCTGCACGACGATCCGGACAACATGAAGGCGCTCGGCGACATCCAGAGCGCGCTGGAAGCGCACGACGGCTGGTCGCTGGACAGTCGCGTGCAGGCGGTGCTGACGCGCCTGGACCTGGACGGCGATGTCGAGTTCGCCGCGCTGTCCGGCGGACTCAAGCGCCGCACCCTGCTGGCGCAGGCGCTGGTGGCGGAGCCGGACCTGCTGCTGCTGGACGAGCCGACCAACCACCTGGACATCGACAGCATCGCCTGGCTGGAAGAGTTCCTGCTCGGCTGGAACGGCACCCTGCTGTTCATCACCCATGACCGCGCATTCCTGCGCCGCCTGGCGACGCGCATCATCGAGCTGGACCGCGGCATCCTGCGCAGCTGGCCCGGCACTTACGACGACTACCTGCGCCGCAAGGAAGAAGCGCTGCGCGCCGAAGCGCAGCAGGGCGCCCTGTTCGACAAGCGGCTGGCGCAGGAGGAAGCCTGGATCCGCAAGGGCATCGAGGCGCGCCGTACCCGCAACCAGGGCCGCGTCGAGCGCCTGTACAAGCTGCGCGACGAGGACCGCGCGCGGCGCAAGCTGCCCGGCCAGGTCAAGCTGGCGGTGCAGGAGGCGGAACGCTCCGGCAAGCTGGTGGTGGAAGCGGAGAACGTGACGTTTGCCCGCGGCGAGCGCGTGCTGGTGAACAATTTCTCCACCACGCTGCTGCGCGGCGACAAGCTCGGCATCATCGGCCCCAACGGCGCCGGCAAGACCACCCTGCTCAACCTGCTGCTGGGCAAGCTGGCGCCCGACAGCGGCAAGCTGAAGAACGGCACCAACCTGCAGGTGGCCTACTTCGATCAGTTGCGCGCCCTGCTCGACGAGAACAAGCCGGTCTACGAGAACATCGGCGACGGCAAGGATTTCGTCGAGATCGACGGCAACAATATGCATGTGATGAGCTACCTGCAGAATTTCCTGTTCACGCCGGACCGGGCACGCAGCCCGGTCAAGGCGCTATCCGGCGGCGAGCGCTCGCGCCTGCTGCTGGCGCGGCTGTTCGCCCAGCCCTCCAACCTGCTGGTGCTGGACGAGCCGACCAACGATCTGGACGTGGAGACGCTCGACCTGCTGGAGGAAAAGCTCGGCGAATACAACGGCACCGTGCTGCTGGTCAGCCATGACCGCGAATTCCTCGACAACGTGGTGACGCGCTGCCTGGTGTTCGAAGGCCGCGGCCGCATCGGCGAGTACGTCGGCGGCTACCAGGACTGGCTGCGGCAGCGCTTCTCCGCGCCGACGTCGAACAAGCCGGAAAGCAGGACCACCGCACCCGCCGGCCGGCAACAGGCTGCACCCGCGGCCAAGCCTGCCGCCAAGCTGAATTACAAGGAGCAGCGCGAACTCGCCACCCTGCCCGGCCTGATCGAAAAGCTCGAAGCCGAACAGGGCCAGCTGTCCGAGCAGCTCAGCGACGGCGGTCTCTATCAGCGCGAGAAGGCCAAGGCGGTCGCGATTCAGGAGCGCCTGGCCGCGATCGGTACGGAACTGACCGCGGCCTACGCCCGCTGGGAATCGCTGGAAACCCAGCGCTAGGCCGATTTCCGGGCGGGCGGGCGGCCGATCCGGCGGGATTTGGCCTGGAATGGGCCCGAAATGGGCCCTAAATCCGATTGAACTCCCCTGCTTCAGGCGGTTCCTATATCAGGCAGGGACAAGATGCCCCTGCCCACGACACGTGGCCATTCAAGGAAGGAGAGGCAGACATGTCCAAGCAGCACAAGGATCATCCGGAAAAACGCCCAGGCCAACCGGATACGGAGCGGGAAGCCCCGCGCGCCGGTCAGCAGCATCAGGGCGAGCAAAGCCGCCAGCAGCACGGCTCACAGCCGCAAAGCCATCAGCCGGGGCAACCGGGATCACAGCAGCGCTCCGGGCAGCAGCGGCAGGACGACACGGGCCACGGCGGGCGCCAGCAAGGCTCGCACGATCCCTCGCACGAGCAGCAGCACCAGGAGCACCGCGACCGCTCGATGGAGCAGGAGCGCAAACCGGAACGGCCGCGGGATAAACCCTAGGCCGTTCCGGGTACCGCCCGCAATCTGCTGGCTGAGCCCCTGCGCGCAATCGAATCGCCGCGGCGCCGCCCGAGGAGCGGCGTCGCGGCTTCTTCAGCCGAACCGGAAACGATCCGGCCCGGTCGCTGACCCCGCCACGCCCGCTCAGGCGTAGATGGTGAGCTCCCCGATCAGGGACTCCAGGCTGAGTTGCAGCGAATCATGCTTCGGGTTCAAGCGGCGCTCCGCCAGCCAGTCCTTGATGACCAGGGCGGTGAGCGTGAACGAGCACAGCACAAACAAACCAATGATGAGACTAACGATAGGCAAGGGGTGCATGGCAGCCTCCTTATGTTGCATTGCAACATTATAGGGAAGCCTGCACGGCAATTCAATACCATTTCGGTTACACATGCCGGAAAACGTGACGTTGCGATCATTTGCCGCTTTATAGTTATATTTTAACGACACGATAGGCGCAGTTTATCGTCGCCCGCACGATTCATCGGCCATTGGATCAGCCAACTGAACGGGCAAAGGACTGTGTGATGGCCTGCTATTGCCGTTCATAGACCCTTTCCGGGCCGCTGAAGTTCTGCAGCCTCTCCCAACCCGCACGGCCTTGGGCCGGCGGCGACGATCTCAGGGTGCGCCGGCCAGCTCTCCACCCGGACAATGCAGGTAGGGGGAGGAAGACAGCCAGTGCCGGTCGGGATAATAGGCAAACACGTACTGGCCACCCTTGAGCGTGTCGATCAGCCTGGGCGCGACCGCCAGCGGCACCGCCGGGCAACCCCAGCTGCGGCCGATGCGTCCCTGGTTGCGGGCGGCCGAATAGCTGACGTAGGAAGCGCCATGGATGACCAGGGCGCGCTGCAGGGCATGGTCGTTGATGCCGGGCTCGAGCCCTTCCATGCGCAGCGAATAGCCGTTGTGGCCGTTATAGGGGTCCAGGGTGCGGAACAGGCCGATGCTGGATTCGAGGCTGCCGTCGGCGTTGGAGAAGCTGCGCGCCTGGTTCTCGCCGCTGTTGCGGCCATGCGCCACCAGTTCCTGATAGAGCAGCGTCTGTGAGGACAGATCGAACACCCATAGCCGCGGCTCGGTCGAAGGGCGCGAATAGTCGATCACCGCCAATCGTTGCGAGGACGGCAGGCCGCTCCGCACCGCGCATTGCGTGGCCTCCAGGGCCAGCCCGATCACCGCCGGGTCGGCCGACGGCGCGGCACGCCGCAGCGCTTCGCGCAGGCCGCCATCCGCGGCAAGGGCCGCGAAGGGTGACAGCAGGCTCAGCAGCACGGCGAGTGCTGCCCAGGGAATCGGGCGCATCGGGAGCTATGCACGGTTTGTCGAAGCAGCGGCTATGCTAACCGAGGGCATGGTGGAATGGCATTCGGCTGCGCCGGATGGTCATGCCGGCCACACTACTCGGGGAAACTGCATGGAACCTGATCCGGATCGCCGGACCGTGGATCGCCGCGGCTGGTTGCCGCGCCTGGCCCTGGTGCTGCTGCTGGCCCTGCCCGCCTTCGCGGCCGCCGCACAAGCTCAGCAGGCGGACGACGAAACTGCCCTGATCCGGGCGCGGGTCGAAACCCCTGGAGCCGGCGGCGTCATGCTGCTGCCGGAGGTCAAGCTGAGCCTGAACCAGGCGGTGAGCCAGTTCTACCAGCAGCGCGGCTACACGCCGGCCTGGTCGCAGGATGCGCAGGTCGATGCCCTGCTCGAGGCCCTGCATGAGCTCAGCCTCGACGGCCTCGATCCGGAGGATTATCAAGCCGGCAAGATCGAAAGCGGCCGCGGCGCCCTCGCCGGCCCTGCCGCGCAGCGCGCCGACTTCGACCTGCAGGCGACACAGTCCTACCTGCTGGCGCTGACCCATCTGTATCGCGGCAAGGTCGATCCGCGCAGCTTCGACCCGGAGCGCAATTTCGATGCGCGCCAGCTGGACCCCAAGCAGGGCTTGCAGGTGGCGCTGACGGCCATCAACGACAACGACGTGGCCGCGGCTTTCGCCCGCGCCCGGCCGCAGCACCCCTTGTACCGCGGCTTGCGCGAGGCCATGGGCGGCCTGCGCGACGTGGCGGCGCGCGGCGGCTGGGCGCAGATTCCGGACGGGCCAACGCTGAAACCGGGACTCAGCGATCCGCGCGTACCGCTGTTGCGGCGGCGCCTGGTCGATGGCGGCTATCTGCCGTCGGACCTCGGCGCGGATGCCCTGGACAACCCGCTGTACGATCCGCAGCTCACCGCCGCGGTGAGCCGCTACCAGACCGAGCAGTACCTGACAGCCGATGGCGCCATCGGCCCCGCCACCCGCGCCGCGTTGAACGTGCCGGTGCAGGCGCGCATCGACCAGTTGCGGGTCAACGAGGAACGGGCGCGCTGGTTGCTGCACGAGGTGCGCAACCGGCTGGTGGTGGTCGATATCGCCGGCTATGTGCTGCATTACTTTGACGGCGGCGCGGAAACATCACCGGGACAAGGTGCTGCGGACGCGGCAAGCGCGCAATCCCAGGCGCCCGACGAGGACGGTGAAATGCCGGTATGGAGTACCCGCGTGCAGGTGGGCAAGCCTTATCGCATGACACCGGTGTTCAAGTCGGCGATCGACGAGATCACCTTCAACCCGGCCTGGGTGGTGCCGCCGACCATCTACAGCAAGGACATCCTGCCCAAGGTGCGCGCCAATCGCGGCTACCTGGCCGCCAACCGCCTGCATGTGTTCGACGCGCAGTGGCGCGAACTGTCCCCGCAAAGCGTCGACTGGAACAAGCCGCCGCGCGGCCTGCGCCTGCGGCAGGAAGCCGGGCCCGGCGGGGCCTTGGGGCGGATCAAGATCAGCTTCCCCAATCCCTACGCGGTGTATCTGCACGACACGCCGCATCCGGAACTGTTCGATCGCGAATCCCGCGCCTTTAGCTCCGGCTGCATCCGCGTGCAGGAACCGTATGCACTGGCCGAGCGCCTGTTCGACGATCCGGTGCGCTGGAACCGCGCCGCCATCGACCAGACGGTGGCCGCCGGCGCCACCCGCACCTTCAAGCTGGCCAATCCGGTACCGGTACTGCTGGCCTACTGGACGGTGGACCTGCACGAAGGCAACCGGCCGGCGTTCAAGCCTGATATCTACGGGCTCGACGGCGCGCTGCTGAAAGCCCTGAACCAGCCGCCGCGTTAGGGTATTTTTGATTTAAGTGCACACGAGTTTTCCCCTCTCCCGCGGCGACCGTAGGAAGTCCCCGTGGGACGGGAGAGGGTGGCCCGAAGGGCCGGGAGAGGGGCTGTGAAGCCGGGGAAAGCCCCTCTCCCCTAACCCTTCTCCCGCAAGCGGGAGAGGGGAATCGTATTTAGCTATGGCAAAAATGTTCTAGCCCAACGGCCGCCGCCCGGCGCGGGCGAGGCCAAGCAGAAGGCCCCGGTACTCGCGTACCGGGGCCTTGTTTTATTCCAGGGGGGTTCGTATCAAAAGCCATCCATGGCGGCTTGCTCCCAACTACTCTGGCGCCAGCTTCCCCCGAAGCCGGCAGCACAGAAAACCACACGCACCTACCCCGCACCCCCCACAAACTAATACAGAGCTTAGCCTATTTTCGGGAGAAAGCGCTGGTCACCTTGATCACCCCGTTGATGGCCCTGATCAGGCCGTCGGCGACGATGATCGGGCGCCCTAGCATGGAGCCCGCCATCTTCTTGTACTTGTCGGTATAGGGCGGGAAAAAGGCGCTGGGATTCTTGTCCAGCGGCGGCCCTTCCTCCACCACGGAACGGGCGTTGGAGGTCTCGTTGAAGGTGTACCAGCCGCCCAGGCGGCCGATGCCGCTGGCGTTGACGCCGCCGAACGGCAGGCAGGGATTGGTGCCCGACTGGATCATGTTGTGATTGACCACGGTACTGCCCGAGCTGGTATGGCGCAGGTAGAAATCGATCTCGGCGCGGTCCTTGGCGTAGATGTACAGGGCCAGGGGCTTGGGCTTGGCGCGGATGGCGCGCAGCACATCCTGGCGCTGGCGGAACGGCACCACCGCGAGCACCGGCCCGAACACCTCGTCATGCGCGATCTTCATGTCGTCGCCGACATTGGTGATGATGGTCGGGGCGATGAAACGCTCCTCGGCCTTGACCTGGCCGCCGAACACGATGTTGGCGCCCTTGCCGCGCGCATCCTCGATCAGGTCGCGGATGCGCTCGAAATGGCGCTGGTTGATGATGCGCGGGTATTCGGGAGACTTATCGAAGCCCTTGCCGTCGGCATTGAACATCGCCGTCATCGAGCGCTGCAGGGCCTCCACGAACTGGTCCTGTACCGACTCGTGCACCAGGGCGTAGTCCGGCGCGATGCACACCTGGCCGGCGTTGCTGAGGCGGCCCCAGGTGATCTTGCGGGCGGCATCCTCGATGTCGGCGCTCTTATCGACGATGGTCGGGTTCTTGCCGCCCATCTCCAGGGTGATGGAGGCGAAGTACTCCGCCGCGGCGCGCATCACCAGGCGGCCGACCTGGTGGCCGCCGATGTAGAAAATATGGTTGAACGGCTGCGCCAGCAGCTCCTGCGCCACTTCCGGGCCGCCCTGCAGCACGGTGGCCTCGTCTTCCGGCAGGGCCGCGCGCACGATGTCGGCCAGCACCTGGGCCGAATGCGGCGCCAGCTCGGACGGCTTGATGATCACGCCGTTGCCGGCCGCGATGGCGCCCAGAGCCGGCACCAGGCTGATCGCATACGGCGCGTTCCAGGTGGCCAGGTTCAGCACCACGCCCTTGGGCTCGTACTGGACATAGCTTTTCTTGCCCAGGGTCATCAGCGAGCCTTTCACCGGCTGCTGCCGCATCCACTGCTTCAGGTGCTTGGCGATGAACTCGCACTCGGCCTTGACCATGAGCAGCTGCGCGTCGATATCGGTATCGCACAGGCCCAGCTCCTGGCGCACCGCGGCATGGATCGCCGGGCGCGCCTCGAGGGTGGCCTTGAGCAGCTTCTGGATCTTGGCGATGCGCTGCTCCGCCGTGGTCTCCACCAGGTCCGGGGCGCGCGCGGCGATGCGCTCGAAGGCGGCGCGGATGGGGCTGGACTGTTTCATCACTGCATTCATGGCGCGGCCTTCGGGTTTCAAGCTTTATAGGAGGGAATCTTGAACGTGGAGCGCATCAGCTTTTCCAGCTGGCTGTCCGACAGCAGGCGGCGCATCAGGCCCATCGGCTTCACGTCCTTGCCGACGTAATGCATGGGCTTCCACTTTTTCAGGTCGATGATCTTCAGCGCCTCGTCGACGGCCTGCTCCGGGCTGCTGCCGGTCTTCTCCAGCATGTCCGGCAGCACCTGCATCATCACCTTGCCCAGGTGCGGCTCGTAGACCTTGCGCACCGCCTCGGGCTGCTTGTTCCAGGTGATCTTGGTGTTCTCGTGCGCATTGGCCGACATGGCGGTGAGCACGCCGCCGGGAATGATCGAGGTGACCTGGATGCCGAAGGGCGCCAGCTCGTGACGCAGGGTCAAGGTCATGCCGTGAATGGCATGCTTGGTCATGTTGTACGGACCGGCGCCGACCGGATTGGCGAGGATGGCGCCGGAGCTGTAATTGATGATGCGCGCGTCCGGCGCGGCCTGGCGCAGCAGCGGCAGGAAGGCCTGCACCACGCGGAACTGGCCGAAGGCGTTGATGTTGAACAGCCGCTGCATCTGCTCGAGATCGACCGCCTCGATCACGCCGACGGCGATGTTGGCGACGCCGGCCACGTTCATCAGCAGGTTCAGCCCCTGGCCCTGCAGGGCCGCAGTGACGGCCTCCGCGCTCTTGCGCACCGAATCGGTACTGGAGACATCCTGCTCGATCACGGTGATGTTGCCGTCGCCGACCAGATCGGTCGGCGCGCCCGGCAGCACGCCGGCGAATACCTTCCAGCCGCGCTCCGCCAGTTTCTTGCTCAGCAGATTGGCCTGGCCGATATTGGCGCCGGTGAGGAATACGGTTTTCATTCGGTAATACTCTGCTCGGGACGGCGATAGTTCGAAATCCCTTCTCCCCTTGGGAGAAGGTGTCCCGCAGGGACGGATGAGGGCGCGACATCGGCGAGGCGGGTCGCTTGCCGATGTCGCGCGCCCTCACCCCTGCCCCTCTCCTCCCACGGGGACTCCCTCCGGTCGCAAGGGAGAGGGGATTTTTCATTGGACATCCCGCACTAGTGACCGCCGCGCGCCGCGGCGTCCGGCGTAAACAGGGACGGCGTGATGTCGCTGCGGTTGATCTTCCACCACTTTTCAGCCGGCTCCTCGTTGATGAGGTAGCCCGCCTCGTAGGCGTTGGCGGTGAGGTCGTGGTACAGCGACACGGCGCGGTGCCAGGAGCTGGACTCCTGCGAATAGTGATAGTTGATCAGGGTGATGCGGTACATCTGGCCGCGGCCGTCGTAGTTGTCGGCCCACAAGGTCAGCCAGCTGTCCTCGTCGACGTAAAGGATGCGCTTGCTGTAGATGTGGCGCACGCCGGGCTTGAGATCGCCTTCGATCACCCAGACACGGTGCATCTCGTAGCGCTCGTAGTCCGGATTGACGGTGTTGGGCTTGATCAGGTCGCTGTACTTGATCGAGGGGTCATTGATCTTGAAGTTGTCGTAGGGGACGTACAGTTCCTTCTTGCCGATCAGCTTCCAGGTGTAGCGTTCCGGCGAGCCGTTGAAGCCGTAGTCGTCGTCCACCGTGCGCTGGCCGGCCGGCGGCACCGGGTAGTCGAAGCCCACTTCCGGCGCCTCGCGCACGCGGCGGATGCCGGGCAGGTACTGCCAGGACTGGGTGGCGTCGTTGTTGAAGTCGTTGGGCTGGTAGCCCACCGCGACGAAGCCCTTCTCGCGCTGCGGCAGCATGTAGCCGGTATAGAAATAGGCGTTGATCTTGTCCTGGTAGGAACCGCGCTTGTTCGGATCGTTGGCCGGCGCCAGCACCATGAAGTGCTGCTTGCCCCAGGCAATGGTGCCGTTGGCGTAGACGTCGGCGATGTCGACGATGGCGTCCTCGGTCCAGGCGCGGAACGGGTCGATGGTGTTCCACACCGCCTCGATGCCGCTGGCCGGGAACGGGAACGGAATGCTGCCGGTGGTGCCGGTGACGCCCTTGCCGTCATGCACCACTTCCGAGGCGACCGCGTTCTTCTTGGTCACGTCGCAGACCCAGGACGGGTAGCCGAAGTCGCGGTGGCTGGGATAGACGTTCATGCGGAACGACTGCGGATACTTGGTCAGCATCGTCTGCATGCCCTCGGTGATCTTGTCCTTGTACTGGGACATGTTCTGCGAGGTGATGGTGAACAGGGGCTTCTCGTCGGCGAAGGGGCCGGGCTCATAGCCCGACTTGCCCTTGATGCCGGGCCAGGTGCCGACGTACTTGCCGGTGAAGGCGGCGACGCCGCCGGCGCTGCCGGCTTTCTCCGCGCCCATGCAGGTCAGCCGGGGGCCGTCCAGCTCTTTCGCCTTGTCCGCCGTGACCTTGGCAAACGCCGTCTGCAGCGGCAGGCCGATCCCGCCGACAAGCATCAACGACGCGGCAACTAACTTCATTTTCATTACGATTTCCTCAAAAGCACCGGACACTGTTTTTTGGAGTCCACCAGGTCCCCGTCCACACTACTCAGGTAGTGGTCGGGGACGATTGGTCCCGTTCTGCCGACGGCGGAAACGCATACGCGATCCTTGCTGCTGTCTCCGCGTTGCCGCTGCGCCGATCCATTATCTGTATGTTTGCGCGGCAGCGGTTAAGCCTCGTCGGCCACCTGAGCAACCCTGTTCCGCCAGGGAATGTTCCCTGCGCGGCCGGTTGTCGGCATCCACTTTTTACCTCTGCCTGAATGGTAGCGCGGCACCCGGCAAGCGCCTCGTCCGAACCGATTAGGGTTTTTGCCGATTTGGCCGGGATGCCCGGAAAACGGGGCTTGCGGACGCTCAAGTACCTGGCGCACGGGCCTGTTCAGCGATAGTCCTAGCGATAGTCCTTGAGCAGCCGGATGGCGACTTCGGTCTCCTCGGCGGCGCGGCGTTCCATGTCGGAAATGACGAATTTTTCCAGGGCGCCGCCGACCAGCGGCACCCTGGCCTTGATGGTCCAGTCGAAGCTGACGACGCATTCACCGCCCTGGTCCTTCATGGCGGTGACGCAGGAGACCTCCAGCGGCATGCCTTGCGGCTCCACCATCACGCTGCCGGTCCTGCTCTTGAGGTTCCAGCGCTCCTCGTTGACCACCGTCGACTCGGCCGGCACGAATTTCTTCACCAAAGCCGGCGCCTGCATCGGCACCTTGCGCCGGATCTTGATGCGGAATTCCTTGCCGTCCAGGGCATGGTCGAGCACTTGATAATTCTTCAGGCCCATCGCGTCGAGCTTGCGGGTGTGGAAGTCCTTGTCGGTGAACATCCGCAGCACCACTTCCGACGGGGCCGGGTAGCGCGCCTGGCTTTGATGCTTCATGGGGTCTCCTCCGGGGAGCCTGTTATTGGTCTGTCGTGCCGAAGCTTTGCAAATCGGCCGCGGGATTGCCTACTCCGTTAAGGTGGGTTTCACCCAGTAGGTCGGCTCAAGCCGCAGGCGGAGCCGACATGCCCAGTCGGTTCCGCGCGCTACAGCGCGCTTGAACCGACCTACGTCGCTTGAACCGATGTCAGGCCGATAGTGCGATCAGATAGTAGGGCGGCCTGTGGCCGCCGTGGTTCCAAGCGGCAGCCAACCTCGGCGGCCACAGGCCGCCCTACGATTGGTCTCAATTTCTCGTAAGGTAGCGCCATCGGGATTTCATCCCGCCCAGATCACCCTGCCCCCGCGCAAAGTCAGGCGGGGCCTGACCGCCGCCAGATCGGCGCGCGCCTCGCGCCAGCCGCTGCCAAGCAGGCACAGGTCGGCCGTGGCCCCGACCTCAAGCCGTGGCAGGGGCCGCCCGGGCGCATCCAGCAGCGCGGTGAACAGGGCCAGGGCCTGCTCCGGACTGAGGGCTTCGTCAGCGCCCACGACCCGGCCGCTGGCCGAGCGGCGCGACACGGCAGCCTGCATCGCCTGCCACGGTTCCGCCGCGCCGAACGGTGCATCGGTACTCCCGGCCAGGGGCACGCCAGCGTCGAGAAAGGCCTTGAGGCGATACAGCCAGGGCTGATCGGCTGCATCCACCGCCTCCAGATACTGGTCGCCGCGTTCGGCGATGAAGCCGGGCTGGCTGACCACGATCAGGCCCAGATCGCGGAACTCCTCCAGCAGTTCCGGCGGCGTCACCGAGGCATGCTCGATGCGGTCGCCGGGCCGGGTGCCGGCTTCACGCAGCGCGCCGAGGGTGAACACCAGTTCGGCCCTGGTGACGCAATGGAACGCGACATTGCGTTCGGCGCGATGGGCGCGGCGGATGTCGGCGCACAGATCGTCGTAGTCCGGCAGGTGCGCCTCGTGCAAATGAAACTTGCGCGGACCGATCATCAGGCGTGGCGCCTCGGAATCCGCTTCGACCGGGTCGGCCCCGAAGCCATCGAGGCTGGCATCGCCCATCAGCAGCACGTCCTGCAACAGCTCGCCGCGCCGCTGCGCCTGACGCAGCCACAGCACTTCTCCGGGTGAGTTGTTGGGGCTGGCATCGGTAACGCCGGTCACGCCGAGGCTGGCCAGGTGGCGGCTGACGTCCGCCAGATCGGGACGCTCAAGCCCCATGCGCTGCCGCAGCCAGCGGTCGTTGTCGTAGAGGCGGCCGCTGAGTTGGCCGGCTATGCGCTCCAGCGGGTCGTCGCCGGCATCGCGCAGGCCCAGCAATTGCAGCGCCGCCGAGTTGAGTACCCACAGGCGGCCGCCGCGATGCTGGATGCGCACCGGGCGATCGGACAGATGACGGTCGATCCAGTGGCGATCGATTTCACCCGCGACCGATTCGTGATAGCCGATGCCGCGCAGCCATCCGACAGCGCCGCCCTGGGCCTTGAGGGCCGCGGCCAGTTGTTCCTCGGACTGCACCTGCGGCGGGCCGCATTGCAGCGAAGCCCGCGACGCCGCCAGCGAGGCCAGATGCAGATGATGGTCATGCAGGCCGGGCAGCAGGGCGCCGCCATCGGCTTCGATGACCGGTTCATCGTCCTGTACATGGAGGTGAGCGCCGATAGCCGCGATGCGGCCCTGCGTAATGCGCAGGTCGACCACCTCGCTGAAATTGATTTCGGCTCGACGGATCATCATGCGCGGACTAGGTCCCGTATCAATAGCAATTGTCATTCTGAGCGCAGCGAAGAATCTGGCCTCGGCGCACAGCCAGATCCTTCGCTGCGCTCAGAATGACAAATCAGAAATCCCGGCCAATTCATATCTCGCGTTCCGCCAATCTGGCCAGTACCGCTTCAGTATCGGCACCCAGCGCGTGCGCTGTGCTGGTGATCGGCCGCGCCTGTGGTGCGCGCACGCCGCTGCGCCGCGCCAGCGCGGTCCACTGCGTCAGCCGTTCGCGCAGGGCCGCTTCGGACCCCGGCAGATCGAAGGCGAGGCAATGCGCCACCACCTGGCTCAGGGCCAGCGATAGCAGGCGGCCACCGCCCTGGCGGTAACTGGCCCAGGCCGCCAGTGCGGCATGCAGGCCGGTGAGCGGGTCGGCGATGGCGTCGCCGCAGATCAGGCGCTGGCCGCTGGCCTGGTACAGCAGATGGGACAAGCCAGCCGCTACGGCGGCATCGTCGCCATAGGCCACCCAGTTCTCCTGCGGCTCGCCGCGGCCGTGGCCGCTGATGGCGATCCAGGTGAGTCCCGGTGTCTGGCGCACCAGTTCCTCCGCATCGATGACGAGTTGGCGCAGGCCGCGCGGGCGCGAGCCCTCGATGACGATGTCGGCGCTGGCGATCAGGGCCAGCAGCTGTTCACGTCCGGCCGCGCTGCGGGGATCGATGGCGACGCAGAGCTTGCCGGCGTTGAGCAGGTCGAAGAAAGCCGGATGCCCTCGGCGCGCCCCGTCCGGCCGGTCCGGGCTCTCCACCTTGATCACTTCGGCGCCCAGGCGCTGCAGCAGGTGGCTGCACAGCGGGCCGGCCCACAGGGACGACAGGTCGACCACGCGAGGCGCGCGTCCGCCTGCGGAAGTCCTCGGCCTGCCTTCGGCAATGACGGAAAACCATACCGGCGGCTCTGCCTGCGGAGCCTGATCGGCGGATAGCGCCAGGCCCAGCAGCCGGCCGCGTTCGACCAGTTCCTGCGAGCGGCGAGCGGCAATGAGTGCGGGCAGCGCATCGGCCGATGGTGTGTGCTCCAATTCCAGCCAGGCCGGCAGCAGCGACCAGTCGTCCTCGCGCGCCAGGTTCAGGGCGATCCAGCCATCGGCCGACTGATACAGGCGGCAAGCCCCACCGGGCGAGACTGCACCAGCTCGCCGCAAGTCCATGATGGCGGCGCGCTCCGCCAGTAATTGGGCGCCATCCAGGTCATCGAGATTTGCGGCGGGCGCGAGGCTGGCCAGGGCGGCGAGCGTGCCGTTGGCACAGGATGCGAGAGGCACCGGGCACATCTGCGCCACGCCGTCGGCTGGACCGGTCAGCTCCATCAGGCCGGAAGCGGCCCAGGCGACAGCCGGATGATGGTCGGGAACGTTCAGGGGCCGCGACGGCTTCAGGTTCAGCGAACCAAGCAGCCGCTGTGCATAGGCAGCGGCGACATTCATTGCTGGATCGGGGAAACCTGCGGAGACGGCGGACATGCCGAAGCTTATTCCGCCGCGCCCCACTTCGTCATGGCTCAGGCGGAGGCCGTCGGCCGCGCTTCGGCGAATTCCTGGCGGATCACCCGGCGCAGCACCTTGCCCAGCTCGTTGTAGGGCAAGGCATCGCGGAATACGATGGCCTGCGGCACGCGCGAGGAGCGCAGGCGTTGCTTCACCAGTTCCTGCAGCTCGGCGACACTGGCCTTGGCGTTTTCCTTCAGCACCACCGCGGCGCCGACGCCCTCTCCCCATTGCTCGTCCGGCACCGCCACCACCGCGGCGTCCGCCACCGCCGGATGGCTCAGCAGCACGTCCTCGATCTCGCCCGGCGATATATTTTCGCCGCCGCGCACGATGACATCGTCGGCGCGGCCTTCGAGGAACAGGAAGCCCTCATCGTCGAGATAGCCGCGATCGCGGGTGGAGAACCAGCCGTCGGCGTCGAGGGCGCTGCCCAGGGACAGGTACTCGCCGGAGACCTGGCCGCCGCGCACGAATACCAGGCCGGGCTGGTTGGCGCCGAGCATCTTGCCGTCCTCGTCGCGGATGGCGATTTCCACCGCGCCGGTGGCCTTGCCCACCGAGGATAGGCGCTTGCGCACCAGCGGGTCTTCGCTGGCGGCGGCCGCGCGGTGATCGTCCGGACCGAGCACGGCGACGGTGGAGCTGGTCTCGGTGAGGCCGTAGGCATTGGTGAAATCAACCTGCGGAAACAGGCTCATGGCGCGCTGGATGGCGCTCAGTGGCATCTTGCCGCCGCCATAGGCGATGGAGCGCAGCGCCGGCAGCTTGGCGCCCTCGCCCTGCTCGCTCAGGTGATCGACGATGCGGCTGAGCATGGTCGGCACCAGGAAGGCGTTGCTGACGCTCTCGCTGCGGCAGGCATGGAGCCAGGCGCGGGCGTCGAAGCCGTCGAGCTGCACCATGCGCCGGCAGGCGTAGGTGGAACTCAGCACCGAGGATATGCCGGCGATGTGGTACGGCGGCACGGTGACGACGATGGCGTCGTCCTCTTCGGCGGCGGCGAACTCCACCGTGCCGACGATGTAGGACATCAGGTTCTCATGGCGCAGGATCGCCGCCTTGGGCTTGCCGGTGGTGCCGCTGGTGAACAGCTGCACCGCCACCGCGCGCGGATCGTCGCCCGGCTCGGGCAGGCCCTCCGCCAGGGACTCGGGCAAGTTGAGGAATTCGGCGCGGTCGACCACCTGGATGTCGTTGCGCGCTTGCAGCAGGGCGCGGTAGTCGCCGCTGGTGACCAGGTAGGCCGGCGCGATGCGCTCGACCAGCTCGTTGATCTCGGCCTTGGTCAGGCGGTAGTTGAGCGGCACATAGGGCACGCCGGCGTAGGCCGCGGCGAAGATCGCCACCGGCGCGGCGGGACTGTTCACGTCCAGCAGCGCGGCATAGCTGGCCTTGCTGGCGCGGATGGCACTGGCGGCGCGCTGTGCGGCGGCGCGCAGCTCGGCGTAAGTCATGCGCGTGGCGCCGGAAACCACGGCGGTGCGATCGCCGAACGCCTCGGCGGCCATGTCCAGGATGGTCGCGATATTCATTGGAGAAAACCAGAACTCAGGCTGATAAGCCCTCTCCCCTTGGGGGAGAGGGTTGGGTGAGGGGTAGCGCGGAGAGCAGCTATTACGTCCAGCATTGCTCTCCGTTGCGGCATACCCCTCATCCTGTCCTTCTCCCCCAAGGGGAGAAGGGACCAAACGTCATGTGTATCCGTTTTGACGAGGGGCTGCATCAATCCGACGACGGCAACTGCTTGGCCTGCTTGATGGCCATGGCCACGCCGTTCAGCACCAGCGAGCCCTTGCCGCCCTTGGTGCAGAGCAGTTCGACCTTTTCCTCGGTGTCGACATAGCGCTTGCCGATCAGGGTGCCCTCGGCCTGCGCCGGGTCGAGCTGGGCGCCTTCCGGCGCGGTGGCTGTGCCGGCCAGCATTTCCAGGCCGCCGCAGCGGATGTCGTACTCGCCCGCCGGCGCCTTCACCACCATCAGCTGCGTATCGCAGACCGCGCTCTTGAGCTTTGCGCCCGCTTTCAATGCTACTGCCATCTCGAATCTCCAAAACTTCGGTGAATACCCTGATCAGGATTGTTATACGCCACTCGCCACCTGCCGCGCCCAGCCGCCGAGGCGGTTGAACAGGCCGGTGCGGGCCGGGAACAGGAAGTGACTGTGTCCGGTTTCCGGCAGGATGTGCAAGCTCAGGTCGCGGCTTTTGGTAAACGCCGCGGGAACCTGGTGCGTCGGCCCGGCGATGTCGCGCTCGCCCAGGGCCAGGAACAGGGGCACGTCGATCTGCGCCGCTTCCGGCGCCACGTTGCCGGGCAGCATCGACATGAAGGCCGTCACCGGCAGCATCTTGTCGCGCGCGGCCTTGATCGCCTCGACGCCGCGCACCTCGGCGGCGGCCCCGGCAAACAGGCTGTTGGACTGCGGCGAGGGCTTCACTTCCGGGTACGGCACCACGAAAGTAGCCTTGGCCAGCCGCACCAGCTCGGCCCGCACTGCCTGCGTATCGGCGGACAGGGCCTTGGCCTCGGGAATCAGGTACTCGGGCATGCCGCGTGTGCTGAAACCCAGCAGCGCCAGGCCGGCGTGCGGGTGGTAGGCCGCCTGTTGCAGCAGGGTTAGCATGGCGCCCATGGAATGGCCGACGCCGATGCTGACCAGGTCCGGCAGGGGCGGTAGGTCGGCCAGCAGGCTGCCGGCGCGCAGGCCGGCCAGGACGTGTTCCAACGCGCGCTGGTTGGCCTGCACCAGCACCTCCGGCGTCAGCAGATAGCCATCCTCCGGCCGGTCGCTCTCGCCCACACCCAGGTGATCGATGAAGACCACGATGAAGCCGCGCCCGGCCATCTGCCGGGCGAAGCTGAAGCTGATGTCGCTGGCAGCGTCGCCACCGGGCATCAGGTCGAAGAAGCGGCGGTTCATGCCGCCGCCTGGCAGGCACACCAGCACCACCGGCGACGGCCCCAAGCTGGCCTGGCGCGGGGCGCGCACTTCAACGGCGATGTGCAGCGGGCCGCTGCCGGGCAGCGCAACGCCGGAGTCGAGGCGCAGGACGATGGACGATTCGCTCATTGCTTTTGTAGGGCGGGCCGTGCCCGCCATGCGCGCGTCCGTTGAGCGAAGCCGGCGGGCACGGCCCGCCCTACAATCGTTGCTCGATCCGAACGAGTGATGAGAGTTGGAGCCAAGGAATCACACCCTCTCGAAGATCGCGCCGGCCATGCCGGACGAAACCAGCACGCGCTCGACCTTCTTCACCTGGTTGGCGGCGGTGCCGCGCACCTGGCGCACGCCTTCCGCGATGTTGTTCATGCCGTGGATGTAGGCTTCGCCGATGAGGCCACCGTTGGTGTTGATCGGCAGGATGCCGTCGATGTCGATCTCGCCGCTCTTGATGAAGTCCTTGGCCTCGCCGCGCTTGCAGAAGCCGAAGCCTTCGAGCTGTTTCAGCACCTGCGGGGTGAAGGCGTCGTAAATCATCGCCGCCTGCATGTCGCTGGGCTTCATGCCGGTCTGGGCATAGAGGCGCTTCGCCGTGCCTTCGGCTTCCGGCATCATCGACAGGTCGGCGTGGTAGTAGTTGGAGATCACTTCCACGTTGTAGGGAATCGACTGGCAGGCGCCGACGATCTTCACCGGCTTCTGCTTCAGGTCCTTGGCGCGGTCCAGGCTGGTGATGACGATGGCGACGCCGCCGTCGCTTTCCTGGCAGCAGTCGAGCAGGCGCAGGATCGGCTCGACGATCCACTTCGAGCTCTGGTGCTCTTCCAGGGTGATCGGCTTGCCGTAGAACCAGGCGGCCGGATTGGTGGCGGCGTACTTGCGCTGCGCCACGGCGACGCGGCCCAGATCCTCGTTGGTGACGCCGTACTGCTGCATGTAGCGCTGCGCCGCCAGGGATTCCCAGGTGGCCGGCGTCTGCGCGCCGAAGGGCATGCACCAGAGCAGCGAGCCGGTGCCGTTGCCGGCCTGCGGGCCGATGTTCTGCGTATGCGGCTGGCCGAAGCGGTACTGCGAGCGCTCGTTCATGGCGCGCCACACCAGCACGGTGTTGCACAGGCCGGCGTTGACCATGGCCATGGCCTGGTAGATCGTCGCCACGGCGGCGGCGCCGCCGCCGGGGATGCGGGTGGTGTAGGCCAGGTCCTTCACGCCGAGGCAGCGGGCCAGGCCGATTTCGTCGCTGTTGTCGATGGTGAAGGTGACCATGCCGTCGACTTCGGACGGATGGATGCCGGCATCGTCCAGCGCCGCCTTGGAGCATTCGGCGGCGAGCTGCAGCTCGCTGCGGCCGGAGGCCTTGGAGAACTCGGTGGCGCCAATGCCGGCGATGGCGGCTTCACGGAAATGTCTGGTCATGAGATTCTTCTGTAGGTCGCCCTTCAGGGCGACTGTGCGGATGGGGGTGCTGTCGGCCTGAAGGCCGACCTACGAGGCCGGCCTACGCGCGCCGGGGACGGAACACCGGCACTTGATGGTTGCCCATGGTGGGCGCAAAGAACACTTCCACCGGCAGGCCCTGCTTCACCTCTTCCAGGGCGATGTCGTAGAGATTGGTGACTAGGCGATAGCCCTCTTCCAGCTCCACCGTGACGACGATCGGCGGCTCCTTGAAACCGAACGGCGCCGGGTGGCGCGGCTGGATCCAGGTGTAGACGGTGCCGCGGCCGGACAGCGGCACCACGGTACGCTTGACGCTGTGGCAATGCGGGCACATCGGCCGCGGCGGGAAGCGTAGCTTGTTGCAGTCGGCGCAAGCCTCGCCGACGAATTCGCCCTTGTCGGCGGCGTCCCAGAAGAACTTGGCGTCGAGGGTGACGATGGGAGCCAGGCGGGTGGGCTTGGGCGGGGCGGCGGGCGCGGTGGATTCGGTCGGTGTGCTCATGGCAGGTCCATTGGTTGTTCGATGTTTTGTAGGGCGGCCTGTGGCCGCCGCGGGGCGAGCGCGGCGGCCACAATGGCGGCCACAGGCCGCCCTACGGTATGGCTGGATACTTTAGAAATGCCCGTTCGCCCCGAGTGCGTTGCGAAGCAACGTGTATCGAGGGGCCAAGTGCGGCGCTGGCCCCTCGATACATCCGCTGCGCGGGCACTCGGGGCGAACGGAGTTTTGGTCCAGAGTCCCGATCACTTCTTGACGGCTTCCTTTTCCAACATGCTGGCCATGCCCTGCTTCGGCGCGGTCGGCGGTTGCCCGGCCGGCGGACGCGGCGGCATGCGCGGCATGCCGACGAAGCCGATGGCCATCTGCTCTTCCAGCGCCTTCACCTTGTCTTCGGCGTAGCCCATGCCGGCGAGGATTTCCTTGGTGTGCTCGCCGACCAGCAGCGGCCGGCCCTGGATCACGCCCGGGGTTTCCGACAGGCTGAAGAGCAGGCCGATCTGGTCGAGCTTGCCGACCACCGGATGCGGGTAGGTGGCGACCCACTGCTGCTTCTGGAACTGCGGGTTGTCGTAGAGCTTGAGCGAGAAATCCTCGGAGACGATTTCCAGCGGCACGCCGGCGGCGTCGAGCTTGGCGAACCACTCCGCGGCGGTGCCGGTCTTGAAGCGCGCGGCGATCAGGCCAGCCAACGCCTCGTCATTCTTCTTGCGCGCTTCCTCGGTAGCGAAGCGGGCGTCGGTGACCAGCTCCGGCAGGCCCAGCACGGTAAGCAGCTCGTCCCAGTGCGACTGATTCAGCAGCAGCACGCAGAGCCAGCCCTGCTTCGTCTCATACAGGCGATGGCCGGCGGAGTAGCCGTACTGCATGCCATCGATCTTCGGGCGCTCGAAGCCCTTGCCGTCCGGCGTGGCTACGGCGTAGGAAGTGTTGAGCAGCGCGGCGTTGATGATGGAGGTATCCACCATCTGCCCTTCGCCGGTGCGGTCGCGGTGGTAGATGGCGTTGATCACCGCCACGGCGGAGAGGAAGCCGTTGCCGGTGTCGCCGAACGAGGTCAGCGCCCAGATCGGCTTGCCGCCGCGATCCATGCCGCCGTCCTCGAACTGGATGCCGGAGAGGCAGGCGCCGGTCTGGTCGTTGCCGGGCAGCCCTGCCCGCTCGCCGGTCTCGAAGCCGCGGGTGTGGCAGTAGATCAGCTTGGGGTTGATCTGCTTCAGACTCTCGTAGTCGATCTTGAGGCGCTCGGCGGCGTCGTAGCGCATGTTGTGATGCACCACGTCAGCCGTCTTCACCAGTTCGAGGAAGATCTTCATCGCCTCGGGGTGCTTCAGGTTGAGGGTGATGCTCTTCTTGCCGCGGTTCGCCATGTAGGCGATGTGCACGCGGTGCCAGAACATGTCGAACAGGCCGTTGATCTTGATGACGTTGGCGCCCAGGTCCGACAGCAGCTGCGCGCCGAAGGGACCGGCGATGGCCAGGCCCAGGTCGAGCACGGTGATGCCTTCCAGCGGGCGCTTGATCTTCTTGCCGGACGCGGCGGGCACGGCGGCCGCAGCCGACTTGGCCTTCTCCGCCTCCGCCTTGACCTCGGCGGTGTGCTGCCCGACTTTCGGCGCCGGTCCGCCGATCTTGCCCGGCGTGGCGCTCATCTTGTAGGCGGCGCCGACGGCGCGGATCGTCCCCAGCTCGGGGTCGTTCATCTCGGTGACGCAGCCGTCCTTGAGGAACAGCGGGTCGGCCAGCGAGGCTTCCACCGAGCGCACGTCCTGCATGGTCATCTCGGCGACGGCGGCGGCGTCCACCCACTCCTTCGCGCTGAACTTGGCGATGGCTTCGGCCAGGATCGGCTGGTAATGCGACATCACCAGCAGCTCTTCCGGCCCGGTGCCGAAGCGGTCCGGGTCGTTCTGCACGGTCAGGTTGGGCGTGGCGTTGATTTGCTCGCCTTCCGAGGCGGTGAGGATGAAGCGCGGGTTCGGCACCCAGTTCTGGATCCAGCGGCCGTCCTTGCACTGGAAGTGGCCCTTGGGCGAGCGGCTGCCGAGAATCCAGCTGTCGAAGCCGTCGGCGTCGATGTTCTCGGCGCGCTGCCACACACCGGCGGCGCCGGCCATGGCGCCCTGCAGCAGTGTGGCTTCCACCCACTGTCCGGTGCCGTTGACTTCACGCGCGCGCAGCGCGGCGCTGATGCCGACCGAGGCGGCGAAGAAGGCGCCAAGGCTGGGCCAGTGGGAAGCCGGAAACAGCGGGCCGGGACGCGGCGCGCCCTGCACCCACTCGTAGGGGATTTCCAGGTCGGGGAACGGATCGGGCCGGCCCAGCAGGTGGTTCATGGCGCCTTCCGGCCAGCCGCGCTGCTCCCAGTGCAGGCCGGAGCGGGCCGCGACCAGGGCGTCGTAGGCGGGACGGTTGGAATTCTCGTTGTCGCGGCCGTAGCCGGTGATCGAGCAATAGACCAGGCGCGGGTTGAGCGCATGGAGGGTGTCGTAATCGATGCCGAGCTTCTTGGCGACGCCGGGGGCGTAGCTTTCGATCAGCACGTCGGCGGTCTTCACCAGGGCCAGGAAGTTGTCCTTGTCGGCCGGGTTCTTCAGGTCGTACACCGCGCTGCGCTTGCCGCGGTTCCAAACCTTGTAGCCGAGCTGGTTGCGGAACGGGTCCCCGCCCGGCGGCTCGATCTTGGTCACCTGCGCGCCGTTGTCGGCCATCAGCATGGCCGTCATCGGGCCAGCAATGCCCCAGGAGAGGTCGAGCACTCGCAGCTTGTCTAGAACGCCTGCCATCGTTGCACCTTAATTTTCTGAATTCGTTGAGCGGAAACCTTGAAATCCCCTCTCCCCTTGGGGGAGAGGGCGTAGGGTGACGGGTTGGTAGCTCGAAGCGTTACGCCCTCATCGTAGCGTCACTATCTTTGAGGTCTACCCCTCATCCCATCCTTCTCCCCCAAGGGGAGAAGGGGTTTACAAACCCGCCGCCTTTCGGCGGCGGGTCACAACGGTGTTACTTGAGGCCAAACAGCTTCAGCCCATTCTCCGAGGTGATCTTGCGGCGATCGGCCTCTGGAATGCCGGCTTCGGCGAACTGCGACACCACCTGCTTGCGCGAATTCGGCCAGCAGGTGGCCGGATGCGGGAAATCGGTGGACCAGTAGATGCAATCCGGGCCGAAGTAGTCGTAGCAAGCCTTGAGGCCGGTCGGCTCGTACATGAAGGTGGCGCCCATCTGCCGCTTGAAGTATTCGCTCGGCGGCAGCTTCACGCCGGGGAAGGTGTAGTGCTGGTGCATGCGCGGATCGAGCAGGAACTCGAAGAACCAGGGCAGCCAGCCCAGGCCCGGCTCGACCAGCAGCACCTTCAGGCCGGGGAACTTCTCCAGCGTGCCGGTGAGGATCCACATGCAGATCGACTCGGCCAGCGGCGCCCAGGCCAGGCCGGTGAAGATGCCCTTCTGCGGCGTGGGGTCGCGGCGGAACAGATCCCACAGCTCTTTCTTCAGATCGAGGTGGTTGAGGATGGTCAGCTCGTTGGCCTGGATCGCCGACCACAGCGGCTCGTAGCTCTTGTCGTAGACGTCCGGCAGGCCCAGGTCCGAGGGGAACGGGGTGATCTGCACGCAGCGCGCCTTCTTGTCGCGGGCCAGGCGCTCGACTTCCTTCACCGCGAAGGGGATGTCGTAGAGCGGCAGCTGGTAGGCGGTCATCAGGCGCAGCGGATCGACCGAGGCGAAATCGCCCATGGCGTTGTTGTAGCCCTGGAACACTTCCTTCCAGTCGCTGCCCATCAGGTGCGGGTTGGCGATCTTGGCGCCGGCCAGCTCGGGGAAGATCACTTCGGCGTAGACGCCGTCGCGGTCCATCGCCTTGAGCTTGGCGTGCGGCTCGAAGTGGCCGGGGTCCAGTGCCGCTTCCGGATCGACGAAATCCTCCAGCTGCAGCTGCGGCTGGCCGCCGCGCAGCACCTTGGCGGCGTATTCCTCGGCCTTCTTGTTGGCCTCGTCCCACACCACCTGCATTTCCTTGCGCAGGCGCGCCTTCACCCATTCGTCGGTGAAGTGCACATGCGAGTCGACCGAAATCAGACGTTCTGTTGCAAGTTCAGACATTTCCTATTCCTCCAGATACTGCCAGGCCTTATCAGGGTCCAAATATCGCCATCGGGCGTCACCTTGGGGGGACTGATGGACTTCATCAGTCTAGGCAGGCCTTACGGCCCGGCCCATATCAAAAAGTGACAACCGCGCGCTGACTCTGGAAACCCCCGGCTTCGGGCGCCGACGCCGCCGAAGCCGATTGGCCATGGCGACAAATTACCCCGTACGGCACCGTCGGCGCCTGCTGCAAATGGGTGAGACATGGCCCGGCCGGGCATGCCTTTGAATTCAGGGGCTTATCGGGGATTTTGGAACGGGCTGGGGATGGGGTGGAAAACACTCCCGTAGGGCGGCCCATGGCCGCCGACGCTACCCGCATCACGATACTGCGCAATCGTCGGGCACGGCCCGCCCTACTGACTTTCAAGCGGCGCGGCGGCGGCCACGGGCCGCCCTACGATTGCCTACCCGGCAGCGGCTCAGATCTTGGCCGCGAAGGCGTTCCGCCAGGCCTTGATGCCACCCTGCGCGCCCTTCCCCGCCCTGTCGCGCTGGCTGCGCATGGCAAAGAACTTCTCGATGCCCTTGTCCCTGGCCAAGCGGCGGTATTCCTGGCTGTCCACCGCATGCAGGCCGATCTTCCCGTCCACATCGAAGTGGATGCCCCAGCCATAGGTCTTGGGCAGGGACGAGCAGCGCAGGCAGGCGCGCGGCCGGCTGAAATATTCCGCCAGCAGTTCATGCCGGCGCGACTTCAGCTCGCCAGCGGCCACTCCCTTGTGCCGGGCATGAACCTCGAACAGCACCTCGTTCTGGGTATAGAAGTAGGGTTTGCTGGAAAGCAGCTTGTATTCCAGTGCCGGCACCGTCAGCTTCCCGCCCCGGCTCACCGGCACGATGCCGGTGGTGGCGGTGCTGTCCGGCGCCACCAGGATGAAGCTGTTGTAGTAGTTGCGATCCTTGCTCTCGCACAGCTCCGTTTCAATCAAAGGGCCTGCCTCGCGGACAGCGCTCACGGAAGGAACTGCTACATTTCTTTTAGCTGGCATGGCGCCCTATAGACTAAGGTAGTAGCAGCCACCAGGCGAACCGGCAACCAGCTTCATGTACCCGGTAATGGCATCTGCCGGGATATTTTTGATCGCCGCGCGATGCGCTTCGACGGAAGTCCAGATTTCGATACCCAGGAATCTGGTCGGGTCGTCCTCGCTCTGGTAGAAGCGGCAGGATTCACAGCCCGGGGAACTGTTCACCGCCGGCACGACCACGGAAGACAGGAGGTGGAGCAGTTCGTCGATGGTATCGGGCTTGGCCTGGGATTGGCCGATGTAAATGACGCTCATGGATGCTCCCGTTCGCTCCGCATCTGCCGGAGCGTGCCGCCAGGCCGGATTGGCTTGGGTGCAGCGTATTCCCTTGCTGCTGACAGCATGGTGTCAGCAGGATTTGAACGTTGGGGTTCGCAAGCTCACCCCCAATCTACGCACTGATCGCAACGCCCGGCGGCGGCCACAGGCCGCCCTACGACGCTGACGCGACGAAACGAACCCCGGCACCTACTCCGGCAGCGCCACGCCCGAGCCGCCCATCTCCGCCGGGAAGTCCTTCATCTTCGGCAGGCCATCCCTCACCCGCAGGGCCGCCTCCTGGTAGTTCACGTGGACGGCAGGCTGGAAGGCGAGGCCCGGGATCATCGCGACATAGACGTCCGTGAGCTGCAGCGGCGGATGCTCCGTGAACAGATGGCCGCCGCAGGTCTTGCACCATTTGCGGAAACTCATCGGCGTCTTGCTGTAGGTGCCGATATTGTCCACGCCCTTGGTCACCACCACCGCATCCGGCTGCCACAGGCTGAACGCATTGACCGGGCCCGCGGACCAGTGGCGGCAGGACTCGCAATGGCAATAGCCCATCGCCGCCGGCTCGCCGCTCACCGTGAATTCGACCGCGCCGCAGAAGCAGCTTCCCTTGTAGTCGCCCATCTTCCACCTCCGGATGCCGGATCGATGCCGGTCATGTTTCGGCCGAACGGCCGAGTCGGTCCATCGTGGCCGCAATGCAGCCGCGACGTCAATCCGCTGCGATGCGCTGCGCTTGATGCAGGTCACACTTGCTGCATGACCGGCGTGGGGCGGATCGTCGGCCCGCCCTACCGGGCATCGACGCGCTGGTAGTAGGCAATGTCCGCCCTGATGCCAAGCCGGGCAAACAGCTCCTGCGGATTGAAGCCTGTTTTCCGGTGCTCGGCCATGACCACAGCCTTGGCGGCTTCCATGAACTCGGGGCTCTGCCACTCAACCAGGGTGACGAAATTGAACTCGCCGGGACCGCCAGACTGCTCCAGCACGAAGTCCTGCAAAAAGCCGGGCATGGTCCTGAGCAGCTCGTGTATGCTTCGCACCTTGCCGATGAACTCATCCCGCGCCTGTGACGGGACGACGAACTTGTCGACGCGGTAGACTCGTGCGGACTGACTACTGGCTTGGCTCTCGGCCATTGGATTGTCTCGTTTGCGGAACACGTTTGTTCCGGCATCCAAAGTAGTCCGGGGCTGCTGACAGCATAGTGTCAGTAGTTGCGACTCGCATGTGGAGTAATGTCCGGAGCGTCCGCGCAAATCCCGGATTTCACTGCGGGGTACGCTAGCTGTGAATCGTGCGGCATCAAAACCTCCACAGCTCGACGCAACAGGGCACCCCTCAGAGGATCGGCCATGACCAAGACTTTGCGACTACAGGTATTGCTGGAGCGCTACGCAGTCTCCCGCCTGGAACCCGGCGCGCCCCTGCCCGCCTGGGCGGATGGTCCGGGCTTCGTGACGATCAGCCGTACCGGGGACGAGCTGTCCATTGTCTGCCGTGAGGATCGCGTGCCGACCGATATCGTCAGCGTACGCGGCTGGATCGCGCTGCAGTTTCTCGGCCCGTTCGCATTTGACGAGACCGGTATCGTCCTGGCCGTGGTGAGGCCCCTCTCAGAGGCGCGAATCGGAGTATTCGTCGTATCAACATTCGACTGCGACCATCTGCTCTTGAAGGCCAGCGATTTCCCCGCCGCTGAACTGGCATTAACCAAAGCGGGCCACGCGGTGCTTCCGCCGGGATCGCACCCTACACTTGCTGCATGACGCGGTGAACGGCGGGTCACCGACCCGCCCTACCGGGCTGACAGCATAGTGTCAGCAGCCGTGGCACGCAGGGAAAGCATTTGTAGGGCGGGAGACATCCCGCCTTTCGCGGAAGGCGGGATGTCTCCCGCCCTACCGTGCTATCCGCCTAACTTGCTCTCTATCAACTCCCGCGTAAACGCTATTGTTGCCTTGACATCCTCCAGTTCGAATTCATTCCACTGAGCGTGAGTCGCTTTCGTTCGCACGTGTGCAGCAACTCTGGCGCGCTTTGCCTTTATTGCTGACAATTCTCCACTCGCCGAGAGATTTGAAATAAGCGCATCAAGCTTCACCCCATTTTCAATTACGTGTAACTTCCTGCAAATTCGTCTGAGAGAGTCCTCAAAGACAACCCCGGCAATAGCGCCGCTTTCATTCTTACGCCCATCCGCAATATATGCATCCGCATGGTCAAGAAAATCGTCAAAGACTTCTGCCTGCGCTTGGTCCACCACGGATGACAAGAGTCCAGCGTCTGCATCTATGAGCAGCAATTTCAGAATTGCAGCCATTTCTCCCACTGCATTGTTGATAACAAAACCGTGAGCTTGTGTCGCTAAGCTGTCGGCCTTTACACGATATGAGTTATTGGGTGACTGGCACACGAGGTGAATTGCGTTCTGCGCTGAGATCAACCAAGCGGAGCAATCTTGATATTGTCGTTCTGAAGTGACTTGTCCGTACTCATTACTTGCCGAGAGCGATCCGCTCTGAGACAGCAATTGACTAATACGTGTTTTAATAGAATCGTCAACCGACATACCGATCTCCCAATTACCAAGTCTGCCTAGGCTGCACTGAACACCCAGCCCGAGTAGGGTGCAATAACCTAAGCGCGTTGCGCCGAGTGATAATTCGGTCAAATCCGGCGCAATGCGCTTCGCTTATTACGCCCTACGATCGCTGTCGGAATTCGCTCGGGCTTAGCCCCACCCAGTTCTTAAGCGCCCGCGACAATCCATTAGTCTCGGAAAATCCAGCCATCAGCGACACATCGCCGATGCGCACATTGCTATGCCCCAGCCACTCAAGCACCGCCCCCCGTCGCACCTCTTCCTTGAGCAGGCGGTAACTGGTGCACTCGGATTGCAGCCGCCGCCGCAACGTCTGGCTGCTGATGTTGTAGTGTGCCGCCGCATCCTCGATCGACAGCAGGGCCTGGGTCTGGCCCAGGTGGTCGCGCAGGCGTGAGCGCAGCATGGAGCGGAAGCTGCGGTGGACGCCGAAGGTGTTGGCGATGTCGTAGCCGCTGGGCCGGAGGAAGGCCTCCAGTTCTTCTGGTTTGCGGATGATGCGGCGGCCCAGGGACTGCACCGGCACCAGCAGGCTGCCGACCGGTCGGGAGAAGCGGCAATTGCCGGTGAAGCTGTCGCCGTATTCTTCCAGCGAGCCGGCGCGCGGGTGCGGGAAGTCGGCGGCGACCACCGGCACTTCCTCGCCGATCAGCCAGGCGCCGAAGCCGGCCCAGATGATGAACCACCATTCATAAAGGAAATTGTAGCGGTCCAGCTCGGGATGGGCCAGGCCCATGCGCAGGCTGGCGGTGTCCTCGTGCGCATCCAGCTCGAAGCCGATGTCGCGGGTGACCTGGCCGTAGAACTTGAAAGCGCGCTCGTAAGCCTCGCCCAGGGTTTTGGCTTCCAGCGCGGATTCGCACATGCGCTCGAAGGCACCGATGCGGACGGGGGCGGTGGTGAAGCCGCAGAATTCGTCGTCCATCAGCAGTTTGACGTTGCGCGAGATGCGGCAGAAGGTCTCGGCGTCGAAGCGGGCTTCGCGGTCGCGCACCATGGAGGGGGTGAGCTGGAGGGCGTCGCAGATCACCTCGAGGTGGTAGCCCTTGGAGGCGGCGTTGCCGATCATGGCGCGCGCGAAGCGATTGATCAGTCCTCCTGAAGCCACCATGATCGATCCCTCCTCCGGAATTTCAGGGCCAGTGTGCGGCGGCCATAGGCCGCTCTACTTTAGCTTCCTCTCCCTGCGGGAGAGGAAGCACCCCTCACCCTAGCCCTCTCCCCCAAGGGGAGAGGGGACTTTGGCCTGGAGTGCTAGGTCTAGCTTAGCGCACGTGTGGCAGTGCCGGGGGCTGCCTTGGCCGCAGGCTTGCCCTGGCCGTAGTAGAACCAGGCGCCCAGGGCCGGCAGCAGGCAGATGGCGCCGAGCATGTTGACCAGGAACATGAAGGACAGGAGCAGGCCCATGTCGGCCTGGAACTTCAGGGCCGAGAGGGTCCAGGTGCCGACAGCCACGGCCATGGTGATGGCGGTGAACACGGCCGCGGTACCGCGCTGGCGCATGGCGGCGTGGAAGGCGTCCTGGAAGGTCATGTCGTCGTCATTCATGTGGTGCTGGATGCGCTCGAACAGGTAGATGCCGTAGTCCACGCCCACGCCGACGCCCAGGGCGATCACCGGCAGGGTCGCCACTTTCAGGCCGATGCCGAGGGTGGCCATGAGGGCGTTGCAGAAGATCGAGACCATGGTCAGCGGCACGATGACGCAGATCACGGCAGTGATCGAGCGGAAGGTGAGCAGGCACAGCAGGATCAGGGCGCCGAAGATCGCCAGCAGCATCTTCACCTCGGCCGCGCCCACCGTCTCGTTGGTGGCGGCCATCACGCCGACGTTGCCGCTGGCCAGGCGCATCTTGACGCCGTCGACCGGGTTGGCGGCGATGAATTTCTTCACCTCGTCGACGACGTGGGCCACGGTGGGGCCGTCGTGGTTCTTGGTGAAGATCATCACCTGGATGGCGCGGCAGCTTTCGTTGTTGAAGCCGAGGTTGGGGTCGAAGGCGCGAGAGCCGACGGACAGGCCGGACTCGCTGCGCGGCAGCGCTTCCCAGCGCGGGCTGCCCTCGTTGAAGGCCGAGATCACCAGCCGGCCGACGCCGCCGACGCTGAGCACCGACTGCACGCCGGCGACGCCGCGCATGTTCAGCTCGAAGCGGTCGATGAGGTTGGTCACGGGATAGTGCAGGCAGGAGTCGCCCTCGAAGTCCTTCGCCTCGACGATGATGGTGAGCACGTCGACGCCGATCAGGTAGTTTTTGGCGATCTGCTCGCTATCCTGGTTGTAGCGCGAATCCGGGCGCAGCTCCGGCGCGCCGTGGCCGGAATCGCCGATCACCAGGCCGCGCGACAGCCAGGTGGTGCCGAGCAGCAGCACGCCGCAGACGACGAAGACCCAGACGGCGCAGCGCGGCTCGGCGCACTTGGCGACGATGGCCCAGATTTTGGCACCGCCGCCTTCCTGCATGGCGTCGTCGGTGTGCTCGCGGCAGGACTTCTCCAGCCGGATGTGGGTGAGCAGGATCGGCAGGATCATCTTGTTGGTGATGATCATCAGCAGCACGCCGAGGCAGGCGGTGATGCCCAGCTCGTGCACGATGGGGATCTGGATGAACATGATCACGGCGAAGCCCAGCGCGTTGGTCAGCAGCGCCACCGCGCCCGGCACGAACAGCTTGCGGAAGGCGCGGCGCGAGGCTTCCACCGCGCTGGCCCCGGCCACCACTTCCTGGCGCCAGGCATTGGTCATCTGCACCGCGTGCGAGACGCCGATGGAGAAGATCAGGAACGGCACCAGGATCGACATCGGATCGATGCCGAAGCCGATCAGCGGCAGGATGCCGATCAGCCACAGCACCGGCAGCAGCGCCACCACCAGGGCGGTGAGGGTCAGGCGCGGCGAGCGCGTGTACCAGTAGAGCAGGCCTAAGGTGATGACGAAGGCCAGGCCGAAGAAGGTGAAGACGCCGAGCAGGCCCTTAATGACGTCGCCCAGCAGGCGGGCGAAGCCGATGATGTTGACCTCGATATTGGGGTTGTATTCCTCGTTCTTGACCGTCTCGACCGAAACGTCGCTGCCCTTCACCGGCACCGCTTCGCCGGCGTCGCCGTTGGCGTTCTTCGGAATGGCCTGGAAGGTTTCGTAGCGCAGCATCCAGCCGTAATCGACATAACCCTCGCTGACCACGTCGCCGGCCTTGAACGGGCCCTGGTCGTGCTTGATCTTGTAGATGTATTTGCGCGGATTTTCGAAGCGGCCGCGGATTTCCTCCAGCTTCTTCTGCACTTCCCAGTAGTCGACGCGCATCTGGTCGGGCGGCGCGCTGGGGTCGACATCCTGCAGGTCGGCGCGGATCAGGGAGCCCTTGAGGTCGTTGGCCACCAGCAGGCCAATCTGGCCGGACAGGGTGACGTTGTGGCGCACCCGCTCCAGCTCTTCCGGGGTGGCGCTGAACTTGGCCGGCACCACCGGCTCGCCGCGGAAGCCGTCCTCGGTGATCTCCAGGTACCAGGTGTTGGGGGTGAACAGCGAGGTGACGTGGGTGCGATTGATGCCCGGGATGAAGAACACATCGTCTGTGGCCTTGCGCAGGTCGTCCATGAACTCCTTGTTATAGATGTCGCCCTGCCCTTTCCAGCGCAGGTTGACCAGCAAGGTGTTGGCGCCGGAGAAGTCCTTCATGTACTCCATCATGGTGCGCATGTATTCATGCTTCACCGGCAGGAGCTTGAGGAAGCCCGGATCGAGCTTGACGTGGGTGGCGCTGTAGCCGAAGAACAGGGTCATGGCGGCGAAGACCACCGACAGCAGGTGGCGCCGGCCGATGAGGACGTTGGAGATGCCCTCGACCATGCGGCTGATAAAGCTGCTCTTGCCCTTCATTACTGTGCCCCGCTGGTGTTGGCAGCCGCGAGCTGCTTCTGGACGCTCAGGCCTGGTTCACCGGCCACCAGCACTTCGCCGTCGGCCAGCGGCAGCACCGCCGCCAGGGTCTGGCGCTCGCCCTGGGCGAAGATCCTGAACTGCGCCCCGCCGTCGTCCGACACCAGCACGGTGCGCTGCGCTCCGGCCAGGAAGATCTTGCCGTCGGCCTGCACCGCGCCGCCGAAGATCGACAGCGGCGCCGGGGTGACGCTGTCCTTCCAGGTCTGGCCCTGGTCGTGGCTGACGAAGACGTGGCCGCGCATGCCGTAGACCAGCCAGCCCTTGTCCGGCAGCGCCAGGGCGCCGAAGAAGGAGCCGTTGTAGATCTGCTTCAGCGCCTGCCAGCTGGCGCCGCCGTCGGTGGACTTGAGCATCAGCCCCTGCTCGCCGACCAGCAGCAGCGCGCCGCCGCCGTCGAGCATGCCATAGAGATGCTTGTCGCCGATCGCGTCCGACTTGAGGGATTGCCAGGTCTTGCCCTGGTCGGCGGACTGCATCAGCGTGCCGAAGGCGCCGAAGGCGTAAACCTTGCCGTCGAAGGGACCGGCCACGCCGAACAGGGGCGCCGCCTGGTCGGCATCCTGGTTGTAGGAGACTTCCTTCCAGGTCTGGCCGTTGTCCTCGCTGCGCACGATCCAGTCGTCATGGCCGACCGCAAGCGCCACGCCGTCGCCGATGTACTGCACCTGGGTGAAGGTGTCGCCGCGCTGCGGCGACACCGTGGCATCGAGCCAGGGGCCCTTGGGATCGTCGGCGATCAGGATGTGACCCTGCTCGCCGGCCGCGAGCAGGCGCTTGCCGTTTTCGGCCAGGCCGTTGACCAGCAGGCGGTCCGGGTAGACCTGGGTTGCCGGGAACGGCGGCGCCGGGCGCGGCGAGAACGCGAACAGGGCGGCACCCAGCACCATGCCGGTGAAGACCGCCGCCGGCCAGCCCCGACTGCCCTCGTTGCCCGCCTTTTCGCCCTGCTGCACCTTAGCCAGCGATGGCACCGTTTGATTCATGGACCACTCCTCCACGCTTTCGGTCGTCACGCCGCGGCCCGGATGAACCGGAACCAGAGCGTACGATTCTCGTAATTGGCAACACATCCACACTACGCAAGCACCGCCCCGCTGGCGAATCCGGAGATGCCCGCCGATCGGGCACCGCCTCGCCTGGGACGGCAAAAATCTTCACGCAGGCAACTCGAACAGCGCCGCGGCCCCCATGCCGCCGCCGATGCACATGGTCACCACCGCGTACTGCACGCCGCGGCGGCGCCCCTCCAGCAGAGCATGCCCGACCATGCGCGCGCCCGACATGCCGAACGGGTGGCCGATGGCGATTGCGCCGCCATTGACATTGAGGCGGTCGTTCGGGATGCCGAGCTTGTCGCGGCAGTACAGCACCTGGCAGGCGAAAGCTTCGTTCAGTTCCCATAGGCCGATGTCCGCCACCTTGAGGCCGTGCTTGGCCAGCAGCTTGGGCACGGCGAACACCGGGCCGATGCCCATCTCGTCCGGCTTGCAGCCGGCCACGGCGGAGCCGCGATAGATGCCCAGGGGCTTGAGGCCGCGGCGCTGCGCTTCGGCGCGGCTCATTAGCAGGGCGGCGGCGGCGCCGTCGGAAAGCTGCGAGGCGTTGCCGGCAGTGATGTGCTGGCCCTGCTTGACCCAGCGGCCGTCCTTGAACACCGGCTTGAGCGAGGCCAGGCCCTCCAGCGTGGTGTCGGCGCGGTTGCCTTCGTCCTTCGCGAGTGTGACCTGCTCCTTGGTGGTGGGCTTGCCTTCCTTGTCGTACAGCTGCTTGGTGGTGGTGAGCGGCACGATCTCGTCGGCGAACAGGCCGGCTTTCTGCGCGGCGGCGGTGCGCTGCTGGCTTTGCAGGGAATATTCGTCCTGCGCCGCGCGGCTGATGCCGTAGCGCTCGGCCACCAGCTCCGCGGTCTCGATCATCGGGATATAGGCGGTGGGCTGGGCGGCGATGGCCGCCTCGGATACCGCGCGGTAGTTGTTCTTGTGCGAGTTCTGCACCAGGGAGATCGACTCGAGGCCGCCGCCGATGGCGATGTCCACCTCGCCCACCATGATGCTCTTGGCCACCGCGGCGATGGTCATCAGGCCGGAGGAGCACTGGCGGTCCAGCGTCATGCCGGAGACCGTGTCCGGGAAGCCGGCAGTGTAGGTGCAGAGGCGGGCCAGGTTATAGCCCTGGGTGCCCTGCTGCGCCGCGGCACCGAGCAGCACGTCCTCGATCTGAGCCGGCTCCACGCCGGCGCGCTCGGCCACCGCGCGCAGCACATGGCCGCCGAGCACCGGCGCCTCGGTGTCGTTGAAGGCGCCGCGGAAGGCTTTGCCGATAGGGGTGCGTGCTACAGAGACAATGACAGCTTCATTCATGGAGGTTCAACCTTCGTAGGGTGGGTGGAGCGAAGCGCAACCCACCGTGTTTGGACGTGCAAGCGAAGCGGTGGGTTGCGCGCCTTGCGGCGCTCCACCCACCCTACTGATGGCCTTCCAAGTGAGCATCATTGTTTTCATGCTCAGAAGTAGTACCTGGAAATGGTGTCGGCCACGCAGCCGGGACGGCTTTCGCCCTCGATCTCGACGGTGACGCGGATGGTGGCCTGCACGCCGCCGTCCTTGGTTTTTTCTGCGGCGATCAGCTCGCCGCTGCCGCGCACGCGGGCGCCGACTTTCACCGCATTGGGGAAGCGCACCTTGTCGCTGCCGTAGTTGACGCCCATCTTCATGCGCACCTGGACGATCTGCGGCAGGAAGCGGGAGACCAGGGACAGGGTCAGATAGCCATGAGCGATGGCGGCGCCGAAAGGGCCGTCCTTGGCACGTACAGGATCGACGTGGATCCACTGATGGTCGTCGGTGGCGTCGGCGAACAGGTTGACGCGCTCCTGGGTGATGGTGAGCCACTCGCTGCTGCCGAGTTTCCGGCCGACTGCGGCCAGGATGGCGTCGCCGTTTTCAAAGACTGTGGCCATTAGTACGCCCCTCTCGAGATTACTTCGTCACCCCGGCGAAAGCCGGGGTCCAGGGCCTTCAGCGCTGAAGCCGGGCCTTCCTGGATTCCCGCTTTCGCGGGAATGACGATGAAGGAGGGATTCAGTTCTTTCATCTGAGTTGACCTCAAGCCCTCTGGCTCGAAGCGGAAATCACTTCGCCCACCAGGTAGGAGGAATAATCGGAAGCCAGGAACACCATGATGTTGGCAATCTCCCAAGCTTCTGCGCCGCGGCCGAAGGCTTCGCGGCTGGCCAGCTCGTTAAGCAGGGCTTCGGGGGCGGTCTTGCGCAGGTGCTCGTGGAACACGATGGAGGGCGATACGGCGTTGATGCGCACGCCGAACTCGGCCGCTTCCAGCGCGCTGCAACGGGTCAGGGCCATTACGCCGGCCTTGGCGGCGGCGTAGTGGGCCTGCTCCTTCTGCCCGCGCCAGCCCAACACCGAGGCGTTGTTGACGATGGCGCCGCGGCCGCGCGGCTGCATGTGCTTGAGCATGGCGCGGGTCATGCGGAAGGTGCCGGTGAGAGTGATGTCCAGCACCTTGTGCCATTCCTCGTCGGACATGTCGACCACCCGCTTGCTGCCGCCGAGGCCGGCATTGTTGAGCAGCACGTCGACACCGCCGAGCTTGCGCTCCGCTTCATCGACCAGGGCCTGGACATCGGCTTCGACAGCGACATTGGCGAGTTTGCCGTGGATTTCCTGATCCGGATGATCCTTGTGCAGGGCCGCCACCGCCTCGTCCAAACGGCGCTGGTGGATGTCCGAGATGAGCAAGGCGCGGCAGCCTTCCTCCAGGCAGCGGCGGGCGGTGGCGAAGCCGATGCCGCCACCGGCGGCGGCGGTGATCAGGATCGACTTGCCCTTGAGCAGGCCGTGGCCGGGAACGTAGGGGGGCGGTGGAACGGTAATCATTGATCAAGGTCTCCGTTCGTCCCGAGTAGCGTCGCGAAGCAACGCGTATCGAGGGGCGAGCGAGGCGCTGGCCCCTCGATACACCCGCTGCGCGGGCACTCGGGGCGAACGGACTGTGGTGTTTTGCAGGTCTTTTTCATGGCTTGCTCAGGCAGCGGGACGCGGTTCGCGCGGCATGTCCAGCCCGCGTTCCGCGATCAGGTTGAGCTGGATTTCGTTGGTGCCGGCATAGATGGTGTCGGCGCGCGAGAAGAAGAACAGCTGCTGCAAGGGGCGGATGCGCGGATCGTCGGAGATGACATCGCCGGCCGGTCCCAGCACGTCCATCGCCAGCTTGCCCAGCTCGCGGTGCCAGTTGGACCAGTAGTACTTGTAGATCAGCGCTTCACGCTTGAGACCGTGGCCGTCGCCGCCGGACAGCATGCGCAGGGCGTTGTAGCGCATCACGCGCAGGCCGCACCAGGCCTGGGCGATGCGCTGGCGGATCTGCGGATTGGCGGAGGAGCCGTTGGCCTGCGCGGCCTTGACCACCAGATCGAACTCGTAGGCGAAGTGCATCTGCTGGCCCAGAGTGGAGACGCCGCGCTCGAACTCAAGCAGGCCCATCGCCACCTTCCAGCCGTCGCCGGGCTTGCCGACGATGTGGTCCGCGGCGGCTGCCGCGCCGTCGAAGAACACTTCGTTGAACTCGGCGCCGCCGCCCATCTGGCGGATCGGCTGGATGCGCACGCCGGGCTGATCCAGCGGCAGCAGCAGGAAGCTGAGGCCGTGGCGGCCGCGGCTAGCCGGCTCGCTGCGGGCCAGCACGAAGATCCATTCCGACTCGTGTGCCAGCGAGGTCCACACCTTCTGGCCCTGCACGCGCCAGCTGCCGTCCGCTTCCTGCCAGCATTTGGTCTGGACGTTGGCAAGATCAGAGCCAGCGCCCGGCTCGGAGTAGCCCTGGGCCCAGAACTCGGTGCCGGCGACGATGCCGGGCAGGAAGCGCTTCTTCTGCGACTCGCTGCCGAAAGCGATCAGGGTCGGCCCGATCAGGCCTTCGCCGATATGGCCCATGCGGCCGGGGCCGCCGGCGCGGGCGTATTCCTCGTGAAAGATCACCTGCTGCTCGATGCTCAAGCCGCGCCCGCCCCACTCGGCGGGCCAGCCGACGCAGGTCCAGCGGCCGGCGGCGAGCTCGCGCTCCCATTCCTTGCGCGAGGCGGGATCGACTTCCTCATCGCCGGGACCGCCGCGATGCACCAGGTTGGCGAAGCGGCCATTCAGATGCTGGCGCATCCAGTCCGCCACTTCGGCGCGGAAGGTTTCGTCGCTTGGGCTGGGCTGAAGGTTCATGATGGCATCAGGCGATCAGTGCCTGCGCGATGCGTTCGCGCAGGGCATCGGCGTTGCCCAGCCAGTGGCTGCTGGCCTGGGCGCGCTTGAAATAGAGCTGGGGGTCGTATTCCCAGGTGAAGCCGACGCCGCCGTGGAGCTGGATCGCTTCCTGCGCACAGTAGAAGTAGGCGTCCGACGCCAGGGCGCGTGCTGCGGCGCATTCGAGGTACAAGGAACTGCAACGTGTGAATTGCGATGGATTGTTCTCGTTGTCATTCTGAGCGCAGCGAAGGATCTGGCCAGATTCTTCGCTGCGCTCAGAATGACAAACACGAAGTTCTTCGCCTGCCGCAAGCGCCGCCGCGCCGTAGACCGCCGAGCGCGTCGCCTCGATGCGTACCATCATCTCGGCGCAGCGGTGCTTCACCGCCTGGAACGAGGCGATGGCGCGGCCGAACTGCTTGCGCGTGGCGGTATAGGCCACGGTGAGATCCAGGCATTGCTGCGCCCCGCCGAGCTGTTCTGCGGCGATGGCCAGGCGCGCCAGCGCTGCGGCGCGTACCCTGCCGTCCTCGATGCGCGCGGCATCGTCGATGCGGTCTTCGGCCGGCAGGGTCACGCCGTCCAGGCTGATGCTGCTGAAGCGGCGTGTCGCATCCCAGCCCGCCAGGGTTTCGACTTTCAGCCCCGCCGGTTCACGCGGGACGGCGAACAAGGCGGGAGCACGCTCGCCTTCCACCTGGGCGAACAGCAGCAGCCAGTCGGCGGCGCCGGCATCCGGCACGCGCGGGCAGTGGCCGCTCAGCGTCCACACCTCGCCCTTGCGGTAGGCCTGCACCTGGACGGCGGCATCGCTCCAGTCGTCGACGCCGCTGGACAGCGGCGCCGTGAGGCACAGGCGTCCCTCGGCGATGGCCGGCAGGAAGCGCCGCTGCGCCTGCTCGCTGCCACACTGCGTCAGCAGATTGGCCGCGAGGCACACCGTGGAGAAATAGGGCGCACACAGCAGTTGCCGCCCCATCTGCTCCAGCACCAGCACCAGTTCCACCGCGCCCAGACCCAGGCCGCCGTGCTGCTCGGCCACCGGGATCGAACACCAGCCGAGTTCGGAGCCGATGCGCTGCCATACAGCCGCATCGAAACCGCCTTCACTGGCCGATGCCGCGCGTACTGCAGCCGACCCGCTTTCCTCCGCCAGAAAACTCTGGGCGGCGTCGCGGATCATGATCTGGTCTTCGGTGAAGGCGAAGTTCATGGTCAGGCGGTGCTCGCGCAAAGAACAAAAGCGCCTCGCGCAAAGACGCAAAGACGCAAAGGGAAGCGCAAAGCGGGAAAAGCCTTTTTGGAAAAAAGCCTTTCTTCGCGTCTTTGCGTCTTTGCGCGAGAAGCGTTTATCACGTCCCGTATACCTTCTGCGGCTTGGGCGCCTCGACGATCAGCGACTCGACCACATCGGTCAGTTCCGCCGGCTGCCAGCGCGCCTTCTTGTCGCGGACCTGGCCGGTACGCCAGCCGTCGCCGACAGACAGCTTGCCGCCCTCCACCTCGAACACCTTGCCGCTGACGCCGGCCGACAGCGGGCTGCACAGCCACACCACCAGCGGCGCCACATTGCCGGGATGGAAATGGTCGAAGCTCTCGCCTTCCGGCTTCTTCATCACGTCGGCGAAGACCTTCTCGGTCATGCCGGTGCGCGCCGCCGGGGCGAGCGCATTGGCGGTGATGCCGTAGCGGCCCAGCTCCGCGGCCTGCACCAGGGTCAGGGAGGCGATGCCGCCCTTGGCGGCGGCGTAGTTGCTCTGCCCGACCGAGCCCTGCAGGCCGGCGCCAGAGCTGGTGTTGACGATGCGCGCATCGACTTTCTGGCCGTTCTTGACCTGGTCGCGCCAGCGGCGCACCAGGATGCTGGCCAGGCAGAAATGGCCTTTCAGATGAACGCGGATGACATCGTCCCAGTCCTGCTCGGACAGGCTGGCGAACATGCGGTCGCGCACGATGCCGGCATTGTTGACCAGGCCCTGCACGTCGCCGAAGCGCGCCACGGCGCCGTCGACGATGCGCTGCGCGCCGTCCATGCTGGTGATGTCGTCGCTGTTGGCCAAGGCCTTGCCGCCGGTCGCCTCGATTTCCTTGACCACGGACGCCGCGGCTTCAAGACGGATGTCGTTGACGATGACGTTGGCGCCCTCGCCGGCCAGCAGCAGCGCATACTCGCGGCCCAGGCCGCTGCCTGAGCCGGTGACGATGATGGTGCGGTCCTGACAAATACCCATCAGTTACAACTCCTGTTTGTAAATCCCCTCTCCCTTTGGGAGAGGGTTAGGGTGGGGGCCGCGGCCAGATCAGAAGGTGGCGCTTCATTGATAGCGCGGTCCCTCATCCCCGGCCCTTCTCCCGGAGGGAGAAGGGAGAAAAAGCCGCTGCTGAACGAAACCATCATCAACCCAGCCTCTCGATGATGGTGACGTTGGCCACGCCGCCGCCCTCGCACATGGTCTGCAGGCCGTAGCGCTTGTTGGTGCGCTCCAGCTCGTTGAGCAGGGTGCACATCAGCTTGGCGCCGGTGGCGCCGAGCGGATGGCCCAGGGCGATGGCGCCGCCGTTGACGTTGGTCTTTGCGTGCGGGTAGCCGATCTCCTTGAACCAGGCCAGCACTACAGAGGCGAAAGCCTCGTTGATCTCGACCAGGTCGATGTCCTCCAGCTTCATGCCGGCCTTCTTCAGGGCATGTCGGGTGGCGGGGATCGGCGCGGTGAGCATCATGATGGGGTCGTCGCCGAGCACGCTCATGTGGTGCACGCGGGCGCGCGGCTTGAGGTTGTAGCGCTTGAGGGCTTGCTCGGACACCACCAGCAGCGCCGAAGAGCCGTCGCAGGTCTGGCTGGAAACGGCGGCGGTGAGCTTGCCGCCCGGTTCCAGCGGCTCCAGCGTCGCCATCTTTTCCAGCGTGGACTGGCGCGGCGTCTCGTCCTGCTCCAGGCCTTCGAGCGGGATGATTTCCTTGTTGAAGCGGCCTTCGGCGATGGCCTTGAGGGCGCGCGTGTGGCTCTCGAGGGAAAACACTTCCATGTCCTCGCGCGAGATGTTCCACTGGTCGGCGATCTTCTGCGCGGCGTAGAACTGCGACACCGGCAGATTGCCGAAGCGCGCGGTCCAGCCCTTGCTGCCGGAGAAGGGATCGCTGAAGCCCAGCGGCTTGGCCGCGATCATGGCCGAGGAGATCGGAATCTGGCTCATGGTCTGCACGCCGCCGGCGACGACCACGTCGTTGACGCCGCTCATCACTGCCTGCGCGGCGAAGTGCAGCGCCTGCTGCGAGGAGCCGCACTGGCGGTCGATGGTCACGCCCGGCACGGTCAGCGGCAGGCCGGCGGCGAGCCAGCAGGAGCGCGCGATATTGCCGGCCAGCGGGCCGATGGCGTCGAGACAGCCGAACACCACGTCGTCGTAATCTTCGGCCGGGATGGAGGGATTGCGCTCGACCAGCGCCTTCAGCACATGCGCGCCGAGGTCGGCGCCGTGGATGTGGGCCAGCTTGCCGCGGCGCTTGCCGACGGGGCTGCGCACCGCATCGACGATATAGGCTTCTGCCATGTCAGTTTCCGTTTGCTTGAATGATCAGTTGAAGGTTTCGCCCGGGCCCAGCGCGGCGCCCTCGGCAAAGATGTGCTGCGCCACGCGCGTCTTGTGGAAAGCGCGATCGCCCCAGGCGGCATCGAGGGCCCAGGCGCGCTTCATGAACATCTGCAGGTCCGCTTCCCAGGTATAGCCCATGGCGCCGTGCACCTGCATGCTATGGCGCGCGGAGGCCCAGGCGGCTTCGCAGGCCGCCAGCTTGGCGTGAGACACATGCACCGCGGCGCGCGGCCGGTTGTTGGCCAGGCAATGCGCGGCGCGGAACACCACCGGCTTGGCGAACTCGATCTTCACCGCCACGTCGGCAAGCTGGTGCTTCACCGCCTGGAACGAGCCGATCGGCTTGCCGAACTGCTTGCGCTGGGCGCTGTGGTCGATGCCCAGATCCAGCATGCGCTGCGCCAGGCCAAGCTGCTGCGCGCTCACCGCCAGGGCGGCGCGGTTGAGCACACCCTCCCACAGCTCGCGGCCGATGCGCGCCGGGGCGACGCGGGTGGCGTCGCTGGGCGTCCATTTCACCTGATACAGGCGGCGCGACATCTCGATGCTGGGATTGAACGAGAGCTTGACCTGATCGCGCTGCACCGCGTGCACTTCATCGTTATGCCACAGCAGCAGCAGGTCGGCGAGCTGGGCATCGGAGACGAAGGGATTGACCGGATGACCCAGGGCGATGCGCGCGGTGCCGTTGGCGATGCGCGGCAGCCAGGCTTTCTTCAGCGCGACGTCGCTGGGCAGGCGGGTCAGCAGCCAGGCCGCAAGATAAGCCGTGTCCGACAACGAATCGGGAATGGCGTAGTAGCCCAGTTCCTGGTTGATCAGCACCCAGTCCAGATCGCCCAGGCCGATGCCGCCGAATTCCTCCGGTACCGACAGCGCGGTGATGCCCTGATCGGCAAGCTTGGCGCGGAGGTCTTTGGAGCGGCCGCTCTCGGTTTCCCAGATCTCGCGCAGCATTTCCGGCGCCGCCTCGACCATCAGGAACTTGCGCACCGCGTCGCGGAAGGCGACTTGTTGTTCTTCGAAAGTGAAGTCCATGTCAGTTGGCTGCCCTGTGAGCCTGCACTAAACACTGTCCGTTCGCCCCGAGTGTCCGCGTAGCGGACGTATCGAGGGGCAGCGTGGAAATTTCACCGCACCCCCTCGATACGCGTTGCTTCGCGACGCTACTCGGGGCGAACGGGTATCTATAGACGAAGGAACACACGGCTCAAGACCTCGGCAGGCCGAGCATGCGCTCGGCGATGATGTTGCGTTGTATTTCGTTGGTGCCGGCGTAGATCGGGCCGGCCTGCGCGAACAGGAAGCCGTCCAGCCAGTGGCCGATGTCGCCGGCGTCCGGCGCGTGCGGCATCAGCTCGGCGCGCGCGCCGAGTATGCGCATGGCGCTCTCGTGCATCAGCAGGTCCAGCTCGGACCAGAAGATCTTGTTGGTGCTGGCCTCGGCGCCGATCTGGCCACCCTTGGCCAGGCGGCAGGCGGTGCGATAGGTGGCCAGGGCATAGGCCTCGGCACCCATCCAGCTTTGCAGCACCGCGTCGCGGATCGAGGGATCGGCGTCGGCCTTGACCTGGTGGCGCAGGTACAGGTCCACCAGGGCCTTGGCAGTCTGCTGGAAGCGGCCGGGCGAGCGCAGCATCAGGCCGCGCTCGAAGCCGGCGGTGGCCATCGCCACCTGCCAGCCGGCGCCTTCGTCGGCGAGGCGGTTGCTCACCGGCACGCGCACTTCGTCGAAGAAGATTTCGGCGAAGCCGGTCTGGCCGTTGAGCTGCTGCACCGGGCGGATGGTGATGCCCGGCAGGTTCAGCGGCAGCAGGATGAAGGTGAGGCCGTGATGGCGCACCGAGTCGGCATCGGTGCGGAACAGGCCGAACAGCCAGTCGGCCCAGACCGCGCGGGTCGACCAGGTCTTCTGGCCGCTGATGACGTAGTGATCGCCGTCGCGCACCGCCTTGCAGCGGATCGCCGCCATGTCGGAGCCGGCGCCCGGCTCGGACCAGCCCTGCGCCCAGATGTCCTCGCCGGTGGCCATGCGCGGCAGGAAGCGCTGCTTCTGCTCCTCGGTGCCGTATTCCATCAAGGTTGGCGCCAGCAGGAAGATACCGTTCTGGTTGACGCGCAGCGGCGCGCTCGCGCGCCAGTACTCTTCCTCGAAGATCAGCCACTCGATCAGGTCGCAGCCGCGGCCGCCGACTTCCTTGGGCCAGGTCACCGCGCTCCAGTGCCCGCCGGCGAGCTTGCCTTCCCAGGCGCGATGCTCGGCAAAACCTTCCTCGGTATCGAAGCTGCGCAGCGGCTGCTTCGGTACGTTCTGCTCCAGCCAGGCGCGCACTTCCTTGCGGAAGCGCTGCTGGCGCTCAGTGTATTCCAGTCTCATTTGCGGGCCCCCGATGGCCCTTTCGTCCCTGTATTGGTATTGAGCTCGGCCTCGCGCTTCTCGACGAAGGCGCGGCGCGTCTCGGCGGATTCGGCGCTCATGTAGGCCTGGAGGGTGAAGCCCTGCTCCCAGCGGTACTTGTTTTCGAGGTTGCCGTCCTCGATGCCGTTGAGCGATTCCTTGGCCAGGCGGATCATGGTGCTGCTCTTCGCCGCGATCTTGCGGGCGATGGCCAGCGTGGCCTCGCGCAGCTCGGCGCGCGGCACCACTTTCTCGATGGCGCCGAGGCGGTAAGCGTCGGCGGCGGTAATGGGATCGCCGGTGAAATACATCATGCGCACCTTCTGCACCGGGAACAGGCGCTGCAAATGGGCGCCGCCGCCCATGGCGCCGCGGTCCACTTCCGGCACGCCGAAAGTGGCATCCTCGGCGGCGACGACGATGTCCGCCGCGCCGGCCAGGCCGATGCCGCCGCCCAGCACGAAACCGTGCACCGCCACGATCACCGGCAGCGGGTTGCGATGCACCGCCTCGAAGCTGCGGTAGTTGCCGGCGTTGACCGAGACGATCTTCTCCGGATGCTTGTCCAGCTCCTTGATGTCGACCCCGGCGCAGAAGCCGCGGCCCTCGGCGCGCAGCACGATGACGCGCGCCGCAGGGTCGTTGCCGGCCGCGATGATGGCGTCGGCCAGACCATGCCAGCCGGCGTCGTTGAGCGCATTGACCGGCGGCCGGTTGATGACGATTTCGGCGATGCCCTCGCTGATGGTGGTGCTGAACTGCTCGCTCATGCGGCGATCCCGGGATGGTTGGTGGAGCCGGCCAGGGCGCCGAGGCGCGCCTCGGCCTCCGCGACGATGGCGGCGATCAGCTCGGCCACGCTGGGCAGGCTGTCGATATTGGAAGCGACCTGGCCGCTGGGCAGCACGCCCTCGTCCGGCCGGCCCTCGACCATGGCGCGCTGGATCAGCACCGGGGCGTTGGCGGCCATCATGGTCTGGATGGCGGAGTCACCCTCGCCCAGCGCGGTGATGGCGGTGCGCAGCATGTGGCCAATCGACATGCCGGTATGGGCGCGCCACTGCCAGGCGCTGCTCAATGCCACCAGCAGGCGGTGCAACAGTCCGCCGCTTTCCAGGCGCAGTAGATAGGGGTTGTCGATCATGCGCTGCGGCATGCCGTCCACCGCGGTGGAGGCGCGGATCTTCGAGGGGTCCTTGGCGTCCAGATATTTCTGCAAGGTGGCGCGAGGCACCGGCGACTCGGCGGTCATCAGGAAGCGCGTGCCCATGGCGATGCCGGCGGCGCCGAAGGCCAGCGCGCCGGCCAGACCGCGGCCGTTGTAGAAACCGCCGGCAGCCACCACCGGCACCTTCACCGCGTCCAGCACCTGCGGCAGCAGCAGGGTGGTCGGCACCGAGCCGGTGTGACCGCCGCCCTCGGCGCCCTGCACCGTGATGATGTCGGCGCCGAGCTCCACCGCCTTCTGCGCGTGCTTGAGCGCGCCGACCGTAGGCATGCACAGCACGCCGGCCTGCTTGAAGCGGGCGATGGTTTTGGCGTCCGGGCCACGGCCGTAGCTGACGGCGCGCAGGCGGTGCTGGATGGTGAGGTCGATCACCTGCTGCGCGTTCGGCTGGAACATGTGGAAGTTGATGCCGAACGGGCGATCGGTGAGCGAGCGCACCTTGAGGATCTCCGCCTCCAGCTTGTCGGCCTGGATGGTGGCGGCGGCGAGGAAGCCGAAGCCGCCGGCGTTGCTGGTGGCGGCGACCAGCTTGGCGTCCGCCACCCAACCCATCGCGGTCTGCACGATGGGATAGCGGCAGCCCAGGTGATCGCACAGAGCCGTATGCAAGCTGCTGGAGACAGGATTGGAAACGGTCTGAATCATTCCCCTCTCCCGTTTACGGGAGAGGGTGGCCCGAAGGGCCGGGAGAGGGCCGTGCCAGCATTGAAGCGGCCCTCTCCCCTAGCCCCTCTCCCGTAAACGGGAGAGGGGAATTCGATCGCAGGCATCATGTCTTTGCGTGTCATGAGCCTAGCGCTTCACGATCACGGACGAGCCGTGACCAAACAGGCCCTGGTTGGCGGTGATGCCCACCTTGGCACCCTGCACCTGGCGCGAGCCGGACTGGCCGCGCAGCTGCCAGGTCAGTTCGCAGACCTGTGCCAGCGCCTGCGCCGGGACGGCTTCGCCGAAGCAGGCCAGGCCGCCGGAGGGGTTCACCGGCAGGCGGCCGCCGATGCGGGTGACGCGTTCACGCACCAGCTTCGCCGCATCGCCGCGCGCGCAGAATTGCAGGTCTTCCATCCAGTCCAGTTCCAGCGCGGTGGACAGGTCGTAGACCTCGGCCAGGCTGACGTCTTCCGGCCCGATGCCGGCCTCCTCGTAGGCCTTGCGCGGCAGCGCGGCGCGGAAGCGCAGCGGCTCGGCGGCGACGGCGGAATCGGTGGCGAGGTCGGGCATTTCCACCGTGTCGGTGGCGAAGGTCGGCGTCACCGTGGAAATGGCGGCGACGCGCGGCGCGTTCTGCTTGCCGATGCGGCGGGCGTAGTCGAGGCTGGACACGATCAGGGCGGCGGCGCCGTCGGAAGTGGCGCAGATGTCCATCAGGCGCAGCGGGTCGGCCACCATGGCCGAGGCCGCCACGTCCTGTGCGGTGAATTTCTTGCGATAGCGCGCGTTGGGATTATCGAAGCCGTGCTCGGCATTCTTCACCTTGACCAGGGCGAAATCGTCCTGGGTATCGCCGTACAGCGCCATGCGGCGGCGCGCGTAGAGGGCGAAATAGGTGGGATTGGTGATGCCGATGCGGAAGCGCACCCAGTCCGGATCGTCCGGGCGCTCGCCTTTTTGCGGCGCGAGAAAGCCCTTTGGGGTGGTGTCGGCGCCGATGACCATGGCCACTTCGCACTCGCCGGAGAGGATCTTGGAACGTGCCGCCGCCAGGGCCTGCGAACCGGAGGCGCAGGCGGCATAGGAAGTGTTGACCTGGGCACCCTGCCAGCCGAGGGCCTGGGCGAAAGTGGCGCCGGCGACGTAGCCCGGATAGCCGTTGCGCATGGTGGCCGCGCCGGAGACGAACTGCACGTCGCGCCAGTTGACGCCGGCATCGGCCAGCGCGGCGCGCGCCGCGACCACGCCGTATTCGACGAAATTGCGGCCCCACTTGCCCCAGGGGTGCATGCCGACGCCGAGGATGGCGATGTCCTTGTTCATCGCGCGGCCCCTTGCAGCGGCTTCCACTTCCAGCTCAGCTTGCCGTCGTCCAGCGCTTCCAGCACCAGCTCCACTTCCATGCCGACGCGCAGCGCTTCAACACCGACGCCGCTGGCGACCTGGCCAAGCACGATCATGCGCTCCCGCTCCAGCTCCACCGCGGCGATACTGTAGGGCACGAAGGGATCATTGGAGATATAGGGCTCGGGCGGCTTGTAGGCGGCATTGGTGTAGGACCAGATGCGGCCCTTACGCGACAGCTGCACTTCCTCGAAGGCTTCGCCGGCGCAATCCGGATGGCGGCAGAACTTGATCTGCTTGGGGAAGTAGTAGGTGCCGCAGGTGCTGCAACGGGCGCCGAGCAGATGCGGTTCACGTTCGTCGAGCGTGAACCAGCCTTCCAGCACGGGTGTCTTGATCGGAGTGTCCATCAGGCGGCCTTCAGCGCCGGCGGATTGTTCTTCAACACCGCGCCGCGAAAATTGTGCGGATCGAGGCGCTGGATGATGGCCAATTGCTCTGCCGTCGGCAGCGGCGTCTCGCCCAGGTTCTCGGCCTTGAGCAGAGGAAAGCCCGTGGCGGTCTGGACCTGCTCGAAGCTGACGCCGGGATGCAGCGACTTGACGCGGATCGCATGCTGCGGTCCGCCGAAATCCAGCACGCACAGATCGGTGACGATCAGGCGCAGGTCGAGATAGTCTTGCTTCATGCCCTCGCCCCAGCGCTCGGGGTTGTACCCCACGCCGGAGACCATATCCACTTCCCCGGCAACGAACACGCGCGGGCCGTGGTTAGGCACGAACAGGGAATTGATGTGGTTGATGCTGTTGCCGGGCAGGCCGCGCACACCCAGCATCGCCGACTTGGGCTTGGCGTAGTCACCGATCACCGACAGGTTGGTCTGGCCCCAGCGGTCGACCTGGGTCGGCCCGATCATGACGTGGCGCTTGCCGCCCCAGACGCATTCGAACACGCGGTCGAAGGACATATAGCCTTCGTACTTCGGCTTGTAGTCGCCGCGCGGTCCCAGCGGCACGGGCTCGGACACCAGGAAGGCCTCGCTGTCGGTCATCAGCAGCTCGGGCGAGTGGGTCAGCTTGGCCAGCGAGGCGCCCAGGCGCGGGATGGTGGTGATGCCGGACGCCAGCACCTCGCCGTTGTCGCGCCAGGTTTCGGAGGCGGCGACGATCATCAGTTCGGCCAGGGTGATTTGAGTAGTTTCGGTCATGTCAGAACACCGGCAGCTTGAGCTTGGCTACGCGTTCGGCCCCGCCCACTTTGCTCAGGTACTCGGCTTCGCCGCCGTTGACGAACTCGTCCAGGTACTTCTGCCAGCCGTTGTCCTCCGTGGCGGAGGCGTTGTAGCGCTTGAAGTGGTCCATGTCCCAGCCGTAGTTCGGGCCGAAATAGGTGGGATGGGCGCCGCAGGGCGCATACACCACGCCGCTGACGAGGTAGCGCTCGAAGGAGTTGAGCTTGGCCGTGTCGGCGTCCAGCGCCAGCTTGTCGTGCAGCACTTCGGTGCTGACGTAGCAGCGCTCCGCCGCGCGGGCGAACAAGTGATCGAAGAAAGTGTCGGCGCCGCGCACCAGGGTGTTGCCGAGGCGGTCGGATTCGTTGACGTGCAGCAGCGCGGCATCAAGCTTCAAGGCCGGCATGGCGACGTAGACTTCGCCGTCTTCATAGGGCGAGACGATGGTCTTGATCTGCGGATTCTTCGCCAGCACGTCGGTGGCAAGGCCGACGCGGGTGGGCAGGAAGGACATGCGCATGCCGGCGGCGCGCAGGCCCCACTCGAACATGCCCTCGTCCAGTTCCATCACTTCGATGGCGCCGCTCTCGCGCGCCTTGCGGTAGTAAGGCTCCAACGGAATCGCGTCGAGCGTGACGAAGGGAAAGATCAGCTTCTTCACCTTGCCGGCGGCGCAGAGCATGCCGACATCCGGGCCGCCGTAGGACACCACGGTCAGGTCCTTCAGACCGGAGCGCAGCATTTCCCGCACCAGGGCCATCGGCTTGCGCCGCGGACCCCAGCCGCCGATACCGACGGTCATGCCGGAGCGCAGCTGCGCTACCGCAGCGGCTGCCGTCAATTCCTTGTTGAGTGCCATTCGTTTGCTTTTATGGTTATTTGAAGCCGACGGAGAAATCGTGGCCCCACAGGCTCACGGCGGTGGATTCGAAGGCCTGGTGCTTGTCCCAGTCCACCATCAGGCCGCCATAGCCGTATTCCAGCGCGAAGTTGGAAGGGGTGTTCATGTAGAACGAGGTCATGCGGTCGTTGACGTGGCGGCCCAGCGTAGCCATCAGCTTGACGCCCTGTTTCTGCATGCGGTCGTAGGCGCGGCCGACTTCGTCCATGCTCGGCACCTCGATCATGATGTGCACGCAGCCGCTCGGCATCGCCATTTCGAGCAGCGCCAGGCTGTGATGGCGCGGGTTGGCGCAGTGGGTGAAATAGATGCGCTTGACCGGCTCATTCGGGTCCGGCGTGAACTTGTGGCGGAAGATGTCGGACAGGTTGAAGCCGAGCACCTCGTGAAACAGCTTCCAGGTGGCGTCGAATTCCACCGCCGGCAGCACAGTGTGGCCGACGCCATGCTCGCCGGTGAGGAAGCCTTCCACGCCGATCGGCGAGACGAAGCGCGCGAAGTCGGTGGTGAAGCCCCAGGACACTTCGTGCAGGTTGCCGGAAGGATCGGTGAAGGACAGCAGGTCCTGCACGCAGCGGGCCTTGCGCAGCGCGTCGCTCCCTTTGGTGGTGGCGACACCGGCTTTCTTCAGGGCGGCGGCGACGGCGTCGAAGGCGGTCTCGTTGGCCACTTCCCAGCCGGAGGCAAGGTAGCGGTCTTCCGCGCCCTTGACGATGGCGATGCGATACTTGCGTTCGTCCAGTTTCAGGTACAGGCCGCCTTCCGGGGCTTCGGAGGTGGCGACACCAAGAACCTCCTCTCCGAAGTGCTTCCACTTGGAAACGTCGGTGCTTTGCGCCACGACATAGGCCAGTGCGTCGATCTTCACCATGGGGTGTCCGCCGTACATTGATTGGATTGAGGTTGGATGACCGCAATTATCAATACCGGGCGGGGGCCAGTGCTTCACCCAATTAGACGAGACCTTTGGGCTGAAATGCTCTATATGGCTAGTCTCATTGGATGATGAATCGCCAGGGCGAATGGAAATAATGCTCTAGTCTCTGCCCTGTCCCCCATTTTGGCCTTTCCAGGGCCGAAATCCGCCGACATTGCGCCGTGGCAGCAGAACAGTCGCCCGGCGCCGTTTTTGGCGCCGCGCAACGCAACAATACCGATTTTCACGAAATTCCAACGAGGAGCAGTACATGGGCAGGGTGCAGGACAAGGTAGCCATCATTACCGGCGCCGCCAGCGGGGTGGGCAAGGAAGACGCAATCCTGCTGGCCAAGGAAGGCGCCCGCGTGGTGCTGACCGACCTCAACGAGGATGCCGGCCGCGCCGTGGCCGCCGCCATCGGCGAGCAGGCGCTGTTCGTACGCCAGGACATCAGCTCCGAGGACGACTGGAAAGCGGTGATCCAGGCTACCGAGGACAAGTTCGGCGGGGTCGATATCCTGGTCAACAATGCCGGCATCCTGCAATACGGCACCATCGAGGACACCACGCTGGAGCAGTGGCAGAAAGTGCAGCGGGTCAACTCCGACGGCTACTTCCTCGGCTGCAAGTACGGCCTGCTGGCGATGAAGAAGCGCAAGAGCGGCTCCATCGTCAACATGTCCTCCATCGCCGCCATCTCCGGCATGTCGGCGTTCTGCGCCTATAGCGCCTCCAAGGGCGCGGTGGCCGCGCTGACCCGCAACGTCGCCATCCACTGCCGGCGCTTCGACCTCAAGATCCGCTGCAACTCGATCCATCCCGACGGCATCAAGACGCCGATGGTGGCCAACCTGCATTCCACCACCAAGCCGGGACAGATGCCGGAGGTGAAGGATCTCAAGCAGGCCATGTCGCGCATGGCCGATCCGAAGGATATCGCCAATCTGGTGCTGTTCCTCGCTTCCGAGGAATCGCGCTTCATCAACGGCGCCGAAATGCATATCGACAACGGCTGGCGCATCTGGTCTGAGAGATAGAGTCGTCATGTTCATCCTGAACAAGACGGCGCCATCCTTGGCGCCGACTGTCAAAACAAGCGGAACAAATCCTTGACCACAATTGTTCATGACGGCACCGTCACCATCGAAGCCGAACTCGATGGCGCCACCCACAGCGTCACCGCCTACCCCGGCCAGATCCTGCTGGAAGCGTTGGAGGATGGCGGCCTGACGCCGCCCTACTCCTGCCGCGCCGGCGCCTGCGCCTCCTGCATCTGCAAGCTGGAGGAAGGCGAAGTGGAGATGCTGGAGAACCATGTGCTCGACCAGGGAGAGCTGGACGAGCGCTGGATACTCGGCTGCCAATCCGTACCGAAGACGCCGCGGATTCGCGTGCGCTACGTGAAATGAGCCCGATGAACCATACTGTTCCACAGGCATTCGCCGCGGCCGTGCAGCGCTACGCCGGCCGCATCGCCCTGGTCGGCGAGGACGGCCAGGTGCTGAGCTTCGAGCAGCTCGACCGCCTGCGCCTCGACGCGGCGCGCGCCCTGCTGGCCCTGGGCGTGCAGCCGGGCGAGCGCGTCGGGCTGTGGGGCCAGAACTGCGTCGAGTGGGTGGTCGCGGCCCTGGCCGTGCACAGCGTCGGCGCCGCTGTGGTGCCGGTGAATACGCGCATGCGCGGCAGCGAGGTGGCTTATGTGCTGGAGCGCAGCGGCGCGCGCCTGCTGTTCAGCGCCGGCCGCTTCCTCGACCAGTACTATCCGGAACTGCTGGCACCGCATCGTCCCAAGGGCCTGCACACCATCGTGGTAATGCGCGATGCCGCGGCCGGCGACCTGGACTGGCGGGGCTTCCTGGCCCGCGCCGAGGGCATAGCGGAGAACGCGGTCGCGGAACGCGAGCGCACAGTGACGCCGGACAGTCTGATGGACGTGATCTTCACCTCCGGCACCACCGGCCTGCCCAAGGGGGTAATGACCTCCCACGGCCAGAACCTGCGCACGGTGGCGGAGTGGTCGCGGCACATGGGCCTGGTGCCGGAAGACCGCTACCTGGTGGTGAACCCGTTTTTCCACACCTTCGGCTACAAGTTCGGCTGGCTCGCCGGCCTGCTGGCCGGGGCCATGGTGCTGCCGCACGCGGTGTTCGACGCCGCCGCCCTGATGTCTCGGGTGGCGCAGGAGCGCGTCTCGGTGCTGCCCGGGCCGCCGACCTTGTTCATCAGCATCCTCAACGATCCGCGGCGCGAGGCCGCGGACCTGTCCAGCCTGCGCGCCACCATCACCGGGGCCGCCGCGGTCGCCCCCGCCCTGATCGAGCGCATCCGCGCCGAACTGGGCTTCAAGGTGGTGCTGACCGGCTATGGCCTGACCGAATCCTGCGGCGTGGTGTCGCTGTGCGGCGCCGCGGACGATGCCGAAACCGTGGCCCTGACCAGCGGCAAGCCGCTGCCGGGCACCGAGGTGCGCTGCGTCGACGGCGACGGCAAGGCGGTGCCGCCCGGCGAGGCCGGCGAGATCGTGGTGCGCGGCTACAACGTCATGCAGGGTTATCTGGACGACGCCAAGGCCACCGCCGAAACCATCGACGCCGAAGGCTGGATGCATACCGGCGACATCGGCATCCTCGACGCCCGCGGCTACCTGCGCATCACCGACCGCCTCAAGGACATGTATATCGCCGGCGGCTTCAATTGCTACCCGGCGGAGATCGAGCGCATCATCGCCGGCCACCCCGCCGTGGCCCAGGTGGCCGTGGTCGGCGTGCCGGACGAGCGGCTGGGCGAGGTCGGCAAGGCCTTCGTGGTGCTGCGGCCGCAGGCAAAACTCGGCGACAAGGAGTTGATCGCCTGGTGCCGCGACAACATGGCTAATTACAAGGTGCCGCGCTTCGTCGAAGTGGTGGCCAGCCTGCCGACCAATGCGGCGGGCAAGGTGCTGAAGTTCGAATTGCGCAAGGCGGCTGGATGAAAGCCGAATTCATTCCCAAGGTCCGTTCGCCCCGAGTGCGTTGCGCAGCAACGTATATCGAGGGGCCAGCACGCACGTTGCAGCTGGCCCCTCGATACGTCCGCTGCGCGGACACTCGGGACGAACGGATTTCGTGTTGATTCCCTACAACTACAAACCCGGAGGAGCAGTCTCATGAGCCAGAACAAACCGCTGCAAGGCGTGGTCGCCGTCGTCACCGGCGCCTCGCGCGGCGCCGGCAAGGGCATCGCCCTCGCCCTCGGCGCCGAGGGCGCCACCGTCTACGTCACCGGCCGCTCGCAGAAGGAAGGCGATGCCGCCCTGCCCGGCACCATCCACGCCACCGCCGAAGCCGTGACCAAGGCCGGCGGCAAGGGCATCGCCGTGACCGTGGACCATGCCGACGATGCACAGGTGCGGCGCCTGTTCGAGCAGGTGAAGAAGGAACAGGGCCGGCTCGACATCCTGGTCAACAACGCCGCGGTGATTCACGACACCCTGATCGAAAAGGGCGGTTTCTGGGAGAAGCCGCTGGAGCAGGTGCACATCCTTGACGTCGGCCTGCGCTCCGGCTACGTGGCGAGCTGGTACGCGGCGCCGCTGATGGTGGCGCAGAAGCGCGGCCTGATCGCCTTCACCTCTTCCTTCGGCGCCAGCTGCTACATGCACGGGCCGGCCTACGGCGCGCAGAAGGTCGGCGTCGACAAATTCGCCAAGGACATGGCGGTGGACCTGCGCAAGCACGAGGTCGCCGCCGTCTCGATCTGGATGGGCATGCTCAAGACCGATCGCACACGCCGTGTGATGGATGCGGACGCGGCCAAGTACGCCGGCTTCTGGGACATGGCGGAAAACCCGGAATTCACCGGGCATCTGATCAGCAGGATTTATCGCGATCCCAAGCGCATGGAGAAATCCGGCCAGGTCATCATCGGCGCCGAGCTGGCGCTGGAATACGGCCTCAAGGACATCGACGGCAAGCAGCCGCCCTCGCACCGCCCGATGCTGGGCGGGCCGACGCAGGCGCATCCGGCTGTCGTCGAATAAAGTTTTGCGGCCGCCGCTGGCGGCATTCGCAGTCCCGAAATAATAACGAGCGGTTGGAGGAGAACGATGGCTAGACTGGATGGCAAGGTGGCAATCATCACCGGCGGCGCCCGCGGCATGGGCGGGGCGACCTCGCGGCTGTTCGCGGCGGAGGGCGCCAAGGTGGTCATCGCCGACGTGCTGGACAAGGAAGGCGCGGAACTGGCGGCGGAGCTGAAAGGCTCGGCCATCTTCCAGCACCACGACGTCACCGACGAGGCCAGCTGGAGCAGCGTGGTGGCCAAGGCCATCGCCACCTTCGGCAAGGTCGACATCCTGGTCAACAACGCCGGCATCCTGCTGTTCAAGACCCTGCTCGACACCAGCAAGGCCGATTACGAGCGCGTGCTCGGCGTCAATCTGATGGGCGCCTTCCTCGGCATCAAGGCGGTGGCGCCGCACATGATCGAGCGCGGCAGCGGCTCCATCGTCAACGTCTCCTCGGTCGACGGCATGAAGGGCGCCAATAGCCTCGGCGCCTACTGCTCCAGCAAGTGGGGCCTGCGCGGGCTGACCCGCGTCGCCGCGATGGAATTCGGCCACAAGGGCGTGCGCGTCAACTCGATCCACCCGGGCGGCATCGACACCGCCATGGGCAACCCCTACAGCGAGAACCGTACCGAGGTGAACAAGCGCTACACCATGGTGCCGCTGCAGCGCGTGGGCGATCCGATCGAGGCCGCGCGCACCAGCCTGTTCCTGGCCAGCGACGATTCCTCCTATCTGTGCGGCGCGGAAATCGCGGTGGACGGCGGCATGCTCACCGGCCAGTACTATGTCGGCTTTCCGGGAGCGCCTGGGGTCTGAGTCGTGACTCCGACCGCTTCCGAGCGGATCAGTCCGACGGCCTACGCCACCGGTTATTTCTGGTACCGCCACGGCCTGTCGCACCCGGCCTTGGCGACCAAGGAAGGACGCCGCATCGACCGCATCGTGCGGCCGCTGCTGCTCGGCACCCGGCTGCTCGGCGGCTTTTCGCTCGACGCGCTGATGCTGGCGCGCCATCGCGGCATCGACCGCGTACTGGGCGATGCCATCGAGCAGGGCCGGGTCGGCCAGGTGATCGAGATCGCCGCCGGCCTGTCGCCGCGCGGCTGGGACCTGAAGCGGCGCTTCGACAAGCGCCTGACCTACATCGAAACCGATCTACCGCACATGGTGGCGCTGAAACGGCGCCTGCTTACTGACGGCGGCCTGCTCACCCCCGGCCACAGCGTGGTCGAGCTCGACGCGCTGGCGGACAGCGGCCCGCAGTCGCTGGCGGCGCTGGCCAGAACTCTCGATCCCAAAGTGGGCACGGCCATCGTCACCGAAGGCCTGATGAACTACCTGGACCCGGCCACAGCCCAGGGCGTCTGGCGGCGCATCGCCGCGACCCTGGCGCAGTTTCCGCAGGGCATTTACCTCAATGATCTCTACCTGAAGCAACGGCGCAACAATCCAGCCGCCGCGGCTTTCGGCGCCCTGCTCTCCGCCTTCGTGCGCGGGCGCATGCATGTCCATTTCGGCAGCGCGGAGGAAGTCGCTACGGTCATGAAAAGCTGCGGCTTCGCCGACGTGGTGCTGCACCAGCCCCGTGCGCTGGAAGAAACACGGCGCTACGCCGGCATTCGCGGCGGCGACAGCGTGCTGATTCTGGAAGCCCGCGCCGCAGGCAAAGCGTAGCCCGGGAAGCGCGCAGTGCCTCCCGGGCTACGAGAATCATGAAGCAGCAGGAGTACGGTTCAGCTCCGCGTCGTTCGGTGCGTTCAGCACACAGCTGGTTCCGCCCGGCGTATACATCATCACCACGCATTCGTTGCAGGCGGTGCAGCCGGAGCGGGTGGCGGCGCCGCTGCGAAACTTGTTGACCAGCTGCGCATCGTGGATCAGGGCGCGCGCCATCACCACGCAGTCGAAACCCTCGGCCATGGCCTGCTCCACCCCGGCCATCGAGGTGACGCCGCCGAGATAGGCCAGCGGCATGCGCACCGCGGCACGCACCTGGCGCGAATGCTCCATGAAGTACAGCTCGTGAAAACTGATCTTGGGTTCCCACAGCCGCAGGATGCGGGTGGCGGTGCGGATCACCGGGTTTTGCAGGGTGTCGGTGGCGGCGCGCGGCATCGGGCTGCCGAAGATGGCCCAGGGCGCTTCCACGTTCATGCCGCCGCTGAGCACCAGCAGGTGCGCGCCTTCCCGCTCCAGCACGCGCGCCACGATGGCCGCATCCTGCGCGGTAGCGCCGCCCTTGAAACCTTCGGTGACGCAGATCTTGCAGCTGACGGCGAGGTCCCGGCCCACCGCATCAAGGACGCGGCGCAGCACCAAGGCGGGAAAACGCGCTCGCTGTTCCGCGCCGCCGCCGTATTCGTCGCGGCGCTTGTTGTAGGCGGGAGAGAGGAACTGGCTGAGCAGGTAGCCGTGGCCCATGTGGATTTCCACAGCATTGAAACCGGCCTCCCGCGCCAGCTTCGCGGCGGTGACGAATTCGTCCGCCGTGCGCTCCAGGTCTTCCGGCTTCATCGCAGTGCGGAACAGGCGACCGCTGATCACGCCAGCCGCGTTGAAGCCGCCGGAGGCGCTGCGGGGATAGCGCGTACTCAGCTCGGGCAGGAAGGTGAAGGCGCCGCCGTGGGTGATCTGGGCGCAGGCCGCCGCGCCCTCGCCGTGCACCGCCTCGGTCAGCACGCGCAGGTGCTTCACCGAGCCGGGTTCGAGCTGCACCTGGTCGACGAAAGTGCGGCCATCGGCGCTGACCGCGCAGTAGGCCACCGTGGTCATGGCGGCGCCGCCGGCGGCGATGCCGCGGTGATGCTCCACCAGCATCTTCGACGGCACCCCGCCCTTGGCCATGCCTTCGTTGGCGCCGGACTTGATGAAGCGGTTGCGCAGATTCAGCGGACCGATGCGAACGGGGTCAAATGGAGATGGAATGCTCACGGCCAGGCTCCGCTGGTTAGTCTGTCATCCTGAGCGCAGCGAAGGATCTGGCTGTGCGCAGGGCCAGATCCTTCGCTGCGCTCAGGATGACAGGATGATGTTTTTTTCAATAGGCGGGAAACTGTTGCACCGCCTCGTATTTCGGATAACCCTTGGCCACGGCGTATTCGATGATGCCGTAGCCCACTTCGTCGCCCTCGCGCACCTCGACCACATGGTCGCTGAGAGTGCGCGCGACACGGCGGGTTTCGGCGTCGCGCAGGTCCCAGCGTTCGTGCTCGACATACAGCTCGCCCCAGTCATCGCCGTGGAACCAGCCGCGCAGGCCGCCGTAGAGACCGCCCTTGAGGAAATAGCGTGCCGGCAGGGTGCGCAATTCCAGATGCCGCTTGCTGCCGTTGGCCAGGGTCAGATCGAACGCGGCGTGTTCCAGGGTCTGCCCCAGCCCATCCTTGGCCCAGACGATTTCATGTTTGACGTCGTCGATATGCAGGCCGCGGTTGGCCCTCTGCCCCAGCGGCAGGGTTTCCTCGCCGGTAAGGTAAGCAATGTCTCCCGGCGCACGCTCGGTGAAGGACCAGAGCAGGCCGCGTTTGGGGAATTGCACCGCCACCCAGGTCCAGAACGAGGGTTGCACATGGGTCAGCGGTGGGCTGGTCTCATCGGTGCGCAGTTCGCCGCGGATGCCCCAGGAGTGATCACGCTGGCCGCACCAGTGTTCCGGATTCAGTTCGTAACGCCGGCCGTCGACCTTGAGCCAGCCGCTATAACGGCCGAGCTGCTGCGCCCGCGCCAGGTTCTCGGTGATGCGGCCGTTGCGGCGGCGGAAGCGTTGCGCCTCCTCGTGCGGATTGAAGGCGCCGAGGAATTCGATGTCGAAGCTGATGCCGGATTCGTTCTCGGCCAGGGTCAGGCGATGGCGGCGAAAGCCCTCGATCACGGAGAACTCCAGTGGCCCGACTTTCGTCCTCAGCGGGTCGGGGCGCAGGCGGCGCGAGGCGCGGAAGTTGTACTGCTGGCTGCCGATAGTGACGCCGGCGAAGGCGTCCATGACGTTGCGGTTCGGGTGATAGCCCAGGCCGAGATCGAAGATGATCTCGCCGGACGGCGTCAGGTGGCCGGTGTACCAGAGCCGCTCCATCCAGGCCGGGTCGCTGGTGCCGACGTGATCGAAGGTCGTGGGTAGCTGGTGACCGATGAAGTCGTCCTGCGGGGTCAGCATGGGATTTCTCTCCAAAGTGAGTCGACACGCTTGCCTCTCCCTCTGGGAGAGGCCGCGCCGTCAGGCGCGGGTGAGGGGCGCACTATCAAAAAGAGACCTATCTGATTGATAGCGCGCCCCTCAACCCTGCCCCTCTCCCGGAGGGAGAGGGATTCAATATCGTCCGATTTCATCGACAGGACACTGCGCTAACTCTTCGCCTTGCCGGTATTGCCGGCGATCTCGCCGAACAGGGGCTTGGGCAGCAGGCTAACCTCGCGCCGCACCTGCTCCTGCATGTACTGGGCGGTCACAGCGCCGATGGCGTTTAGCGCCGTTTCGGAAACACCGGCTGGCGGCTGGTTCTGCCAGTCGACGACCTTGCACAGGTGCTCGTCGAGCTGGTCGCGCAGCCGGCGCAGGGTTTCACCGGCGGCGGGATCGGGCATGGCGGCCAGCGCCGGCGGCAAGGCCGGCGGGCCGTTCGGCAGGCCTTGCGCCAGCTCGTCGATACGGCGCGCCGCTGCAAGCTGCGCCGAGATCTGCGCGGCCAGCGGGCCGACGGCCCAGTCGAGGCGCGGCCGCAGGTTGTTGAGCAGATCGATGGTGGCGTAAGCCTGGCCGCGGGCGAACTCGTCGTCCAGGCGCGGAATAATCTCGCTGTGCAGGCTGGCGATGATGCCGCCGAACAGGCGGTCGAGCGAGTTATTCATGGCGCCTCCGCGATCAGCTTTTCCAGTTGCAGCAGCAGGCGCGGCGCCTGCGCGCACATCGAGGGCAGGCGCAGGTCGTTGTGCCGTCCTTCCTCGAAGCAGCGCTCGGCGCCGACGTCGATGACGTAGAACTTGAACAGCCCCAGCACTTCGTAGAAATGCACCGCGCGCGGCGAAACCTCGATGCCGGTGAGCGACTGGTAGCGTGCGTACAGGTCCTCGCGCCGGATCAGAGTGCAGATCAGCGGCGTGCCGGGACGAAAGGTGCGTTGGCACATCCAGCCCAGGTCCTCGTGCGGATCGCCCAGGTGCACCAGCTCCCAGTCGAGGATGGCGGTAATGCGGTCGCCCTCGGCGAGGAAGTTGCCGATGCGGTAGTCGCCGTGCACCACGCTGATCCGCGGCGCCGGCGGGCAATGCCGGCGCAGCCAGCCCAGCACCGACTCGGCCATCGGCAGGCGGCGCAGCTCCCAGCCGCGCATGGCCCGCTCCCAGTAGTCGACCTGGGTGCGCGCGGCGTTCTCCACGGTGACGCCGCCGCTCATGCTTTCAATGGGCGTGCCGCGCCACTCGAAGCGATGCAGCGCCGCCAGCGAATCGGCCAGCTGTTCGCCCAGGGCGCTGCGGGTTTCGTCGCTGAAATTCTCGCCCCACATCACCGGCGCGCGGCCGGTGACTTTCTCGCAGATGAACCAGGGCGCGCCGAAAGCCTCTGGCGAATCGCTGTACCAGTGCACCGCCGGCACCGGCACGCCGCTGTTGCGCACCGCTTGCAGGGTGATGAACTGCGGTGCGGCCAGATAGGGCGCGAACAGGCCATTGGGCGGACCCAGGCGCAGAATCAACTCGCGCCGCTGTGGGCCAGAGCCGGAATCCCAGCTCGCGTCGAAACCATAGGTGAGCCAGGAGTAACCGACCGGAAAGCGTTTCAGCGCGCCGATCTTTGCCTCGGTGCCGGTATGCTGCCGCAGCATGCGCTGCAAACATTCGCGTACATGCGCCTCGTCGAGCAACTCGGCGGTGCTCGCCGGATTCATGCGCGCTTCTGCAGGAAAGCGCTGACGCGGTTGTGGAAGTCCTCGGTCTTGGCGCAGCGCAGAAAAGCTTCCTTCTCGCGCCCGAGCTGGGCTTCCAGCCCGTTGTCCTCGGCGCCGCCGATCAGGCGCTTGAACTCGCGCACCGGCTGTGGTGCGAGCTGGGCAATCTTTGCGGCGTAGGCGGCGGTTTCGGCATCGAGGCTGGCATCCTCCACCACCTTCACCACCAGGCCCAGAGCCTGCGCCTCGGCGGCGTTGAGGGCGCCACTGCCCAGCACGATTTCGAGTGCCTTCGCCGCACCCAGCCTTTTACCCAGGAAATGGCTGAGGCCGCCGTCCGACGAGGTGCCGAGCGCGGGGTAGGCCACCACGAAGCGCGCGTTGCCGGCGGCGATGAGCTGGTCGCAGGCCAGCGCCAGCGAGAAGCCGCCACCGGCTGCGGCGCCGAAGACGCTGCCGATCACCGGGATGGGCAGGCGGCGCAGCGCCAGGATGGCGCCGTGGAAGGCATCGATGATGGCGCCGAGCAGGCGGTCCGAGTCGACCAGCGTGTCCTTGATCGCCGTGATGTCGCCGCCGGCATTGAAGGACTTGCCGGCGCTGCGCAGCACCAGCACGCGCGCCTGCGGCATCGCGGCCACTTCGGCCAGGGCCTGCTGCATGGCCGCCGCCGATTCCTGCGTGACCAGGCTGGCCTTGCCCGGTGCGGCCATGCTCAGGGTGACGACGCCGTCCGGGGTGTGGCTCAGGGACACCAGTTGTTCGGAAGTCATTGCTTCTTCTCCAGCGCTATTTCTTTGTCGTCATTCCGGCGAAAGCCGGAATCCAGTAGCCGTACCGCGGCGCTTCGCAGCTCTGGATACCGGCTTTCGCCGGTATGACGTTTGAGCTGTTTAGCCCAGGTACGCCTGTCCGCCATCCACCGCGATGCTCTGCCCGTTGATATAGCGGCAGTCCTCCGAGCACAGCGAGACGACGAAGCGGCCGATATCGGCCTCGCATTCGCCGACGCGCTGCATCGGCACGGTGGCGATGAAGGCCGCGGCTTCCTGCGGATGCTCGCGCGTCCACCACTCCATGCCGGGCGAATTGGCCAGCGGCAGGATGGCGTTGGTGCGGATGCCATCCTTGGCCCACTCGCAGGCGGCGGCGCGGGTCAGCGAGCGGATCGCTTCCTTCACCGCGGCGTAGACGCCGTAGTTGCTGGCATCCCAGCGCATCGCCGCCGGGCTGGCCAGGTTGATGATGTTGCCGTCACCCTTGAGATGCGGGTGGCACAGCTTCATCAGGCGGAAGGTGGCCAGCGGGCCGGAGTCCCAGCCGGCGGTAAAGCCCTCATCGCTGACACCGAGCAGCGGGCCCAACGGCACTTCCTGCGCATTGTTGACCAGGATGTTGAGGCCGCCGAATTGCTTGACCGTCTGCTCCACGCTGCGCTGGAGCGAGGCGGTGTCCTTGACGTCGCATTCGAGCGCCAGCGCCTTGCCGCCGCGCTTGACGATCTCGGCGGCGGTCTTCTCCACCTTGGACAGGGTGCGGCCGGTGACGGCCACCGCCACGCCTTCCTGCGCCAGGGCGAAGGCGATGCCCTGCCCTACGCCCTGACCGGCGCCGGTGACGAGTGCGACTTTGCCTTTGAGTTTGCTCATGCTAATCCTTGTTCGGGAAAGCGGGACAACAGTTCACTGTCATCCTGAGCGCAGCGAAGGATCTGGCTTTGGTGCAGGGCCAGATCCTTCGCTGCGCTCAGGATGACAGGATTGACCCGGGTGCTACGTCAGGCCGCGGCGGCCACTCCAGCTTGCGCCGCCGGCCGCGCAGCCGTCTTGGCGATTTCGTGCGCGGCAACGTAGCCGAAGGTCATGGCGGGACCCAGCGTGGCGCCCGGACCGGCATAAGTGCGGCCCATCACCGCCGCCGAGCAGTTGCCGATGGCGTAGAGGCCGTCGATGACGCTGCCGTCCTCGCGCAGCACCCGCGCGGCCTCGTCGGTAAGCAGGCCGCCCTTGGTGCCCAGCTCGCCGGCATCAAGCCGCGCCGCGTAGAACGGGCCCTTGACGATCGGCCCCAGGCAGGGATTCGGCTTCACGCTGGGATCGCTGTAGTAGCGCTCGAAAACGTTGCCGCCGCGGTTGAACTGCGGGTCATGGCCCTGGGCGGCAAACTCGCCCATCTGCCGCACCGTGTCCTTCAGGCCGGCGGCATCGACGCTGATCTTGGCGGCGAGTGCATCGAGCGTATCGGCGCGGTAGTAGACCTTGTCCAGCCAGTGCTTGGGCAGAGATGAATCCGGCTGGATCTGCCCGGGCAGCAGCGGCCCCATCGGATACTTCTTGCGAAAGGTCGCGTCGAATACCAGCCAGCACGGCACCGCGCCGCCGCTGCGCGCCTGCTCGGCGTACATGGCGTAGACGAACTCGGTATAGGGGCAAGCTTCGTCGACGAAGCGCTTGCCCTGTTTGTTGACCACCACACTGCCCGGCAGCGCGCGCTCGACGAAGATGCCGCAGGCCGGGCCCTTGCCGGTGACCACGGTGGGCGAGCCCCAGGTCAGGTCCATGAAGGCGGTGGCGGCGCCCAGGGCCTGGCCGGCGCGGATGCCGTCGCCGTGGTTGATCGGCGGCGCCGCGGTCCACTCGACGCTGGTCGGCTTGGGCAGATACTGCTCGCGCATCTGCTGATTGGCCTCGAAGCCGCCGCTGGCCAGGATCACGCCGCGCCGCGCGCTGAGGCGCAGGCGCTGGCCCTTGCGCAGCACCTCGACGCCGCTGACACGTCCATTCTCCACCACCAGGGACTCGAATCCCGTCTCCAGCCACAGCGGCACCTTCTGCTCCAGCATGGCGTGGCGCAGGGAAGCCACCAGACCCTGCCCCAACACCAGGCGGCGGTCGCGCTGGGTGCGGCGGCGCCAAGCAAAGTCGAACCAGTAACGGCCCATCATGCGCAGCATCAGCCAGATCCAGCCCTTGGCGCGGGTGAACAGGATGTGCGCCTCGACCTGGTCCATCGACACGCGGCCCATCAGCTGCGTGCCCTTGTAGGGGCCGCGCATGCGGTCGAACTCGTCGCCGAGCTTTGCGGCGTCGAAGTCCACCGGCTCCATGGTGCGGTAGCCGGGCTTGCCGCCCGGCTTGTCCGGAAAGTAATCCGGGTACTTCTTCACCGCGCGGAAGCCGATGCCGAAGCGCTCGCGCAGGAAGCGCACCATGCCGGGCGCATTTCGCAGGTAAGCCTCGATGCGCGCCTGCGGCACTTCCTCGCCGATCAGGCCCTTGAGGTAGGTCAGCGCCTCCTCGTAGGAGTCATTGCCGCCGACACGGGGAATGTCCTCGTTGCAGGGAATCCAGATGCCGCCGCCGGACACCGCGCTGGTGCCGCCGTACAGATCCTGCTTCTCGATCACCAGCGCCGACAAGCCCTGCGCCTGGCAGCACAGCGCCGCGGTCATGCCGCCGGCGCCGGAGCCTACAACGATGACGTCGTACTGCGTAGCGAGAGGTGGCTCGTTCATGCCCATTCCCATCACACACACCATGGTCAACTAGCTCACAGAAAATAATCGTTGTTGTCGCGGCCCAGCAGCACGCTGCCGTAGTTGCGGCCGAACTGTTCCGGGTTGTTGGCGTAGTGGCCGCGCGCGGCGTAGATGTCATGCATGTAGCGGTGCAGCGGGAAGTCGGTGAAGATGCCGCGGCCGCCGCAGGCCGAGAACAGCTGGTAGGCGTGGCGCGCGCAACGGTCCACCACCTGCGCCGCCTGGAAGCGGAAATGCGAGCGCTGGGTGATGTCGTCCAGCGGCTGGTTCGCGCGGATCTTGCCCAGCAGCACCTCGAAATTGCGGTGCAGTACCAGCTTCATCTCGTCGATGGCCTGCGCCGCTTCGGCAGCCGCCAGCTGCGCCGGCGCCTGCTCCGAAGTCTTGTTGCCCATATCGCCGACGCGCACCTTGGCGAAATCGAGGAAGGTGTTGAGCGCGCCCTGCAGGCCGCCGATGGCCGCCGAGGACACGGCGCGGACGAAGATCTGGCCGAAGGGCAGCTTGTACAGGTCGGCGGTGAAGGTGTGGCGGCCGGGGTTGGTGCCCATGAAGCCGTCGCTGGCCTTGTGCGTGCGGTATTCCGGCACGAACACGTCCTTGACCACGATGTCCTTGCTGCCGGTGCCCTTCAGACCCATCACATGCCAGGTGTCGATCACCTCGAAGTCCTTGCGCGGCAGCAGGAAGGTGCGGTACTCCGGCGGCCCCTTGCCGTCGGCCGGGAAGATCAGGCCGCCGAGCAGCACCCACTGCGCATGGTCGATGCCGCTGGAAAAGCCCCAGCGGCCGCTGAACTGGAAACCGCCCTCGACCGGCTTGACCTGCCCTTTGGGCATGTAGGTCGAGGCCACCAGCACCGAGGTGTCGTCCTTCCACACCTCTTCCGAGGCGCGCGGGTCGAAGCAGGCCAGCTGCCAGTTGTGCACGCCGATGACGCCATAGATCCAGGCGGTGGACATGCAGCCCTCGGCCAGGGTCATGCAGATGTCGTAGAACACCTGCGGGTCCATCTCGTAGCCGCCGTACTGCTTGGCCTGCAATACGCGGAAGAAGCCGGCCGCCTGCATCTCGGCCACCGTCTCGTCCGGCACGCGGCGCAGCTCCTCGGTCTTCTTGGCGCGCGAGGCCAGCACCGGCACCATTTCGCGCGCGCGCTGCAACAGGATCTCGGGGCTGACCAGCGGGCTGGTCTTGTGGGCTTGGGTGGGCACAGCGTCCTCCTGAAACTCAAAGAATTCGAACGGTTTTTTGAACCCGTACAAGGGGCGCGAACAGCAGGCGCGGAAACCGGCTTTTGTCGATGATCTTTTTCACAGAAAAGCGGGATTGCGTCATCGTCCGAAATGACTAGTGATGCGGTGCAAAATCGATGGATACCGCACCGTTATAGGCTGCGCGCGGCGGTACGCCGCTCGAACCAATGATGCGGCTGTAACGCGAAGAAACGCGTCCGTGGCGGTCCGGCCTCAGACCATTTCCATGTCGCTCGGACCCCAGAAAGCCCGCATCGAGGTGAATTTGCCGTCCTCGTTGAAGGTCATCACGTCGATGACGCGGATCACGGCCTTGCCCTGCGGCATATTGAGCAGCACGTCGAAGGCCATGGCGGCGGAATTGCCATGGGAGGCGCGCACCGGGGCAGCCAGGGCCAGGCGGGCGCCGGTGGCGATGGACATCTTGTAGAAGGCGGCGATCTTGTCCTTGCCGCTCATCACCGCCTTGCCCACCGGGTCTTCCACGGTGGCGTCGTCGGCGTAGAGGGCGGCGACGCCGTCCGCGTCGGAGCGGTTGAAGGCGTCGATATAGGCCTGCATCCCCTGTTTCATCAGTTTTTCGCTGGGCATCCGGTTATTCCGTTGGTCAGGCAGAGAGAGTCATCACGCACCGTAAAGGCGCATCGCTGGCGCGAAATGTCAATACGCCATGCTCCGCCGGGCGGCTATGCTCCAGAATCGTCCGTTCGGGTTAAACACTGGCATATACTTAGGCCATTGAGCTCAGGCTACCCCTAGGGGTAGCCTCTCATTGCGAGAGGACCGGACCAGAAGAACCGATCGAATATGAGGCTGCACCGCTGGCGTCCATACCAAATCCCATAGACGCCAGGGGCGAAGCTCGGCATGACAGAGTGAGGAGGGTCAATGCCTTTGGTAGCGAAGTCGACATTTACCGACAATGAAGGGTCCATCGGCCGCGCCGGCGGCAAGTTTTCCCTGGATAACCTGGCCGAGGCCGTGGGCCTGGCGCCGTTGGACCGCCTGATCGGCGCGATCTACGAGGGCGCGATGGAATCGCCGCCCTGGCAGGCCGCGCTGCAACTGATGCGCGACAGCCTGCAGGCCGCCCATGTGACCCTGATGCTGCGCCCGCCGTCCTCGGAAAACGCCGGCGTCATGATCAATACCGGCACCGTCACCAAGCAGGGCATCGAGTCCTACGAAACCCATTTCTTCTCGATGGATCCGTTCGTGCGCCTGGCCGAGGGCGAGGTGGTCACGGCCGAGGAGCTGATCGGCAAGCAGTGGCTGCAAAGCACGGTCTACCAGGAATACCTGCGCCCGCTCGGCGTGCGCCACCTGCTCGGCGCCGATATCTACACCAAGGAAGGCATCGAGTGCCGCCTGCGCATCACCCGCTCGCACGAGGCGCAGCCCTTCAGCAGCGAGGACAAGGCGCTGATCCGCTTCCTGCTGCCGCACCTGAAGCGCTCGATCCAGCTGCATGCCCGCCTCGATTTCCTCGAATGCGAGCGGCAGCTGTTCGCCGGTACCGTCAACCGCATGCTGCTCGGCATCATCAGCTTCTCGCAGAACGGCACCCTGCTCGAAACCAACCAGGAAGCGCGCCGCATCCTGTCGGAGAAAGACGGCATCTGGCTCGCCGGCAACAACCTCTCGGTGGAAGTGACGCAGGAAGGCCGTGAGCTGCAGCGCATGGTGCGTCAGGCGCTCAGCGGCACCGTCGCCGACAAGGGCCCGGGCGTGGTCGAGGCCATGTCCGTCACCCGCCCCTCCGGCCGCGCCAAGCTCGGCGTGCTGGTGCGGCAAATCCCGCTCGGCACCTGGTCGGAAAGCCGCCAGCGCCCGGCCGTGGCGGTATTCCTGCGCGATCCGGAATCCAGCTCGGCCCAGCCCTCGCACGAACTGGTGCGCCGCCTGTTCGGCCTGACCCGCATGGAAGCCGCCCTGGCCCTGCTGCTGGCCGAGGGCCTGACCCTGGACGAAGCAGCGGAGAAAATGGACGTGCGCCGCAACACCGCCCGCACTCATCTGCGCTCGATCTTCTGCAAGACCGGGGTGACGCGGCAAACCATGCTGGTGAGGTTGTTGCTGAACAGCGTGATTACACTGGGGTAAGTCGAAAGTCCACAGAAACGCTTAGTCGCAATAGTGTGAATACCGCATATGCCTCGGATTCTTGAAGCGGTTCTGTATCTGTTAATAGCAGCCGGCGTTGTTGGTCACCTGGTTTATTGGACAAGAGCTTTCAATATTCTCCAGCGCATTGAAGCGAACCCAAGCCAAGCAAGTGTATTCACGCCCTGGTGGATGTTTATAGAAAATGTACTGCCGCCTGATAGCGACTACGTCAGAAAGCGCGCACTGGCATATTTCGCTTTATATATAGTGGCCGGCTTGATTCTCTTGCTCTTTTGAGCCGGTATGCTGGTAGCAGCCCGTCCACCACAAAAAAGAGGTTGATACGGTGGAACTGCGTGAACTCACCTTCCTGGCCAGCCGCCTGGCGGCCCTGTACTGGGGTTTGCGCGCGCTGCAACTGGCTCCGGTGCTGGCGAGTCTGTTCGGACAGCAGCACCTCGCCTTCTTCATCGTGGGCAACGAACTGGCTGCGCCGGCACTGTGGACCATATTGGCCGCGGCCTTGTGGATATTCGCCGACGACGTCGCGCTTCTGGTCAGTCGCCAGCGCCCGACGCGCCGCTTCGCCAAGGCCTCGCGCGAGGACATCCAGTACCTCGCCTTCCTTGCATTGGGCCTGGTCATCGCCGCCGATGGGCTCATCGACCTGGTGCAGGCATTGCTCGACGGCACCATCCCGCTGCGCCCGGCACAGCTCAACGGTGAGGTGCTGGCGGTACTGGCCGTAACCCTGCTCCGGATTCTCGTCGGTCTGTGGCTGGTTCTGGGCGCTTCGGGGCTGATGGCGGGACTGGGCTGGCTGCGGGGCAGGCACGAAGACCCCAAACCTCTGACCAGGGCCGGCGACGAGCCGAACACCGCCACACTGCTGCGCGAGCTGCTGGCCAGCGGCGGCAGCGCCGGCCTGAGCCGCCTCAACGAGCTGGCACTCAGCCTCAAGGCCGAAGCCGAGGGCGTAGCCCTGCGTGTGGTCAAGTCCTCGATCGAGGCGGTGATCGCCTCGGTGGAGCGGCGCCGGCCCGACTTCGGCGCCGCCGCCGCCCCCGATGGCGCGGTGACCATCGCCTTCAGCGACATGGAAGGCTTCTCGGCCATGACCGAGCGCCTCGGCGACCGCAAGGCGCACGCCGTGATCAAGACCCACAACGCCATCGTGCGCGCGGCGCTGAAGGCGCACGGCGGGCAGGAAGTGGAGCTGCAGGGCGATGGCTTCCTGCTGGCCTTCCCCGCCCCGGCCGAGGCGCTGCGCTGCGCCGTCGACATCCAGCGCGCCTGCGCCAAACACAGCGCCCGGCGCGGCGCCGAGCCGATCCGGGTGCGCATCGGCCTGCACAACGGCACGCCGATCAAGGAAGGCGACCGCTTCTTCGGCATCACCGTGATCCTCGCCGCGCGCATCGCCGCGCAAGCCGGCGGCGGTGAAATCCTGGTGTCTTCGGACCTGCGTGAGCTGGTCAGCAGCGACGGCGGCTTTGTCTTCGGCGACAGCCGCGAGGCGGCGCTGAAGGGATTGGCCGGCACGCATCGCATGTTTCCCCTGCTGTGGGAGCGCAAGGCACACCCGTAGCCCGGGAAGCGCGCAGCGCTACCCGGGGGCTTCAACGACTCGGCCATCCCCGGGTGACTCTATGCGCCTCCCGGGCTACTCTGGCGTCGGCACATTGCCCATCGGCGAGGACTGAGATGCGCACCAACCGCGTTGCCTTGCTCATGACCGCCACCCTGGTGCTGGCAAGTACCAGCACGGACTGTCTTGCCGCACCAGCCTCATCCCACGCGCGAGCCTGCACTGGTCACGGCGTCGAGCTTCAGGTGCTGGGATCGGGCGGCCCGGAACTGGAAGACCGACGCGCCTCGACCAGTTACCTCGTATGGCAGGACGGTCGCGCCCGGGTGCTGATCGACAGCGGCGGCGGCAGCGCCCTGCGCTTCGGCCAGGCGGGGGCCAAGGTGTCGCAGCTGGATGTCATCCTGTTTTCGCATCTGCACATCGATCACACGGCGGACTTTCCGGCGCTGATGAAGTCCTCCTATTTCGAGGACCGGCAAAAGTCGCTGCCGGTTTACGGCCCGGCCGGCAATGACGCCTTTCCGGCCACGACCGAGTTTGTCGCGGACCTGTTCGATCCCAGGCGCGGGGCCTATCGATACCTCGGGGACTACCTCAACGGCGAGGAGTCGGGCTTCAGGCTGGAAGCGCACGATGTCGTTCCCGGGGCGCACGAAATCCTCTCGCTGCCTTCCCGCGACGGCATCGATCTGGCCGCGGCGCAGGTGATTCATGGCGGCGTGCCGGCCCTGGCCTGGCGCGTCACCATCGGCGGCAGGAGCCTGGTATTTTCCGGCGATACCAACGGCCAGAACGGCAACCTCGAAGTGCTGGCGCGGAACACCGACCTGCTGGTGGCGCACAACGCCGTGCCGGAGGACGCCAGCGGCGTGCCCCTGGAGCTGCACATGCCGCCCTCGGTGATCGGCCGCATCGCCAAGGCGGCGGACGTGAAAGCGCTGGTGCTGTCGCACCGCATGCTGCGCACGCTTGGCCGGGAGGCGGAGACGCAGCGGGTGATTGCGCGCAGCTATTCCGGACCGGTGGTCTTCGCCGACGACCTGGATTGCTTCAGATAGACCGGCGACGGCGTTTCAGGCCGCGAGTTTCTGCTCCAGCCAGCCTTGCGCCCGGTAAAAAGCCAAGGCGTCGGCCAGCGACTCGTAAGTGGGACGCGGCGCGAAGCCCAGTTCGCGCTCGGCCTTGGCGTGCGAAACCACCGTGTTGGACACGCTGGCGCGCAGCACGCCCGGCGTGAACAGCGGCGGCTTGCCGGTAAAACGTGAAGCCATCGTGGTGAACGGCAGCATGGTCCAGGCCACCCACAGCGGCATCACGGCCTTGGGCATGGTCACGCCGGTCAGCTCCTGCCAGTAGCCGCTGATGGTGCGCAGATCATGCACCGCGCCGGTCAGGAGATAGCGTTCGCCGCGTCGCCCCCTGGCGGCGGCGGCGAGCATACCGGCGGCGACATCGCGCACGTCAATGTAATCGCTCACCACTTCCATCAGCATCGGAATGCGCCGGTGGTACAGGTCGATCAGCGCCTTGCCCATCAGCGAGGGCTCGTAGTCCTGCGGGCCGATCATGGTGCCGGGGCTGACCACCACGGCGTCGAGGCCGCGCTCGCTGACCAGTTTCTGGATCAGCTGTTCGGCCAGCGCCTTGCAACGGTGGTAATCGCAGGGCTCGTCCAGGGCCAGCGGCCGCGATTCGTCGAGCGGCAGCTCCAGCGGATGGCGTACCAGGGCGTGATGCGAGGAGCAGTGCACCAGGCGGATGCCGCGCTTGAGACAGGCCTCGGCCACCATGCGCGTGCCCTCGACGTTGACCGCGCGGATGCTGCCGTCGCGATCCTTGTCCAGGTTGACCTTGGCGGCGAGATGGAACACCAATTCCACGCCGTCAACCAGCCGGGCCACGTCATCGGCGGACAGCACCGAGCCGCGCACCAGTTCCACGTCCAGACCGGCCAGGGAAGCCGGTATGGCAGCGCCGGGCTCCAGCACGCGCACGCTGTCGCCGCGCTGCAGCAGCGCCCGCACCAGCGAACAGCCCAGACGACCGCCTCCACCTGTTACGGCTACACGCATTGTTGCTCCCTCGCTATGCCGGCATCCGCTGAATCCCCAACGCTGTCATCCTGAGCATAGCGAAGGATCTGGCCTCGCACTCACGCCAAGCGGCGAGATCCTTCGCTATGCTCAGGATGACAAGAGAAGAACCGCCTACAGCGGCGGCAGCTTCTTGCCGTGCTTGGCCAGATAGTGTGCGGTGATGTTCGGCACCTGGGTAACGGGCGTCACGATCTCGAACACGCGCTCATAGCTGGCGTACTGGATCAGCCACTTGCCGTTGCGCTTGACGTAGCGGTCCTTGTACAGGGAAGAACCGTCGGTGATGATCTTGTGGCGCAGGTCGAGGAACCAGTCCTTCAGATACCAGGTGCCGGTGGCCTCGGTCGGCGACTGGAAATCGATTTCCGGATGGTTGACGTGATGAAAGGCGATCGCCTCCGAGTGGAAGGCGTTCTCCAGCGCCTCGATGATCTTGTCGCGGCCCTGCACCTCGAAGCGGTAAGTGCCGCCGACGTAGCAGACGCCGGCATCCTCGGTAAACAGCTCACGCACTTCCTTGACGTTGGCGGTGTCGATGCAGCGGCAGTAGGCGTACTTGAGGCGCTTGATCAGTTCAAGGTCTTCCAGTGGCAAGGACATAACTTTCCTCCGTTTTATTGGGTGGCAATCGAGCGCATCAACTCGCTGCGCTTCAGCGTCAAAACCAAAAATGACACGTCATACCGGCGCAAGCCGGTATCCAGAGCGGCCAGGCGCACACTCCGAATCCCTGGATTCCGGCTTTCGCCGGAATGACGCTGCTGCTGGTTTCGGCCTAGATGCCGAAGCCACCGGACACATTGATCTGCTGCCCGGTGATGTAGCCGCCGCGGCTGGACGCCAGGAACACGGCGGTGTGGCCGATCTCCTCCGGCTTGCCCCAGCGCTTGAGCGGCAGCAGCTTCTGCGTCTCGTCGATCCAGGCCTGGTCGAACACGCCGCGCTTGAGCAGCTCCAGGAACATGCCGGCCTCGATCACGCCGACCAGCACGCTGTTGGCGCGGACATTGTTGCGGCCCTCTTCCTTGGCGAGGCCCTTGATCAGGGCCTCGTTGGCGGCCTTGGGCGCCACGGAGAGCCCATCCTTGGGCGGCCACCAGACGTGGCCGGCCGAGCCCAGGTGCACATAGGAGCCGCCGCCGGCCGCGCGCAGCTTCGGCAGCGTCGCCTGCACTACGTTGAAGAAACCCATCACCTCGGTGTCGATGGAGCGTTTGTACAGGGCATGGCTGGTGTCGCCCAGCAGCACCTGCTCCACCACCGGGCCGGCGGCGAACACCACGGTATGGATGCGGCCATGCTCCTTCAGCGCCGCCTCCACCGCCGCTTCCACCTGCTTCGGGTCGGTGACGTCGGTGACGTGGATGCTGGCCTTGCGGCCGGCGGCGCGGATTTCGCCGGCGACGCGCTCGGCCACATCCTTCTTCGAGCGGTAAGCGATGGCCACATCGGTGCCGGACTTGGCGAATGTGACAGCCACGGCCTGGCCGATGCCGCCGCTGCCGCCGAATACCAGTACCGCACCCTGCGGAAAGTCGTTCTGTGCGTTCTGTTGCATTGTTTATGGCTCCTCCGGTTAAGCGCATTATTGGGAGGCGGTGCCGAGGCAACATCACCCATTAAGACGATCAGCCGCCGCCGCGTACTCCCCGTTCGTCCTTCCAGACGATGCGCGTCCGCCGGGCTTGACCGAAGGTTAAGGCACAAAAAAACAAGGGAGGAGCGGCGAAGCCATGGATGAACCCGACCAGGCCGCGCTACGCCGGCTGCTGGACCGACAGGCGATTCAGGATTGCCTGCACCGCTATACGCGCGGCGTCGACCGGCTCGACCGCGAGCTGCTGCTGTCCGCCTACCATGCCGACGCCATCGACGACCACGGCGCCTTCGTCGGCAAGCCGGCGGATTTCGCCGACTGGGCCCTGCCCTACCACCGCGAATACCAGAAGGCCACCAACCACCTGATTCTCAACCACAGCTGCGAGCTGGACGGGGATACCGCGCACAGCGAGACCTACTGCGTCTACATCGGCGTCAACCGGAACGGGACGGTGGACGTCATCGGCAATCGCTACATCGACCGGCTGGAGCGCCGCGCCGGGCACTGGGCCATCGCGCGGCGGGTCTGCGTGGTGGAATGGGTCAGCAGCCTGCCGGGAGAGGCCCAGGTGGACCCGCAGATGCGCGAGGCGGTGGCGGCGCTGATGCGCAACGCCACATCGGCGCGCGACCGCAGCGATATTTCCTACCAGAGGCCGCTGGAAATTACTCGGGAGACGACCACTTCATGAACAGTAAGACCTACGGCCCGATCCGCCAGATCGCCTATATCGTGGAAGACCTGGACGCCGCCATCCGCCACTGGACCGCCTTCGCCGGCATCGGCCCCTGGACCGTCTACAAGAACACCAGCATGCGCGGCCACTGCCGCGGCGCGGACACCACGGTGAAGATGAACGTGGGCCTGTCCTACCAGGGCGAGGTGCAGATCGAGCTGATCCAAGTCACCAGCCGGACGCCCTCGCCCTACCAGGACCCGGGCGGTCACAGCCTGATCGGGATGCACCATATCGCCTGGCTGTCGCATGACATCGACGCCGACGTGGCCAGGGCGAAACAGCGCGGGATGGTGCCGGCCTTCGAGGCCAGCAATGGCGTCGTACGCGTGGCCTACATGGAATCCGCCGCCGAGCCCGGCCTGCTGCTGGAATTCATCGAGGCCGCGCCGGTGGTGCTGGAGAGTTTCGCCAGCGGGGTCAAAGCGGCGCGGGAGTGGGACGGCCACAGCAATCCGCTGCACATCATCGATTTCGAAGCATGAGCGCTGGTCAGCGCACAGCCAGATCCTTCGCTGCGCTCAGGATGACAGTGTGGACACCCCAATAGTCCACGCAGACGATGCGGCTGTTGCGGCACTGGCTGAATGTTCACCGCACAAGCCGATAAGCCAAACCATGCGAGGAGCAGCGTGAACGAACTCAACAACAAGGTTGCCATCATCACCGGCGCGTCCAGCGGCATCGGCCGCGCCGCCGCCCTGCGCTTCGCCGAGGAAGGCGCCCGGCTGGTGCTGGCCGACATCGGCGCCGAGGCCGGCGAGGCCCTGGCCGCCGAGCTGCGCGGCAAGGGCAGCAAGGCGATCTTCGTGCGCACCGACGTGTCGAAAGCCGGGGAGTGCGAGGCGCTGGTGCAGGCGGCCGTGGCCAAATTCGGCCGGCTCGACGCCGCCTTCAACAACGCCGGCATCTCCGACGGCCCCATGCCCCCGGGCACCATCGACTATCCGCTGGAGCTATGGGACCGCCTCATCGCGGTGAACCTGTCCAGCGTGTTCTACTGCCTGCGCTACCAGGTGCGCGGCATGCTCAAGACCGGCGGCGGCGCCATCGTCAACACCGCCTCCATCGCCGGGCAGATCGCCTTTGCCGGCGTGCCGGGCTATGTCGCCAGCAAGCACGGGGTGGTCGGCCTGACCAAGACCATCGCCATCGAGTACGGCGCCAAGGGCGTGCGCTGCAACGCAGTGGCGCCAGGCCTGATCGAAACGCCGATGACCAGGCCGGTGTTCGAAGTGCAGCAATTCAAGGACATGGTCACGGCCACCGTGCCGGCCGCCCGCGTCGGCACGGCGGAAGAGATCGCCAATATGGTGGTGTGGCTGTGTTCGGACCGGGCGTCCTATGCCAATGGGGCGGTGTTCGCGGTGGATGGGGGTTTTTTGGCCAGGTAGCACTACAAAGCCATTGTCATTCTGAGCGCAGCGAAGAATCTGGCCGCGTACCTAACTCCAGCGCCGAGGCCAGATCCTTCGCTGCGCTCAGGATGACAAATGGCTGGTGACAAGCCTTTTCCGGGAGACCTATCCCTTGTTCGCGCTCGCCGCGGCCAGAAACGCCGGCCGCTCCCCCCCGCCATGCAGCAGCAGATTGATGCCCGAGGCATACGCCGCCGCCGGCGAGGATAGCCAGACGCAGGCATCGCCGATCTCGGCCGGCTCGGCCAGCCGCCCTTGCGGAATGGTGGCGGCCACGGCGGCCAGCCCGGCCTCGTCGCCATAATGCAGGTCGGATTGCTCGGTGCGCACCAGGCCGGGGCTGACCGCGACCACGCGCACTTTCGGCGCCCATTCCACCGCCAGCGATTGCGTCAGGCTGAGAATCGCCGCCTTGGCCGCGCCGTAGGCGGCGGTGCCCGGCGAGGGACGCGAACCGCTGACGCTGCCGATGAAAACGATCACCCCGCCTTCTTCCCGTGCCTGCATCAGGGCGTTGGCCTTCTGCGCCAGGTGCAGCGGCGCCAGCAGGTTGAGGGCAATGATCGATTCGTGGAAACGCGGCGAAACCTTGTCCGCCATGGCGAAGGGCGCGCCGCCGGCGTTATTGACCAGCACGTCGAGCCGGCCATGCCGCAGGGCAATCTCGGCGAACAGGGCATCCACCGCGGCGCGGTCGCGCACATCGGCGGCGATGAATTCGGCGCTGCGCCCCCGGTGCTCGGGCAAGCTGGCGGGCTGCTCGCGGCCGCAGATCACCACGGTGGCGCCGCTGGCCAGAAACCGCTCGCTGATGCCGCGCCCAATGCCCTTGCCGCCGCCGGTAACGAGCACGACTTTGCGCTGATCCACTGTGAATTTCCCTCTTTCGCGTTTGAATGGGCCGAACAGACGCCATCGTAGGCCATGGACACAGTTCTTACTGTAGTCCAAAAGGATGAAGCCCTGACAAGCCCCGGAGTGAACAATTGCAGCCATCCGCAGGGCCGCGGCGATTTGCTGCGGGCAGCTCTTCAACCACCCAGTTCCGAGACCAGCGATCATGACGAGCAAACCCGTTCCAGAAGGCCACTACGTCAAGCTGCCCAACGGGCATCGCATTCATTACCTCGACCAGGGCAAGGGCCCGGTGGTGGTGTGGCTGCACGGTTCCGGCTCCGGCGCCGGCGGCTACAGCAACTTCAAGGGCAACTACCCCTACCTGGCCGAACATGGCTACCGCAATCTGGTCATCGACCTGCTCGGCTACGGCTACTCCGACAAGCCGGACAACATCGAGTACCCGATCGAGCTGTTCGTCGAGTGCGTCAAGCAGACGCTGGACCACATCGGCGTCGACCAGTACACCCTGCTCGGCAACTCGCTCGGCGGCGCCGTGGCGCTGCGCTTCGCGGTGGATCACCCGAAGCACGTGGAGAAGCTGGTGCTGCTGGCGCCGGGCGGCGTCGAGAACCAGCCGGACTATTTCCTGATGCCGGCCATGGCGACGATGAAGGAAGTGTTCATGTCCGCCACGCCGGTCACCGAGGAACGCCTGCGCTACTTCTTCGAGGAAGCGATGGTGGTCGACAAGCGCTTCATCACCGACGAGCTGACGCATGAGCGCTTCGAGATGATGAAGCTGCAGAATCCGCAGGTGATCAAGACCATGAAGGTGCCGAACATGGCCGACCGCCTGGGCGAGATCAAGTGTCCGGCGCTGGGCTTCTGGGGCATCAACGAGAAGCTGATGCCGGAGAGCGGCATCCTCAAGCTCGCCAAGGGCATGCCGCAGATGCGCATGATCGTGGTGCCGCAGGCCGGCCACTGGGTGATGATCGAGCACCGCGACCTGTTCAACCGCATGGTCCTCGACTTCCTGAAGAACGGCTGATGCTCGAACCCGCCAAGATCGCCGCGCTCGGCGACGAACTTTACGCCGCCCTGCGCGCACGCCAGGTACTGGATCCGCTGACCGCGCGCGAAGCGGCCATCGACATCGACGACGCCTACCGGATCTCCCTGCACCTGCTCAAGCGGCGCGAAGCCGACGGCGAGCGCGTCATCGGCAAGAAGATCGGCGTCACCAGCAAGCCGGTGCAGGACATGCTTGGCGTGCACCAGCCGGACTTCGGCTTCCTCACCGACCGCATGCATATCGCCGACGGCAGCCGCGTCAGCCTGGCCGCCGCCGGCCTGATCCAGCCGCGCGCCGAGGGCGAGATCGCCTTCATGCTGAAGCAGGACCTGCGCGGCCCCGGCATCACCGAGGAGCAGGTGCTCGACGCGACCGAGTACGTCTCCCCCTGCTTCGAGATCGTCGATTCGCGCATCCGCGACTGGAAGATCCGCATCCAGGACACGGTGGCCGACAACGCCTCCTGCGGCGTCTTCGTGGTCGGCGCGGCGCGGGTCAAGCCGCGCGATCTGGACCTAGCGGCGGTGAAGATGGACATCCTCAAGAACGGCGCCCACATCGCCAGCGGCACCGGCGCCGCGGTGCAGGGCCACCCGGCCACCGCCGTGGCCTGGCTGGCCAATACCCTGGGCCGCTTCGGCATTCCCTTCCTCGCCGGCGAGATCATCCTGTCGGGCTCGCTGGCGCCATTGCTGCCGATCACGCCCGGCGACCGCTTCGACATGAGCCTCACCGGCATCGGCACCGCCTCGATTTCCTTCGAGGCCTAATCTTTCAAGAGTCACGAGTCCCCATGAAAAAGATCAAATGCGCCATCATCGGTCCCGGCAACATCGGCACCGACCTGCTGTACAAGCTGCGCCGCAGCACGCTGCTGGAGCCGGTGTGGATGGTCGGCGTCGATCCCACCAGCGAAGGCCTGGCCCGCGCCCGTGAATTCGGTCTGAAGATCACCGATAAGGGCGTCGATGGCCTGGTGCCGCATGTGATCGCCGACGGCGTGCAGATCGCCTTCGACGCCACCTCGGCCTATGTGCATGCCGAGAATTCACGCAAGCTGAATGCACTGGGCGTGATGATGATCGATCTCACCCCGGCCGCCATCGGCCCCTACTGCGTGCCGCCGATCAACCTGAAGGCTCATGCCGGCAAGCGCGAGATGAACGTCAACATGGTCACCTGCGGCGGCCAGGCGACGATCCCGATGGTCTACGCCGTGTCGCGCGTGCAGAAGGTGAAGTACGCCGAGATCGTCGCCACCGTCTCGTCCAAGTCGGTCGGCCCAGGCACGCGCAAGAACATCGACGAGTTCACCCGCACCACCGCCGGCGCGGTAGCCAAGATCGGCGGCGCCGACGAAGGTAAGGCCATCATCGTCATCAACCCGGCCGAGCCGCCCCTGATCATGCGCGACACCATCCACTGCCTCACCGCGGATGCGCCGAAGCAGGCGGAGATCGAGAAGTCGGTGCACGAGATGATCGCCGAGGTACAGAAATACGTGCCGGGCTATCGCCTGAAGAACGGCCCGGTGTTCGAGGGCAACCGCGTCACCACCTATCTTGAAGTGGAGGGCCTGGGCGATTTCCTGCCCAAGTACGCCGGCAACCTCGACATCATGACCGCCTCGGCTACCCGCACTGCGGAGATGTTCGCCGAGGAACTGCTGGCCGGCCGGCTCAACCTGGAGCCGGTGGCAGCTTGAATGGATAGTCCCCTCTCCCCTTGGGGGAGAGGGACAGGGTGAGGGGTCAGCCGCAATGATGAAACCACATCGCGACGACCCACCCCTCACCCAACCCTCTCCCCCAAGGGGAGAGGGCTACGGAAACTAGGAGCATGAGATGAATCTTCAAGGCATCAAGATCAAAGTGCATGACATGTCCCTGCGCGACGGCATGCACCCGAAGCGGCACCAGATCACCATCGAGCAGATGCGGACCATCGCCAAGGGCCTCGATGCGGCCGGCGTGCCGCTGATCGAAGTGACCCACGGCGACGGCCTCGGCGGCGCCTCGGTCAACTACGGCTTCCCCGCCGCCAGCGACGAGGAATACCTGCGCGCGGTGATCCCCGAGATGAAGCACGCCAAAATCTCGGCCCTGCTGCTGCCGGGCATCGGCACCGTTGACCACCTGCACATGGCGGCCGACTGCGGCGTCACCACCATTCGCGTCGCCACCCACTGCACCGAGGCCGACGTCTCCGAGCAGCACATCTCGGAAGCCCGCAAGATGGGCCTGGATACGGTGGGCTTCCTGATGATGGCGCACATGATCCCGCCGGAGAAAATCCTGGAGCAGGCGCTGCTGATGGAAAGCTATGGCGCCAACTGCCTCTACGTCACCGACTCGGCCGGCTACATGCTGCCGCATGACGTGAGCGCCCGCATCGGCCTACTGCGCGACAAGCTCAAGCCGGAAACCGAGATCGGCTTCCATGGCCATCACAACCTGTCGATGGGCGTGGCCAACTCCATCGCCGCGGTCGAAGCCGGCGCGCGCCGCATCGACGGCGCCTGCGGCGGCCTCGGCGCCGGCGCCGGCAACACCCCGACCGAAGTGTTCGTGGCGGTGTGCAACCGCATGGGCATCGAAACCGGGGTGGACGTGTTCAAGGCCTCCGATGTGGCCGAGGACCTGATCCAGCCGATTCTCGACTTCCCCATCCGCATCGACCGCAACGCGCTGACCCTGGGCTATGCCGGCGTCTATTCCTCCTTCCTGCTGTTCGCGCAGCGGGCGGAAAAGCGCTACGGCATCTCGGCGCGCGAGATCCTGCTCGAACTGGGCCGGCGCAAGATGGTCGGCGGCCAGGAAGACATGATCGAGGACGCGGCGCTGACCATGGCCAAGGAACGCAAGCTGCAAAACGCCTGAGTTACCCGGTCCCTCGCCCGGAAATCCACACCGGCTGTTCCGAAGAGGCGGCGCACCATATTGGGGCGCCGCCTCTTCCATACGCACAAGGATGGACTTCAACTACTACAAATAGGTGATGCCGCAGTCACCTCGTGGCACTATTGTCCAGACAGAACAAGTAGTTGGCGGCCGCGTAGCCGCCGACACTGCCTCGGGGACAGCGGCACTGAGCGGTTGCAAAGGAAGGCCCAGGCGAACCCGAACAATGCGCGGGGCTTCGCCCTGCCAGCTTTGCAGCGGTATCGGCCCCGCTTCTCTTTCCCGAGGTCTCAGGATGGCGGATGCCCCATGGCGCCGCCTGGTGTGGAAAGGGAGTAAGGGCGATGAACCTGCGGCGTCTGCTGCCGGCATTACTGGTTGGCGTGGCGATCGGCGTGCTGATCTTTCTGCTGCGCATGACGCAGAGCGTGGATAGCGAGCTCCATTTGCAGCGGCTCGACAACCTGCAGGCGGTCAACACCCTCGACGTGCAGTTCAACCGCGTACTGACGCAGGCCCATGTGGCCGCGCTGATGACCGAGGGCGACGAGCGCGCCGTCCTCACCGAGCAACTCGGCGACGTGCTGGACAAGCTGGACACCGGCAAGCAGTCCCTGCACGGCCTCAGCCCGGAGCTGGACCAGGCGCTGGACGAGTTCCTCGACACCATCAAGGACAAGGTACTGCTCGGCCTCGACTTCCAGGCCCGCACCACGCAGGACAACCAGCGCCTGCTCAACAGCGCCAGCTCGGTGCCGGTCAAGGTCGACGCCGCGGTGGCCGCGGCCACTCCGGCAGTACGCGCCAAGGCGCGGGATCTCGGCGACCAGCTCAAGGCCCAGGTGGTACAACTGAGCGTGACGCCCTCGCCGACCAACCAGTCCGACATCCACGCCTTGGTCGACGCTCTCGATCAACTCGGCGCCGGGCAGCCGGCCGCCTACAAGGACGCGATGGCGCAGCTGCGCTTCGCCGCCGACGACGTGATCCAGGACAAGGGCGAGCTGGTCGGCACCCTGCGCAAATTCCTCGACCGGCCCACCGGCCCGCAGCTGCAAAAGGTGGAGCAGCAGTATTCGGCCTGGTACGCCGCCCAGGTGGCCATCGCCGGCAAATACCGCCTGGCGCTGGTGGCCTACGCCGCGGTGCTGCTGGGTGTGCTGGGCTGGCTCGGCCTGCGCCTGCGCGGCAGTTACCGCGATCTGGACCGCGCCAACGCCGGCCTGACCCGCGCCAACGAGACCCTGGAAGCGCAGGTGGAATCGCGCACCCACGATCTCAGCGCCGCCCTGCAGGACCTGCGCTCGTCGCAGGCACAGCTGGTGCAGTCCGAGAAGATGGCCTCGCTTGGCCAGATGGTGGCGGGCGTGGCCCACGAGATCAATACGCCGCTGGGCTATGCGCGCAGCAATACCGAGATCGTGCGCAACTCGCTGGCCGACGTGCGCGGACTGTGCCTGGCGCAACAGAAGGCGCTGAGCCTGCTGGCCGCGCCGGATGCGTCCGAAGCGGAGATCGCCACCGCCATGGAAGAGGCCGAGGCGCAGAGCCAGGCGCTCAGCCCGGAGGAACTGATGGGCGATCTGCACGGCCTGCTGCAAGACACCGATCACGGCCTCGGCCAGATCAGCGAGCTGGTGTCGAGCTTGAAGGACTTCTCGCGGGTCGACCGCTCCCGCACCGACCTGTTCGGCGTCAACGACGGCATCGACTCCGCCCTGAAGATCTGCCAGAACCAGCTCAAGGGCCGCGTCGAGGTGATCAAGCAGTACGGCGAACTGCCGCAGATCGAGTGCTCGCCCTCGCAGCTCAACCAAGTGTTTCTCAATCTCTTCACCAATGCCGCCCAGGCCATCGACGGCAATGGCCGCATCTACGTCCATACCCTGGTCGAGGATGGCGGTGTCGGCGTGCGCATCCTCGATACCGGCTGCGGCATGAGCGAGGACGTACGCAGCCGTATCTTCGAACCCTTCTTCACCACCAAGCCGGTCGGCAAGGGTACCGGGCTTGGCCTGTCCATCGTTTTCCGTATTATTGAGGAACATGGCGGCCGGATCGACGTGCGCTCCACCCCGGGCAAGGGCAGCGAATTCGTCATCCACCTGCCGCTCAGACAAAAAAGATCGGTCGATACGGCTCACGAAGCGGCGCCGGCCGCCGTCGCCGCGTAGTCGAGGCAGAGGCTCAGGGAATGACCAGTGCAAGCAATGTGACCGCCGCCAAGGCCCGCGTCCTGTTCGTCGACGACGAACCGCGCGTGCTGACCACCATGCGCATGCTGTTCCGCGCCCACTACGAGGTGTATTTCGCCGAGGGCGGGCCGCAGGCGCTGGAGCTGCTGCGCAAGCAGCCGGTGGACGTTGTGGTCAGCGACCAGCGCATGCCCGGCATGAGCGGCATCGAACTGCTGCGCGCGGCGCGCGAGCTGAATCCAAACGCCATGCGCATCCTGCTCACCGGCTATTCCGACCTCAACGCCATCATCGGCTCGATCAACGAGGGCGAGATCTTCCGCTTCGTCAACAAACCCTGGTCGAACGAGGATCTCTCCACCACCGTCGCTCGCGCCGTCACCGCCGCCCGCGCCAGCGCCGCCCTGACCACCCGCGTCAGCGAGGCGCCCGCCGTGCCGGCCGGGCCGCTGCCGGCGGTGCTGGTGATGGACGACGACGAGCGTGTCCCGGCACAGATCCAGGCGATTCTCGGCAGCGAGTGCCGCGTCTTCGGCGCCACCACCATGAGCGAGGCGGTGGACCTGCTGGAGCGCGAGCACATCGGCGTGGTCATCTCCGACACGCGGGTGCAGGATCATCCGGTGGTCAATCTGATCGGCACGCTCAAGCAGCATCATCCGGAACTGGTGTCGGTGATCCTGACCGAGCGCGCCGACGCCGGCGCCGCCATCGACCTGATCAACCAGGGCCAGATCTACCGCTTCATCACCAAGCCGATCATCGACAACGCCTGCAAGATCACGGTGAACTCGGCGCTGAAGCAGCATGAGCGCCTGACCCACAGCCCTGAGCTGCACCAGCGCTACGAAGTGGCGCAGACCGCCGAACCGTCGCCGCCCACCTCCGGCAGCGGCCGCCTGCTCGACCGCATCCGTTCGCTGCGCTCCTGGGTGACGCGGCGCGCCTGAAGCGCCGTGCGCCCTCCAACACTGTCATCCTGAGCGCAGCGAAGGATCTGGCCGCATCACTTTCTCGGCTAGCGACTGGCCGGATCCTTCGCTGCGCTCAGGATGACAAAGGCTGGTGTTTTCCCACGAAATCACCCCTCCAGAACCCCGGAACTGAGGCTGCATTCAGCGTCCGCCTTTAGTCCGAATAGATGAAGCCCCGCCCGCCCCCGGGCACTAGCCTCTTCCAAACGATCCGGCACATCCCCCGCCGGACAGAATCTGGAGGAAAACCGGCATGCAGTCCGACAAGAACGTCGAAGCCGACGTGATCAGCGGCCGCGTCTGGGAAGAGTTTTGCGACACGCTGAAGCGCGCCGGGCAGCAGATCCTGCGGCCGGAAGCGCCCATCGACCCGTTGGACCGCGCCGAGGGCTTCCGCTACCTGAGCCGGCTGCTGCGCATCGGCCTGGAGATGCACCTGGAATTCGCCGACCCGGACTTCCCCGGCTTTTTCCTGCCCTCGCACGAAACCGGCAAGATCGGCGCCGACAACCCGGACAACCATTACCTGTTCGCCCGCATCAACGGTAACAACGAGTATGTCATTCGCGGCGAGCGCGGCAGCGTCTCCTATCTGAGCATCGGCACGCAGAAAGGCGGCTACGAGACCAACGGCCGCATGGAGCCCACCGGCGCCATCGACTCGGCCCAGCTGCAGACCGACGCCAACGACCATTTCGAGATCCGGCTGAGCCATGAGAAGCAGCCCGGCAACTGGCTGCGCATCGAGCCGGAAAGCAACGCCGTGATCGTGCGCCAGACCTTCATGGATCGTTCGAAGGAAAAGCCGGCGCAGATGCGCATATCACGGGCAGGCGCCGACGCCAGGCCGGCGCCGCTGTCGGCGCAGCGCCTGCATAACGGCCTGGGCAATGCCTCGCGCTTCGTCGAGGGCACCGCCCGGCTGTTCGCGGACTGGGCGCAGAGCTACCTCAAGCACCCCAATCAGCTGCCGCCCGCCGACCAGGCGTTGTGCCAGCGCGTCGGCGGCGATCCCAATATCTTCTACTACCACTCCTATTGGGAGCTGAAGCCGGATGAGGCCCTGATCGTCCATGTGAAGAACATCCCCGACTGCCGCTTCTGGAACCTGCAGGTCAGCAACTGGTGGATGGAGTCGCTGGACTACCGCTACCACCGCATCAGCCTGAACAAACACACGGCGAAAGCGGATGCCGATGGCGGCGTCACCATCGTCATCGCTCACCAGGATCCCGGCCACGCCAACTGGCTGGAAACCGCCGGCCACGATCGGGGCACGCTGTGCTTCCGCTGGGTCGGCGCCGCGGAGCACATCCATCCCACCACGCGCGTGGCGAAACAATCCGCACTCGCGCGGGAGCTGAAGGCATGAGCGTCCCAGCCGAACCGATTTCCCTCTTTCCGGACAGCATGATCGAGGAAGCCCTCAAGCTGGCCGGCGGCCCTACCGATTTCGGCGATCCGACCTTCCGCACCGGCCTGGCCCGCAGCTGCGAGGCGCTGGAGCACGAGGCCAGGCTGTCCGATACCGGGCGCTATCTGTTCCGCATGAAATTCGTCAACCAGCTGGTCAACCGGCTGCGCATCGAGGATTATTTCAAGCGCCACCCGGAAATCGCGCAGGAGCAGCTGGCGCCGCCGGTGGTGATCGTCGGCCTGCCGCGCACCGGCACCACCAAGCTGCACCGCCTGCTGGCCTGCGATCCACGCTTCTGGTGGATGGCCTGGTGGGAAGCCTGCTACCCGGTGCCGTTCGCGGACGAAACGCCTGGCCAGCCCGAGGGACGCATCGCCAAGGGGCGCGCCGACGTCGAAATGATGGTGCAGGCCATGCCGGCGCTCACCGCCATCCACCCGATGAACGCGGATCTGGCGGACGAGGAATTCATCCTGATGGAGCATTCCTTCCTCTGCGGCCTCAACGCCTATGCCGACGTGCCCGGCTACATGGCCTGGCTCGACCAGCAGGACCAGACCCCGCCCTACCGCTTCCTGCAGCGCTGCATGCAGTTCCTGCAATGGCAGAAGCGCCAGCGCGGCATCGTCGGCGAGCGCTGGGTGCTGAAGGCGCCGCACCACCTGCTGCGCATGGACACCCTGCTCAAGGTCTTTCCCGGCACCAAGGTGATTCAGACCCACCGCGACCCGGTGCAGAGCATTCCCTCCATCGCCAGCTTCATCCATACCCTGTGGGGCATTTACGGCGACCGGCCCGACCCGGTCTCCGCCGGCCGCGCCTGGAACGACGTGATGCACCGCGGACTGAGCCACACCATGAAGCTGCGCCAGACCGCGCCGCAAGGCCAGTTCTTCGACGTGCGCTTCAAAGACACGGTGCAGCGCCCGCTGGACGTGGCGCGCCAGGTCTACGCCTTCCTCGGCCTGCCGATGAGCCCGGAACTGGAGCAGCGCATGCAGGCCTGGCTCACCGAGGACGAGAAGACCCGCCACGGCCGCCACGACTACCCGCCGGAGAAATTCGGCCTCAGCGCCGGACAGCTGCGGCGCGATTTCGCCGACTATCGGCAGAAGTACATTCTCGAATCACCGGCCGAGGCCTAGCCTCCGCCGTCACCGGATTACTGCGCGAGCAGGCTGTTCATTCATCGCTATTGATCACCGGCCCATGGCCGGCAACTAAAAGACTCGGAGGAATTCAAATGCTGCTGAAAGACAAGATTGTGGTGGTATCCGGCATCGGCCCCGGCCTGGGCATCAAGCTGGCCATCGAGGCCGCACGCGAGGGCGCCGCCGGCATCGTGGCTGCCGCCCGCACCGCCGCCAAGCTGGACGAGGCGGAAGCGCGCATCCGCGAGCTGGGCCTGAAGACCCCGGTGCTGAAAGTGGTCACCGACATCACCAAGGACAAGGACTGCGAAGGCCTGGCCAAAGCCGCGGTGGAAAAATTCGGCCGCATCGACGCCCTGGTCAACAGCGCCTACTTCCACGGCGACATGGACTATGCCTCCACCGCCAAGCTCGACTCCTGGATTCCGACCCTGGAAACCAACCTGCTCGGCACCCTGCGCCTGAGCCAGGCGGTGCTGCCGCAGATGAAGCAGCAGAAGAAGGGCGCCATCGTCATGATCAACACCATGGCCGCGCGCGTGCCGCCGCCGCTGGGCGAAGCGGGCTACGCCTCGTCCAAGGGCGCACTGGCCGTCGCCGCTAAGTTCCTGGCCAAAGAACTGGGCCCGTTCGGCATTCGCGTCAACACCGTGCATATGGGCTGGATGTGGGGCGCCCCGGTGGAGGGCTACATGAACTGGCAGGCCAAGGAGAATGGCGTGCCGGTGGAAAGCCTGATCAAGCAGATCTCCTCGCAGATCCCGATCGGCCGCATCCCGCCGGACGAGGAATGCGCCCGCGCCGCGCTGTTCATGGTGTCGGACTACGCCAGCGTGGTCACCGGCGCCACCCTCGACGTCAACGGCGGCCACTACATGCCCTGAAGCCCAGGCTTCTTGCCCGGCAACTCCCATGGAAAAGCTGATCTACATCCTGTGGCGCGATCCGGCGGAAACGCCGGACGCGTATGCGCAGCGCCTGCGCTCGAGCCTGAGCGCCGGACTGCGCGATGCCGGCGCCCGCGGGCTGAAAATCAATGTGGCGGACTCGGCGGTGGCGCCCGCCGCCGGCCTGCGGCAGATGCACCTGCTGCCGCAGGCCGACGCGTTCGCCAATGTCTGGGTCGACAGCGCCATCGCCAGCCTGCGCGCACCGGTGGACGCGGTGATCGCCGCGCACAGCCTGCGCCACGCCGCCTACCTGGTGAGCGAGTCGCAGCCGCTGCGCAACCGGCGCCGTCCGCCGCAAGCGGGCGAGCGCACTGAAGGCTTCGCCCAGATGGCCCTGCTCAAGCGCCCGGCCACACTCGACTACGAGACCTGGCTCGACATCTGGCACAACTCGCACACCAAGGTTGCGGTCGAGACCCAGTCCAATTTCGAGTACATCCAGAACCTGGTGGTGCGGCGGCTTACGCCCGACGCGCCGGCTTACGACGCCATCGTCGAGGAGTGTTTTCCGGCGGCGGCGATGACCGATCCGTATACCTTCTTCGATGCGCCGGGCGACGAAGCGAAGTTCCAGCACAACCTCAAGCACATGATGGACAGCGTGGCCCGCTTCATCGACATGGAGCAGCTGGACGTGGTGCCGACCAGCCAGTATCAGATGTTCTGACCGTAGCCTGGGAAGCGCGCAGCGCTATCCAGGAGATTTGCGCAACCCCGGGTAGCGCTGCGCGCTTCCCGGGCTACGCTGGCCTACGGCGTCGGCGCCTTCGATTGCGCCGAAACGTCCCACAGCGCCGCCGACTCCGGATCGATCACCCCGAGCAGACGGTTCAGCAGCGATTTCAGCACCGGCGCCTCGCCCGCCCCGAGCCGCTCCAGCACCTGTGCCTCCACCCCCTTGGCGGCGGAGATCACACGCAGGGCGGCTTCGCGGCCGGCATCGGTCAGCTCGTAGGCCGGCCCTTCGGCACCGGCTTCGGGCGCGGTTTCGCGGGCCAGGCCATGGCTCACCAGGGACTGGATGGCGCGGTGGCTGTTCTCGTCGAGCACGCCGGCCATGCCCGCATCGAGATCGCGCACGGTCATGGCGCGCTTCAGGGTCAGCGCCGACAGCACATAGAACTCCTGATCAGTCAGATGGGCTTCTTCCAGGTGGCGGCGGATCTGGGCGAACATGCGGAAATGACTGCGCCCCAGCAGGTAGCCAAGGAAATCGTCGCCGAAGCTGCCTTCCAGGTAGGCGCTGCGCGGCTTGGCGCCAAGCGGATCGCGGCGCGTGGCATGGGCGTAGCGGCCGCCGTGGAACACCAGCGGGGCGGCCTCGTTGCGGTCGAAAGCCAGTACTTCACCGAGGAAGATGACATGGTCGCCGCCCTCGTACTGGAACGCGGTGCGGCACTGGAAGCGCGCCGAGCAGCCTTTCAGCAGAGGCACGTCGCCGACGCCGGTCTCGATGTCCAGGCCGGCGAACTTGGACTCGCCGCGCCGGGCGAAGCGGGCCGACAGCTCCTCCTGGTCGGTGGCCAGCACGTGCACCGCCCAGTACGGCGCGGCGCGGAACGCCGCCAGGCTCATCGAGGTATTGGCCAGGCTCCACAGCACCAGCGGCGGGCTCAGGGAGACCGAGTTGAAGCTGTTGGCGGTGAGGCCCATCGGCGTGCCGTCGGCGGCGCGCGTGGTGATGATGGTGACGCCGGTGGCGAAGGAGCCGAGCGCCGTGCGGAACTCGGCGGCATCGAAGGCGGTGGTGCTGTGGCCTGACAAGGCGGTCTCCCGGCGGATGCGGTCAGTAGACGGCAAGGATACCGCAGCGGCGGACGGCATTCTTAGGCCGGATAGAGTAGCCGCGCCGGCGCCCCGGCAATTGCGGCCGGAAAGGCTCATCCGAAGGGATTAGTGCGGAAATATGCCCTTTTCCACCTCCATTGGGTGCTGGCGCAGCCAGCCCGAATCAGGCACCGTAGCGGCACTAAGGCGGCCTCGGGGAGAGCGCCGCCGGCCTCCGCCGCATGACGGCGGGGGCAATGAATTCCGGTGCGAAGGGTGGATCTGATCGATGAAACGTCTCAGTGCGATGGACGGTGCATTCCTGCGGATGGAATCGCCGCGGACGCCGATGCATGTGGCCGGCCTGCTCACCTTCAAATTGCCGGACGACGCCTCGCCCGACTACCTGCGCGAGCTGTTCGCCTTCATGCGCAGCCAGGCGGTGACCATGCCGCCGTTCAGCTCGCGCATCACGCGCAAAGGCCTGTCGCGGCTGGCGCCGGCCTGGGAGGACGCCCCCGACATCGACATTGATTACCACCTGCGCCATTCGGCCCTGCCTTATCCGGGCGGCGAGCGCGAGCTGGGCGTGCTGGTGGAGCGCCTGCATTCGCATCCGATGGACCTGACCCGGCCGCTGTGGGAATGCCATCTGATCGAGGGCCTGGAAAACCGCCGCTTCGCGGTCTACCTGAAGGCGCACCATGCCGCCATGGACGGCATGGGGGCGCTGACCTTCATCCGCAACTGGCTCTCGCCCGATCCGAAGTTCGCCAACGCCGCCGGCCCCTGGGCGCTATCGCCCAAGCTCAGGCTGGAAGTCGACGCCGACAAGCCGCGCACCGACCTGCTGCGCCGTAGCCTGGAGCTGGCCGGCGGCCAGCTGCGCAGCAGCTCGGAGCTGGCGCGCACGCTGCGCCGGATGAGCGTGCGCAAGGACAACCCCGAAGGCGGGCTGATGTCGGCCCTGCATACGCCGCGCACGGTGTTCAACACCGCGATCACGCCGCAGCGCCGGCTGGCGACACAGCTGTACGAGCTGTCGCGCTTCAAGGCGCTCAGCGCCGTCACCGGCGCCACCGTCAACGACCTGTCGATGGCGCTGTGCGCCGGCGCCATCCGCCGCTACCTGCTGGAACTCGATGGTCTGCCCGAGTTGCCCCTGGTAGCCTCCTTCCCCATCGCCCTGCCCCGCACCGATGGCAAGAGCGGCAACGCCGTCGCCGGCTTCGTCTGCCCGCTGGCGACCAACGAGAGCGATCCGCGCCGCCGGGTGGAGCTGATCAACGCCGTCACCACCCGCACCAAGGCGCAGATGAAGAACATGTCGCCGGCGGCGCTGGACAAGCTGACCCTGCTCGGCATGTCGCCGCTGATTCTCGGCCAGATGACCGGCCAGCTGTCGAAGTGGCCGCCGTTCTTCAACCTGGTCATCTCCAACGTGGTCGGCTCACGCGAAAAACTGTACTTCCGCGGCGCCCAGATGGAGGCGATCTATCCGATCTCGGTGCTGTTCGACGGCTATGCGCTGAATGCCACCATCGTCGGCTACGCCGATCACATCAGCCTGGGCTACACCGGCTGCCGCAATGCGCTGCCGCGGCTGCAGCGGCTGGCGGTGTATTCGGGCGAGGCGCTGGAAGAAATGGAGCGGGCTTACGGCTTGCGGCCGGACCAGCCGGCCAAGAGCGTCAAGAAAAAAGCGGTCTTGCGCAAAGCCGCAAAGACGCCAAACAAGACCATCTAAAAAAGTTTTCTTTGCGTCTCTGCGGCTTTGCGCGAGCAGCTTTTGCTTCCGGCCTTCAGGCCGCGACGACCGGACAAGCCTTGGAGATCGCCCCCAATACCTGCGCCAGGCGCAGGACGCCGGACGGCGCCATCGACTTGCCGGTGTTGAGCAGGGCCACCGAAATATCGCGCTGCGGATCGGCCCAGCACAGCACGCTGACGAAGCCGAGGTGGCCGAAGGCCTGTGCACACTTCGGGCCATAGAGCCCGAAGGGATTTTCGCCCAGCATGAAGCCGGCCGAAAAGCGCAAAGGCAGCAGCAGGGTGCGGTCGTACTGGATCGGCCCGAGCGGACGCACGGCATCGGCCACGGTCTCTTCGCGCAGTACCCGCACGCCGTCCAGTTCGCCGCCGTTGAGCAGCATCTGGAACACCCGGCAGGCATCGTCGGCCGAAGCGTGGATATTGCCGGCGGGCACCACCTCGGACAGGAAAGCTTCGTGGTTCGACAGGTCCACCGCCTGGTCGAAGGCCACGCCGACCGCGTGGCGCACATAGGTGGTGAGCGGCCACACCGGCCGGGGTCCGGTCAGGGTGTTGCGCGGCAGGCTGGCGCGATGCTCCGGCGCCAGGCCGTAGTCCAGGTAGCGGCAACCCAGTGGTTCGGCGATCCATTGCCGCAAAGCCTGGCGCAGCTCCAGGCCGCTGATGCGCCGCACCAGCTCGCCGACGATATAGCCGCAGGTCAGCGCGTGGTAGGCCTGCTTGCCGAAATTCGGATCGAACGGCGGCGCCTCGCACAGCATGCGCACGATGCCGTCCCAGTCGCGCAGGATTTCAGGCGGCGGATCGCGCACCGGCAGCGCCGGGATGCCGGCGCGGTGGGCCAGCAGCTGGCGCACGCTGACGCGGCCCTTGCCATGGGCGGCGAATTCCGGAATGTAGTCGGCGACGCGGTCTTCCAGGCAGAGCTGCCCCAGATCGACCAACTTGTGCACCAGCAGGGCCGAGATCGCCTTGGAGGCGGAGAACAGGCACAAGGGATCGTCCGGATGCAGCGGCAGCTGTACGCCGCGCTCTCCCGGCAGATTGCCGCTGGCGCAGCCGATGGCGCGCTTCATCACGATCCTGCCGTGACGGCGCAGCACCAGGGTCATGGCGGGTTGCAGACCGGTACGATACAGCCGCTCCATGGCGGACCAGATCGCCGCCACGCCGGCCTCGCTCATGCCGGCGTCGCCAGGATCGCATTCGGCGGCGTGATCGATACGCGTCAGCGCGCGCAGGTCGCGCGGCACCGCGACGCGGCGAATGCAGGAGATTGGCAAGGTTAAAGCTGGCCCGCGGGGATGCGCGCAATCAATCCGTCAAGCTCTTCCGTGACCTTGATCTGGCAGCACAGCCGGCTCAGCGGACCGGGCTCCACCGCGCCTTCGAGCATGCCCTGCTCCATTTCGTCCGCGCTTTCGAGGCGGCCGTACCAGCTTTCATCAATATGGACGTGGCAGGTGGCGCAGGTGCAGCAGCCGCCGCACTCGCCGATGATCCCCGGCACCAGGTTGCGCGTCGCCGCTTCCATCACCGACACGCCGGCCGGTGTCTCGATCACATGGGTCTTGCCGTCGGGCTCGAGGAAAGTGATGGTGGGCATGCGCGGAGGTTCTCAGGCGGCGGGCAGCAAGGTCTTGAGCGATACCGCCTCGTCCGCCAGCAGCTGCGGATCGACCACGGCGCGCATCGCCACCAGTTTCTTGGCAAACATGAAATCCTGCGGACGACCCACGGTGTCGGCCGCGATCAGGCGGCCTTCCTTGAGATAGAAAGCGGCAAAGGCGCGGCTGTTGAAATCGCCGCGCACCACCATGCGGTCGAAGCCGGCGGAAAGGCCCACCATCTGCAGCTTGAGATCATACTGGTCGGACCAAAACCAGGGCACTACGTTGTAGACCTGCGGCTTGCCCAGTAGTGCGGATGCCACCACGCGACCCTGCTCCATCGCGTTCTGCACCGATTCCAGGCGCAAGCGGCAGCCGTAGAACTCGTTGGGATGATTGGCGCAATCGCCGGCGGCATAGATATCCGGGTCGGCGGTGCGCGAGTACTCGTCGACCACGATGCCGTTGTCGACCGCCAAGCCGGCCTGCTGTGCCAGCTCCACATTGGGCAACTGGCCGATGCCGGCTAGAATGAAATCGGCGGCGATACGGCTACCGTCGCCCAGCAGCACATGGGTCACCGCGGGCTCGCCTTCGAATGCAGCGATCTGCACGCCGGTGCGCAAATCGACCCCGGCTTCGCGGTGGATGCGCTCGAAGAAGGCCGAGACTTCCGGCACCGTGACGCGCGCCAGCACCCGCGGCAGACCTTCCAGCACCGTCACCTTCATGCCCAGCTTGGTGGCCACCGCCGCCACCTCCAGGCCGATGAAGCCGCCGCCGACGATCACCGCGCTCTTGCCCTGCAGGCAGTGCGCGCGCAGGGCCTGCACGTCCGCGATGCTGCGGAGCGGGAACACATTCGGCCGGTCCGCGCCCGGCAGGCTCAACACGCGGGCGCGGCCACCGGTGGCCAGCACCAGCTTGCCGTAGTCCAGCACGCGGCCGTCGGACAGGTGCAGCTGTCTGGCGGCGCGGTCGATGCGCTCCGCCCGCACGCCGCCGATGAATTCGATGCGCGCCTTCTCCATCCCGGCCGGCGGCAGGATGTACAGGCTTTCCTCGGTGGCCGCGCCGCTCAGGTAGGCCTTGGACAGCGGCGGCCGGCGGTAGGGCACATGGGCTTCCTCGCCCACCAGGACAATGCGTCCGGCAAAGCCCTGCTTGCGCAGTTCGCTGGCGGTCTCGCCGCCGGCCTGGCCGGCGCCGACGATCACGATGGTTTGGGTTGCGGCTGGTTCGCTCATAAAGCCTTTTTTGCGCTACGGAAACGGATGCGTGTGAAGGGAGCCCGATCCGCGCCGTTGCGGCCAGTGTGGCGGAAGCCGCGACAGTGCGGCATCGGCCATTTGTGGTAGTGCGATGTCTGCCACCTTACTGTATCTGGACGCGGCGGCAAACAGGCATAGCCCGGACCTGCGGCCTATTTTATCTGAACGTAATCCAGCCCTTCGCGGGCATTGCCGATTGCGCCAGGCCTGTGAGCTGTATACTCCCCTTACCGTGCTCCTGCGGCGTTTCAGTAGAATCCCCCATGGCACGCGTAACCGTAGAAGACTGTCTCGCCCGCATTCCGAATCATTTCGACCTGTGCCAGATCGCCGCCAAGCGCGCGCGCCAGCTGGCCCGCGGCGCCGAAGCGCATCTGCCCTGGGGCGATCACAAGTCCACCGTGCTGACCCTCAAGGAAATCGCCGGCGGCTATATCGGCATGTCGGTGATGAGCGAAGCCGACCTGCCGGCAATCCACGTATCGAAGATGGATCTGGACCTGCCGGAACTGGCGCCGGATATCTGAGCCGGCCGGACTGCGGCGCGGGCGGCTACTGCTGCTCCCGCGCGTAGCCCAGGCTCTTCAGCGCCGCCCCCACCTCGTCCAGAATCTTCGGATCGTCGATGGTGGCAGGCACGTTGTAGCTCTGGCTGTCGGCAATGGAGCGCATGGTCGCGCGCAGCACCTTGCCCGAGCGGGTTTTGGGCAGGCGCGACACGATCACCGCCTGCTTGAACGCCGCCACCGCGCCGATCTGCTGCCGCACCCGCGCCACCAGCTCCTGCACGATCTCTTCGGGCGCGCGCCGCACGCCGGACTTGAGCACCACCAGGCCTAGCGGCACCTGGCCCTTCATGGTGTCGGCCACGCCGATCACGGCGCACTCGGCCACGTCCGGATGTCCCGCCAGCGCTTCCTCCATGGCGCCGGTGGAGAGCCGGTGGCCGGCGACGTTGATGATGTCGTCGATGCGCGACATGACCCACAGGTAGCCGTCGGCATCGACATAACCGGCGTCGCCGCTGAGGTAGTAGCCGGGATAGCGCGCCAGGTAATTGTCGCGGTAGCCCTGCTCGTTCTGCCATAGGGTACTGAGCGTGCCCGGCGGCAGCGGCAGCTTGATCACGATGTTGCCGATGGTGTCGGCCGCGACCCGCTGCCCGGCCTGGTCCAGCACCTGGATGTCGTAACCCGGCACCGGCACGGTGGCCGAGCCCGGCTTGATCGGCAGATCCTCGATGCCGCGGCAGTTCGCCGCCGCCGGCCAGCCCAGCTCGGTCTGCCACCAGTGGTCGACCACCGGCACCTTGAGCTGTGCCTGCGCCCACAGGATGGTGTCCGGATCGCAGCGCTCCCCGGCCAGGTACAGGGCTTCGAATTTAGACAGGTCATAGCGGTGGATCAGCTCGCCGCGCGGATCTTCCTTCTTGATGGCGCGGAAAGCCGTGGGCGCGGTGAAGAAGGTCTTCACGCCATGCTGGGCGATGACGCGCCAGAACGCGCCGGCATCCGGCGTGCCCACCGGCTTGCCCTCATAGAGCACCGTGGTGCAGCCGCGCAGCAGCGGGCCGTAGACGATATAGGAATGACCCACCACCCAGCCGACGTCCGAAGCCGCCCAGAACACATCGCCGGGCTGGGCGTCGAACACCGCCTGCATCGAGTACCACAGCGCCACGGCATGGCCGCCGTTGTCGCGCACCACGCCCTTGGGCTTGCCGGTAGTGCCGGAGGTATAGAGCACGTAAAGCGGATCGGTGGCGAGCACTGCGGCACAGGCGACCGGCTCGACCCCGGCCTGCGCCTCGTCCCACTCCAGATCGCGGCCGGCGATCATGGTGGCCAGACATTGCGGCCTTTGCAACACGATGCAGCGGGCGACCTTGTGCGCGGCGAGTTGCAGCGCCTGGTCCAGCAAGGGCTTGTATTCGACGATGCGGCCCGGCTCGATGCCGCAGGAAGCGGACACCAGCAGCACCGGCTCGGCCGCATCGATGCGCTTGGCCAGCTCCGGCGCGGCGAAGCCGCCGAACACCACCGAATGCACGGCGCTGATGCGGGCGCAGGCCAGCATGGCGATGGCTGCTTCCGGCACCATCGGCATGTAGATGATGACACGATCGCCCTGCTTCACGCCCTGCCTGAGCAGGGCGCCGGCGAAGCGGGCGACACGATCGCGCAACTCGCGGTAAGTGAAACGGGCGACGCTGCCGGTGACCGGGCTGTCGTAAATCAGGGCGAGCTGCTCGCCGCGGCCGTTTTCGACATGGCGATCCAGCGCGTTGTAGCAGGTATTGAGGCGACCGCCCGCGAACCAGCGGTACATCGGCGCGGCGGAGCCATCCAGTACCTGGTCCCAAGGCTGGTCCCAATGCAGACCCCTGGCCTGCTCGGCCCAGAAGGCCTCGGGTTCGCTCAACGAATGCTGGTGGATTTCCGCGTGCCGCATGAGCTTCCTCCGCTACTGCTCTCTTTCTATTTGTCATCCTGAGCGTAGCGAAGGATCTGGCCAGATCCTTCGCTACGCTCAGGATGACAGCTGGCTTTATCGCTTCACAAAATTCAGCCGCCCTTCAAATGTTTTCCCATGAATGCCACGATATCCTTCCGCGCCTGCGCCACCTCGGGAAACCAGTTCTCGAATAGCGGAAAGGCATGCGGCAGCACCGGCCACACCTCGAAGCTCACATCCACGCCGTACTGCTTCGCGCTGCGCGCGAACAGCACGGTGTCGTCGAGCAGCACCTCGGCGTCGCTGACCAGCAGGTACAGGGGTGGAAAGCCGGTGCAATCGGCATAGAGCGGCGACAGCTCGGGATCGGAGGTATCCATGCCGCCGGCATAAAGTTCGGCCACATGCGCCAGCGCATCCATCGGCAGAAGCGCATCACCGCGCATGCGCGTAGTGCGCGAGGGTGGACCATGTACCCGGCCCATTTCCGTGCCGGGGGAAACCGGCACGCCGCAGCAAGGCATCGGCAGGCCGGCTTTGCGGATGCGCTGCAGCAGTCCCAGCAGCAGATTGCCGCCGGCGGATTCGCCGCCCAGGGCGATGCGCTCCGGCGCGTAGCCCAAGTCCAGCAGGCCACGGTAGGCGCGCTCGCAGTCGTCGAGCGCGGCCGGGAATTTGTTGAATGGCGCCAGGCGGTAGTCCGGCAGGAAGCCGACCGCATCCAGGGCGCGGCACATCCTGGCCACGGTGCGCACGTGTACATCCGGCACCGCCGGCAGGATGAAGGCGCCGCCATGCAGCCACAACACCACCCTGCCCTGCGGATTGTGCACGCCGCCGATGAAGTGCCCCGGCACGCGGCCGATGACGCGGTAGTCCACCGGCAGGCCGCTGCTATCGCGGCACACCCGCGCGGCCAGGAAAAGCTGGGTGCGCGCCATGCGCTCGACCGAGCCGCCGATCATGCGGCGCAGCATCGGCCGCAGGAAGCGGCGCATCAGCCAGACAATGAAGCGGCTGCGCCCGCTGATCCGCACCGGCTTGAGCCTGATTTCCGCCTCTTCGGCGGTCGCCAAGCCCTCGGGCCGTCCCGTGGGCGGTGGTGAGGCAAGCGCCTGGTTCATGTCATCACATCCTGAAGATGCCGTAGCGCGGATCGCCGATCGGCGTGTTCAAGGCGGCGGAAATGGCGATGCCAAGGGCATTGCGCGTATCCACCGGATCGAGGATGCCATCATCCCAGATTTCCGAGGTGGAATAGTAAGCGCTGGACTTGCGCTTGAACTCCGCCACCACCGGATCGCGGATGGCGGCGACGTCCTCGGCGGTAAGCTGCTTGCCATGGCGAGCCAGCTGGCGGATCTTGACGTCGGCCAGGGTATTGGCTGCCTGCTCCGCGCCCATCACCGAGATCTGCGATTGCGGCCAGGAGAACAGGAAACGCGAGTCGAAGGCGCGGCCGGACATGCCGTAATTGCCGGCGCCGAACGAACCGTTGCACATCACGGTGAACTTGGGCACCTCGGAATTGGACACCGCCATGATCATCTTGGCGCCGTCCTTGGTGATGCCGCGCTGCTCGTATTCCTTGCCGACCATGAAGCCGGTGATGTTCTGTAGGAACAGGATCGGGGTCTTGTTCTGGTTGCACAGCTCGATGAAGTGCGCGCCCTTCAGCGCGCTGTCGTTGAACAGCACGCCGTTGTTGGCTAGGATGCCGATCTTGTAGCCCCACAGGTGGGCGTAGCCGCAGATCAGGGTCTTGCCATAGGCCGGCTGGTACTCGTGGAAACGGCTGCCGTCGACCAGGCGCGCGATCACCTCGCGGATGTCGAAGCCCTGCTTGATGTCGCGCGGCAGCACGCCGTACAGTTCGGCCGGATCGTAGTACGGCGCTTCGGGCGGCAGCCATTCGATGCGCGTCTTGTCCGGCCGCTTGAACTGGGCCACGATGTCGCGGGCGATGGCGATGGCCTCTTCCTCGCTCGAAGCGGGATAGTCGGCCGTGCCGGAGAGGCTGGTATGCATGTCGGCGCCGCCCAGCTCGTCCACCGTCACTTCCTCGCCGGTGGCGGCCTTCACCAGCGGCGGCCCGGCCAGGAAAATGGCGCCGGTGCCGCGCACGATGACGTTGTAGTCGGACAGGCCCGGCACGTAAGCGCCACCCGCGGTGCAGTGACCCAGCACGATCGCCACCTGCTGCACGCCCATCTTCGACAGCATGCACTGGTTGCGGAAGATGCGCCCGGCGTAATACTTGTCGGCGAACAGCTCGGCCTGCAGCGGTAGGAAGCCGCCGGCGGAATCGCACAGGTGCACCACTGGCAGGCGGTTCTCGATAGCGACGTCGAGCGCGCGCACCGTCTTCTTCACCGACAGCGGATACCAGGCGCCACCCTTCACCGAGGCGTCGCCGGCATTGATCATGACTTCGCGACCGGACACGACGCCGATGCCGGTGACCACGCCGGCGCCCGGCACATCGCCCTCATAGGCCTCGTTGGCGGCGAGCGAGGACAGCTCCAGGAACGGCGTGCCCGGATCGAGCAATTGCTTCAGCCGTTCGCGCACGAACATCTTGTCCTGTGCCTTGAGGCGCTGGATGTCGCGCTCGGGACGCTCATTACGTACTTTGTGCTGCATCGCCTTGAAGGCTTCGGCCAGCTTGCGGTTGTGCGCCGCATTGGCCTGGAATTCGGCCGAAGCCGTATTCAGTTTCGATTCAATCCTCTTCATGACTTCTTGCCCTCGGCAGCGGCGGCGACCAGGCTGAGCAGCAGCGCATCGCGGTCAAACGTCTGCCCCACTGCAAAATGCACGACCTCGATCACGCCATCGCGCGGCGCGGCAATGGTGGTTTCCATCTTCATGCTCTCCATCACCAGCAAGGACTCGCCGCGCGCGACGGACTGGCCCGGCTTGGCGTGCAAGGCCACGAGGCTGCCCGGCATGGGCGCCCGCACATGATCGTCCGCCGAGCCTGCCGACTGCGCCGCCAGGCGCTGCAGGGGATGCTCATAGCGCAACTGGTAGGCCACGCCGCCGAGATGGATGAAAACGTCGTCGCCGCGCGTGGCGACCAGCACACGCTCACTGCGGCCATTCACGGTCAGCACGGCGGAGCCGTCATCTTCCAGATGCAGGTTCACCGGCAAGACGCGGTCGGCCAGGTGGAGGCGGTAGCCGGTCGAGGCCCTGGACAGTTCGAGGCTGTATTCGTTTTCTTCGAGTTTGAATGTGTGGTGCATGTCAGAGGTTTCCCGCCGCCGATTCAATTGCGTCATACCGGCGAAAGCCGGTATCCAGGGCAGCTGAGCGCTGAACTTTGGGCTCCTGGATTCCGGCTTGCGCCGGAATGACGATGGATGGGAGTTTCATTAGTTGCTCCAGGCGCCGATGGCGGCGTGCATGTCCGGCACCAGGTCGGCGACATCGCGCATCGGCCGCGTCATCAGGGCGGCGGCGGCCAGCAGCTTGTGCAGGGTGGCCTCGTTCAATTCCGGCTGCGCGGCAATCTCGGGATGGGCGTCGAGGAAGCCGGTATGCACCTGCCCACCGATAAAGGCCTGGTGATTGAGCAGGCGGCGCAGGAAGGACGTGTTGGTGATACAGCCGAGCAGCGCATATTCCGCCAGGGCCTTATCGGCGCGGGCAATGGCTTCGCCGCGATCCCTGCCGGTGACAATCAGCTTGGCCAGCATCGGGTCGAACGCCGCGGTGACGTCCTGGCCCTCGACAATGCCGCTGTCGATACGCACGCCCTCGCCCTGTGGCGGACGCAGCATCAGCACCGGCCCGGTGGTGGGGGTGTAGCCGCGCGAGGCATCCTCGGCGTAGATGCGGAATTCGATGGAGTGGCCCTGCGAAGTTACCTGCTCTTGCGTGAAGCCGAGCGGTTCACCCGCGGCGACGCGTAACTGCTCCAGCACCAAATCCTTGCCGGTGATCATCTCCGTCACGGGATGCTCCACCTGCAAGCGCGTGTTCATCTCCAGAAAGTAGAATTCTGGATTGCCGGCACCGTTTCCGGTGCCGGGGGCGCCGCCCGCCCCGAAGATAAATTCGACCGTGCCGGCATTGCGATACCCGGCCTCACGCGCGATGCCCGCGGCGGTCTCGCAGATGCGCTTGCGCAATTCCGGATTGAGCGCCGGCGAAGGCGTTTCCTCGACGATCTTCTGGAAGCGCCGCTGTACCGAGCACTCGCGCTCGAACAGGTGCACCACGTTGCCATGCGCGTCACCCAGCACCTGCACCTCGATGTGCCGGGGATTTTCGATATAGCGTTCGACGTAAAGGCGGCCATCGCCGAAATAGCGCTGGCCCTCGCTGCGCGCACGCTCGATCTCGCCCTTGAGCTGCGCCGCCTCGCGCACGATACGCATACCCTTGCCGCCGCCGCCCGCGGCCGGCTTGATCAGCAGCGGAAACGGCACCTTGAGGGCGCGCTCGGCGAAGCTGGCGGGATCGTCATCCTCGATTGCCGAGGGCGCCACCGGGAAGCCGCCCCTGGCGACAAAGGCACGGGCGCGCACCTTGTCGCCCATCAGCTCGATCTGCTCCGGCGTAGGGCCGACGAAGATCAGGCCGGCCTCGGCCACGGCACGGGCAAAGCCGGCGTTCTCGGAGAGAAAGCCATAACCCGGATGGATTGCGCCGGCGCCGCTGGCTTTCGCAGCCGCCAGGATCTGCTTGGCGTCGAGGTAGGCGGCAACGGGCGTCGCGCCGGTGATCTCGATGGCCTGGTCGGCCAGCTGCACCGCCGGTGCCTTGCGGTCGGCGGCGTGATACACCACCACGCCTTGCAGGCCCAGGGCCTGCACCGTGCGCAGGATGCGCACCGCGATCTCGCCGCGGTTGGCGATCAGCACCGAGCGGAACGGCCACGCCGCCGCGCGGGATCGCGTGGCCTCGAGTATCGCGGGATCGGGAATCGGTTTCATGTTCGGGTTCACTTGGTAGGTTTGGCGCGCGGCGACAGCTTGCGCTCCATGCGATCGACGATTTGCGACAGCCTCTGCGTTTCCTTCCCCAGGTCGGCGACCGGGGGCTGCGTGGCAACGCCGTCACAGACAATCAGGGTGATCTGCTCGGCGATGCGATCGACATCGAGATCGCCGCGACCGCAGATGTAGTTCCAGGCATGGTGCTCGATGCCGCCGTAGACCATGTCGCGCAACAGGGTGAGCGGGATATCGGCGCGGAACTCGCCGGCTTCGACGCCCTCTTTCAGCACATCGACCAGGAACTGGGTGTAGCGCCGGTTCTTGGCATAGACGGTGGAGCCGCGATAGTCCTGCTCGGCGCGGACCTCGAGGAACATCAGCCGGCACAGCAGCGGGTACTCATGGACCGAGCGCAGATGCCGCCAGACCAGCAGGCGCAGGCGCTGCCGCGCGCCGGCAACCCCGGCCAGGTCACGCTCGTAGTTGCCGAACAGCTCCTCGTACCAATGTTCCAGCACCTTGAGCAGCAGCTCGCGCTTGCTCTCGAAATACTTGTAGATGGTGCCTTCGACGATATCCAGCCGTGCCGCGATTTCCGCGACCGCCGTGGCCTCATAACCCTTCTCGCAGAACACATCGCGCGCGGCCTGCAGGATGTCGGCGACGCGCTGCTCGCGCCCCAGCCGCACGATCTTCCTGCTGCCGGCGCGGCTCATGCCGGCACCGCGTCCGCCGCGGCGACCAGCCCCTGTTCGATCCAGGCCAGCGGTACCTGCACCGGGAAATCCATCAGGATCTGCGCCAGCATCTTGCCCTGCGGGTCATAACGCAGCGAGGCCATGCCGCCGCCGCCGAGGGCCTCGTGCAGCAGGAAGTTGAAGCCGTGCAGGCCCGGAACCTCAAAACGTTCCAACTTGCCGCGCACGAAATGCGCGAGGTATTGCTTCACCGCCTCGACGCTCAGCTGCTCGCGCAGCAGCGGCACGAACTCCGGATGCCGCGCCAGTACGCCGATGTTGGCGCTGTCGCCCTTGTCGCCGCTGCGGCCATAGGCCAGGGCGATCAGCGGGACTCTCTCCGTCCTGCCGCGCCCTTCGACCATTAGTTCCCCTCCCCTTGCGGGAGGGGCCAGGGGAGGGGTGGAAGTTCCTGCAACGACTTCACCTTCACCCCTCCCCCCAGCCCCCTCCCGTCCCACAGGGACTCCCTGCGGTCGCAAGGGGAGGGGGAGCCGGACGGCAGCACCATCAAGCTCGACAGCAATACTCACGCTGTCCTTCGGCACCAGACACGAAAACAACCGCACCAGCGGCGTCACGGAGGGCCGCCCGCCGGCAAAGCCGGTGATGCCCTGCGCCATCGAAGTGGCGGAAGGCAGGAACTCGCGCGAGAAGATCTCCAGCGCCGCCTTGTCCTGGTGGTGCACCGCCAGTTTCAGAATCACTTCGCGGGTGCCGCGGGCGCGGGCCTGTGCGCCCCAGTTGGCCTCGGCCCCCAGCACCTCGATATCGCTGCGCAGGTAATCGCCCAGCTTGCGCTCGCCGAAGATGCGGCGGGTACGGCGCAGGATGGCCTGGGCCGTGGCCTCGGCGCGCGCCACCGCGTCGCGGCCGCCGATCATCATGGTGCCGGTGGCGCGGAAGCCGTCCTGGTAGGTGGCGGACACCTTGTAGCTGTCGGTCGGCGCGCGTCCCCTGGCGCCACTCACCTCGACCCGGTCTGCGCCCACCTGCTTCAAGCTCAGCTGGCGCCAGTCGCAAGTCACATCCGGCAGCAGATAAGACGCCGGATCGCCGATCTCGTAGACGATCTGCTCCGCCACCGTCTCCGGCGCCACGCGGCCGCCGGTGCCGCTGGGCTTGGTGGCGATGAAGGAGCCATCGCGGGCCACTTCGGCAATGGGAAAGCCCATGCGGTCCCAGTCCCCGACCGTACTTTTCCAGTCGGTGACGATGCCACCGGTGGCCTGGGTGCCGCATTCGATCACATGACCGGCGAGGCTGCCGGCGGAGAGCAGGTCGTAGTCCGTGGCCTTCCAGCCGAATTCGTGCACCAGGGGCGCGAGCGCCAGGGCGCTGTCGACGCAGCGCCCGGTGATGACGATGTCGGCGCCGGCGTCCAGCGCGGCGGCAATGGGAAAGGCGCCAAGATAGGCATTGACGCTCCACGGCTTGTCCGGGAATTCGCCGCCGCTGAACATCTCGCGGATGCCCTGCCCCTTCAATTCCGCCGCGCGCGGCAGCAGGTCGTCGCCGCTGACGATGCCGATGCGCAGGTCGATGCCTGCCGCTTTCAGCTTCGCCGCCAGCACTTCCTGGCAGGCCTTGGGATTGACGCCGCCGGCATTGGTGACGACGCGGATGCCGTGCTGCCTGATCTGCGGCGCCAAGCGCGCGATCACATCCGGGAAATCGGTGGCGTAGCCGGCCGCGGGGTCTTTCGAGCGCGCCCGGGCCAGCAGCGACATGGTGATCTCGGCCAGGTAGTCCAGAATCAAATAATCGATCTGTCCCGACTCCACCAGCTGCTTCGGCCCCTCGCCGCTATCGCCCCAGAATCCGGCGCCGCAACCGATACGGACCAGCTCCTTGCTCACTTGCCGCTCCAGTTGGCCGAGCGCTTCTCCTGGAACGACAGCTTGCCCTCGCGCGCGTCGGAGGTCGAGGACATCACCGGTACCATTGCCTGCGCATACTCCAGCGCTTCACGCAGGCTCATGTCGCGGGTGGCATTGAAAGCCTGCTTGCCCAGGCGCACGGCGGTGGGCGACTTGTCGGTGATGCGCTTGAGCAGCCATTCCAGCTTGGCATCCAGCTCGGCGCGCGGCACTACATAATTGAACAGCCCCATTTCCAGTCCGTCGGCGGCGCTGAACTGCTCGCCGGTGACGCACAGCTCCTGCAGCTTGCGCGGCGGCAGCACGCGCAGCATGAACGGCAGGATCATCATCGGCGTCACGCCGATCTTGCTCTCGGGCGTGCCGACGCGGATGTCGTCGGCGGCGATGGCCATGTCGCAGGCGCAGAGGATGCCGAAGCCGCCGGCCATGGCGTGACCGTTGACCCGCGCCACGATCGGCAGGGTGCATTCCTGGATGCGCTTGAACAGATCGACGATGTAATGCTGCGGACGCGAGAAATCGACGTCGAAAGCGGCGCCCTGCACATTCTTCTGCAAGTCCGCGCCGGCACAGAAAGCCTGCTCGCCGGCGCCGGTGAGGACGATGGCGCGGGCCTTGCGATCCGCCACCGCCTGGGCAATGCCGGCATCGATGGCCCGCACCACCTGTTCATTCAGCGCATTGCGGCGCTCGGGCCGGTTGATGGTGATCCACTGCACCGCGCCGCGGCGTTCTACCAGTACGTCCGACATTGCTCTCTCCCGCTTTTCCAGCATTTTCGGTGAGCCTATCTCACCATGGGAATGGCAAGATTCAGCCCTCAATTCAATGCCAATGTCCGGATCGATCCGAGGCAAGAGGGCATTTCTTAGTGAGTTATACTCACCAATATACGGGAGCCACCTCCTCCGCTTCAAGCCCGGGCATTGTTCCGCAGCGCCGCACCCAGCGGCTTCGTCTGTTCAGATGGCATCCGCCGGCGAAGCGACGTGATACTTTTCGGCATCGGCGCCGGCACCCGAAGCGGCGCGTCACAAGGAAATTACGAGGAAAACCATGAGTTTCAGCAATAAAGTGGTGTTGATCACCGGCGCTGCCGGCAATCTCGGCCGCGCCGTCGCCTCGGCCTTTGGCGCTGCCGGCGCCTCTCTGGCGCTGCTGGACATCAACGAGGCGGTACTGGCCGCCGCCTATCCGGAGAAAGACGAAAGCCGCCTGCTGCTGGCCGCCAACCTGATGGAAGCCGCCTCGGCGCAACAGGCCGTGACGGCGGCGCTGGCGCGCTTCCAGCGCATCGACTGCCTGTGCAACGTCGCCGGCGGTTTCCGCATGGGACCGGCCGTGCACGAAACGCCCGCCGACCTGTGGAAGCTGATGATGGACCTCAACGCCGGCACCGTGCTCAATATGGCGCAGGCGGTGGTGCCCGGCATGCTGGCCGCCGGCTCCGGCAAGATCGTCAACATCGGCGCCGGCGGCGGCCTCAAGGGCGGCGCCCGCATGGCTGCCTACAGTGCTTCGAAGAGCGCGGTGATCCGCCTCACCGAGTCCATGGCGGCGGAACTGCGCGACAAGGGCATCAACGTCAACTGCGTGCTGCCCAGCACCATCGACACGCCGCAGAACCGCGCCGACATGCCCAAGGCCGATCCGAAGAAATGGGTTGCGCCGGAGGATCTGGCCAGCGTCATGTTGTTCCTGTGCTCGGACGGCGCGCGGGCAATCCACGGCGCGGCCATTCCAGTGAACGGGCTGAGCTGAGAACCAAAACAACAACACCTGTCACCCTGAGCGTAGCGAAGGATCTGGCCTGTGGCGGCGAGTGATTCGGCCAGATCCTTCGCTGCGCTCAGGATGACAAACGAGAGAGGAGGATCAAGTGACGATTAACCCGGGACTTGAGCAGCAGCTGCAGGAACTGCTCGACAAGCAGGCCTTGTATGAGCTGATCTGCGCCTACTGCAACGCCGCGGACCGCCACGATCACGACAAGATGCGCGCGCTGTATCACGAGGACGCCATCGACGATCACGGCCACTACTCGAAGGGGCCGGCCAAGGACTTCATCGACAAGCTGCCGCAGATCCAGGCGGCGATGGAAATCCTGCACCACAACGTCACCACCGTGAACCTCAAGCTGGACGGCGACAAGGCCGAAGGCGAGGTCTACA